>Ga0180009_10001158_pt1 | contig 32896 bp, 28 predicted proteins | sample OS_PC_MetaG_FD_123537 | JGI IMG/M metagenome (GOLD analysis project Ga0180009, IMG submission 123537) | Groundwater microbial communities from the Aspo Hard Rock Laboratory (HRL) deep subsurface site, Sweden - OS_PC_MetaG | ecosystem: Environmental > Aquatic > Deep subsurface > Groundwater...
AGAGCACCCGCACGTCCGTGCCCATGTCGCTCTCGTCCACCAGCGTCGCACCCCGCTTGAGCAGGTCCCGGTGCCGCTCGAGGGTCAGGTCGAGGGTCGCGTCGAGCAGCGGATGCCCCGGCGCAACGAAGGCCGCCACCGGCTGCTCGTTGACCAGCTCCTTCTCGAAGGTGATGCGCTCGTAGCGCGGCATTACCACATCGCCCCGGCCAATCTGGCGGTCCCGGTCGCGCAGCGGGCCAGGTACGCGGCTGATCTCGAAGCGGCCCGCCTCCCGACGGTGGACCTTGCCGCCCAGGCGGTCGAACCCCTCGAGGAAGAACGACTGGATGAAGTGCGGCTGAAGCCGCTGGGCCGCCGCCCGCTCCATCTCCTCGCGGATGGACTGCACGCGAGATGCGTCCATCGCGTCGTGCGCCAGGGCCTTGTCCTCGAGGAGCTCGATGATGTGCTTCCGGTCGGCGGCGTTGTCCACGGCCTGGTCCAGGCGAGCTTTGACATCGGGCTGGTCGCCGTAGCGGACGGCCTCCATGAGCAGCTCATGCAGCGGGCGCCCCTCGAACAGCTTGCCCAGCACGTCGTAGACCCGGCCCCCCAACGCCTCGCGTTCCGTTTCGATCTTCTTCAGCAGCCGCTCGTAGACCTGGCCCTCTCGCGTTTCGTTGGCCACCAGGTTCCACAGGTGGCAGACCTCGCGCTGGCCGATGCGGTGGATGCGGCCGAACCGCTGCTCGATGCGGTTCGGGTTCCAGGGCAGGTCGTAGTTCACCATCAGGTGGGCACGCTGGAGGTTCACGCCCTCGCCCGCGGCGTCGTTGGCCACGAGCACCAGGATGTCCTTGTCCTGGGTGAACCCATCGACCGCCTTGCGCCGGTCCTCGCGGCTGATGCCGCCGTGGATGATCACGACCGCCTCTGACTTGCCCAGCCGCGTGCGGATCCGCTCGGCCAGGTACTTCAGCGTGTCCCGCGACTCGGTGAAGATGATCAGCTTGCGCCGCGCACCATCGGGAGCCAGCATCAGCGGGTCGTCGAAGATGGAGTTGAGCTCGAGCCACTTGGAGTCGGTCTGGGATGTCCGCAGGGCCTTGGCCCGCCCCTCCAGCTCCTGCAGCCGGGCGATCTCCTTCTTGAGCTCGTCGATGGTGCGGGCGGTGGTGGCGCGGTCGAGGATCGCCTCCTCGGTGCTCTCCACCTCTTCCTGGGGCGCGTCCTCCAGGTCCTCCATCAGGTCTTCGACGAGCGCGGTGAGGTTCTTGTCAGCCGCCAGCACCTCACCACCGCGCTGTAAGATCTTCTCCTCGGAGAGGCGCTTCTCCAGGCGCTCGCGCCGCCGCCGTAGCGACTGGTAGATGGCCTCGGGGGAGGAGGCCAGGCGGCGTTGGAGAATCATCAGGGCGAAACCCACATTGATCCTGGCCTGCTTGTCCTCGGCGGCGAACCGCTCCACGCGATTCATCTCGTCGCGGACGTAGTCCGTCACGTCCTTGTAGAGTGCGGCCTCGGCGTCGGACAGCGGGTAGTTGACCGTGTAGGCACGGCGCTCCGGGAAGAGCGGCTTGCCGTCGAACTTGAGCAGCTCCTCCTTCACCATGCGACGCATCATGTCGGACGTGTCGGCCTTGTGGACCCCATCGCGGAACCGGCCCTCGAAGCGGTCTCCGTCGAGCAGGGCCATGAAGAGCTGGAACTCCTCCTCCTTGCCGTTGTGCGGCGTCGCGGTCATGAGCAGGAAGTGACGGCACTTGCCGCCCAGGAACTGGCCCAACTTGTACCGCTTGGTGAGCTTCACCTCGCCGCCGAAGTAGGTGCCGCTCATCTTATGGGCCTCGTCGCAGACGATGAGGTCGAAGTCGCGGGAGGCGTGCAGTCGCGCCTGGAGCTCCTCGTTGCGCGAGAGCATGTCCAGGCGAGCGATGAGCAGGTCGTACTCCTCGAAGAGGTTGCCGGTACGACTGGCTTCGATGCGGTCACGGGACAGGATGTCGAAGTTGAGCCCGAACTTGAAGTAGAGTTCATCCTGCCACTGCTCGGCGAGGTTTCCAGGCGCGACGATCAGGCACCGCCGCAGGTCGCCTCGGACCATCAACTCCTTGATGAGCAGTCCGGCCATGATCGTCTTGCCGGCGCCGGGGTCATCTGCGAGCAAGAAGCGCAGGGGCTGGCGCTGCAGCATCTCGGCGTACACTGCGGTGATCTGGTGCGGCAGGGGCATCACCTGGGAGGTCTGCACCGCCAGGTAGGGGTCGAATAAATACGCCAGCTTGATGCGGTACGCCTCGGCGGCCAGACGGAACAGGTGCCCGTCGCCGTCGAAGGACCAGGGCCGCCCTGCCTCGGCGATCTCGAGGCCCACCTCCTCGTTGCGGTAGACGATGCGGGAGCCGAGCTTGCCGCCACTATCTTTATAGATCACCTCGAGCGCCTGGTCCCCGTACCAGCTCACGCTGGTCACGGTCACCAGCCCTTCAGGTGCCAGACCTCGAACAGATGATCCTGCAGCTAGTTCCTCGAGCCGTGCCATCGCATTACTCCCCGCGCAGCCTCGCCCTGACGGCGGGCAAGCCAGCGCACCTTTGCCTTCGGCCGAGTACGAGTGCAGACGACAGTACAGCGGAACCAGATTCCGATCAAGCGATAACGGCTTAGATTGCGACGGGTTACGCCGTTGTTTTGATAAGGTAAGTCGTTCTCCAGTTCCGTAGATGGCTGCCGGGCCGGCGGCGGGGCGGCCGCGGAGCCCAGATGCTGCTGTACCGGGTGGGCACGCCCAGATGCCGACGCCGATCACCGTCGCCGTCTGCCAATGGTCTCGACGAGGCGATTCACACCGATGATCGCCGGCCTGGTCAGCCAACCGTTGAATGGCCACTGGTGAAGGCATCCAGGATGCGCCTGACAACCGGGTTCGGCCTGCCGTAGCTTACGATGCGGATATCCCCCCCACCGGCCATCGAAAGGGCGCGGAGCACGCTGTCCCCGATCCATCGGTCGTCATTTCCGAACACCCCTCCGCCAAGCAGAGTCAGGCAGACCGTCTCGATGTGGTGCGCCCTTGCCACCAGAACTGTTGCCTCATAGGAGGCCTCCAGAACCAGCCGGGCCAGAGGCTCCCAGAGACCTCGGGGCGGCCTACCGTCACCGTAGGCCACAGGGAGCGCGGCCCCGTAGACCTGGCTGACCCTGTGGTCGGTGCCCAGGACCTCGACATCGTGCTGAACCCCGATGCGTAGCAGCCCCCGCAGCTCATCTCGGTCGCCGGCGGAAGCTGCTTCCAGCCGCCGGTTCACCTTCTTGAGCCCCTTGGTTGTGGCCAGGGCGTACCCGTTGCGCATCTCCCAGAGCCCCGGTCCACCGAGAGCGTTGCCCAACTCGGCCAAGCAGTCGACCTGACGCTCGGCGGTCTGGCCAACCTGCCCCTCAAGAGGGACGAAGTAGTTGCGAAAGATCGTGCCACCACCGCAGGCGATGGCGCAGGCCGGTCCCTGCGTGTGGTCGTGCTCGTAGATGCCGACGCCCCGCTCCGGGGTCACCTTCGGCCCAGTCATCTCAAGCAGGTTGAACTGGGAAGCTGCCTGGAAGAGCGCCCCAGCGTTGCGCGGGTCCTGGTGGAGCAGCCGGACGTCGCCGACCACTTCGCTCACTCTTGGGCGGCCTTGGGCGAGATCGGGGACTTGTTGGCGTAGCTCCGCCAGGCTCGGGATCGAGAGCCGGCCGGACCTGACCCGGTGGCCATTGACGCGCGAGATCAAAAACTCGCCGTCGTGCTCGATGTTGGCGCGGACCTGCTCCGGCGACTCCTCGGCAAAACCCATCAGACGCTCAAACCACATGCTGATCTCCTGCGCGGGTCGGGACAGGGTATCATGATGTGCCCGATGACCGCTTTTCGGACGGGCTTGCTTGAACCCCGACTGGGGCACGACATGACCAAGATCTACGACCGGCCAGAAGTCTGCGAAACCTACTTCTTCCCGCAGCCCAACAGGCCGCTGCCGACGAGGGATCTGGCCGGCCCGCTGGACCTCCATCTCGCTGGCGGCACCCGCATCGGCTGCTACTGGTCCCGTCCCCTCCCCGGTGCACCAACGATCTTGTACCTGCACGGCAACGGGGAGTGCATCGCCGACCAACTCAACCACTGGCCGGACTGGGCGCGTCGAGCAGGCGCCAACATCTTCTTCGTGGACTACCCCGGCTACGCCTCGAGTGACGGTGAGCCGACCTTCACGTCCTGCTGCCAGACGGCAGCCACGGCTCTCGAGCATCTTCTCGCGCACGAAGAGCGCGACGTGCCAGGCGTGGTGCTGATGGGCCGCTCCGTCGGCTCCATCTTCGCCCTGGATGCCGCGGCGCAAACGAGCTCACCCAGGCTTCGGGGCCTGGCCCTGGAGAGCGGCATCGCCGACCTGAAGCCGCGGGTCGACATGCGCGTGCCCTACGAGCAGGTGGGCATCGATCGTGGTGCCATCCACGCCGAGCTCGACCAGGACTTCAACCACGAACGGAAGATGCGCACCCTCAACTGCCCCGTGCTGATCTTGCACACGCGCCACGACAGCCTGGTCCCGTCCTGGAACAGCCAGAAACTGGCCGAGTGGGCCGACAACAAGCTCCACCGCCTGGTGCTCTTCGAGGATGGCGACCACAATGATATCCAGTGGATCAACGGTTCGGACTACCAAGACCACCTCACGGACTTCCTGGCTTCCATGTCACCGGGCCGATGATGATCAGCCGGCAGATCGGCGACGCTCGACATGCCGAGGGTTCCGGTGGCGTGGCGGCGTGGCGCCTGGAGTTGCGTGCCCGCGTGCCCGCGTGCCGCGCGTGCCGAACTGGAGTTGCGTGCCGAAGAAGATGGTAAATGGTAACCTTCGCTTCCGTCCGGGTGAAATGAGCACGCGAAGACAACATACGGCGTTTGCCCTCCTCGCGCTCTCATGCGCCGTCTTTACCGCTGTTGCACCTGTCATTCCGCAGATCCATTGGACCTTCACTTATCACAGGCACGTCTACTGCCTCGAGCATCACCGGTTCGAGGACGCCGACCCGAAGCAGACCTCAGTTCCCCCTTCCAGCAGCCGTGACGATGCGTCTCATGTCGCTGCGTCCAAAAACGCTCCGGCCGGCGGCGACTCGCGACCCGAATGTTTGTTCTCAAACCTGGTCTTCCAGATTGTCCCCTGTGAACAGCCGCCGTGCTGCATTTCGCTTCCGTTCGAGGACCGGCAGCCCCAGGTCGCAGATGTCGCGGACATCCCGAATATCGAGATCGTCCTGTTCGCTCCCAAGCACTCCCCTCCAGGACAGCGAAGCTCGTAGCTCTCTCAGCCTCTGTTTTCGACAACATCTGCCGGTGAGCGCCCGCCAGGAAGGGGTGTTCGCCCGACGAGCCAGCTCGTCATGAAGGAGCTTTGAATGAGCTTTCGACGCCAGGACTGTGGTCCTCCCGCAATTAGAGCGTGGCGGTCGGGGCAGAATGCGGCCCGCGTTCTTTTCTCTCTGATCCTCTCTCTCAACATCGCCCCGGGCCTAGCCCACGCCGAGGAGCCGGCAGCACAGGAATCGGCCCCGGCGAGCCAGCCGGCGGCGAGCAGGCCATCAAGTCAGCCCAGCGCCGGCCCCGCGTCCCGTCCCTCGAGCACCCGGAAGACCGAGGAGCCGGCAGCGTTGCCGTTTGAAGGCACCATCCTGGCCCCAAGTGGCAAGCCCGTCGCTGGCGCAATCCTCGAGGTAAATGCGCTCAAGCTGAGAGCGGAAGCCGACGCCAAAGGGATCGTGCAACTCTCGTTGCCGCCAGGTCCGCAGGAGGTCCAAGTCAAGGCGACCGGGTTTGCCCTCCATAAGGAGGTCATCACCTTCGATCCGGCCCTCGCGCAGGCAGGGTTCACCATCTACCTCACCTATGACCTCGGCGAGATCCTGGTGACGGGAGCGACGACCGAGAAGCTAGTCACCGAGTCTCCGGTCAAGACTCAGGTCATCAACCGCCAGGCCATCGAGCGTAAGGGAGCCGCGAACCTCGCCCAGGCGCTCAAGCACACCACCGGGGTGCGCGTCGAGAACAACTGCCAGAACTGCAACTTCACCCAGGTGAGACTCAACGGCATGGACGGTCGCTACTCGCAGATCTTGATCAATGGCCGGCCCGTGTTCTCGACGCTGGCCGGCGTCTATGGTCTGGAGCAGATCCCCAGCGAGATGATCGACCGCATCGAGATCGTGAAGGGTGGAGGCTCGGCTCTCTACGGAGGCAGCGCGGTCGCCGGCGTCCTAAACGTCATCACCAAGCGTCCCGACAGGATCTTCGGATCGCTGAGAGCCGGCGGTTACACGCTGGGGAACGACTGGGGAGGGCATCAGCTCGGCGGTAACCTGGGCCTCGTCAATGACTCGAAGACCCTCGCACTGGCGCTCTCGGGCTCGTTGCACAGCCGAGAGGCCTGGGATGGAAACGACGACGGCTTCTCGGACATCGGCATGTTTCGCCAGTACTCGTTCTCGGGCGACCTCTACTGGGACCCGGTTCCGCGCGGCACCCTGACCCTGCGCCTGCAGGCCCTCGGGGAGCGTCGGCGCGGAGGAGACCACCTCGATCTCCCCGAGCCCGAGGCCGCAATCTCTGAAGGGGGCACTACCTTGCGGCAGGGAGGGGAGGTCCGCTGGAAGCACTCGCTTCGGTCCGGCCTCTCCTACGAGCTTGGCTACACGTTCGCCCAGACCAGCCGCGACTCCTACTACGGAGGCGACGGGGGCGCCAAGCTGCCGGCCAATCCCACCCTGAAGGACTGGGAGGAGTTCTGGGCCGCCAAGAGCTCCGCGCTCGGCGCCTACGGCCAGACGCGCAATCCGGTCCACTTCGGAGATGCCATGCTGCATCTCCCGTTTCGCTTCCTCGGCGAGGCGGTGCTCACGGCCGGCACCCAGGTGCAGGCCGAGCAGCTCTCCGACTCGTTTCCGTCCTACAGCCGGAAGACCGATGCGACCTACTACGACATTGCCGGGCTCGCCGAGCTCGACTGGCATCCCGCCGACTGGACCGAGACCATCATCGGCCTTCGCGTCGGTAAGCACAGCGCGATCGAGAGCGTGCTGGCCATGCCTCGGCTGGCGGTCACCTTCAAGCCCCGGCCATGGCTCCGCACGCGCACCAGCTTCTCCATGGGCTACCGGGCACCGCAGGTCTTCGACGAGGACCTTCACATCACCATCATCGGCGGCGAGGGGGCCATCGTCACCAACGCGGCCGGCCTGAAGCCCGAGATGTCCTACGGCGCCGCGCAGCAGGTGGATCTGACCTTCGCGATCTCACCAGCGTGGTCGCTCAAGGCGGGGGTGAACGGCTTCGTCACCTATCTCACCAACACCTTCGTCCTCGACGACGTGGACAATCCGGCCACCGCCGGCGAACGCGAGTTCGTGCGCATGAACCGAGGCTCGACCCTCGTCTACGGAGGAGAGCTCGAGGCCAGCCTGGTTTACCGCGATGCCTTCAGCCTGCGCGGCGGCTGGACGCTCGAGAGGGGGACCAACTCCGAGCCGGACCCAGACTTCGGCTCCAAGCGGGTCTTTCGCACGCCCGTCGCCTACGGGTTCCTCGAGGCGTCAGGGAAGCTGCCCGCGGGCTTCGAGCCGTTCACCGCCCTTGACATCACCGGACCGATGAGGGTCCCCCACTACTCCGGGTATGTCGCGGCAAACACCCTGGAGGAGGAGTCGTGGTTCTTCGACTGGGACGTGGGCCTGTCCTACCGCCTGGCGATCGGCAAGGGCCCACGGCTGAAGCTCTCGCTCATCGGGCGCAACCTCCTCAACAGCTTCCAGAATGATCTCGACCGTGGACCCCTCCGCGACGCGGGATACGTCTACGGCCCCATGCTCCCTCGATCTTTCTGGTTCGAGGTCAAGGGAGAGATTTGATTGCACAACACCACGGCCAAGACATGATGGCCAGTGAAGGAGTTCAAAATGAACGTCGTTGATGTCTTCCAGAACATCATTCTCCGCTACGGAGCTGGCTGGGTGCTGTGGGTCCTCGTCGGGCTTTCCATCCTGGTGGTCGTGATCGGCCTCGAACGATGGTTCTACTACCGGCGCCGCTCCGGCGACACCCGAAAGCTCGCCGCCGTGCTGGAGGCTCACCTTCGGAGCGACGCCTGGACCGGAGCGCCAGCTTGGCCCAAGGGGGGCCGGGCACTCGCGGCCAGGGTCGTGGATGCCGGACTGGCCCTTGCCGACGAGGGCCAGGAGCCGGCGACCCAGGCGATGCATAGCCGGACCGCTCTCGAGCGCGAGCTGCTCGAGAGCCGACTGACCATCCTTGGCACCATCGGTAACAACGCCCCCTTTGTCGGTCTTCTCGGGACGGTGATCGGGATCGTCCATGCCTTCCATGAGCTCGGACGCTCCGCGGCGGTGGGCCAGCAGCAGACGGCGGCGGTGATGTCGGGCATCGCCGAGGCGCTCATCGCCACGGCCGTTGGCTTGCTGGTCGCCATCCCCGCGGTGGCGGTTTACAACTACTTCTATCGCCGGATGGCTAGCCTGGCGGCCTCGACCGAGGTTCTCAGCCGCCTCCTGCTTGCCCACATTGCCCTGCGTAGGCCCGGACCACCGCAGACGCCCGACGGTGAGAGACCGACACTAGCCGAGGGGAACGACGCGCGGGGGCGACAAAAGGCCCTCCCTGTCAGGGAGATGGCCTAATGTCCGCTCCCTCATCCTCGAACGGCCCCATCATCAGTATCAACATCACGCCCCTCGTGGACATCGCGCTGGTGCTCCTCATCATCTTCATCGTGACGGCCAAGCTGGTGGTGACCCCAGCGGTCCCGCTTGATCTTCCCCAGGCCAGCAAGTCCGAGGAGGTCCAGACGATCCTCTCCATCATCGTCTCCGCCAAGGGGGAGTTGCTGGCCAACGGGACCCCCATCTCGAACGATGATGCCCTGACAGCACTGGCTCGGGACCATCTCCGGCGGGATCCGCAGCTTCGCGTGGTGATCGCGGCAGATGGTGCGGTGGCGCACCGCCGGGTGATCGGTGTTCTCGATAGGCTGCGGGTCGCCGGTGTGGTTCGTGTCGCCTTCGGGGTGACGCCAGGAAACGAGAAGCAGCCATGAGCACACTGGCGCTTCAGACCACGTTCGGGACTTCCGTCGCCGCGCGGCACTCTCTCATCCCGCTGGTCTTCGAGGGGAGGCCACCGACCTCCCTCTTGTGCTGGGTGGGTGTGCTGACGTTCGGGCTGGCGGCGCACACAGCCGTGTTCCTGATGGCAGGCCATCTCCGGAGGAGCGCCCCGCCGCCTCCCACCATGGAAGTTGTGCTGACCCCGCCGCCGCCGCCGGCACCCAAGACCGCTCAGCCGCCCCCGGTTCCATCCAAGCCTGAGACCCCGCCACCCAAGGCCGCTGCCATGCCAAGAGCCCGTGCCGGGCGAGTCATCGCGGCGGCCCCCGAGGCTCCCGGGGCTGCAGGGGCGGACGACATCGTTACCGGCGAAGCCGAGACCTACGCCGGCGGCTCCACTGTATCGTCCGGAACAGCCAGCGAGCCCGTCGAGGCCCCTCCGCCCCCACCTCCACCACCACCTCCCGCCCCCAAGGTTGATCTGATCGCCCTAACCCGTGCCTACCTCGGGCGCATCCGCGATGCTCTCGTTCGGGAGAAGCGCTACCCCTTGGCGGCTCAACGCATCGGTCTGGAAGGTACCGTCATCATCTCCTTCGTCATCGACGCATCCGGCGCGTTTGCACGGGTCGCCGTGGTTTCCTCATCGGGGAATGATCTCCTTGACCAGGCGGCGGTCGATACTGTGAAAGCCCTTAGCCGCAAGATTCCTCGGCCCAGAGAGATTGGCACGCTGGAGCTACCACTGAGGACTGCGATCCGTTTCGAGATCGCGCGATGATCACAGAAGTCGTGTCCCAGAAGCCCCCGGTGTGGATGCCCCGGCGTCTCCAGGTTCCTCACGGCGTATCTCGAGCAGCTTGGGCATGGGGCTCTCCGGGTCTCGTCACCTGCCCTCTGGCGACGGCACCGAGGCGACTGCGTCCACCTCGATCTCGACCAGCCACTCGGGGTCGATGAAGCCCGCCACCTGAACGAAGGTGCTGGCAGGTCGCACCGTGCCGAAAGCCTCCTGGTGGGCGCGGGCTGCCTCCTTCCAGTTCTCCATGCTGGTCAGCAGGACCCTGGTGCGCACCACATCGGCCAGACTGGCCCCGGCCTTCTCGAGCGCCTGCTGGGCCACCTTGATGCAGCGCTTGGTCTGGAGGTAGAGGTCTCCAACTCCGACGGTCTTGCCATCGTCGCCGATGGGGGCGGTACCGGAAACCACCACCAGATTGCCGACGCGCACCGCGCGGGAGAAGCCAATCACGTCCTCGAAAGGGGAGCCGGACGAGACGAGGCGCCGCGCCCCGCCAGGATCCGCCGGCTCTTCCTCGGGCTCACGGTGACCAGCACAGTGCTCGATGTCCTCGTAGTCGATCTTCGCGCCGCACTCGTGGCAGTCGTCGATGATCCTAAACATGTCGCGGCGCTCGCCCGTCTCGGTGATGAGCAGCTTGTCCGGCTCCCATCCTGCAGCGGCCAGCCTGGACCAGCACTCGGCGCAGTACGGCTTGTGGTTGTTGCCCACGTACCCGACGACCATCGGTCTCACCTGCCGTGCGGCGGCCTCGCCGCCGGACGCTTTTGCCCGCCTACCCCACTCGCTGTCGAACAGCATTCACAAGTCCCTGGACGTCATCCTTCCACCCCGAGATCTGTTCAATCGAGATGTCGAAGTCGCCACTCACGTACCTTGCCTTGCTCCGTTGCTGCGAAAGCAGGTTGAAGACCTTCCGATGCTCGTCATCGACGTTTCCGTGCCGCGCGAACATGTTGAATCGCGTTTGAACACGGCCGTGAGTCTTGATCTCAACTCCTCCGGGCAATGGCGTTGTGATGACGTAGGCCTTTGCGGCGAGTTCAGCAGCGCTGAAAAGATTGTCCACGGCTGCCCTTCTCCGCCCGTGGGCGAGTGCATCGGATGCAGTCCCGAGGAACTCCTCCGACGCTTCAAGAAGTTGGGCTGCCTTGCCTTTGTTGTAGCGAAAGTCGAAGGCCAGACACCAGTGATCGCCCAGACGAACCAGGGTGAAGTGGCCGCAGTTGTTGTCTTCGGAATCTGGCAGCCTGATTGATGCCAGGCCTTCGATTTCGTGCGCGTAGACTGGATCACCGGCTTTCTTGGAAATCCCGTCCTTCAGTCTTGTCTCTCCGACAGCCTGTACTTCCTCATTGAGACGCACGACGTTGGGACGCTCGTCTGCATACAGAATCACCTGGGCGGCGCGAAGTGGGTATGGAGTGGGTCCAGCGCCAGAAGCCTGTCGGCGGCGGATTTCGGGCTCGAACCACAGCTCCATCGCGTGGGCGATCGTCCGCTGGTAGCCGTCTTCATCGCTCATGGCTGCTCCCACCAACTCGTTGAGGCCTTCGGTAGCCAGGGTTGCCACGGCCCATGGAGACTGCCAGCGCAGAGCCCAGGGCTTTCGAGGCGAGACACGAGCGCCAGGCCAGATGTCACGTTGTCACCATGGCCGATCGTCGGTCAGATGGGTTCCGTCGGAGATAATCGAGTATTTCGGCTTGCCCCCCCGCCAACGGAACCGATCGCCATCCAGGTAGCACACGCGGGCGCCCATAAACCACTCGAGCTTGCACGGGTGTTGGGCATTGGGGTTCAGGAGCGTCACGTTGGCGTAGGAGAATGTGTCCACCCCTCGAACGTAGTGGAGCATGACGACCCCGCTGCAGTGGTCCCAGTTCGGGGTGAAAAACAGACCGCGATTCTCATCGTGAAGGAAGAGCCCCTCTGTTCCCTGGTACTGGGTCGTCCCTCCGACGAGATGGCTCTCCAGGATTCGAGGCGCCGCGGTCAACGGCCAATTGCGATTGGCTATGACCACGATCAGCCCAGGATGTGCAGCAGGGCGGGGCAACTGGACACACCCCTTGTCAGTCGCAGCTCTGACTCGGCTGTCGAACTCTCCGCCTTGGATCTTGTGGTTGACCACCTTTCCGTGTTCGTCCGGCGCCTTCACCTGGATCGAAACGGGCGTTCCATCTGGCGCACGCACGCGGAAGTCGACGTCGGCCCCGGCCACCGGCGGGTTCCAGGCATCGAAAGACCAGCCAGTTCGGAGGAACCAGTAGGCCGCCATCGCCTCTGCCATTTCCTGAAGGAAGTTCAGGAAGAGCTTCGTCTCCGTTCGGCCTGGAGTTGGGGCACGTTGGCCGCGATCAACTGCCTTGCGTACAACGGACTCAGCGTAGCCATGCTCCTCGGCCGCCAGGACCCAGTGTCCCGCCTCTATCTGCCAGTCGCGCTGGAAGTCGCTGCCGAGAAGTCGACGGATTGCGGCTGACGACCAGTCGCTGGGATCACCAAAATGGCGGCGAAGAGCGCTCACTGCATCGTCTTCTGTCGCCGTGTGAAGCATCCAGGTCTCGAGGTAAGGACTCTCCTCGCCCCGAAGCGCCTTGAGATAAGTGGTGGCGCGGTCGCGCAGGGTCTGCATGTACAGGTCGTTGGGATCTGCTTTCGATTCGGCCACTGCCCTCAGCAGGGGAGCTGCTTCGTTGACCTTCTCGATCTGCAACAGAAGTTGACCGAAGTAGAACGAAGCCTCGATGTCCGAGTAGTCGCCGGGACGCCCCAAATCCCGTACTATTAGGAACGCACTTGCGGCGGTTTCAACATCCCCAGAGAGGCTTGCAGCAACGACGATCCCTGTCCAGGCCCGTTGGTGGTTTGGCTTCAGTCGTGCCGCTTCCTGGTCATGCTTGAGTGCTCGGGGGAAGTCGTTGAGATGAAGAGCGACATACGCCGCCCGCCGATAGAGTTCTGGGTCTGATGGATCTGCCGCTATCGCGCTCTCGGCTTCTCGGAGCTGATCTGCCCATCCAGATCTGTCATCGTGAAGCACCCACTCACCTGTGGAAAACAGGCTCTCCGAGCATGGCCTGCATGCCGTGGTCACCTCAGCGTCAACCTCATACTGAAGCACTGGTCCCCGTTCACCCTTTGGCACAAGGCAGACATCTGGGACCTCCTGTTCGCAGTGCCCCATGATGATCGCTCCAAGCGGTTTCACCACGGCGGTCACTTTCCACCACCTTCCAACCGCCGTTCCAAGAGGATTAGGCGCTCAAGGGCATCGGTGATCAAAGACTCGACCTGCGAGGCATTCAAGTCCCTGCGAAAGTAGCAAGCTGCCTGTAGATCGGTTTGAGCCTCGTCCAGTTCTTCCAGCTCAGGATCATCACAGGACATCCCTCCCTCCCAGCGTCTGAAATGGGTGATCTCATGCGCGATGGCGGTGAAGCGGTCCATGAAGGAGTTTGGATTTGTTCCTTTCCCCGGCATGATGTCCGGCCCAACGATGATCTTGCCAATGCGATTCCCGTCTTGCTCCCGGTGCGGCACGAACCGAGTGCGAGTCTTCTCCCCTGTTCGGGGGTCGAGAAGATCTGGAAACTCGAGGAGACCATCAAACCCCAGGGTCCGGAATTCCATTTCGATTTTGCGGCGCTGTTCCTCGGTGAGTGCTTGACTCGACCTGCCCGGTGGGAGCGACCCGCTCTTCTTCCAATCTGCTGTCACTTGAGAAGCCTACGCCTGGACAGGCTACCGCTGGACTCTGGGCCGATCAAGGCATCGTCGGCATCGGCATCGTCGGCAACGCCACTGCCGGGAAGAAGCTGTGGCGGACTCAAGGGGACATCCGATCATCGCTCTCCACCACCGAGAGGAGCTTCTTGCCCTGTAGTCTGGCGATCCGTCTCGTCGCTGCCTCCCCCGCGGTAAACGGTCTCCAGCCTGAAGGTGCCATCTGGTAGGACGATTACCGTCTTCTTCGTTATCCTCGGAACCGCGGAAGTGGATCATGGGTAGGCGAGGACCTCTACACATGTGCCTTCGCACCGAGGAATGAACCAGCTCTCCTTCGCCCGAAGCAGGTACTCCTTCCAGCGACGCATGTGGATGGCATGATGTTGTTGCAGCACACCCGTCTGGCCGGCCTCAAATGCGGCAACTATTCGGGGCGACGGGTCCTCTGACTCACAATCTTCCACCGCCGATGCCCTCCAAACGCCTTGCGCCCAAGAAAGCCACTGCTGGTGTCGATACGTCCGGAAAATGAACTCCAGGAAATCTGCAACTGCATTTCCCGATCTTCCCATCCCCAGAAACATGCGAGGTACGCTGCTGGTGCCGACATGCACGTGCGGTGATGGTTCCATCAGAAATGACCCTAGGCAATTCGGATGATAGTCCAGGCGAAGGTAGTGGGCCTTGCATGCACCGGCGTACAAGTCGTCAATGCAACCGCCAGGAGTCACGATCGCATGCATAGCCGCCGCGGTCAGAATGTTCTGCGCTTCCCAGGAGACGAACCCCGCAAGCGCGATGTCCTCCTCAATCGAACACGCACGGGGTTCGCCCCCAAGACAATGGTCAACGAACGACTCGAACCAATGGTGTAGATCCTCATCCTTTCGGACCTTCAAGTCACCTGGGGTGATCCGAGGCGGGAAGCACGTCGTCCCCTCCCGCCTCCCCCACGTAGCCAAGCAGGCCAGGGCGTTTGCCAATCCTTGGCTGAGTGACTCAGCCGTTGGCATCTAGCATCTCCAGCACGTCAGGTGGAATGCCAGGTTCTGCACCGGCGAGCACATGCCTCTCCAGTGCAGCTCGGTTCTTGGCGTAGAACTTCCAGGAACAGGCATCTGGCCGCAAGTTGATCGGTTTTCCGACTTCTAGCCATACCTGATAGCGCAGACCGACCGGCTCCAGGGTGATTGCATCGAAATCGTGTGCGAAGTCATCTTCGTTCAAGAGCTGCGCCGTCACACAGCGCAGACCGCGAACCTCGATTTTGAGGTCCTCGCGAATAGCATCATGGAGGTCGCCGCAGTATATCGTGTGATCGCCGAATACTGTGCCAGAAAGGGTAGGGAACAGCCGGTAGATCTCACGAACGAGTTTCTCGTCAATGATCTGCGGGGAGTAGTCCGCCCGGTTCAAAATGATGTCACCACGGTCCTCGAGTGCGTCCAAGACCTGGTTGAAGGAATCCGCGTCCATACCCAGGCGAACCGCTGCCCACTTGATCGGCAATGTGCCATCAAACTGGAAGTAGGTTTCAAGTGCGTGGCGGTTCACCAGTTGTCCCTTCTCCACCTCCTTCTTCCTACGAAGGCGCCGACCCCACGCGCGGAATCGGCCGAACAACTGCTCATCGGGAAGCTCGATCCCGTAGAGCTCGCGCAGAAGCTGAAAATCACACCACTCGGTCTGGAGGGCGGTAAATCTCCGCGAATGTTCGGGATTCAATGAGCACCTCCTCGATGCACTGTGGCTATAAGCGGGCGGTATCAGGCTACTACTCGCTAGCGTGCCCGACAACTACATCTCACCGACCTACATCTCACCGACCTTCGCGTCGATGCACACCCAGGAGTCATCGTCCGTCGTCGGCTGGATGTCCGTGCTCAGGACGGTGATGTCGGCCAGCGCGGCGGTGTGCAGCAGCTCGTACTCGATGGGCACCTGGCTGTCGTCGGTCATCCTGTCCTTCCCCTCCTGGGCACGATCGCCCCTCGAGCCTGCAGTACGCCCTGCTGCTCTCGGCTTGCGGGTCGCATTGCCGCCTTCAGGTGCTGGTCACCGCAGTTGGGCTGGAACGTGGCGACAAATCGAGGATGTGTCCATACTCACGTAGCCCCTGTCGTCGTCGCCAACGAAGCGAAGTACACAGGGAGGATCTTCTCGTGGTCGGCATAGTCCTCCACGTGGAGTCTCGAGGCGTCTCCTTGGTGCGCGTCGCGAAGAACATCGGCTTGGCCTACGGCAATCCCTGAGTACTGCCCAGTCTCGCTCCCGACGCGATCGCCATCGCTCGCACTGCCGACAACTGACGATAGTAGCTCGCCAAACGCTCTGATTCAGGCGTGCGGTGGGGCGCAAGTGCTGAAATGTTGGTAGAAATTGCGATGAAAAAGCACAAGAGGTCAAGGAAGGAGAGCACCTTGTAGAAGTTCCACTCGTGGCCGAAGGTGCTGAACACTCCATGAAGGATGCCATGGCGGTTGAGTTCCCCGGCTCCCGCATACTTCGAGGTGTGCTCAAGCAGTTTGCTCTTGAGAAAGTCGCGAAAGCTCTCAAGCATCTCTACTCGCTCGATGGCTGCGCCACCGCCGGTCACGTGCTGCTGGGTGATCAACGCGTCGATCTCATCAACCAGCTTCTTTGTGCCATTTCCGACGGACTGGCCACGGGCAGTCGCGATTTTGCGAATGACTCCCTCGACGACAGGGAGCAGCGTGGATACGGCTGCGTGGAACATCCCGAGGTGGGCGGCCTCGATAGCTTCAGCGATCGCGGGTTTGAAGTCGGCGACATGCCGCGTCTTCGCGTACCGCTCCAGTAGCATCACGGCAATGTCGCTCGGGTCATAGATGCTTCCCAGCTCCTCTTCGAGGACGCCATGTTTGTCTTCGGCGGATGCCGCCTCTATCCGGGCAGCAAGTTGCCGAAGAACGCCAAGCTGGATGTATGGAGGCACGATCCAGTCAACCGCATCGAATACTCGGGCAAGCTCCCTCACGCTCCATGCCGAAGTCGTCATTCCCCAACTCTACTGGCGCACACGAGAATCGGCAATGATTGGACATTGCTGGAGCTATCCGAGTCTCCGAAAGGGGATGGACTTCTCGCGATGCAAGGAACCCGATTGCCGGCCAGGCTTATTGCGATGAAGCCAACAGCGGACTTCCACCGGCTCGACGAAGAAGCTCCACCACAGCCTCCGGGTTCGTCCCAAGGTCGGGCAGGTCAGCGAGGAGCTCATCCAGGTGGGCTAGATTTCCGGCGGAGCCTCGAGCGCCGCCAGAACCTCATCGCGCAATCTCGAATCGTCGCCCACCGATGCTACCCTACCCCGTTCCGCATCTGGGAATAGTGACGAGGTGACCGGCTTGATTGGTCCTCGGCCAGCGCCCCTCCCCAGTTCTGGTAAGGGTCTCCAGAACTGGGGAGTACCTTGCGCCGCAGTCAAGCGGGGACTCCTGGCGATAGCCCCACAAGCTGGCATCAGGAAGCTCACCAGGACGCACAGGCCGCCCCAGAGCAGCGTGGCAGCTGGGTCCCTGGTGGGGAGAGGGACTCTGTCGCCGGTTCCGGGGCTCTGGAGATCGCTGACGGCCTCTCGCGCATGGACGTACGTTGTACGTACTTGGCGCCCTCCCAGGAAATGGTTCCCTCCCGATGTTCCCTGTCTCCACGCCCCTCTCGTCGGTGTCATTCATCAAGCTCAACAGGTCCGGCTTGGCATTGCGTGGTCAACTGGCGATGATGATCGCCATGCCGAGCAAGACGCCGAAGGCCGTGCTCACTGGGAGCCGGAAGATCACGGCGATGGAACAGTGGGACCAGGATTACGTGGACTTGGTTGTCCCAGGGTTCATTCGCTTCGACGGCGAGTCCGGCGAGCTCGACTCGCTCTGGGTGCATGTGCTTGCCGGTGCATGTGCTTGCCGCGGAGAGGGACGGCAAGCTCTTCCGCTACGAGTGCGATGACCCGCGGCTCCTCGAGCTCCAGGAGAGGTGGCTCCGCAAGGTCGGAGGGGTGCAGAGCCGAGAGTACCCCTGGGGTCTGGTCTGGAACCGCTTCAACATCAACGCCGGCTGCCATGACATTGCGGTCTTCTTCAACAAGCGCACTGAGATGCTCCTCGACTACTTTCGCCGGCTGATGCGCCCCTGGAAGATCGTCACCTTCATCCTGGGCACCGCCTTCTTCATCTGGGGCGCCCATGCCTTCGATGCGCCAACGTGGGACATGCCGGTCTCGATCATCATGAGCGTGGTCACCTTCCTGCTCGCGCCCTGGTCGGTGGACCAACTCGTTCTCGGTGTGCGTCGTCGCGGAGGCCAACGCCTCCGGCTGGCCGCGGGGCTGGCGGGCATCTACGTTTGCGGCTCCGGCTCCTACGAGGTCTACCATCTCATCTGGTCGGGCTGGCACCCGCCGACCTACTGGGAGAACTTCTTCTTCTCGATCCCCACCGCCATCGTCGCCGGGATGATCTGGCGCGTCAACATGAGCGTCGCCGAGGTCTGGACCAGAGTCCGAGCCGCACTGCACGACGGCTGACCGACCGGACGCGACGCGCAGGGGCTTTTCGATCAGACGGGGCGTGAACGGGAGTGGATCTTCCGGTCCAGCCGCACCAGCAGCCGATACCAGAGCCAGGCCAGCAGCATGGCGGTCGTCGAAGCCGCGGGCTCTCGAGATGATCTTCTCCACCGGGATGACGTGGTTGGTGACCCAGAGGTTGACCCACATCAGCGCGACGAAGACGGGCAAGATGGTGGTGGCGAAGAACCACCTCACTGCGCCGTGGAGCTTCTTGCGCCGCAGACCGAGCCAGACGCTCAGGAGGTAGGCGAGCACGAACAGCAGGGCTGCCGCGATGATCAGGTTGGTGTTCATCACGTGCGCCGCTGCCTCCGGACAAACATGGCCAGGGCAGCAAGTGCGGCCAGGCTCGTCACTGCCATCCCCGCCGCGCTGGCCTCCAGGCCGTACTTACTGCCGGAGATCCACGGGATAGCGCTGCTACTTACCGCAACACTTCTTGTACTTGATTCCACTTCCGCAGGGGCAAGGGGCGTTGCGACCGATCTTGGGCGACGCACTAGAAACAGGATCCCCCAGTCTGTACCTCACTATTCGCTGACGTTTCATGGTCGCACACAGGTTCGCCCGATGGGACGCCGCTCCGGAATCTGTCATAAAGAAATCAACGACAGAGAAGTTTTGCGCAAAAGCTGACAACAGCAGTGGCTTTGCTTCTGGAATCCTCATTGCCATGTCATCCGAGGACCTGTCCACATGGAGGACCAAGCATTTCCCAAGGACACGTCGATCTTCATCTGTCATGCCGTCCAGGACGTCGTTAGTGATTACCTTTGTTGGATTCCGCAATTCATCCTCAAGCTCCTCAACGAGGCCCTTGCAGGCCACTCCTAGCGTCGGATAGTCGCGCTGGACGGATCGCAGGAGTTCTACCAGTTCCTTACGCCTTCTTCGGCGGCTAATGGCAAAGGCAGCCAAACCGACACAGGCCATGGCCCGGAGCTCAGTGACCTCGTCTGGGTCTCGTGCAACCCGGCGCAGCGTGTCTAGTCCGATGGCCCCGGCACGCAATAGCCCCCAGAGAGCGTGGGCTGAGTAGTATTCGGGCAAGCTCAAGAAGGTTGTTGCCAGGGCGGCCGCGAAAGGATGCTTGAGTTCACAACCGATCAAGGCGAATGCAAACACCGTCTCTCTGACCTTTGACAGAGAGAGAGCACTCTCGGCATCGACTCTTCGGTTCATCTGAATGAGGTTGCCCGTGGTTTCCAGGCTGTCTGTTGATATAACGATGATATGCCGTAGAGCATCGATGATCTCGGGCCCCTCCGCCAGGAAACGTGCAACTACGGATTTCGAGATGAAGGGAGATTCGCTGTACAGGCTCTTGAGAGCTTTGCCCATGGGCATCTGGGAACGCAGACGTGCGCGTTGGTCCTCAATCTCCTTTCGCCTGCCAAGGCGGCGAATGGCTGCATCAAAGGACGCGAGCGGGATCTCGATTGCATCCGAGACCTTCATTCCTTGGTTCAGGCAGGTAACGAAGCGGCCATCTCGGCCGATGAGCACACGTGACGGATCTGTACCGTCACCAAGACGAATGGCGATGTCACCCGCATGGACGTTCAAGTTATCGAGCACTGTCTGTCGCGCAATCTCACGGACGACATCTGGATTGCGGTAGAGCGTCATTGCAGACTCGAGTTCATCCCCGTCGAGGCGCATCACCCGCGTGAGGAAGTGCTCGTCAGGATGCTCGGGGCGGCTCACCTATCCACCTTGCACATGTGCGGTCGGCCACGGTGGTGAGACTACCGCACTCACGTAGACCTCGACCAGCTACATCAAAGAGTCGAGTCGTGGGCATGAGGACCGTCATCTCCAGCAACGCAGCAGCCACATCACCGGGGCCAACGTCGTCTCGAGCCGGCGGCATTCGTGCTGGCGGTCCAGGTAGGCGGCGAGTGATGCTGCGACCTCGTGGACCCGGTGGCCGATCTCCACGGCCCGGGCGCAGCTCTCTTCCCGGCCTTCAGCGGCGTAGCGAAGGCGTAGGCGCCGGAGTCACCAGAAATCGGGAGCCGTCCCCATTTGTGGTGAGCAATTCAGTGCATGGAGGTAGGTGCCGCTGGTGCTGACCCCGCAGACCTGGCCCAGGATGCCCCCGCCAGGATCCCCAGGCGGCCCAGGGACGGCCGGAGGCGGGTTTGTGGGGGAGGGGGGAGAAGCCTCCCTCGTCGGTGCCGGGGCTCTGGAGATCTCTCAGGGCGCGTGGAAACCGACTGGCCAAGGCCTGGCAGTACGCTCTTGTCTTCCGCGGCTACTGACCGCTCCGCTGCCGGTCACCAGCGCGGCGACGTCTGCCTGCTCGGCAATGAGCCGCTGCCCTCGTCCCCCCAACTGCATCCTGCCGGGGGTCAGTAGATGAGCAAGCAGATGACCAGCAGCCCCAACACGCTCAGGGACCCGATGGCAAGTCCAGTGTATTGCAGGACCTTGAACGACCGGGTGCTCCGGCGCGTGACCAGCCAGATGACCAGACCGAGGGAGAGGTTGACCAGCAGACACAGAGCGGTCAGCGGCATGCTGGCATCGGCTTCGATCCAGCCGCCTTCGTGAAGGGGCACGACCATGCCGCTCGAGAAGAGCAGGAACACGCCGATGCACAGCACAGCGGCGATCAGGTTGGCGAACCTGGTCAGGTTGTCCACGACACGGTGGGGGCGTTGCTGCCCTGGCACCTCGTTAGCCTGGCAGGCCTCGATCGGTCGGGTCAAGCACCGCGTCCAATAGACGGCTGGTGTTTCTTCCACGGAGATGGGAGATCTCTCGACTGGAGGTTGCCTTGCCCGACACTTGGATCACAGACCTGCGCCACGGCATCGAGCTGCTGGACCGGAGCACCGACGTCCCTACTACGTCTGCCCGGCGGTTCTGGGAGTACCTCGCCCGCATCACCTTGGCCGGCTCCGCGTGGTACGTTGACACCCAGCTCAGAACCGTCATCCGCTGCCGCCGCCGACCGCAGAGACGCGCCTGCCCCGGTACCGTCCAGCTTGCGCGGACGAGCGGCGGAGAGATCCACTGGGAGTGCGTGGCGTGTCAGGACCAGGGTGTCATCCGCGGCTGGGAAAACACCGACTACGACCTATCTGAGCCCGAGGAGATCGCCGACTTCGTCACGGTCATCACGCCCGCGCTCTACGACGACCTGGCCAAGCTGTCAGACCTGCCGCGCCTGGCCCGACGGGTCGTTATCCGGGGCGCTCTCGAGCAGGGCTGTGTGCTGCTAATGGGGAGCCCTGCCGAGCTCATCGCCATCAAGGCGGTCGTCAACGAGGCCCGCAGCAAGGCTCGGGGGCAGCGCCGTGCCCGGCTGAAGCAGCTCCTCGACAAGATCTTCATGGCCGACGCCGATCCAGATGACGAGGAGGACGTGCCCCAGTCGGGTGCGAAGATCTCCGAGACCTTGCTCTCCTTCGCTCGGCCGATGCTGGACACCGTTGGTGACGTACCCGAGCCGGTGGTCAAGAACGTTCTCACCGTGGCGGTGATGATCTGGAACTCCCTGTGCTCGAAGCGTGGGGCCGCGACGACAACTATCTCGACCAGGCCCGTGCCCATCTCGCCAAGGGTCTGCCGCAGTTCACCGCGATGTTCGAGATGCTGGTGGAGCGCAAGAAACGGCGTTTCGGAGCTGACCTGCGGGCCATCAGCGACTTCAAGGTCACCCGCAAGGACGACGGTGAGCTCCAGGTGACTGCCGAGGCCCGTATGCCGGAGACCCTTCGCACGATTCACTGAGCATGCCTGCCATCCGCCGGTACTCGCCCGACAGGATTGGCCGTATCCCCCCGGCTACCGGGAGCTACATCCTGGAGTTTGCCCTACCCGAGGCGATTACGATCCGCGCTGGCCGACTCGGCCGTGCCCATCTCGGACCAGGCCAGCTCTGTTGCTACGGCTCTGCAAGGGGGCCGGGGGGCGAGATGTTCTCGCTCACCTGACTGCCAGAAAACGGAAATTGAACGCGTAATTCCTCCCCATTCACTCGCTGCGCCAGCTAACATCTTGAAGATGCTAGAATAATCGGCCTTCAGGCGGCTGACCAAGCACCTGTGATCGTGTGCCTTATATTGGCATCATCCTTCCAGGTGCTCTTGAGAGATCCAGGTGGGACCACCGTCTTCGCCGGCCACTGGGCCTTTTCCAGCTCCTCGATCACGGTTTCCGTTATTACCACCACTTTTTGCACGATTGGTGACACCTGGGGATGCCGAAATGCGTCTTGGCCGATGAGGAAACCTGTCGGACGTGGCACTCGGTTCATTGATCAACCTCAGCGACGTGCTCCTCCGCGTCCTCGTCAGCGACGATTTCCACGCGGGGGACCTCGCGCATGACATGCAGGTGTAACGGCTTCTGTTGTGGAGGGAGACGGTTGATGGGGACGATGGACATTCCGGAATCGTAGCGGGAGACTGCGGCGGGTGGGAAGCCGATTCCGCAGTGGAATCTGCCGGTGACATCCCGCCATACCACGTTGCGTTTGCCACAGGCAGATCTGCACGTAAGGGGGGGGCAGATAGTCATCGTCCGAGCTGCTGAGTAACTGCCTCCGTTCTTTTTCCGTTTGCCTGTATATATGTATAGTATGAGTAGTGCATGGCTGGCGGGAGGTGGGCTTGCCGGACGGGATGCCTCGGAACGCCGGTTCCACCGCGGAACAAGCTGACCGGGCGACCTTGGCCGGCCTTACTCCTCCCCCCGAGCAGGCGGCGGCCATGTTGGAGCGTAGTATTGGACTCGGCGCCCGTCCTCCCTGGTCTTCAGCAAGATCTCCCTCTCGATCAGGAACTCAAGTACGCGGCGATAGTAGAGGGTGGTCGGCCGCAGATGGGAGTTCTTGGTGGCATGGAGCCTGGCGTTGGCCGGCCACTTCCTGTTGCAGAGGTACATCTTCGTCAAGAACATGTCCTTGTCCCGCTTCTGGGCTGCGTGTATGGCGACCACGACTCGGCACAGCACGTTCTGCAGGCACTCTCTCTGACGCGAACTCAGGCACCTTGTTCCCTTCCAGATCTGGTACTCGTCCACAAGCCGGGCCACCGCAAGTCGATCCTCCTCGTTCAGATCCAGTACACATCTCTCGATCCTCTGCGTCGCCCCGCTGCTGCTTCCCCCGTTCGTGGCGCCACGGCCGCTGCTGGCCGGTGAGGCGTTTTTCTGGCGGCCTGCAGATCCACCCAGGCGGCTCTTGATGAAGTCGGCGTAGAGGAAGGTCAGGGCGCTGACCAGATCGATCCGCCGGGACTTGGCTGTGCGCTCGGAGCCGGAGAGCCGGCTGGAGTTGCAGCTATTGATCGGCCGCCGCAACCACCAGTCCAGAATGGCCTGCGCAGTACCAAGGTCCTCCTCCCCGTTGATGAGCCCGCGCCGCCACATCTGCGCAAGTGCCCGGCCGGCGACGCTGTGCCGGTTGTTCCAAGTCTGTTCTCCATCCTTGATCAAACTGGGCGTCGGGACCGCTCCCGCTGGCACGACCTCCCAAATGGGGTAGTCGGTCACGCGCGGCTGCTTCTTCGCCGTGCCTGCCGCAACGCTCCTGCTGTTCTCACTCCGCGGATTGGTTTCGTTCGTGTCCAAGGGCTCCAGGAGGTAACCGAGCCTGGGCCGCTGCTCGTCGATCATGCGCGGCAGCATCTCCAGGAGCAGCCCTATGGGCGCACTGGCCCTACAGACCGGGTTCAGCTCCTCGTCCAAGAGAAGGCTCCCCAGCCCTCCGAAGATCCGCACGTTGTTCGCGCACCCCGGCCTCGGGAAGACCTCCAGCCCCCGCTCACCCAACTGCTCCACCGCATCGTCCAGGAGGTCCATGACCCGCGTGTAGATGTCCATCACTTCCATCAACTGCGGCAAGAAGTACCAGCAGTGGATCCCCCCGCTCGAGCTGGAGCGGAAAACGATAGCTCCAGGCAGCCGCTCGCTGATGATCTTGTACCTCGTCTCGAGGTCCACCTTCTCGTTCCCGTGCTGGTCGAGATCCAACACCAGAACGGCCGTCACCGGCTCGTCGAGTTCCACTTCGATCCACTCGCTCACCAGGTAGTCACGGTCGCCGGCCAAGAGCAAGTCGCCCTCATAGTCTGGGTTTGGCACCCGGAAGCGCTGCGTGCAGATCTGGAAACCCTGCCAGTAGCCCCGGTGCAACAGATGGCCGATCATGTCCTCCAGCTCCAGGATGCGCGTCTCTCCGCGCCACCGCCCCGCGAACAGCTTCTCTTCGTACCAGGCCGGGCGCTCGATGATGTTGTCCTGCGCCAGGAACTCACGTCTATAGCTCGCGTGGAGTCCCTCAACCTGATCGTCGCCGACGGTGAGGTCCGCGAAAAGCGTCTCGAGAGTGGCTATGGAGATCTGCCTCAACGCCACTGCCTCCTGGCGCCGCGCCTTCGACAGATGGCTCGGCAGGCCCCATTTGGTCTTGATGCTTCTGCGTAGGTGCATCCCCGGACAAGCCGGCCGGGCCTTCAGCCGAAGCATCCGCTCGACCTCTACCAGCCGGTAGAGGTTCTTGCGCCGCTGGACCAGCTCCTGCTGTGCCCTTTCGGGCTCCTCCTTCCGCCAGTGGTCCTCGGCCGTTCCTCGAAGCGCCGGCCTCCGCTGCAGGAGCTTCGTGATCTCGATGTCCAGAGTTGTCTCGAGGAGACCGGGCACCTCCCCCCTGCTCCAGGTCATGCAGTCCAGAGCCAGGGGTAGGTGATCTGCTCCCGCCGCCAAGATGCCGAGACCGGCAACGTCCTGTGCGTCGACAAGCAGCGCGGGTTCCCGCACCGCAAGAACGAGGTAGGTCAGGATGGCGCCCGACACCATCGCCCCGTGGACGCTGTGACTCGGCCCGATGCCCGCCGGTGCGTCAAGGACTTCTCTCGTTATCGCGCGATGATCCTCAGCAGCGAGGCCGAGGCGGTGACCCCAGACGACCTTGGCCAGGTCCTTCACGGCCAAGCGCGGCGCGAGCCCACAAATATCATCAAGCCGTGTCTCCAGGGGGTCCCAGGAGACCAGCAATTTCTCATCGGCCAAATGTTTGGCCCAGCTACCATGCCGCGAGCCGGAGATCGTCTCAGGTGGCCATTGGCCTGGCGACGACGCCCTCCATCTCACGACTTGCACCTTCAGGTCCAGGCCGGCATGCGATACGTCCACCAGCGTCACGTCACAGCCCCGCAGCTCTCTCAACAGCGGTATGTCCACGATCCGGCGCAGGTCTGCAAGGCGGGTTTCGTGAAGGAGGTAGGTTAGGAAGTGCGGGTCCGGCTGCTCATCGCTGAGGTCGGGCCAACGGCCGCTGGGGCCAAGCTCCTTCGGGCCAGGACTAACCATCTTCAAGCGACTCCCAGTCTTCTGTTTCGTCAGATCAGCAGCCCTGAAGATTGGACATCGCCTGCAGCGGGTAGGGGCGCAAGCCGCACGACACGCCTTTCAATGAAGACGGTTCGCCCTCCCTCCGGGGCCATTGCCGTGCCGTACATCGGGAGCGTGGGCTGCCCGTTGATAACCCTAAAGCTCGGCTCGAGCCTGCCATCGTGACGCTTGAACTTGACCATTGCGGCCCCACGGTTGGCCCCGACCAGGACTAACACGATGGGTGCGCTGAGGCCCTCGGCTTTGAGGCGGCGAGACACGGATGTCAGGATGGTGTACAGGTCTGCGGGCTTCCGCGGTTTGGGAGCGTTTGGATCACTGGGGAACGGCGCCCACGGCCGCTCAGTCAAGTCGCAGCTCGAATCCGCACCTTCCAGATCGCGAATCTGTTCCTGCAGGCAGTCCACCACCTCGGCAAATCTCTGGTCGTCCGTCTCCTCGATCAGCCTCTTCAGGTTCTGGTGCGCCCGCTCCGCGCTGTCCAGCGCATAGCCGATGCGTAGGTCAATCGCCTCTTCGAGCCCGTCGGGGTCGGCCCGAAATTCAGCGTGGTAGAGCAGCTCCCCGAAATCGTGCTGGGCCTCGTTGTAGTCCTCGCGGCATTCCTCCAGGTTCGGCGCCGGACACTTCTTCCTCTTCGGCGGCCGGACCTTGTTGGCACCTGTGCTCGACCTGGACCGCTTGCTCGTTGCCATCTTGTTCTCTCCTGTCTTTGTAGCTGTTTTCATCTTTGTCCTCTCGGAGGTTTGCACCTGGCTCGGTTGAACGGATTTGGGCGGCATCAGACTCTCCTTTCATCGTGTTTGGTGAGCACGGCCGCGCTGAAGCAACGCTGGCAACGCGGGTCGCCGCTCAAGCAGGCTCCCTCTCTCGGGATCAACCGCGCGTCCGCAGGGCAGAGACGCGAGGCGTCAACATTGGGCAGCCCCTTAGCCTGCTGCAGGTTGTAGATAACGGAGACGCATGCCGGAACGCGGTCGTCTGCCCGGGTGCGTAGGAAGCTGAACGTCACAGAAGGGTGCCTGAGTGCGAGAACCTGTTCCATCCGGTCAACACTCTCAGGGGAGGAGTCCAGAGAGAAGCAGACCACAAGGTTGTGCGCATCCCGGTCCAGTAGCGCGACCATCTCGGGCTTCCTCGTCACCACCCAGAGGGGCACGGTCGGGTAGCGCCGGAGGAAGGCGTTGACGGCAAGGACGAGCTCGAGGAACACGTCTCCAACGGCGGCTACACGGATGAACGGTGGCCGGCTTTCTGTCCGGATGCGGTGGTAGTCGGCATAGATCCGGTGAGCAGCTTTCTCGGGAGAGACCTGCTTGAGGAATGCGTAGACGCGAAGCTGCTTCTTGATGCTCTTGACCCAGCGTGCTGCGCTCGACAGTTGTGCGGCGTAGCAGACCCTCGCACAAATCGCCGTGGGCCAGCAGGTCAAGCCAATCGGCAGGTTGATCGACCAGGATGTCTTGTGGTTCTGGGAGAAGATGCTCTCGTCTGCAGTGAGCACAGCCGTGTAGCAACGAGCGATGCGGAGGGTTCGCAGCGTTACTGCGCCGACGAGCGTGAACCCGAAGTAGAGCAAGATCTCGTTCATTCCGCCGCCCCGACCAAGGCGCAGATGTTCTCGTGAAGCTCGGTAGCCCGGTGGGCGTAGTGCTTCAGAGCCTCCAACAGCTCTGCCAGGTCCAGCGTCTTCTCCCCGGACTCCGCGACCGTCTCAATCCGCTGCCAGAACTGGCAGAACCGCGCGTCCGCCCGCTCGAGGAACTGGACTAACTCCCGGGTCTCGGCAGCGACACTTCCGCCGGCCACGTCCGGGAGAGGGGACGGATCTACCGGCTCCTCGCTGTCGTTGTCGACGTTGCAGGCGGCAATGGCCGCGGCCTCGTCGTCAGCCGCCATCTTCTTCAGCCGAGCCTTGGTCTGGGTTTGGGTCTCCTTGATGACCCTCGGGAGCTCCTTCTTCTGCGTATCGGGCTCCATTCGGGCGAGCCAGGTTCCCTGTTCTTTGGTGATCGTCTTCTGCTCGAGTGCTTGTTGCGCCTCGGGGATCAGCTCTGCCCTCTTGGTGGCATCCTGGATCGTCCGCTCGGTCTTCCCCGTCGACTTGGCGACGTCCTTGATCGCTTTTGCGCGGGTGGACTTGGGACGACCCGCCGCTCGGGGCTTCTTGGAAGCTGCTTCCTGGAACGTTGATCGTTGGTGGATCGCGGTTTTGATCTCGACAGCCTCACGAACCGCAGCGTCCCACTCCGAGTCCTTCAGAGACTCGGTGCGAATATTCTCCTCGAGGCTGACAAGCCGGGCCATAGTCTCGTCGCATTGGTGAATAGTGCATAGGATCGACGCTGCCCTGCCATCCTGATCGGCACGCAGCTTCGTTGCGTGGAACCTTCTGGCGCCGGCTATGAGCTCGAAGGCGCCATTGCCGGCAGGACGAACGGTCACGGGATGGATCAAGCCGACTGTATCCAAGCTCTCGGCCAACTCGTTGATGCGGTCGGGGTCGAACTCGCGAGCGAAGTGCTGCTTCGACATCCTGATCGAAGCAAGGGGGATCAACCGCATTGTGTTGGGCGTGTCGACCTGTGCTCTCCGCTTGGGCAACTCCTGGGCCGGGGCATCCTCCAGTGAAGGTCCGCTGGTCGTCTTGAGTGCTGTCGCTTTTTCCATCTGCCTCTCCTGTCGTTGGTCGGAGACCGGAGAAGGAGGCCCATCCTCCAAAAACGATCACCGAACTCCATACTCAATAGGGATACCAGCGGATGGATCATTGATCAACGCGTAACGCATGGACATTATTGCTTATTCTGGGAGCGGCGCGTTGGGCAAACTTCCCAGGACATCTTGCCCAACCCGAACCTCGCGGTTCCCAACCCGAACCTCGCGGTTTCCTATCCTGATCTTGTTTGCGGTGCCCTATCGAGTTTGCCGAGCAAGTTGAGAGAAACGGGGTGCCCATGCCCGATGCGGGAAGCCAGGCATGGAATCCAGTGACGGGGAGGCCGTAGTCCTGAACGAACCGCGTTCAAGCCGGGCGGGCCAGCGCAACTAGATGCGACGGGGGGTCTTGCTGCCTGGGAGTGTTGTTGGACGGTTCCGGCGCGTCTTGGCCGTAGTCAGCGCACTGCTCATTCTCGTCGAGAACTGCTTCCAATGTCGTCTGGTGGTTGATCGTCGTGTTGGTCCGCCAGCCGATCTGCATGTTCGATGATGTCTCCCTTGAGGAAGTCGACCATCCACGCACAGGGGCCAGTCACTGGCAGCCAACAGACATCTCCTGCGCGAAACACGACGTGTGGTGACTCCTCTCGATCTCGCCGGAACTTCAAGGTGAGCGTAGGCAACCCGTCGTGGACCGGCAGCCAGGCATCTCGGTGTGGCGTTATCGAAGCAAACAGCCCATCACAACTCCGAGCACGATCAAGACACTGTTCCAAGAGGTACGACAGATGCAGGTCCTCGGATGAGGCCAGAGTCATGTTCTCCAGTGCTCGTGGTCGCTTGTTGGGAGAAAACGCCGCAACACGAAATGCTGCACGCTTCGGTCCACCGTCAGCACCGCCCTTCCATAGAACCGCAAACGCCTGCTCGCAGATGGGCGAAGTCCAAGGAGCATCAGGTTCAAGGGGGGGAATGTCGTGTGTCATCCCCAACTCCCAGACCCGCGTGAGGTAGTCAAGGCTGCCAAGAACCCAACGGATCTCCTGCTCGTCAAGGTGGATATGGGGAAGATCGCGGAGATGCTGAAGACCGAACGCCAAAGATTCGCTGTTCTCCGAGAGGTTGTTCCAGAATGTGCGATAGGCATCGACGAGCTTATTGACCTTGAGCTTCGCCTTGTCCGGAGCATTCCTCTTGTTGCTCTGAATTCTCGGGGCCACCCCGATACCCTTCTTGAGTTCCGCGAAACCAGTCGCAAGCTCCGCCGCTAGCCGATGTCGGCCTAATGCCTGAGCAAGAGTGGAGGCTTCGCTGTAGGTCTGGCCGATCGGGTCCGCAGGTAGTCGTCTGAGGTTCTCTGCCACACCGACAAGAAGCTCAGCCGCGTCCTCAGTGTGGCCATCCCACTGCCTGTCGGTGGCGACCGCAATCAGCCTGTGCAACTCGTATATGTGTTCTATGATCGCAGTCGCCTGATCGCTGGGCAGTCCTATTGCATGAGCGATAGCGGATTGAAGTCTATAGCATAGTGTAGCTGACAATACTTGCGTTGCCTGCCAAAGCTGGACATCCAATTCATTGGCTGACTTCTGTTGAGGCACAAGATGCCGCAGGTCTTCCAAAGACGCCGAGACCGTCTGCAGCAATGCGACAGACAGGGCTAGCCGCCCCGTTAGTGGGTGGCAATCAGACGCTTGCTTGATGGTACTACGCAGCGTCGCAAGGGTGTCTTTTAGTTCCGGAACTACTTCTTCCGCCTTCTCAAGCGCTTGGGTTGCTATCCAATTGAATACAGCACCTTCGTATTCACGAAACATCTCGTGGCTATCAAGCATGCGATCGCACTTCTTCTCAACTGTAAAAATGATACTCAACATCTGCTGGCGCAGCTCAGGGTCTTGTTCAATGAACGAGACCATAGCTTGCAAGCGGCCACTACTCAGACTGAATCTCTCGGCGAAGCTCTCAATTGCATCTTGATGGACTTGGCCAATGGGCTTGAGAACCCGTGCACTCAACTCTGGATTATGGTCCAAAAAGGACGCGATTATGGCTCGCAAACGTTCGCCACTCAAGCCGAGTATAGCGGCGATACTCTCAATCTTGTCTTGTGCGTTCTTTACGTTCTTGCCTGCCATGCTAACACTCCCCGCATCGCTCTCGTGGTCAGTAACGTCAAATCTCCAGGAACATCCTTGCCGCACATCTTCGCTTCCCGTGAGATGCAGTTGGATACAAACACATTGCGGAGAGACCGCGCTGTCCTTAGAGGGCGATCGTGCCTAATCCTGATGGATCGATCAAGTCGTCGAGGCGGCCGGGGGGGCGACCGGGGGGCGACCGGGGGTGGGGGGACGCCGTGTCGGCGTGAGCCGGCGGTGAGCCCGCTGCGGTTAAGCAGGCAACTCGAGGTCCGTTGTCGAAAATCGACAAGGGAGCAGGTCTCACACTTTGGGATGCGACCATCGGGAGGCTGTCCCATGATCGGCGTCCCAAAGAAAGCCAATGATCACAGCGGATTAACCATGACAGCCTCGCCGAGGTTGCTACCATGAAGCCAATCAACAAGTCGGATCGAGCGAGCATTGAATTCCTCCAAGCAGGCGCCAGCAACCTCTGTCCAAGTCGCGGTCGGTCCTTCCTCGGCGTCCCACGGCACGTCCTTGGGACCGCTGACTGCCGGTGCTGGGATGGGGGCTATCGTTGCTGTTGGGGTTGTTGCCTTTGGTCACGGGGCCGCTTGGTGCGGAGGTAACCAGGTCTCTCTTAGATGGTGGCTGCCAGGGTCCGTCGATGTCACAGCGCCCACGTGGTGGGGCGCCAGATGACCAACTCCTGGCCCCCGTTCATGACCACCGCCGTTGCTGCGGCCTACTGCGGCTTCAAGACCACCGGCGCCCTGCGCAAAGCCCATCTGGAGGGGCGCATCTTCCCTGTTGGCCGGCGGGGCGGCAACGGCACGTACATGTGGAGCCGCGAGGACCTCGATGCCTTCCTGCGCGGTGATCAACCGTCTGCTACCATGCAGGGTGGACGCCCGAGGACGCCTCCTGATGGAGGCGATGATGAGCCGTCCGAAATGGATGCTGAGATGGAACTCGTGGATCGCGCCGAAGCCCTCGAAGCCGGGGGTGTGGCGCAGAAAGGAAGGCGGATTCGTGGTGCGGGGCCGGACCAAGGACCCCCGCACCGGCAAGCTCGAGGAAGTGAGAATGGTCCTCGCCGACGTGCGGGACGCCAACACCGCGTACCGGATTCTGCACGAGGAGCTGGACAAGGTCAGCCGGGGCGAGCTGCCGGAGGTGTCGACCCAGAGATCCTTCGCCGACTACAGCGTGTCGCTCTTGGAGAGGAAGGTGAAGCTGAATGACATCAAGTCGGCCAAGACGAGGGAGCGATGGGCTGGCACGCTGAAGCTGCACCTGATCCCGTTCTTCGGCTCCTTCTGGATGGACCAGATCCGCAGGGCCACCATCCTGGCCTGGAAGGAGGAGGTGGGCGCGGGGATAACGGCCGGCAAGAACAGCCCGACCACGGCCAACGGGTGGTTCGACATCTTGAAGGTGGTCATCAACTCCTACGTGTTCGAGCACGAGATGGAGCGGAACGCGGTGCTGGGGGTCAAGAAGTTCGACACCAGCCTCCACCCCATCTACAGCGAGGAGGAGCCGAACAGCCTGTTACCGGAGGAGGTCCCGCTGTTCATGGACAAGATGCTGGAGCTCCACCCCCAGCACTACGGGATGGTCGCGCTGGGCTTCGGCACGGGCCTGCGCCCCTCCTCGATGCGACCGCTGCGGCGGCGGGGACCGACCCCGGACGTGCTGTGGGACAAGGGGGTGCTGCTGATCCGGCGGTCTCACACCCGCAAGCAGGAGGTGATGGAGACCACCAAGACGGGGCAGCACCAGCGGCTGAAGCTCCCCAAGGAGCTGATGGACATCCTGCGCTGGCACGTGGCCGAGCTGACGCCCAAGCGAGGCGACACCGATCTCCTCTTCCCGCCGCGCTTCGGCGACGGGTTCATGAGCGCCTCGGCGCTGGACAAGCCCTTTCAGGAGGTCACCGCGGCGCTGAAGGAGGAGGGGAAGCTCTCGAAGAAGATCACCCCCAGGGCGATGCGGCGCACGTTCCAGGACCTGGCCCGCGAGGCGCAGGTCAGAGACATCGTCACCCGCGCCATCAGTGGGCACGCCACCGAGCAGATGCAGCGGCACTACTCCACCGTCAACAACAGCGAGGTGGAGGAAGCCATCTGCAAGGTGATCTCATTGGCCCGCTTCCGGGACGTGATGAACAACGAGGTGCCAGCGATGGAGGCGGGCGGGGTCGAGTCCGATCAGGAGGAGGGGGCTTCAGCGGGGCCAAGTGGTATGCATGGTGGTATGCATGGCCCAGAAAAGAAGAAATCGGTCAGCCGGGGGTGACCCAACTGACCGATTTCATTTGGGCGCAGCAGGATTTGAACCTGCGACTTCCACCGTGTGAGCCAGATCCGGGGGCGTGGCTAGGCATATTGATCCGATCGGCCGTTTCATCTTCCCCTGAAGCGCAGCTACCGACCAGGAGGGATGAGCGGGATGAGCAGGTGGCAGTCTGGTCCGGGACGC
>Ga0180009_10001159_pt1 | contig 32848 bp, 26 predicted proteins | sample OS_PC_MetaG_FD_123537 | JGI IMG/M metagenome (GOLD analysis project Ga0180009, IMG submission 123537) | Groundwater microbial communities from the Aspo Hard Rock Laboratory (HRL) deep subsurface site, Sweden - OS_PC_MetaG | ecosystem: Environmental > Aquatic > Deep subsurface > Groundwater...
AAAAGGCCGAAGATTACGATCATTATCGACAGAGACGGTTACAGAGTGGCGGGAACAACGGTTGATCTCACAGAAAAAGATGAGAAGGGTGAATATATCCGGACAATCATCAAAACGGTAAATCCTGCCAGGTACAAGATGACCATCGCAAAATATCTCCTGTAGAAGGATTGGCCTGCCCGGCTTTTGCATCAAAACAATTTATATTTCCCCGTTTGTAAAACTTTTGTAAAATTCCAAATACTGCTTTGCATTTACAACACTTTTTACCTAAAATACCTGCTAAGGATATATGTCAAAACCCTTACGGAAGGGGTGAAAAGCATGCATTACACAATATATGATACTCCTGTCATAAAATCTCTGATGCGATGGCTTTCTCTGGTAAGCCTCAAAATTATCGGATGGCATGCCGAAGGCCGGTTGCCGAACATCCCTAAGTTTGTTCTGATTGCAGCTCCCCATACTTCCAACTGGGATTTTCCAATCGGAATATTTACCGCATTTGCTCTTAAAGCCAAGATTTACTGGATGGGGAAAGACTCTCTGTTCCGCCGTCCTTTTGGAAGCTTTTTTAAATGGCTGGGAGGAATCCCCGGCGACCGTTCCAGATCGAATAATGTGGTGGAATGGACTATCCGCCAATTTTTCAACACTGAAAAGCTGATTGTGGCTATTCCGCCGGCCGGAACCCGTAAAAAAGTCATGAAGTGGAAAACAGGATTCTATTATATCGCAAGAGGCGCCAACGTTCCGATTGTTCTCGGGTTTTTTAACTATGCAAAAAAGGCTGCCGGGTTCGGACCTGTTTATTTTCCCACAGGAGATATCGCAGCGGATATGAAACAGATAAGATCCTATTATGCAGGTATTAAGGGAAAGTACCTGGTAGAAGAAGAATCATTTTTCATAAATCCCACTTATATCGAAAAGCCCAATTAAATGATTGCTCCTTAATTCCTATCAAAAAGCTATATGTAGTCCCATAAGCAAGGAAGACGCGTTTATGAATTGGAACCGGACTTTTTCACGGCGCCATTTCAAAAAATGCGATGAAGAAAACTGACATTCTCCAGCCTTCTGAGAAATTGCCCGTATTTGCATGAGACGATTGCAGACAAAAGCCACCCTGAACATATGCACAAGATCCCGATATTTTTCATTGTAAGGCTCCATATACAACAGCCACTCGAAACACGTAAAAAAAAGTCAAAAACTGATTTTTCAAGATCGCCAAACCGCTGGAATCACAGTCTCCATCTACAACCAAACGATCTATAATAAGTGGATTACCTAGAATTGCCAATTGAAACAGAGTATAACGCAGGCATAACCAGCAGGAGAGCAAGAAAAAGAAAGAACTCGTTATGAAAAAACCATTATCCTTGTTGAATTCTGCGCTATCTGCGGATACCATCGCAAAAGGATGATAGACGGGAAATATCTGAGTGTAAGGCAGCGTGAATTGTCCGGGTTATTGAATATAACTCAATCGGCGGTGAGCATGGCGGCCGGACGTGGTCGGATACAGTCAGAAGAACTGAAATTGAACTTTGAAATATGATCAACTTATATAATGATGACCCCCATACCGTCCCCAAAATTTGAGAATTCTTCTCTCATCTCTTTTTTCACCGTAATGAGCTGGACCCAGAAACTGCTAACATGCTTAATTATTTAAATATATATCCAAATACAGGTCCTTGAAATAGAAAACCCCCCTAAAAAACACCCAATTTTGTAGGCACACGACAATTTTCTGGAAGTGACATAAGTGGCAACAACATCAATGTTTATCTAACGCCGTGTTTTTACAGACCGTAAACGCAAGATAGTCAACACCACAAGCTAAAATTTATTATTTTTTTATTTTTTTTCTTGACAGGTGAGTTTTACAGGTGTACCAAGACAACCAAACGTTAGTTTGTTTTTAGGTGATGCCGAGATGTCTGGCTCTGGAGAGTTTGATAGGCAATTTGAGGCATATACTCCGCCGTATATTTTAAGATTAAAGGATGTGTTGTTGTGACAAAGAGGAAGGCTGAAAAACAAAAGACAGATAGCTCCCGGTTCAAGGATATTCTGGACGCGGCTGCAAGGGTCTTTAGGCAGAAGGGATATCACCATGCCAATATCTCGGATATTGCGAGGGAGGTAGGCCTGCAGAAGGGGAGCTTGTATCATCACATTAAGGGAAAGGAAGAACTGCTCTATAAGATAATCATATCGGCCCTCGATCTTTATGTGAAGTCGCTCAGGAGTATTGTCATTTACGGAATGCCTGCCGATGAAGCGATAAGGAAGGCTATTATTGCCCACATGGAGCCGATAGGCATCAAATTCGATTATATATACGTTTTTATAAACGAAATGAGAAATCTCCCCGAAGAATACAGAAAAGAAGCTGACAGCGAACTGGAAAACTACGAAAGGCTGTGGATTAAAATGTTGGAGGAAGGAAAGGCCTGCGGGCTGTTAAAGCCTGATGTTGACAGTAAAATGACAATGCTCTCTATATTCGGGATGTGTAACTGGAGCGTCAGATGGTACAAACCTGAAAGGAAGTACAGCACCACCGATCTCGCAAAGATATATGCGAGAAATCTCTTGGAGGGGATCAAGGCTTGAACTGACTGACATCCAAGGCACACCAAGGCTGGGACTCTTTATGTTCCCAATGAATCTACCAAGCGTTAGGTAGAGTTGGCGCTAACGTTCTCGTATTTGAGGATCCTGAAGAAATGGGGGTCGATTTGAAACAACATTCCTATAAGCTGATTTCGGAGGTAAAGGCGTGAAAGACTGGGCCCATAAAGGGGAGCAGGCATTGCTCCGGTTTCAGGATATATCCCTCTCATTTGGACGTGTGGGTGCCCTCGTCGGCATTTCTTTTGAGATAGGGAACGAAGGAATTTTTGCTATCATCGGACCCAACGGCGCGGGAAAAACATGCATCTTCAATGTTATAAACGGGTTTTATCGCCCCCAGAAGGGCCGTGTGTATTTTGACGGCAGGGACATCACCAGGCTCGGGTCGGCAAAAATTGCCCGTCTCGGCGTGGCCAGGACCTTTCAGAACATTGAACTTTATACTGGATTGACAACCGTAGAAAACCTCATGGCTGCGAGGCATATGCTTTTCAAGGACACCATTGTGGAGGGGGCCTTCTATTTTGGCCGGACCCTGAAACAGGAGGTGGCCCACCGGCGAGTCGTGGAAGAGGTGATTGATTTTCTTGAAATAGAGAAGATTCGAAAGGTTGAGGTGGGTCTTCTCCCATACGGTCTCCGCAAACTAGTCGAGTTAGGAAGGGCCTTGGCAATGGAACCTAAGCTGTTGCTCCTTGATGAACCAATGGCGGGGATGAATATGGAAGAGAAAGAGGACATTGCAAGGTTTATTGTGGATATCTCTGAGGAAAAGAAAATACCTGTTCTGCTTGTCGAGCACGAAATGGATGTGGTTATGGATATCGCGGACAACATCATAGTCCTCGACTTTGGGACAAAGATAGCCGAAGGACCCCCAGAGGAGATCATGACTAACCAGTCTGTGATAAAGGCGTATCTGGGTTATGATGCATAAATCTGATTATGGAGTTAATGATGCCGGCTGACACACTTCCTAAATTGCTCAGGGAAAGGTATCGGGATTATGGCGACGGAAAAATCGCCATGCGCCGTAAGGACTATGGTATCTGGATCGAATATACCTGGAAGGACTATTATGAGAACACAAAGTACTTCTCCCTGGGATTGATAAAACTGGGGTTGACGGCCGGTGACAAGGTGGCCATTCTCGGAGAGAACGACCCCGAGTGGTACTGGTCGGCACTTGCGGTACAATCGGCCAGGGCCGCCTGCGTCGGTGTATTTGCCGATTCCATAGCCTCTGAAGTGGAATACATCGTCAACAATTCCGATTCGGTTTTTGTCATAGCCGAAGATCAGGAGCAGACAGACAAGATATTGGGGATCAAAGAGCGGGCCCCCCAGGTGAAGAAGGTTATCTACTGGGACCCAAGAGGAATGTATGTGTATCGGAAAGACCAATTCGTAATGGATTTTTACGATGTGGTTGCACTGGGGAGAGAATATGAAAAGGAGGCCCGGGGTCTGTTTGAAAAAAATGTAGAGGAAGGCGCTTCCGACGACATCGGCGTTATCTGTTACACCTCAGGCACCACAGGGGCAAAGCAGAAGGGGGTTATGGGTTCCCAGAGATATCTGATGGTCGCTGGTGAAAGCTGGTGTACAGTTGATAACTGGTCTTCAGAGGATGACTACCTCTCCTACCTCTCTCCGGCATGGGCCACGGAGTGGGCGCTGGGAATTTCCAGCGCCTTGCGAGCAGGGACCACAGTCTGTTTTCCTGAAAAGCCTGAGACGGTGCAGTCAGACATCAGAGAGATAGGACCAAAGGTCGTATTTTACAGCGCAAGGATGTGGGAGAGTCTTAACTCGACGATTCATGCAAATATTGCGGATACCCTTGGCGCCTTTCAGCTCATATTCAATTTATCTCTCAAGATCGGCTACAAGGTTATTGACGCCCGTTTTCAAAAAGAGCCGGTGGGTCTCCCCTGGAGAGCCCTTTACAAGCTGGCGGATTGGGTTCTTTTCAGATATGTACGGGATCGGATCGGGCTCGCCAACATAAAGTGGGCATATACTGCTGGCGCAAGCATCAGCCCGGATATCCTGAGGTTTTTCCATGCCATCGGTGTCAATCTCAAACAGATCTACGGTCTGACTGAAGCCCTTATGAACTCTGTTCATCGTGACGGGGACATAAAGCCCGAGACTTGCGGCACGGCGGTACCCGGCAATGAATTCAGGATATCTGAAGATGGGGAGCTTTTAGTTAAACCCGCCGCTTGTTTTTCGGGGTACTACAAAGACCCTGAAAACACCAGGAAACTGTTTGACGGGGATGGCTGGATGAAAACGGGTGATGCGGCCCACATCACCTCTGATGATCATCTGGTGGTACTGGGGAGGATGAAAGAACTCGTTGACCTGGGTAATGGGAACAAGTTCGCGCCGGATTTCATAGAAACGCGGCTAAGATTCAGCCCCTATATCAAAGATATCATGGCCTTCGGCGGGGCGGGAAGGGCCTTTGTGGGCGCTATGGTAGTGATTGATTACGAGAATACGGGGAAATGGGCTGAGAATAACCGGCTTAACTATACCACCTTTGCTGACCTTTCTCAGAAGCCGGAGATATCTGAACTCATACTCAAAGAGGTGGTGAAGATCAACTTGGTACTCCCGGGCTGGAGCAATATCAGGAGATTTGTCCTGCTGCACAAGGAATTTGATCCGGATGAGGGAGAGTTGACCCGAACCAGGAAACTGAGACGGAATTTCATGGTAGAAAGATTCAGAGGCCTTATAGATGCTATCTATTCCGGTGCCGATGAAGGCATGGTGGAAGCGTCTGTAACCTACAGGGACGGCAGAAAAGGGGTTTCCAAAATCGTAATCAAGGTCAGAGATGTTGGAGGAGGATAGAAAATGCTTATGTCTGTCGCAGAAGGGATTATCTCAGGGATAATGATCGGAGGGGTTTACTCGCTGGTTGCTCTGGGCATCGTGGTAGTGTTCAAATCCACCAGGGTAATCACCTTTACACAGGGGGGCCTGCTGCTGATGGGGGCGATAACAGGATGGGCGCTCCTGGGACCGGCCGGTCTTCCCGTCGGTCTCGGGGTTGTTCTGACATTGGCCGCCTGCGCCTTCCTTGGGATGTGCTTAGACCGATTTACCCTCCGGCCGATTATCGGGCAGCCGATTCTGGCCTCCATTATGGTGACCATCGCACTCGCCTGGCTTTTTGATTCTGTCGGAACCCTTATCATCGGAGGCGGTTTGAGGCCGTATCCGCCGCTCCTTCCACATGGGACCTACAAGTGGGGACGGGTCTACATTTCCCAGTCTCTCTTGCTGCAATTTATCATTGCGGTCCTCCTGTTTATTGCCTTTACTCTCTTCTACAAATATGGCCGGTTAGGCCTCGCCATGAGGGGCACGGCCGAAGATCATACGGTGGTGCAGAGCTTAGGCATAAAGGTAACAAATATCTTTAGCTATTCATGGGTAATCGCCGCGCTTTCAGGCGGTGTCTCCGGGATTCTCCTGGCAAGCACATTGGGCGCCACCGTTGGCCTATCGGGAATAGGGATGAAGGCGTTGGTCGTTGTCCTGATAGGAGGAATGGAGTCAATTCCCGGCGTTATCCTGATGGGTCCTATAATCGGTATCCTGGAAAATCTCTCCATCCAGTTCCTGGATCCTTTGGTGGGCGGTGGCCTCGGCGAAGTGGTCCCTTACGCTGTCATGCTCATAGTGCTTTTGGTCAAACCTTATGGCCTGTTCGGTCTGAAAAGAATAGAAAGGATATGAAAGATGCACTGGGTGCCATGCGGAACATACAACGTTAATTACCGGCAGGACTTTGCAATATTCAGGACAAAGCCGCACTGGATATCCCTTGTTGTCTTTCTCCTTATCCTGTTCACTCTCCCCTTCTACTGCAGCCGCTACATGCTTGCCCTGCTTTCAACGATCGGGATCACAATTATTGCGGTGCAGGGCCTCGGGATCCTTACAGGTTACGGAGGGCAGATATCCATAGGCCAGGCCGCCTTTATGGGAACAGGTGCCTATCTCTCCGTCATTCTCATGCAGCGATTCGATTTCCCCTTTTTACTCGCCCTCTTTTCCGCAGGAATCGGCTCGGGTCTGGTCGGGGTCGTGTTCGGACTCCCGGCGCTGAGGATCAAGGGGTTCTACCTCGCCATGTCCACCCTGGCCGCACAGTTGATACTGGGGTGGTTCTTTTTGCACCTGAGGGGGATTACAGGCGGGACCGAAGGGCTACATGTGGAGCATGCCAGTTTTGCAGGGATTACCTTCAACACTCCGCAAAACAAATACTGGCTGGTAATGGTCTTTACCCTGCTTGCAATATTTTTTGCAAAGAACCTGATGCGCACCAAGGTGGGAAGGGCCCTGGTAGCGATAAGAGACAATGACCTGGCCGCTAAAGTAATGGGTATTGAGGTCGCGCTCTACAAACTGCTTGCTTTCTTTATTTCATGCTTTTTTGCGGGTATCGCTGGGGCCGTCTATGCGCACTATATAGGCTTTATAAGCCCTGTGCAGTTTACCCTGCAGGATTCCATCCTCTATCTGGGCATACTGATTGTGGGCGGGATGGGAAGCATCATGGGTGCGATCTTCGGAACGGTTTTCATGAAGTTAATAGAGGAATTCGTCTTTGTCATCTCCCCCATGTTGGCCACGTGGTTTCCGGGATTCGGGGCGCAATTTTTCGCAGCGCTTTCGTTGGCCTTTTACGCGATTATTATTATTTTATTTCTTGTCTTTGAACCGAGGGGCATAAATCACCTGTGGGTCGTCCTGAAAAACAGATACCGTCTTTATCCATTTTCTCATTAGACGGTGCGGGGCCTGATTTTGTGCAGGCAGGGGGGTCGGTCCGGCTAATTCGGCAGAGCGACCATTAACTAAACACATCAAACATTAAGAAAGGAGAGAGTATGATGAGAATGAAAATGAATGTATGGCTGCTTTTGTTATCGTTGGGCATCTTTTTGGCAGGATCATCTTTTGGTCTGTTTGGGTATGCGCTCGCACAGGAAAAAGGGGTTCTGGATCGTGACCCGATCGGTTCTGTAGCGATCTTTGAGATCAACGATCTTACCGGTCCCACCTCGGATTCCTGTGTTCCTCACCATAACGGGATTTGGGATGTGATCAGGGACGTCAATGAAAAGGGCGGAATAATCTATAGTGACCCAAAGACGGGAAAGAAGGAACGGGTGAAGATCAATTTTGAATGGGGCGACAATAAGGCCCAGGCAGGGCCAGTGCCGACCCTTTATGAGCGCATGGCAAACGCAAGTCCCAGGCCCATTATATGTTATATGGGAAGTTCCGCAGCCGGTGAAACGACTCCCCCCTGGACTCAACGTGACAAGATCGTCCAGATTAATGCGGGAGGGGGACAGCCGGGCTGGTATCCCCCGAGGTATGCTTTCACAATCAATTCCGATTACCCGGGGAATGCCTGCACCGCTGCCTGGTGGGCAATGAAGGACTGGAAAAGCAAGGGGCATACAGAGGCCCCCGGTTGGGCATGGTTCACCCTTGACATTCCGTACGGAAGGGCCACGATCAAACCCGAATCTGAGGCGTACATCAAGAGCCTTGGATTCAAGATAGTCGGCACCTGGACAATGCCCTTTGTCCCTGTGGATACCGGGGCGCAGTTTCGTTCCATGATAGATGCAGGCGCCAACTACTGTTACGGTAACCTGGTCATCCTCCAGCAGCAGAAGCTGATGAAAGACGTGACGATGTTAGGTCTCAAGGAAAAGATCCAGGTTATCGCCTGTCCCTACGGGATAATGGAGGATATTATTAAGGTGGCAGGAAAGGACGCTGAGGGTCTGGTCGGGGTTCATAATACGGCATTTCCTGATGAACTGGATAAGCCCGGTGTCAAATGGGCCCATGACATAACCAAGAAATACAAGCACGCCTGGAATAGTGACTCCATCCTGGGCTGCGCCTACGGAAAAATAATGGTCACGGCAATCAAGTGGGCTCTCGAAACAAAAGGGTATCCTGTCACCGGTGAGGATGTATACAACTCCATGCTGAGCCCGGATGGTTTTGACACCGGTGGTTTGCTGCCCCCCGTGAAGTTCACCCAGACCGAAAGAAGAGGCATATGGAAAACCCACATGAGAGGGGTGAAAGACGGCAAGATCGTCAGAATAAGTGAAGATTTCACTATTCCGGATATGAAGCCCGGCGGACCGTGGACGCCGAAAGAATAGACGTTGGAGCCAATTGCAAAACTCAATGAAACCTTCACCCCGGCAAAAGCAGGGGTCCAGAAAGCCTTGAAAAACCTGGATTCCTGCTTTCTCAGAAATGACGTTGAAGGACTTTTGCAAGAGGCTCGTTGGGGGGGCTGGGCATAAAATGCTAAAAATCAGCAATGTTGAAGTAAAGTACAGCAACGTTATCCTGGTATTGAAGGGGGTTTCCCTGGAGGTGCCTGATGAGGCAGTGGTCTGTCTGCTGGGGGCCAATGGCGCCGGGAAGACCACCCTGATTCGCGCTGTCTCGGGCATGCTCAAGACTCAGTTGGGAAAGGTGACAGACGGGGTCATTGAAATAGGTGGCCAGAGGGTCGAAAACCAGAGCCCTGAGGTCATAGCTGCCTTGAGGGTCGCCCAGGTCATGGAGGGCAGAAGGGTGCTCGAACAACTTACCGTGGAGGAAAATCTGAAATTGGGGGGGTATATCGGTCCCGGAGGGAGCCGTCTAAAGGCCGATCTGGACAGGGTCTATGACTACTTTCCCAGGCTCTGGGAGCTAAAGACCCGAACAAGCGGTTATATCTCCGGGGGCGAGCAGCAGATGGTGGTTATCGGCAGGGCATTGATGACCCACCCGAAGCTAATGCTTCTGGATGAGCCCTCCCTGGGCCTTGCCCCGCTCATGGTAAAGAGCATCTATGAGGTTTTGGAGAGAATAAACAGGGAGGAAAAAACCAGCATGCTCCTCGTTGAGCAGAATGCCAGGATTGCCCTGTCCATTGCGAGTTACGGGTATATAATGGAATCGGGGAGGATAGTGCTTGATGGTGCGGCTGAAAAGCTGAAAGATAACGAAGACGTGAAGGAGTTCTACTTAGGTCTCTCAGCTGTGGGCAAGAAGAAGAGTTACAAGGATGTCAAGCACTACAAACGAAGGAAGAGATGGCTGGGGTAGTGAACATCTGATCGCTGTTGATTTGTTTCCTGAATAGCAACAGGGGCAAAATGATTTTAGATGGAGCCAATTGCAAAACTCAATGAAACCTTCACCCAGGCAAAAGCCGGGGTCCGGAAAGCTTTGAAAAACCTGGATTCCTGCTTTCTCAGAAATGACGTTGAAGGACTTTTGCAAGAGGCTCGATAGTTAGCCGATTTTGTTGATCCCGTTTGGTTCCAGGAACTGGTCACGCGGACGCGGTTCAGGCGCAGGATGTCTCTGTGTCAGGAACAGATTTCTGGATGTGATAGACGGGGAAAGTGCCCTTGATGAGCAACTTTGGATGTGATTACCACTAATTAGTTTTTATAGAATTAATGAGGAGGCTTTTGATGGACAGAGAGAAATCGATAACTGTACCTGGATATGAATCTGCAATAACTGATGTGGGATTTCATAAGATAAATATTCGCGGGTATCCACTCGCGGATATTATTCGAAAACTCACTTTCACGGAAGCGGTTTTCCTGACAATCAGGGGAGAACTGCCCACTGAAAAGCAGAAAAGGGTCATGGACGCGGTCCTTTGCGGTATCGTGGATCATGGATTGTTTGCGCCAACCAGCCTCGCTACAAGGGTGGTAGCCTCTGCTGCCCCTGATAGTATTATGCCTGGGGTTGCAGCAGGAATGCTTACGGTCGGTGCTGTGACGGTCTCGCCGCAGGATACGGCCGTCATTATAGAAGAAGCGCTAAGGATGGTTAAAGAGGAAGGCCTAAGCCAAAAAGAAGCGGCCACCAAGACCGTAGAAGACCATAAGGCCAAAAGGAAGAGGATGCCGGGACTCGGTCATCCCCTCCATCCAACAGGAGACCCCAGAGCCATTGCACTGAAAGAGGTGGCCGTGGAAAATGGCGTGTGGGGAGAAAAGGGGGATATCTACGACGAGATCCACAAAGCATTTGGTGAGATAACCGGTAAAAAGTTTCCCATCAATATAGATGGGATGATGGGATGTGTTTTGAGCGAGTTAGGATTTGCACCCAAAGAGATGGCGGGAATTGCTGCGCTCTCATTTATGCCGGGGATGATTGCCCATGCAGTTGAGGAGAGTGAAACAATCAAGCTGCGGGTTGCCGAATGCAAATATACGGGAGTATCGGAGAGAAAGCTACCTTAGGGCTGAAGAACCAATCAAACGTGTAAGGCATAAATAAATGTACGTGATACGCCACGATATGTTGTGAAACGGGCATGCACCCTAATCGCAATTAGAAATCCTGTAAATGGGTAGGTGAATAAAATGAGATATTTTGATGACTTTGAAATAGGAGAAAAAATAGTAACCAAGAGCAGGTCTATTACTGAGGCTGATATTGTGCTTTTTTCGGCATTTAGCGGTGACTGGCATCAGCTTCACACAGACATTGAATTTGCAAAGAAAGGGCCGTTCGGCGAGCGGATAGCACATGGCTTCCTTGTCCTTGCTGTGGCTTCCGGGTTGATGCCTCTCGGAGAAATGGCTGTTCTGGCCTTTTACGGAATGGACAAGGTCCGGTTTGTGGGGCCCACCAAAATAGGGGATACAATCCATGTGGAGATGGAGGTCTTGGAGAAACAGGAAAAGGAAAAGGGCGGGGTTGTCTCTTTTAAGAGCAGTATAAGAAATCAAAAGGAAGAAGACGTAGCTATTCTTACCATGAAGGTAGCACTACACAAGAAATAGGGGACACAAGACGATGACAGCGCTAAAATATCTCTTTTCACCCATAAAGATCGGGGCTATGGAGGTGAAAAACAGATTGGTTATGCCCCCAATGGGTATCAATTTCGGTGTTGATGAGGGGGGATACGTCACTGACCAGCTCAAGGCGTATTTTGCTGCAAGGGCTAAGGGCGGGACCGGCATGATGATCGTAGGAGGGGCCGCTGTTCACCCCACAGGGCTGGATCTCCCCAAACTGCCGCGAATCTGGGCTGACGAGTATATCCCGGCATTCAGGGAGATGACCGATGCAATTCATCAATATGACGTGAAATTCGGGATACAGCTACTTCACGGCGGAAGGCAGTGTTACCACGGCAAAGGGGTTGCGCCCTCTCCCCTCCCGGCCCAGGGGGTGGTCAGAGGGACGCCCCGGGAACTTACAATACCAGAGATCGGGGAGATGGTGGAGGCTTTCGGAGACTCTGCCCGCAGGAGCGAGGAAGCGGGTTTTGATTTCGTTGAAATTCACGGGGCTCACGGCTATCTGGTGACGCAGTTTTTGGCCTTGAATTCCAATAAAAGAGAAGACGCATATGGCGGTTCTTTTGAAAACAGGATCCGATTCCTGCTGGAGGCCGTCAGAGATATCAAGAAAAAAACGAGCCCTGATTTTCCATTAGGGATCAGAATAAACGGTGATGACTTCATCAAGGATGGATGGATTATTGAAGACGCCAAACGGATTGCCCCCATTCTTGAGAGGGAGGGCGCAGCATACCTCCATATTACAGCGGGCATTTATGGATCCTACCCGCCAGGCATAAGTATTCCATCCATGTATGCCAGGCAAGGGGTCTTTATTCACTTGGCCGAAGAGATCAAAAAGGTGGTGTCGATCCCTGTAATAGGCGTGGGGAGAATAAAGAATCCTGAACATGCAGATCGCATCATCAAAGAAGGGAGGGCCGACATGATCTCCATGGGCCGTGCCCATCTGGCGGACCCCGAACTGTCTAATAAGGCCAGGATGGGCAACATTGCAGATATCAGACCTTGCCTCGGCTGCTGTCTGGGTTGTGCGCACAATGTCTTTTCTCTGGAAGCCGCCACCTGTGTGATGAATCCCGAAGTAAACAGGGAATATCTGTTCAAGGGCCATGAGAAAGTCGCAAACCCAAAGAAAATATTGGTCATTGGCGCAGGCCCTTCTGGTTTGGCCGTATCGAGACTGGCAGCCATTCGCGGTCATAAAGTCATAGTATGCGAGCAGAAGATGCATGTCGGTGGCATGTTGCGGCTAGCCTCTATACCGCCCGGGCGTTCAGAGTTTATGGAACTTATCGACTACTATCAAAGGGAACTGGAAAAGCTGTGCGTTGAGATAAGATTGAATGTGCTGATTGACGATGACCTTGTAGATTCAATTAAACCGGATACAATCGTTCTTGCTACGGGGAGTCTTCCCGAGATGCCGCAGATCGAGGGGCTCTTTGATACCGATATGGATATCCATACCGTAGTCGAGGTGCTCAAAGGGGAGGTGAGTCTTGGTGACAGAGTGATTGTACTGGGCGGAAATCAGGTGGGGCTTGAAACTGCGGATTTCCTGGCCGGAAAGGGCAAGGAGGTGGTGGTCCTCCATAGAGACGGGCATTTTGCAATAGAAATGGCGGCCAATGACAGGGTTTTTTTGATAGAAAGGCTGAAGCAGCAAAATGTCAAACGCTACAAAGAGGTTTCCATAAAGCGATTTTTGCCCCAGGGAGTTCTTTTTCGAGTGGGGGATAAAGAGATCAGGCTTGACCATTTTGAGGACATGGTTCTTTCAGAGGGGATGAGATCCATCAGGACTCTGGCAGATCTTTTCAAGAGGAAAGGGCTGGAAGTCTACTTTATCGGAGATGCCAAAAACCCGAGGTCTCTTCTGGAATCCCAGAGTGAAGCGGATGAGCTGGGTCGCTCTATCTAAGGTGTGATCGTTGGAAGACATTATCGAATTATAGGAGATATAGAGATGAGAACGGCAGTGCAATATTACGAGGACATAGGTAAGCTAAGAAACAACGTGTATGTGAGTGGCAAGAAGGTTGGTCGTCATGATCCCATCTTCGAGAAATCCCTGAATGTGATAAGATGTACTTTTAATGCCGTGGATGATCCTGATCTGCGGCCACTTGTTGTTGTAAAGTCTGAAGTTGACGGCCGCGAGATCAATCGCTTCAACCACACGCACCGGAGCGTCCAGGATCTGTTGAATAAACAGGAAATGACAAGGAAATTGTGTTGGAAAAGCGGTAGCTGCATTCAGAGATGCATGGGCACGGACGCCCTCAATGCTGTGGGGGTCGTATCGAGAGAGATAGATGAGGCAAAGGGGACGGAATATCATAAAAACTTTCTGGTGTTTCTTAAGCATTTTCAGGAAAACGACCTGATCGGCAATGCGGCCCAGACAGATGTCAAAGGAGACCGCAGCAAGCGGCCCCATGAGCAGGAAGACCTTGACCTCTATCTTCGTGTGGTTGAGAAGAGGTCCGATGGAATAGTCGTGAGGGGCGCAAAGGCGCATAATACGACTGGTCCCTACGCTGAAGAAATTATTGTTCTTCCCACGCGGGCGCTGACGAAGGAAGAAGGGGCTTGGGCCGTCGCCTTTGCCATCCCGGCTGATACTGAAGGCATAAAACTGGTGTGCAGGGTCAGCTCCATGCGCGAGCGCAAACATCTCTCTGCCCCTGGTAGCGAGTTCGGCATGTCCGATTCCATGACGATTTTTGATGATGTCTTTATTCCATGGGAGAGGGTATTCATGTGCGGGGAGTGGGAGTTCGGCGCCCGAATGGCCTTGTTGTTTGCCAATTACCATCGGCATACCTACTGCGGCTGCAAACCGGCTGTAACTGATATTATTATGGGTCTAACTGCCCTGGTCGCCGACTATAACGGCATTGGCAAGGCCCCCCATGTTGTGGATGACATATCAGAGCTTATGATTCTGGCCGAACTGGTCTTTGCCGCCGGGATTGCCGCTTCAGTCAAGGGGAAAGAGTCTTTATCAGGAATTTATGAACCTGCCTTCATTTACTCAAATGCTGGTCGCTATATCGCCGGCGAAAATATCTACCACGAGTATGAAATACTTGCAAAGGTAGCTGGAGGGTTCCCTGCAACCATTCCTTTTGAAGATGACTGGTACAGTGAAGAGACGGGCGATCTTCTCCATAAATATATCATGCGCAACCCTTCTGTTTCCGCTGAGGACCAGCATCGTCTCTTCAGATTTATCTCCGATTATAGCTGTTCAGCTATTGCGGGGGTCTACCAGTACGCCGGAGTCCATGGAGGGGGATCGCCGATTATGGAAAAGATTGGAATCAGGACCAACTATGACCTTGAGCTGAGAAAGAAAATTGCAAAGAATCTGGCGGGTATCAAGAGCTGATGACTGAATTCTATTTTCGATCCAGCAGGAACAGATACTTTGGCCAACATTGAGAACCACGACTCTTTTTGAAGGAGACGAGATGCTGTTTGAAAAAGTAGACCGTGACGAGTATACGCAGGATCAGCGCATTATGGCCGATTTTGTAGGCAAGCTTGCCAATCGGTATGGCCGGGAATACTGGCTTGCCAAGGCGGAGAAAAAGGAATTTCCACAGGAGATGTGGGATGAAATCGCCGATAATGGGTATTTTGGACTTGTCATTCCTGAGGAATATGGTGGCGCAAGCCTCTCTTTCAGTGATATGAGAGTATTTTTGGAGGAGCTTGCGAAAAAAGGCCTGTTTACTCTCCATTTTGTAAGCTTTTTCATGGATAGTATTATGCTCCTGCATGGAAGCGAAGCTCTGAAAAGGGAATACCTCCCCCAGATGGCCCGAGGCACATATTTCAGCTTTGCGCTGACCGAGCCTGATGCGGGAACAAACTCCTTGCGGATAAGGACAGCTGCTATAAGGGATGGGGATTCATATCGGATTAATGGTCAAAAGCTATTTATTACCGGCGCAGACGAATCAAAATATATGCTCCTTGTAGCTCGAACAATGCCTTTCAACGAAGATAGCAGGGAGGCAAGAAAGAACGGGATCAGCCTGTTTGTCCTCGATTCACACGCTGAAGGCATATCCATGCAGACCCAGGACATTGACATCGTTACACCTGATAAGCAATATACCGTGTTTTTTGACGACGTCAAAGTGCCTGCAAAAGATCTGATCGGGAAAGAAAATATGGGTTTTTCTTACCTGCTCTCAGGTCTCAATCTTGAGAGAGTGATCATCTCCTGTTTTGCTCTCGGGATGGGAAAATATGTACTTGAAAAGGCCGTTAATTATTCGCGTGAGAGGAATATCTTCGGCGATCCCATCGGCAAGTACCAAGGGGTACAGCATCCCCTGAGCCGCGCCTTTATCGGGCTTCAATTGGCCAGCCTCGCAAACCGGAAGGCATCTCAGGCTCTGGATGGCGGCGAAAACTCCGGCATAACGGGGATGTATGCCAATATGGCAAAACTTGCCTCCAGTGAGGCGGCCTTTCATGCGTGTGATGCAGCCATACAGGTACATGGTGGTTATGGCCTTACCAAGGAATATGACGTAATTAATTTTTCCAATGCAATACGTGCCCTTCGGATTGCCCCTGTCAACAATGAAATGATTCTCAACTATATTGGGGAGCATTTCCTGGGTCTACCAAGAAGTTATTGACATAAAGCTTATGTTATCAAGTGCGGTTGAGAGAGGAAATAAGAATGATAAAAGAACTGTTCGGTTTAGAGGGGAGGTCAGCCCTTGTGGTTGGAGCAAGCAAAGGCTTGGGAAAGGCAATGGCCCTGGCTCTTGCAGGCGCCGGTGCAGATGTGGCGGTGGCAAGCAGATCACAGAAGTTGATTGAAGAGGTCAGGGATGAAATCCTTGCCTCGGGTAGGAAGGCGGTTGCCGTAAAGGCCGACATAAGCAGGGAAAAGGATATCATCGGTATGGCAGGCCAGGTGATTGACTCTTTCGGGAAGATAGACATCCTCGTGAACAATGCTGGGATCTATCTCCCTGCAACGGCCCTTGATATGACTGCCGAGGATTGGGACAAAACTCTAAATATCAATCTAAAGGGTATTTTCCTTACCTGCAAGGCAGTGGGAAGACATATGGTTGATCAGAAAAATGGAAAGATCATCAATATAGCGTCTGTCCTCGGAAAGCGGGCCGCTCAGACGTCTTCTGCCTATTCAGCTTCCAAGGCTGCGATAATTCAGTTCACCAGATCTCTGGCCCTTGAACTGGCTCCCCACAATATCAGGGTCAATGCCATTGCTCCGGGGTGGTTTGAAACGGAAATGGTGAAAAATGAGCTTGGGGATCCAAATACGAGAAAATACTTCCTTTCCAAAACGCCGCTTAAGAAATTTGGAGTACCCGAGGAGTTGGGTGGCGCCATTATTTTTCTTGCATCAAAGGCATCCGACTTCATGACAGGAGAGACTATCACCATAGATGGAGGGTTCTCTATATGGTAGTATGCGGAGCCTAACCGGATTATTAGACTTATTGTCGGCAGGACAATCGTTTCTTGTAACGCTTTCAGCTTTAATACACGCGCACGTAAATCTATAGCGTTTCAGATAATGATTTTGGCAAGGATAGATGGAGGAATCCGAGTAAGGAGTACATGTTAGTGCGTCGTCGAGGATCCCGACCGATAACGCGGTCCAAAATCTTCATATGGAAGGCTATGTTATAATTCAGTAATGACCGTCGAGCAAGTAGCCTTTGGAGAAGTCACTATTTATTGATTATTATGGCTGTATTAGAGGAAAAAAAATGGAAAACTTATTAGTAGATAAAAGAGATCAGTCGTTCGTTTTACAAGAAATGCTTAGAATAAAAGAATTATTAGAACATTCTCTCTATAACGAATACTCATATAAAATGTGTGATATGGCACTGAAAGAGGCTCATAAATTAGCAAAAGATAAATTAATGCCGACAAATAAAGAGGCAGATGACAAAGGCTGTATTTACAATACTGAGGACAATTCGGTTAAGATGCCTGAAAGTTACCACGCTCTATATAAAATGCTTCGGCAGGGCAACTGGATTGCCATGTGTGAAAGTGCTGAGGTTGGGGGGGAGGGGTTCCCGCTTGTCATTGGAACGGCAATATCCGAGGTTTTTTATGCGGGGTCTGTTTGTTTGTACGGCGCTGCTGAGTTGACGCATGGAGCTGCGAAACTTATTGAAGTTTTCGGAGACAGCCATCAAAAAAAACAGTTTCTTAAAAAACTGTACTCCGGCGAATGGATGGGCACAATGTGTCTCACGGAATCCGGCGCTGGAAGCGATGTGGGCGCCATAGAAACAAAGGCGGCTGAAAACGACGACGGCACTTATTCAATCTACGGTACAAAAATCTTTATTTCTGCAGGCGAGCACGATCTTACCGAGAATATAGTCCATATGGTACTGGCAAGGGTCGAAGGGGACCCGTCAGGAACAAAAGGCCTTTCACTGTTTATCGTTCCGAAATATCTGGTTGGAGAGGATGGAAAACTTGAAGATAGAAATGACGTGCGATGCACCGGAATCGAGCACAAAATGGGGTGCCATGGTCTTTGCACTTGTACAATGGTGTTCGGAGATAAGGGTGGATGTGTCGGATACCTCCTTGGTGAGCAGCGAAAAGGGATTTTAGAGATGTTTCACATGATGAACGAACAGCGGCTGCTTGTAGGGATTGAGGGACTTGCACTTTCTTCAAGCGCATATTTGCACGCAGTGGATTATACAAAAAGTCGCATCCAGGGGGTTTCAATACATGATAACAAGACGCCGGTTCCTATTATCCAGCATCCTGATATAAAGCGGATGCTTCTGACAATGAAGGCGTATGTTGAAGGCTGTAGAGCGTTATCTTATTTTACCAGTCTCTGCATCGACTACGCAAAAATTTCAGAGGGTGACGACAAGGCGGAATGGGAGGGGTTGGTTAATCTACTCATTCCCATAGTTAAAGCTTATATTACAGACAGATCATGGGAAATAACCGGATTAGCCATCCAATGTGCTGGTGGATATGGTTATTGCTCAGATTACCCATTTGAGCGATTTGCGCGTGATTGTAAAATTACCTCCCTTTTTGAGGGAACAAACGGTATTCAGGCGATGGATTTGTTGTTTAGAAAACTTATCAGAAATAAATTGGTTGACTTCCATCAACTCATGAAACGAATTGATACGGCAATAGAAAAAGCAGATGATATTGAAGAAATCAAGGAATACGCGAAGACAGTGAGGAAAGCAAAAGATGGCCTTATTGAAATTGTTGATGGAGTAGTGGAAATGGCAAAGGAAAAGGATGCGTTACATTTGTACATAAAAGCAACGCCTTTTCTTGAGGCGATGGGGGATGTCGTACTGGGTTGGATGCATTTGTGGCAGTTGACGATTTCTCATAAAGAATTGACCAGATATAAGTCCGGTGAGAATAAAGAGAAAAAGGATAATACACTACACATAAATAAAGAAGCCGCATTTTATGCCGGTAAGATATCAAGCGCTAAATTTTATATCGGAACAATTCTCAAAAGAACGATCGGTAAATTTGAAGAATTAAAATCAGATGCGAGTCCCGTAATGGAAATTATCGATAAATCTTTTGCTGGGTAAAAAAAATTAGAAAAATGTCTCAGAAAAGCAATATAAGCTTGAATCAATGGTGTTTTTTAAAGGGAAAGAGGAGTTGTCATGGATATAAAAAAAGTCGCGGTTATCGGAGCGGGAATCATGGGGCATGGAATCTCGCAAGTGATTGCAACGGCAGGTTTAGAAGTTAAATTATATGATATTTCAGAAGAGATGTTAGAAAAGGCAAAATACAAGATTGAGAATTCACTGGAACGCGGAATAAAAAAGGGTAAAATAGATGAAAAGGCTAAAAAAGATATTCTTGAACGAATATCCTTTACACCCAATTTAAGCGAGGCCGTTAAAAATGCTGATCTCATTATCGAGGCCGTTTATGAAAATTTGGATCTGAAAAAAGATATATTTAAAAAACTGGATGCGATATGTCTGAATGAAACAGTATTTGCATCCAATACATCTCAATACAGTATAACCGATATTGCGTCAGTTGTATCGAATCCTTCGAGAGTTATCGGGATGCATTGGTTCAACCCGCCAGTAGCCATGAATCTGATCGAAATAGTGCGGGGTATTGAAACCTCCGAAAAGACCGTATCCCGGATTAAAGAGTTCTCTTTGAAAGTGGGAAAAGAATCAGTTGTTTGCAAAGATTCACAGGGATTTATAAGTACAAGAATATTAGTTGCCATGCGGCTTGAGTGTTATCGCATATTGGAAGAAGGGATTGCAACTAAAGAAGATATCGATAAAACGCTGCGATTGGCCTTTGGTCATCCAATGGGGCAGTTCGAGTTGTCGGATCTGTCAGGACTCGATATCGAGGTGCCTATATGTGAGTCGCTGGTCAAAGTTTTCGGTGATCGGTTCAGACCTCCCCAGAATCTACTACAACGCGTAAGCGCCGGTAAGTTTGGAAGGAAAACAGGAGAAGGCTGGTATGATTACGACGAAAAATAATACTGCCGTTAATATCAAAGGAGAATCAACGTGAATGAAATAAACACAAGAGCTACTACAAAAACGGATGAAGATGTTGTGATTGTCAGTGCGGCCAGATCACCGTTTAGCAAGTTTGGCGGTGTCCTCAAGGAAATGCACAGTATAGATATCGCAGTTAAGGTAATGGAAGGTGTGCTCGATAGAAAAAAATTAGAAAAAAGTATTGTCGATGTTATTTACTACGGCATGTGTATCCAGTCCGAAGCTGCTATCGAATATAATGTAAACGCCAGGCAGGCAATGCTTAGAGCTGGTTTTCCACCCGAAACTCTATCGCTGACGATCGACAGGGCCTGCTGTTCATCTTTGACAGCAATACATTTAGGATACAAGGATATACGGCTGAGTGAAGCCGATGTTGTTATGGCGGTCGGTACGGAAAATATGAGTAATACTCCGTTTGTAATGCACAACGTTCGCTGGGCTAAAGGCTTGGATCAGCCTCAGATCAAGGACCACCTGTTCCCTGTAACATATACCGGATACAAGCCTTTAGCTTATGATGCGGGAGAAGTAGCGCTGGAACATGGCATCAGTAGAGAAGAACAGGACGAATGGGCTTACCAAAGCCAAATGAGATATCAGGAAGCAAAAGCAAAAAAAGTTTTTATGGATGAAATAATACCTATCGAAATTTTTCAACGCAAGGGGGAAAAATATATTTTTGCGGAAGATGAATTTCCTAAGCCGAATACCAAACTCGAAAAATTAGCAGAGCTGAAAACTGTTTATAACAGTCTGACCGTAACAGCCGGTAATGCTCCGGGGTTGGACGCAGGCGCATCGGCCATCGTTTTGATGAAACGAAAACAAGCAAATGAACTGGGACTTGATATTCTTGGTAAAATAGTTTCAATTGCAAGTATCGCACTGGAGCCCCGTTTACTAGCGGTAGCGCCTGCGCCAGCAATTGAAAAGGCGCTTGAAAAAGCCGGGCTTACTATTGATGATATTGATAGGATTGAAATAAATGAGGCATTTGCCGTAATGCCTTTAGTGGCAACGAAAATATTAGGGAGAGGAAATGCCGAAAAAGTAAAAAAACTTCGAGAGATAACAAATGTAAACGGAGGAGCAATAGCTATAGGGCATCCTGTCGGCGCCAGCGGAGCAAGAATTTTGATGACTCTTCTGTATGAACTTAGACGGAGTAGTGGGAGATACGGGGTGTGTTCAATATGCGGCGGTCTCGCGCAGGGAGATGCGGCTGTTATCCAAGCTGAATAATGCTTTTAGTGTGGGTTTGCTAATTATGGGGGTGATCCAGAAGACCTAATAAATACAAGGGGGCGAGGTTTGCACAAACGCGAATAATTGATCAGTTCCCGCAAAACATCGATTGAATAATAAAAACTGTTAAAATTAAGTAGCATATATGGCGTTTCAGATGATGATTTTAGCAAGGATAGAGAGAGGAATCCGAGTAAGGCTTACATGTTAGTACGTCGTCGAGGATTCTGACCGATAACGCAGTCCAAAATCTTTATGTGGAAGGCTATAGAATGTCGGAAAGGACTGACAAGTTGGGGTTTAAAGATATATGTTTTCAGATTAAAAGAAGTGTCGTCAAATATTGTTTGTTGAATATGAATTCCATAAATTAGTTGAACAGATAAAATCAAAATGCAATTTTGTAAAAAGACTCTTTTGCGTAGGGCCTGTGAAGGACGGAGGAGATGAGGAAGAGATAGATTTGACAGAACTCGTGGGGGGAAAAATAGCCGGATATAAAAAACCCAGGTCTGTTACATTTGGTGACGATTTGCCAAAGACAGAAGATGGTTCCATTGATCAAACTGCCGTTAAGTATTCACATCAATAGGTTAACGAGTATCGGGGAAAAACTTCCGGAAAGAGAAGGAGATTTAATCATGGCACGAATGACTGGAAGAGAGTACGTTGAATCTTTAAAGGAGCTTGAACTAGAGGTTTATTACATGGGCAGAAAGATTACCCGTGTTACAGACGAACTGATGTTTATGCCACATATTAACACAGCGGCAATGACATATGAGTTGGCTTGCGATCCTGAATATGCGGAGATCATGACAGCCACTTCTCATCTGAGCGGTGAAACCATAAACAGGTTCACCCATATCCATCACAGCATCGATGACCTGGTGAAAAAGATCCGGATGATGAGGCTGCTGGGACAAAAGACCGGTACATGCTTTCAGAGATGCGTCGGTCTTGACGCGCTGAATGCCCTTTATACAACGACTTACGACTTGGATCAGGAGAGAGGAACCCAATACCACAGGAATTTTAAAAAGTTTCTAAGTCATGTGCAATCCAAAGACTTAATGTCCGCAGGCGCCATGACCGATCCGCGGGGAGACCGGAGTTTCAGGCCGTCAGAGCAAAAAAGCCCGTACGCTTATCTGAAAATCACTAACCGTAACCAGGACGGCATCATTGTGAACGGGGCAAAGGCGCACATTACCGGGGCGATCAATTCCCACGAGATCATCGTGTTGCCTACTCGGGCCATGGGAGAAGATGACCGGGAGTTTGCCGTATCTTTTGCAACACCTGTGAACACACGCGGGATAAAGTACATTTTTTCACGCCAGACCAATGATAGCCGCCGCCTTGAGAGCCCGTTGGACTCAGGCAATCCTAAATATGCCATCGTCGGAGGGGAAGCAGTGATTCTGTTCAAGGATGTCTTCATCCCTTGGGAGCGGGTTTTCATGGCCGGAGAGGCGGAGTTCTGTGCATCCCTGGTGGAGACCTTCGCTGGGAATCACCGAGCCAACTATGGTGGGTGTAAAGTGGGTCTTGCCGATGTAGTAATCGGCGCTTCCCATTGGATCGCAGACGCCCACGGTGTGGCCAAGGCTTCCCATATTGTCGACAAGCTCACAGACATGATTGCCATGGCCGAAACATGTTGGTCCTGCTCCCTATCTTGCTCTTACGAAGGACACCAAACCCCATCGGGGTCCTACTCGATCAATCCAATGCTGGCCAACGTGACAAAGCTGAACATCACCAAGCTGGCCTACGAGTGGATGCGGGTGGCACACGATATCGCAGGGGGGAAAATCATCACACTCCCGTCCGAAAAAGATCTGGATATGCCTGAACTCGGAGACATTATAAGGGAGTGTTTCAGCGGCCGCGACGGTGTTGATGTGGACGATATTTTCAAGATGCTCAGACTGATCGAAAACATGTCCGTAGGCGCGGGTCTGCCGGAGGCCATGCACGGAGCTGGATCGCCGGCAGCGCAGAAGATTATGATCGCCCGCCGCAGCGGTATTGACCGCAAACGAGTTTATGCTGAAACCATAGCGGGAATTAGACCGGATCAGCTTTTTGAATCGATTGTCGGTATGAACGAGGCCGAATATTGGAAAAAAACTCGGGACCGGATCAAGAATCAGCAATAAAAAGTGTATAGCGAGACCGGGGTGATGAGGCTTGAAGCAGACATGGTCCGGCGGCTGAGCATATTGGTCAGGTTCTGCGGAGGATGCAGCCCTGAAGTCGATCGTGGCCGCCTGGTTAGAGCTGTTAAGCTTAAGTTAGGCTTCTGGTTGATTTTGACGCCAAGCGGTCTGAGGATGATGTATGAGGTGTATAAGCAGCTTCAGGAAAAGGCCGGCCCACGGCAGGTAAAAAACCTATCTCTCGGCCTCAGTCATAATATTGGCGGTGTGCCGGGTTCAGGTGTTTGCAACATCATTATTGCGGGTAATTAGGCCAGATGGGACAAGAACCCAGGAGTTTGTTGATAGGGAGGGCAATATTGCATGGGAATCTATGATTATACAATCTATGACATGCTGAGCCGGAGCGCCATCAGCTTCAGGAAAAATCCGGCATGGTTTGAAGCTGAAACGAATGAGACGTTTACCTTTTTGCAGCTTAAGAAAAAGGTCGATCGATTAGCCGCTGGTCTTCAGAGAAATGGCGTAAAAAAAGGTGATCGGATTGGAGTAATAGGCAAAAACAGTGTGGAGAGTTTTCTTGTATGCATTGCGGCGGCAGCCGTTGGAGCTATCGTGGCACCTTTGAACTGGAGGTTATCCGCTGGGGAAATCGGTTATAATTTGACTGATTGCGAACCAGTAATTCTATTTTCCGATAAAGAATTTCAGGAAACGATCGAAGGATTGAGGGACAAACTTCCCTCGGTAAAAAAATACTTTGACCTTGGTCAGGAAAAAGGCAGTTTCTCTGAATTTGATGCGCTTATGGACAATCAGGGCAACTTTAACCGACCTGAGACCCTTTCTTCTGATGATGGCTTTGTCATTATTTATACCGCTGCTGTCGCAGGCCAACCGAGGGGTGCTCTATTAAGTCATGTTAATGTTCTTCTCGCATGTTGGGGGTTTGCAGGCTATTTGAATTTGGGGTCGGCAGATGTCCATCTAAGCATTCTGCCTTTTTTTCATGTAGCAGGGCTATTTTCTTCCATGATCGCCCTGCAAATAGGCGCCCTCAATGTTAACGTGAATCAGTACGAGACAGATGAGGCTGTGAAGCTGATTGAAAAGAAAAAGGTATCGGTTTTATTCGAGTTTTCGCCAATTCTTTCCCAAATCCTGGAGCAAAACGAAAAAACTGGGGGAGATCTCTCATCTCTTAAGGCCGTTGCTGGTCTAGATACTCCGGAGACAATCGAAAAATATCAGAAAACCACCGAAGGGACCTTTTACTCGTTATATGGCCAGACAGAGGTTTCTGGATTTGTCACGTTGGGTCGGTATGACGAAAGGCCCGGTTCAGCAGGGAAGATGCTTCCATTCGTGGAATTGAGTCTTGTGGATGATTATGATCGCCAAGTCCCGTTAGGCCATACAGGCGAGATCGTCACTAGAGGTCCCATGATCTTTAAAAGTTACTGGAATCTACCGGAGGAAACTGAATACACCTTCAGGAACGGGTGGCATCATACCGGAGACCGGGGACGTTTTGATGAGGATGGTTTCCTGTGGTATGCGGGCCGGAAGGCAGAAAAGGAGCTGATCAAGCCTGGAGGGGAGAATGTCTATCCTGCTGAAGTGGAAAAAGTGATACTTGAACACCCTGCAATTGAAAAAACCGTGGTCTTCGGGGTCCCCGACTCCAAGTGGAAAGAAGGGATCAAAGCGGTTTGCCAGTTGAAGGAAAGGGAGACACTTGAACCACAGGAGCTGATCGATTTTGTGGGGGAGAGGATCGCAAGGTACAAGAAACCCCAGTGCGTGGAATTCGTGGTCGATCTTCCACTCCTTGAGGATGGCTCGCCCGACAGGGCAAAGGTCAAGGAGCTGTACGGCGGGGAGCAATAGCGCAGGACTGAGATCAATCGGGTAGGAGGCGGGGTCACCCCCGCCTTCCTCCCACACCACCGGACGTACGGTTCCGCTTCCGGCGGTTCATTGAAGTACGGTTGCCCCGAGATCTTCAATACGGACCAAGGCAGCCAGTTCACCGCGGAAGCATTTACAGACGCTCTCCGTTCAAGAGACATTGCGATCAGCATGGACGGCAAGGGCCGTTGGATGGACAACGTCTTTATCGAGCGGCTGTGGAAAAGCGTCAAGTACGAAGATATTTACCTGAAGGCGTATGGTTCAATGGCGGAGGTGAAGAAAGGACTTGCCACCTATTTCATGTTCTACAACGAAAGACGATGGCACCAAAACTTTGACAGGAAGACCCCGTCTATGATTTACTTCAGCACTCAACCGCAGAAACAGGCTGCGGCATGACCATAAACCAGGAGCACTTTACCACTTATAAATCCCTGTTTCCTGTCCTAAGAACCCAAGCCACCTGCAGGCACCCCCTGAATTAGTCACCTCATATTTAGGTGAATAACTACGAAATGTCAAGAGCTATAAGTAGATTCTATGGCACCCGTTTTTGAGAATTTTCGGATTTTTCAACGAGCGATCCAGCCATTACAAGAGATTACTATGACGAACCCGCAAAGCACTGTAAAAAAAAGTTTGATCGATTTTTCCCGGGGGCCGGACAGGTCGGCGCCTTGATCAGAGACATCAAACCGGTGCGGGAGATCAGCGGAGAAACGGTTTCTTAAAAACAAATTAGGAGGTAGGAGATGGCAAAGAGTCGCATATGTGAACTGGTGGGGATCCGTTATCCCATCATTCAGGCGCCGATGAACTGGGTGAGCGGTGCCGGTCTGGCTGCAGCGGTATCGAACGCAGGCGGGTTGGGCACCCTGGGTCCGAATGCGGGTGCCGATTCGATTACGGCGGATGTGGAGCTCACGGGGGAACGATTGCGGGAACAGATCAAGAAGGTGAAGAGCCTGACCCGGGCCCCATTTGCCGTAAACGTGCCCATTGGGGTCGGGGATGCCATGAAGTATTCGAAAAAGTGCGTGGAAGTGGTCATCGAGGAGGCCGTCCCCGTCGTGATCACATCGGTGGGCGGACCCAATGTGTACACCAAGACGCTCCAGAGTGCAGGGATCAAGGTCTTTCATGCCGTTTCCACGCCGAAACACGCGAAGAAGTCCGAGGCGGTTGGCGTAGACGCCGTTGTCTGCGAGGGGTTTGAAGCAGGTGGCCACAAAGGGTTCACGGAGCTGACGACCATGGTTTTGACCCCCATGGTGGCCGATGCCGTCAAGATTCCCGTCATCACAGGCGGGGGCATATGCGATGGACGGGGGGTCTTGGCCGCCCTGGCCCTGGGGGCCGACGCCGTCTATCTGGGGACGCGCTTCATGGTCACGCAGGAATCGGAGAGCCACCAGAACGTAAAAGAGGCCATTGTCCGGGCGGAGGATGTGTGCACCGTGTCGGTACCGAAGGATTTCATGCTGGCGCGAGACCTGAGCAATACGTTTACCCGGGAGTACCTGGAGATGAGGAGATCGGGGACATCGGCTGAAGCCTTGAGTGTGTTTCTGGCCGATCATTCCCAATATCCCGGCCAGCATTTGGGTGACGCAGACAACGCCGAGATATGCTGCGGCCAGGTGGCCGGGTTGATTGGTGATGTGCCGGCGGCGGCGGAGGTCATCAACGACATCATCAAAAACCTCTTCTCGGTCCTGGAGGAAGTGAAACAAAAGCTGGCGGATTTTCAGTGTCGGTAGACAGGGGGGATCAACAATTGCAGAAGCGTTGCGAGTAGATCCACGGTATTGATATCGCAACATCCAAAACGGAACCTATCGTGCCAAACCCTCCAAGCGAATCTATGTACCAAAGCCGGACGGCAAACAAAGACCAATCGGGATAGCAGCATTGGAAGACAAGATAGCCGAACTGGCCGTGGTGACCGTACTGAACCAGATATATGAAGAAGACTGGGATTCAGCTACGGATTCCGACCAGGGAAAAGCCAGCATAGGGCTTTGGACGCAATCTATATAGGGATCACCAAACGCAAGGTGAACTGGGTGCTGGAAGTGGACATCCGAAGTTTTTTTGACAACCTTGATCACGGATGGCTGCTTAAATTTCTGGAGCACCACATATCACGGCTTTTGTCCAGTGAATGATCGCAAGAAAGATGTATCTCTTGGAGTAGGCCGCTTGTTGAGTATGCCTCCAATAGATTATATATAATGTTATATTAAATTGTTATGCAGTTGAATTTAGTAAAACATTAAGACCGCTGACGTTAGTTAATTTTTCATTTAAGATTAAGTTCGCATTTAAAGTGCGATTTGGTCAACAGCCCGGTTGGAGTTAATCATTAAAGAATTAGCACAATTTGAAGCTGATTATAATAATGTATAATTTTCAGCGATCGTATCTTTCTATATATCAAAAATCAGAAAGACCATCAAATGGATAATATATTTGCAGCTGTTGATCAAATAATAATCGGCCGCGAATACTCCCCAAAAGGAGTTTTTATGCTTAAGGAAATATTTCCCAATCTGTTTCAAGTTAAAATTCCGTTACCGGAAAGCCCACTTAGATATTTGAATTCATATGTTATTAAAGGTGGTGACAGAAATCTAGTGATCGATACCGGATTCAATCACCCGAAGTGTCTCAAGGCTATGCAGGCCAGTCTGGAAGAACTCCATGTCGATCTGAATCATACCGATTTTTTTATTACCCATCTGCACGCAGATCATTTTGGTCTAGTTGGTAGGCTTGTTGCAGAAACCGGTATTATTTATTTCAACCGGCCGGATAAGGAACTGCTCCAATCCTGGGAGGGGTTTGAGCCTATGATTGAATACGCCGGGAAAAACGGTTTTCCCGGAAACGAATTAAGAACCGCTCTTCACCAGCATCCTGGCTTTAAAAATGGTTCGGACTGGACGCCGGAACTGAGCATTATAAACGATGGGGACATGTTCAATATTGACGACTACCATTTTGCCTGCGTACAAACGCCCGGCCATACCATGGGACATATCTGTCTGTATGAACCTGACCGGAAAATTCTTATTGCAGGGGATCATCTTCTGATCGATATTACGCCCTATATTCAGTGCTGGTCCGACGATGAAAATCCGCTAAAGAATTATCTATCCAGCTTGGACAAGGTCTATGAGCTGGAAGTGAAAACAGTTCTGCCCGGACACCGTCGAATCTTTAGTGATCATCGACAGAGAATTGACGAATTAAAACAGCATCACGCAATCAGAGCGGAGGAATCCTTGGACATCCTGAAGGAGGGACCTCTGACCGCCTTTGAAGTGGCATCCAGAATGACTTGGGGCATCCGGTGCAATTCCTGGGAAGAGTTTCCGGTTGCGCAACGCTGGTTTGCCACTGGCGAGGCGATTTCTCACCTGCGTTTTCTTGTAGAAGAGGGTAAGATCTGCCGACTTAAAAATGGAAATATTACGGTCTATGCGCTGATAAAACATTGATGTCTGTTTGGTTTTCGGGTAAAGGCATCGGTTATCCGATGCCTTTACCACAGAGTACCTTTCTTGATGGTTGAACTCAAGATATTCCACCGATGTTGACGATGGCTCCCTCCAGCTCTCAAATAGCAGGAGACATCTGGAAGGTGGAAAGCTGAAAAACAGATAGCATTGACTCACATACAGTTGCAGTTTATAGTAACATTTATCATTGAGGCAATGGGAATGGGAATTATAATTGTCGTTGATCACTGGGGTGAGAGAAAAGGCGCAAGGAGGCTGAAAAAGCTCATCGCAGATATCAAGCACAGCTACATCTACTGAACATAGAAAAAAGATCAGTACTTTCCCGGTTGCATCAACGGGAGTTTCATCCTTGTTGATGTAGTCGAATGTCATCTTCAAGGATAGCAACTCTATTATATAACATCTTTCCGATGAAGTCGTGGTACTCATATTTTAACCTGGCTCCAATTTGGCAGACATTATTTCTTATCAATAAATTGAAACGATGTCTATGAATTACAAGTATGCCTATAATCCTTCTGCCTTGTATTTTCTGGATAATCTGGCATACACCTTGTGCGCCTCTTTTATCCACCATTGTTGATCAGGTGAAGGCGATCCTTTGATTTTGCCAGGTACGCCGACTACAAATGAATTGTCGGGAATCTTCATCCCCTGACGGACTAAGCAGTTGGCTCCTATAATGCACTTGCTACCAATTGTAACATCATGTAGGATTGTTGCATTCATTCCGATAAGAACGTCATCTCCAACGCTAGTACAATTTAAAACAGCGCCGTGACCGATATGGACTCTATTGCCTATAAACACATCTCCTATTACAGTCGACGGTGTGCCCGAATGGATAACACAATTATCTTCAATGGCTGTATTATTGCCAATTGTGATTTTTCCAAAATCCCCTCTGATCACAGCACCTGGCCACACACTGGAGTTCTGCCCAATTTCAACATCTCCAACGATGTAAGCAGCTTCACTCACGAACGCCGATTTTGCGATATTCGGGGTCTTACTATTAAATTTTCTTATCACTTGCAACCTCTTCAATAATAATAGTTTATCCAAGCTTTTTATCTAAAGCATTCTGAACTTCCCTCTTATATAATTTTAGAAATTGAAGTCTTGCATTTTCATCGAGGTTGACGATTTACTGACTTCAGGAAGCTTCAATAAAAAAACCGCATTAAGATTTTTCAAGATCGACAAACCACTGGAATCGCTGTCTCCTCCTACAAAATAGTAGCTTTCGGGTTGAAATTGAAGTAAGGATTATCACTTGAAATCTTCAAAGATTCCTCTTGCTACGGGCGGTGCAGTTACGGACTTCCGGGCATGGACAGTTCATGCCCCTCATCCCGCTCCTTCTACTCCGCCCAGAGTTTATCCTGAACGAAGTGAAGGACCTTTCCCCTCAGAAAACCATAAAAAAAGCGGTTGAAGCCGGAGTTCAGCCGGGCGCTTGTGCATCGGCTGCAACGTCTTGGCAGCCTATTTTTTCGTATAATGTCTCAGGGGCTACATCGGCGCCATTCGGCCAGGAGATTGTTCCGCCTTCTATCGTTGCCTTTTGGAAAAAGACCGTGTCTCGCAGCGGTTCAAAAACAGGGCCTTTCCCGACATACCCTGAGAAGTCTATGTCACCACTCTTCCCATCGTCGAATACAACACGATAGACAAACCCTCCCCTATATTCTATTTTTATCACGTCGTTCATATTCCACATAATTCACCTCACTCCAAAGGAGCTATTTTCTTTACTTCCTTACCTGCTCTTGCCAGCTCCCAATCTTCTTCAAGTTCGTTAAGGCGGATGTCTATCCACTCCCTGACGAGTCTCGTTGCTGTTTTTGAATTCAGATTTCCCTTCAAATCATTATTCACTACAGAATCAGTAGTGACATATCATAATTTTCGAGGAAATAAAATCAATAATTACGCGTTGAAGTCTTGCCTTTTTGTCGAGATTGATGATTTGTGGAGGAAGCTATATGTATAGCAGGACGTTCTCTATGTCCCCGCTCTTATTTGCAGGTTGATCATTTTTATCAATTTTAATATGAATGCAAACCTATGATAATGGTTTAACTTGTTTAAATAAAACTACTTTTCCGGCCAGGCGATAAAATTGTTAGAAGCTTGTCCGGGATTGTGATAAGATAATAATATATTTGATTTAATCGATTAATAAGATTATTAAAGAACATATCGTTTTTAATATTGAAAATATATGTCCGAAGGAAATATCAATGAATTGTTTCATCAGGTTGCCCAAACGTATATTCTCTGCCCGGTATTATTTTGCCATTCTTTTTTTCATGATTTCCCTCCTTTTATCGGTTGCTTTTGCCGGTGAAAATCCTTTGCCGAAGGATGCGCCCATGGAAAAAATTCATGTTACGGCAGACAGCCTGAGTTCGGATAGTGATGCCAAATTTGCCGAGTTCATAGGGAATGTGAAGGCAACCCAGGGTGACTTTGTCATCAAATCGGACAGGCTCAAAATATATTATAAAGAGAGCGCGGAGAGCAAAGCAGCTCCCGGAACGGCGGAATCGATTGAAAAGATTGTCGCAACCGGAAATGTTGAAATAAAATCGGAAGAAGGTGTAGGGCTTACCGAGCAGGCGGAATACGATACAAAAACAATGATCGTGGTTTTAACCGGAGAGAATTCGAAGGTTTTTGATCAGAAGAATTCAGTCACAGGCTCCAGAATAACCATTTACAGGAATGATGGCCGGGTTAAGGTTGAAGGCGATAAAAACAAGAAGGTGAACGCCGTCCTGTACCCGAAAGAGAAAACACCGGCAAAAGAAGGGGCTGTAAAAAAAGAAACAGCCGTATTGAAAGAAGCGGATATGGTTCAGGCAAAGGCCGATAAACTTCCGCCTGCGGCTCCGCCGGTTGTATTGAATGAGGAAAAAGCGCCAGTTGTTCTGGTAAAGGCCGATAAGCTTCAGCCTGTTGCTCCTGTAAGTGTTGTTTATGCGCCGGCAGTGAAAGAAAAAGCGAAACCGAAAACCGAAGCTGGAGGGAAAGTTGCTCCGGGAAGCCTGAGAAAGAGCATGGGAATGGCAGTTTTTGAGAACAGGACTGTTTATACTCTGATTGACTTTCAGGAAACTCTCCGGAACAATCTTGCAGGGGCTTTGCAGAGAAACTGCTCCGGCCTTATTATCCTGAAGGATAACGACGAAAATTACCCTTCAGATTTTGAAAAGCTTCCAAGGCTCTCATCCGGCGGCATTGACAGTTTTAAACTTTGTAAAACGGGGAGGGAGCTGGGGCTGACTGCAATAATGACCGGTTCCATAGCAGATATAAAAACCGGCGATGAATCGCGGGGCATTCTGCTGTGGAAAGATTCCTATCCTGTGATAAGCTTGACCGTTCGTATCAATGTTCTTGACACCGAAACCGGCACAAAGCTCCTTGATGAAAGCTTTACGCACAAAAAATATTCGGATGAGATCGAGATGGAATCCATAAAATCCGGGAAAATAGAGCCGGCTTTTTTTAAAGAGGCTTTCTTGCACATTGCCGGAGAAGCGGGGAAAAAGGTATGCGAGAGAATGAAGAGAGAGTCCTGGAAAGGATATGTCTCTGCGGTTTCCGGGGATAAAGTCACCATATCTTCCGGAAACAATACGGGTGTCGTCCAGGGCAAGGCATTTGAGGTTTTCGGAAACAGTTTGATTGTCGGAATGCAGGGTCATAGGTTCCTTGTTCCCGGGCCTAAAACAGGCGAAGTTAAAATAACCGGAGTTTTCGGCGACAGCGCGGAAGCTCTAATAGTTTCGGGAGACTCAATAAGGGAAGGCAATACTGTAAGGGCGAAGTAAAGGCGAGAGGCGAGAGGC
>Ga0180009_10001160_pt1 | contig 32839 bp, 31 predicted proteins | sample OS_PC_MetaG_FD_123537 | JGI IMG/M metagenome (GOLD analysis project Ga0180009, IMG submission 123537) | Groundwater microbial communities from the Aspo Hard Rock Laboratory (HRL) deep subsurface site, Sweden - OS_PC_MetaG | ecosystem: Environmental > Aquatic > Deep subsurface > Groundwater...
ATCTTGAATTAAATAAATTTCATTGACATCTAAAAAAAAGCTAAATAACCCATCGCAGTTAAAGATAAGATACATTTCTTATCTTATCTTGAATTAAATAAATTTCATTGACATCTAAAAAAAGTGCTTTTCTTAATTAGTTTAGCTGGTAAGCACCCTTATCCTAAGATTAATTATTATTTTATTGATAGTAATTAATTTTAATCTTTTTGTCAATAAAGTTTTGGCTTGATAATGATTTCTCATTTTATATTTTAGAGGAATTAGCCAAAATTGACTAAAAATCCATACCCGCTTTATTGGTAATCCAGATGCCTGATAACACTTTTATCATCTAAAGTAAAACTTTGGTAATCGATAATCAGTAAGGGAAACAATTACTTGACCACCTACTGGTATTAAGTTCTTTCATAAGCATTAAGAAATTCATCCCTTGGAATTCCTGCTTGAGTACAAATTGTTCTTAATGTAAAAGCTTTTATTTTTAAATGATTTGGCATGGTTAAAGGAGTTTTAGTTCCATCAGAATTTTCTCGTTCCATAGAAATATGTTCCTTTTCTCGAACCAACTGAAAACCTAATAATTCAAAAGTTTTTATTACTCTTCGTTTTGGTGCATCAATAGGAAATTTCATCATAAGTCTTATACTCTTGCCTCAGCAACGAATGCTTCGAGTATTGGTGGTTCGACATCAAAAACATCTTCCCCGAAGGTGTCGATATGGAAACTGATTGCAGATTTTACATCAGAAAGAGTTTCTTCGTAGGTATCTCCCTCGCCAACAACAACACCTTTAAATCCTAATGGATAAGCCACATATCCATCAGAATGTTTCTCTATAATAATTTTATACTGTCTCATAAAAATAACCTCCTTAATTCGATAAGAAGAATATCTGTCTGGCATTAGTCGCAGATAAGACTTCTGGAATAAACAAGTTTCTCTTTGGATAACTTCTTTTTAATATTTCAACCATTTTAAAAAACCTTCTCATAATTTATGTATTAATATAAGATAAGGAATCATTAATTTTAAAAGAATACCCCTGGCATCAAGTTTTGGCTTGACGCAGCAATTCTAATGATTTCACACCTCCTATCTTGTACGGTCAACCCCTTTAGCTGATAGCTGAACGTTGTGTTATTATAATCTCAAATAGTCTTTAATAGTAGAATTAAATTTCCCTTGAGCTTTTAAGATCAAATCTGCAACTTCTCTAATTACTCCTTGTCCTCCACTTTTTTTGGTGATATAATAACAATTTTTTCTTACTTCTAAAATAGCATCCTCTGGACAAATGCTAAGTCCTGCTAAATTAAGAACAGGAATATCAGGAAGATCATCGCCAATATAAGCTATCTCTTGATAAGGAATTTGATATTTATTAGATAGATCTTTAAAAGCAGCTACTTTTTCATGCATTCCTTGATAAACATCAACAATCTTTAATTTAAGGGCCCTGTTAGTGACAATTTTACTGATTTCTCTAGTGATAATAGCAGTCTTTATGCTGCTCTGATGTAATAATTCAATACCTACTCCATCTTTAACATTAAAGATCTTGAGATCATTGCCTTGGCTATCTAAGACCATCCTTCCATCAGTCATTACCCCATCTACATCCATCGCTAAAAGCTTTATTTTTTGACATCGCTTTTTCAATTCATTCATCTTAGATAGTCCCTTGAAATGCCATTTTTAAATCTTCAAGCAAGAAAAGAGTATGTTTACTTATATATTGAAGCCTAAAAAAGATAGTCTTGATGGTTTTTACTTTTTCTAAAAAAGGAATATCTTCTTCTTGATTACTTAATTGGTGAATTAAAGGTTCCATCTGAAATCTTTCACAAAATATAAAATTTTCAAGACTAACAATCTCTTTTTTAAGGTCATTTAAGCGCCAGAGAAGATTATTAAAGTAAGAACTATTCAATGAATCAAAAAGAAATCTTTTGATGATATTTAAAGCTTGGTCGCATAAAATATTTACCATTTGGTATTCTTCTGAAAGTTGATTAATTTTCTCTAAAAGAGGAGAAATTACTGGTTTTTGAAAGTTAGATGATAGACTTTGAAGGGTTTCGTAAATAGGAAAAGGTTTTAGACAGTAATCTTTGATAGCTTCTTTTAAAGAAAGATTTTTAAATCCTTGGATATTAGCTCCACCTTCAGTGGCGTTTATGCCGTCAATATCAAGGTGATCAATCCGATTTTCAAACCACTTAATAAAACCATAGAGTGTCCTGGAAGTAGTCAACTTATGGCCAAATATATCTTGAATTTCCATTAACTGAGAAGAGTCTAAGTTATTTTTTAAATACCTGCTTGTCTTTTTTACAATTCCTTGGCTATAAAATTTTCCTCCCGGGAAAGAGAGATCTTGACCAATGAGGATAATAGTCTTACTGCCTAATCTTAAAGCTAAATTAAAGGCAGCCGTAGATACATTTCCTCCTCGGGGAATATAGCTATCAAAACCTGCAAATCTTCCCAACCATTGGAGTAAAGGATGGCCATCGTTTAAGATAAATATCTTTTCAGAAGAGAACTTAGAAAATGTTTCAGGATAAGCCATTAAATCTGAGATTAGAAAGATGTTTTTTGGAATATCAAGGTTTTGGTAGCATTTAGTAAAATTCTTGATAGTACCATCTACAGTCATAACAAGATGTGGTAGGACCTTATTTTTAAGCATGGTCGTTAAAGCTGTATCAGTAGAAATAATAAGAGCTGTATCTTTAACTTCTTTAAGAGTAGTAATATTTCTATCTAAGGAAGGGCCAGCGCCAACAATAATAACAGGTAATTCTTTAAATTTATGGTTTAGGCAATTTACTCCAGGATGTTTTAAGATAAGAGGAAAATTAGTTAAGATATGGTTTTTCCAGATAGCACCATAACGTAAAAAAGTACCTACATTAACGGTGGCCATATATAGGGCTTCTTTTAATTTAGCTTCTACTTCTTGATAATACTTAGGATTTTCTTTTATAGAAGGAAGGTGCTCGATAACATACATTTCTTTGAAGGTAAGGACAGAAAAATATCTTTCTAATCGAAGTAAAGTTGCTATAAATGGGCTTTCATTTACCGAGATACTTATTCTTTCGCATTCTATGATAACCGAGAGATCTCTTTTAGAAAGAACATCCTTAAAACGACTAAGGCTTTCTTCAATCACTAAGATAAATGTCTTAGGAGAACATAACTTTAGAATGCTTTCCAAACAAAGACCCATTCCCCAGCCTAATATTACCAATAAGTCAGCCTCCTTAATCTCTTTTGATCCAAAAGAGACGATCCCTTTAATTTCTTGGCAAGAGTCTTCCACCGGTACATCTTTTAATTTTTCTACCAGCAAAGGTTCTTTTTTAGCTAAAAGTAAGCAATTATCATGATAATAGTCCATGTAATCCCTTAATAATTAAGTTACTTTTTATAGTAGTTATTAACGAAAACTAGACATAGGAAATAATACCGAGCAATAAAAGATAAACTTGTTTGCCCTCAAATTAATTTGCTCTATGTCAAATTTTCATTAATAACTACTATATTTTGGAGTATTTCCGTAGCTTTTAAAAATTGACTGTTTATATTTTGACTAATACTTAAGATCTTTTGAAAGAATAAATTATATATCTCTATTTGTCCGCCTAAAGAACTATCTCTGATAGAATTTAACTTAATTAATAAAGGGTCAAGATGCCAACGTGAAATCATCAGCACATTCTCCATCACTTTTAATTCTCCATAGAGCATATTGATGTGTTGCAATAAATTTAGTTCTCTTTGAGAAAAATTGTCTTTTTGAGAAAGGAGATTTTGAGAAGTCTTTTCTAAGCGCTTAGTTGTTTCTATGGCTTGTTGAGCATAATATTCGGCTAATAAATAATCATCGGAAACCTTTTTTATCTTCTTGATAAGGTTATCAATATCTGGAGTCTTGTACCTTCGATGAAGATCTTGGAGAATATTTTTAGGATCTTGGATCTGCTGACAGTAATTATTTATAGCTTCTTTTAAAGACATAGTAACGCAGTTTTCTATCTTAGCTCCACCTTCGGTAGCATTAATACACAAAGACTTGGTGTTTTTAAATTGATGGCTAAACCACTTAGCCCACGAGGCCATTTGACTATTAGTTAAAACCTTTTCTTCGTAATTACCTTTTACATAAATAAGATTATATTCTTGAAGATAGTTTCTCGTTATCGTTTCTAAGGTCAAAAACTTGTCCATAGAATTTATCCAGTTATCCATATAGAAAGTGTTTTTAGAATAAACTCTGTCCTTGCTATAAGAAAGATCTTGCCCGATAAAGATAATGGGGTTATTCCCTAATTCTCTGGCTATGCTAAAAGCTGTAGTCGCTACCGACCCTCCTACTGGAAAAGTGCCTTTTGAGCCAATAATATCTTCTATCCACATCATTAAAGGATGACCATAACTGGTGATAAAGATCAGGTTTTCTTTAAATAAAGAAAATATCTGGGATGACACTACTGGTTCAGTAATTAAGGTAATTCCTTCTATCCCTGAGCCTTGATAGTGTTTAAAGTTTTCTTCTTTAGGATCAATAGAAACAACGATCTCAGGTTTGATGTTATGGGCAAGGAGTGTCTTTAAGGCAGTATCAACACAGATAATCAAGGATTTATTCTTAGCTTCGGATAAAAGACCTACATTTTTATCTAAAGAAGGACCAGCTGAAACAATAATGGCTGGAAAGTCTTTAAAGCTATCTTTTAATAAGTTAAGACCTGGATTTAAGACTAAATAACTAATGTTGGCTAAGATATTCTTTTCCCAAAGAGAGGCAAACTCAGACATCGTGGCAATATTTTGGAGAGAAGCGTTTATAGATTCATTTAAGTGTTTTATAATTTCTTGATAGTAAGCTGGATTTACTTGGTTTTTATAAAGGTCAATCACGATAATATCCTTGATCGTTATTACCTGAAAATAATTTTCCATCCGTATTCGAGTAGCTTTTAACGGCTCTTCACCAATAGCTAAGCTCACTCTTTCGTGGTTGAAGATATCCTTCAAGTCGTAGAGAGTAAGAATGTTTTTAAAATTTGCAATATCATGATCAATGACTAAGACTAAAATCTTTTTGGAAGCATGCTTAATGGCTTCTTTAACCTGGCTGCCATTGCCAAAACCAAAGATTACCAAGACATCGCAATCCTCATCCTTCATCGAAAGATCTTCTGAAATAAAAATTTTGCCCTTGCTAAAAGAAAGGTCTTCAAGTCTGGTTGCTAATTCTGGATCTTTATTTTTTAGGAGATTAATATTTTGAAGATAATAGTTCATAGTCTTTCTCCTCCTAAGCTTTCCAGCGCCATCTTCCATCTTTGATATTGGCTTTCAGGAATAATTGGTTTAGGTAAAGTTATATCCTTGTCGATCTTTTTCAAGCAGTAACGTTCGTAAACCTCTCTTAAACTTAAACTGATAGAGCCTTTAATCTTAGCTCCTTCAGTTGAGGTATTAATAAATATTTTATCTTTTTCCCTTCTTATTCTACTTTCAATCCATCTTAAGTAAATTAAAAGATTACGATGAGTAATAGTTATTTCCTCGTGGATATTAGGAATTTCAAGAAGATCTCCTCTCTTGGCATTTTCCCGATAAATCATCTCTAAGGTAGTAAATTTATTAAGGCTATTTAAGCTCTGGTCAAAGTGATAAGTATTTTGAGCATAAGGCTTACAAGAAGGAAAAGAAAGATCCTGACCTACTAAAACAATAGGATTTCCTTCCATCCGAATAGCTAGATCTAAGCTAGCTGTAGCTACAGAACCTCCTGTTTCAATTTCACCTTTTAATTGGCATAAATCTTTTAAATCCTCTAAAGAAAATTCATCTTTTATTAAAGCCACAATTTTTTTACCCTGATACTCTTTAATTACTCCATGATAAGCGGTGGGAATGAAAATTAAAGGTATCTCTTGGTGAAGATGGTTTTTAAATTGCTCCAAAACAGCTTCTTGGGCATCAGTAATGACTACAAAATCAGGAACAATCTCGTTATTTAATAAGGGTCTTAAGGCTGTGCCGACGGAGATAATAATTACTTGACTTTGAATCCTTGACAAGAGACAGGTCTCTTGATCTAAAGAAGGGCCAGCAGAAATTACGAAGATAGGCAGATGGCTGCATTTAGAGAATAACTCCGCTACTCCAGGGCTTTCAATAATATACTTAGTATTCAGGTAGAGATTCTTCTTTAAAAGAGGGGTAAAGACTTGAGAAGATTTACGTGACAAGATAATATTTCTTAAAAATTCTTCAAGACCAGAGAGAGAGGAAGGAAGACTTTCTAAGGTAGGTTGATGGATAACAATCTTAATCTTATCAGGAGGAGTCTTTTTAAGAAAATTATGGAGATCTTTTGTGATCTCTTTTAAGTTATCGCTGACCGAAAATACCAGTTGAGGGTTAGAGAGATAAGACCAAAAGTCAACTAATTCCAAAGCTACTTTAAATACTGAAAGATTTGGCTCAATAACCAGCAAAGTTCCAGCGGAGGTAATCTTAGCTAAGATTTCTGGAATGAAATATCCTAAGCCACCACCAAAGAGAACTACTTTATCTCCAAGAGATAAAGAGTGAGCACTTACTTGCCTTTGAGCTTCTTTTTGGGGATTGTATTGACTATGAAGAAATATTTCTCTACCTTGTCTTTTGATGCTTAAAGTAGGAGCTTGTATCCGGGAGTTGTAGATAATGAGATCTTGGGTAGAAAATTCTTTTAATTTTTCATAAAGATAAGGATAAAGTTGTCTTAATAAAGTTATATTTTTTTCATAGTACATATAAGTGTTTTTTAAAATCTCAAATAGTAGTTATTAACGAAAATTAGACATAGGAAATTGTTAGATAGTAACTATTTAATATCTTCAAGAAAATGCTTATAATTCAAATTATAATAAGTAAACAAATAGTGATAATAGTCCTGTAATAAAATAAGTCTTAATCTTAAGCTCAAGTTTAATTCTCTTCATTAACCTCTTATTTCTCTTTTTAAGTTAAAATTTTAAATCTTTGGAGAGCACCAAATCTTTATCTCTTGACCAGGAACAAGTTTTTCTCCAGAATTAGGTATAGAACTTTCTACTACTCCGCGGCCGTAAAATTTAAGCTTGACTTGATAAGAAGATAAGATCTTCCATGCCATTCTCATACTTTTTCCGTGAACATCTGGCATAATATATTCGTTTAAGGAATCATTAATTAAAGGAAGGTTATCTTTTTCTCTTAAAGAAGACAGATTGTCTTTGGTTGCCCTGACGTACTCATAGCTTGGATCTTTGTCGAGAAAGTATGGTTTTTTATAAGCTAAAATCTTTTCTACTATTTTTCTAAAGACAGGAGCTGCTACTTCTCCTCCATAATAAAGCCCCTTGGGCTCGTTTATAAAGATGGAAATTAGTAATCTTGGATTATCTGCCGGAAGATATCCAATAAAAGAAGCCAAAAACTTATTTCTAGTATATGTTCCTGTAACTGGATCTACTTTTTGAGCAGTTCCTGTCTTTCCAGCGATAGGATAATCCATAACCTTAGCTTTTTTACCGGTGCCCTCGGAAACTGCTTTTTGTAAGATAGAAGTAAGATATTTAACTACATTAGGAGGAATAGTTCTTCTAATGCAAGTAGGTTGGTATTCTTTGATAATTTCATTTCTTGAATTTATTATCTTTTTTACAATTAGAGGTTTCATTAAAAAGCCTCCATTAGCTACGCTACAAACAGCAGCAGTTAATTGAATAGCCGTAGTGGTTATCCCTTGACCAATGGCAAAGTTAGCTAAAGTAAGTTTACTCCACCTTCGAGGAGGTAAAAGTATTCCTTTTCTTTCGCCAGGTAAATTAATACCAGTATAATTGTTAAATCCAAATTTTTTTAAACAATGATAGAAGTCGTATTTATTAAGCCTCATTGCACTTTTTATAATTCCTACATTACAGGAATTAGCAATTACTTCTTCAAATGTTAATCTTCCATGAGATTCATGGCAACGAATTTTACGTCCAGCAATTTCTGTATTTCCTTGGCATTCAAAGAAGTCGTGGCTTGTAACCACTCTATTTATTAAGACAGTGGCTGCCGTAAATATTTTAAAAGTAGAACCAGGTTCAAAGGTATCGGTAATAGCTCGATTTCTCCATAAACAAGAGGAAGAGTTGGCAGCATAATTAGGATTAAAGGAAGGATAGTTAGCTAAGGATAAGATTTCTCCATTTTTAGGATCCATAATAATGATAGTTCCGCTAATAGCTTGAGAGTTTTTACAAACCTCCTTTAATTCTTCTTCGCAGATATTTTGAAAAACTTCCTCAATGGTTAACACCATATTAAACCCACTAAAAACTTGAGGTAGGCCTTTCTTGAGAGAAATTGCTCTACCGAGAGCATCTTTAGTAATTTCAACCTTTTTTCCTGTCTCCCTTAATTGTTGATCGAAGTAAAGCTCAATCCCTTCCAATCCTTGATTATCTAAACCTACAAAACCAATTAACTGACTAGCTAATTCTTGTTTAGGATAAAATCTTTTATATTCTTTAATAAAGCCCAAGCCATTTAAATTTAATTGTTCTATTTTTTTAGGAATATCTTTATTTAGCTTTCTTTTTAACCAGACAAAAGGACTATCTTTATAAAGCTTTTCTAATATTTCTTCTTTAGGCATTTCTAATAAAGGAGAAAGGAGGGCAGCTACTTGGTCCTTAAGGATAACTTTTTGGGGATGCGCATATAAAGAGTCAGTTTCAATGCTTACCACTAATTCTTTCATATTGCGATCGTAAATAATTCCTCTTTCTAAATCAATTGATTCTTTTTTTAAGTAGTTAGATATGGCTAACTTAGCCATCTTTTTATTTTGTAAAAGTTGAAGATAGCCTAATCTAAAAATTATCCCACCAAAGAGAGAGAAGATAATGACAAAAAAGATCAAGATACGGATTTTTTGATTTTTCATCTTAGTTGCTTATTTAAAGCTTAAAATTTCTCTAATTTAGTTGATAAGCAAGAAGTAAGAAGTTAAGAAATGAAAAGATATTTCTTCCTCTTTCCTAATACTTTCCGCCTTCTTACTTTTACTTTTAAATTAAGCCGGTGAGAGGAATCGAACCTCCGCCCTACTGATTACGAATCAGTTGCTCTTCCCCTGAGCTACACCGGCAAAAATAAAAAAGGTGGAAAAGTGTTTATTTAAGGTAAAAGCTACCTTTTTGTATCACCTTCCACCTTTATATGCAAAAATGGTGCCGAGACCCAGAATCGAACTGGGGACGCCAGGATTTTCAGTCCTGCGCTCTACCGACTGAGCTATCTCGGCAGTTAAATAAAAAATTAAGCTAACTACTAAGAATATCGGAGAGATCGCTTTCTCTTATGTTACTATGAATATTAAAAACTAGATTAGATTTTTCTGATATTTGCCCTTGAATACTTTCTAATAATTCTTTAGCCTTTTCAGTATCAGCCAATTTTGATTGAGAAGCTAGTAAATTTTCTTCAGCAATATCTAAAATTTTATCTTTGTTAGACCTTTTCTTTAGATCTGTTTCTTCGATAACTTTTTCCTTAAATTTAAAGCTTGGTTTTGAAGCTACAGTCTTTTCAGAAGTAACATTCTTATCTTCTTGTTTAATTTTGAGAGTACTTTTATCAATATTCATGGCTCCACCCCTTACTTTTTCTTATCTATAAAGAAAGCTTCGTTAAAAAATTTTCCGCTCTCTTTAACATATGTCTTTCTTAATTCTCTATATTTATAAATATTAGTCAAGTTTTTTTTAGTTTCTTTCATTAGTTGTTTTAACAAAACTTCTGCTTTTAATTCTGTTTCTTTAATTTGCCTAAGATAATCTTCTTTTAATTGGTTTAAATAAGAAATATTCGAATCTTCTAATTCAACCTCCTGATTTTGTTTTTTTAAAGCTAATTCTTGATTAGTTAGTTGGAGATAAAATTGGATATATTCTCCCCTTTTATAAACTAAATCTTCTAAGGAGTTAGGTTCATTTTCTTGAAGTGATTTTTCAATTTTTAAAGTTATCTCAAAAACCTGTTTTAACTTGTTTATTTCTTCTTGAATGACAAAAGAGAGAGATTTATATAAAGCAGAATTACTTTGATCACCGAGCATAACTTAAATACATGACCCAAACAATTAATATTTACCACCAGTTTTCTTGATAGCTTGATCCCATACTTCTCGAAGTTCCAAGAGCATGCCTTTTACTTCATTTATTATCTTAGGGTCTTTTTTTATATTAGCTTGGATTAATCTACGATTCATATAATCATATAAACTATAAAGATTTTTGGCAATCTCTCCTACTTCCATATTTAAGGAAACCATAAGCTCAGTAATGATATTTTGACTCTTTATGATATTAGTATTAGCCGTCATAAACTCTTTTTTTGGGATAGCTTCATTGGCTAAGTTTAAAAATTTAACGGCTCCGTCATAAAGCATTAAGATTAATTGCCCTTGACTAGCTGTGGAAATTCTTGTTTGACGATAAGATTCGTAAGGATTAGGCAAAACTCCCCCTTCTTATTTTAAGGTAATTATCATAATTTAAGATATTATGCAAGTAAAATTTAAAATATTATGCAAGTAATTAAGTTATTATGCAAGATTTAAGATATTATGCAAGTAAAAAGTTTTATAATTATTTTTTTGCAAAAAAGTAGTTAAAGAAGACTGTAGGCTTACTTAAGACCTCATTGTTACTCGAGCTATACCTATCCTTGTTTTTAACCCTTTTCATAGATAATTTTTAGATAACTTTCTCTATATCCTTATCCCTTTCTATCTCTATACTCTTTACATAAAATCCTTGAAATCTTAAAAGCTTTGTAATATAATTTATCTGTTGCCTCTATCTGGATCGCCCTCCTTTCTTAATGGAGATTTAGAGAGTTATCATACCCTTTTCGAGGCAACCCTTTCAAGAGATTACTTGCCTACATCATAATCTGGAATGAACCATTTTTAAATTATAATTTGGTATGAGGAATGTAAAGATGAAGATAGAATTATACGATACTACTCTTCGAGATGGAGCTCAGTCAGAAGGAATCTCTTTCTCTCTGGAAGACAAGTTAAAGATTATTAAGAAGTTAGATGAATTTGGCATAAATTTTATTGAAGCTGGTTGGCCTGGCTCAAATCCTAAAGATATCAAGTTATTCCAGGAAGTAAAAAAATTAAGACTTAAACAGGCTCACCTTGTAGCTTTTGGAAGCACCAGACACGCTAAGAGTAAAGTAGACGAAGATCTTAATGTTAAAGCTTTGATTGATACAGAATGTGAGTATCTTACTATCTTTGGAAAGAGTTGGGACTTCCATGTAGTTAAAACTTTAAGGATTACTTTAGAAGAAAATTTAAGATTAATAAGAGATTCTATTTCTTACTTGGTTTCAAAAAAGAGAAAGGTTATTTACGATGCCGAACATTTTTTTGATGCTTTTAAATCTAAGGCTGACTATGCTTTGGAAACTTTAAAAGTAGCCAAAGAAGCCGGATGTATAACTTTAGTTCTTTGTGATACTAATGGCGGCACGATGCCCTTTGAATTAGAAGAGATAGTTAAAGTAGTAAGGAGTAAATTAAGTATGCCTTTAGGGATTCATAGCCATAATGATAGCGAAATGGCGGTAGCTAATACTATTTCAGCCGTAAGATCTGGGTGTATTCAAGTTCAAGGAACGATTAATGGTTATGGTGAAAGATGTGGAAATGCTAATTTGTGCTCGGTAATTCCTAATTTGAAATTAAAATTAGGAATTGATTGGATCAATGACGACCAGTTACAAAAATTAACTGAGCTGTCAAGATTTGTGACTGAAGTAGCCAATGTTTCCCCTTTTATTCATCAACCTTATGTAGGGATTAGCGCTTTTGCTCATAAAGGTGGTGTCCATGTAGATGCGATTAATAAGTGTACGGAAACCTATGAACACATTAATCCAGAAGTGGTAGGAAATCATCGACGTTTATTAATCTCAGAATTAGCTGGAAAATCTACCGTCTTGAAGAAAGCTTTGGAACTAAATATTAAATTAGATAAAGATGGTCCAGAAGTAGCTAATATTCTAAAGGTTTTAAAAAAGATGGAAGATGAAGGTTATCAGTTTGAAGGGGCCGATGCTTCTTTTGAGTTGTTAATGAGAAAGAAAGTAGGACTTTGTGGCAACTTCTTTGAATTAAAAGGCTTTAGAGTAATAATTGAAAAAAGGGATGGGAAACTTGTCTCTGAAGCTACCGTAAAATTAGAGGTAGAAGGAGAAGAAGAATATACGGTTGCTGAAGGAGATGGGCCAGTAAATGCCTTGGATAATGCTTTAAGAAAGGCTTTAGAAGAATTTTATCCTATCGTCAAGGGAATTCACTTAACTGATTATAAAGTAAGGGTTTTAGATACTAAAGAAGGAACAGCCGCTAAAGTTCGAGTCTTGATAGAATCTAGTAATTTACAAGATACCTGGGAAACAGTAGGAGTGTCTGAGAATATTATCGAAGCTAGTTATAAAGCTTTAGCTGATAGTCTTGAGTATGTCCTTTCCAAGAAAGAGCAGGGATGATTATGGAAATTTCTAAGACTTATGAACCTAAAGAGGTAGAAGAGAAATGGTATAAATATTGGGAAGAAGGGGATTTCTTTAAAGCTGACCATCTTTCTTTAAAACTTCCTTTTTCGATGGTCATTCCTCCACCAAATATTACTGGTTCTCTTCATATGGGTCATGCTTTAAATAACACTTTACAAGATATTATTATCCGAACTAAACGGATGCAAGGATATAATGCTTTATGGATTCCTGGAACAGATCATGCTGGCATTGCTACTCAAAATAGAGTGGAAAAAGAATTAGAAAAGCAAGATCGGATAAAGAGAGAAGAATTAGGCAGGGAAAGATTTATAGAAAAGGTTTGGCAATGGCGAGAAAAGTATGGAGATCAGATCATCTTCCAATTAAAAAAATTAGGATGTTCTTGTGACTGGTCCCGCCTTAGATTTACTATGGATGAAGGTCTTTCCATGGCGGTTCGGGAAGTGTTTGTTTCTTTGTATGAAGAGGGTCTTATTTATCAAGGTGACTATATTGTTAATTGGTGTTCTCGTTGTCATACCGCTTTATCTGATATCGAAGTAGAACATCAAGAGACTTCAGGGAAACTTTATTATCTTAAGTACCCTTTGGTCTATGATAGGCAAAAATATATAGTCGTAGCCACTACTCGTCCAGAGACAATGTTAGGAGATACCGCGGTAGCCGTAAGCCCTAATGATCAAAGATATTCAAGCTTATTAGGTCAGTATGTCTTACTTCCTATCTTAAAACGAGAAATTCCTATTATCGCTGATAGCTCTGTTGATCCTTCTTTTGGAACGGGCATGGTGAAAGTAACTCCAGCTCACGATCTTAATGATTTTGCGATAGGAAAGAGGCATCGTTTAGAAGTAATTAATATCTTAAATAAAGATGCTACTTTAAACCACCAAGCTGGTTCTTATCAAGGCTTAGATTGTTTTAAAGCTCGAGCTAAATTAATAGAAGATTTAAAGGAGATAAACTTAATTGAAAAGATAGAGGACTATCGGCATGCGGTCGGACATTGTTATCGTTGCCAGACTATTGTAGAGCCATACCTTTCTAAGCAATGGTTTGTAAGAATGAAAGAGTTAGCTCTTTCAGCTATTACCGCGGTAAAAGAAAATAAGGTAGAATTTATTCCTAAGTCATGGGAAAAGACTTATTTTGAATGGCTGGATAATATTAAAGATTGGTGTATTTCAAGGCAAATTTGGTGGGGACATCGTCTTCCTGTTTGGTATTGTAACAACTGCCAAGAAACTATTGCTTCCCGAGTTGATCTTAAAGAATGTCCTTATTGTCAAAGTAAAAACTTAAGACAAGAAGAAGATGTCTTAGATACCTGGTTTTCTTCTGCTCTTTGGCCATTTTCAACTTTAGGCTTTCCTGAAAAGACCAAAGATTTAGAGGTTTTTTATCCTACTTCGGTCTTGTCAACAGGTTTTGATATCATTTTTTTCTGGGTAGCCAGGATGATTATGCTGGGCTTGAAATTTCAGAAAAAAGTTCCTTTTAAGAAAGTATATCTCCATGCTTTAATTAGAGATGCCCACGGACAGAAGATGAGTAAATCTTCAGGTAATGTGATTGATCCTATCGAGGTAATAGATAAATTTGGGACTGATGCCTTACGTTTTACTTTAGCAATTATGACTGCCCAAGGTAGAGATATTCTCCTTTCCGAAGAGAGAATTAAAGGGTATCGACATTTTTGTAATAAGGTTTGGAATACGGCTCGATTTATTCTTATTAATACAAACTCTTTTAAAGAAATCAAACTTGACCTTCCTTCAAATTTAACTTTAGCCGATAGATGGATAATAAGTAAGGTTAATCAGCTTATTGAGAAAGTAACGGTGAGTTTAGATGACTATCAATTTAATGAAGCTTCTCAAGCTATTTATGATTTTCTATGGCACGAATTTTGTGATTGGTACATAGAAATTGCTAAGATAAATTTAAAGAGTGAGCATCAGTTAGAAACCCAGTTAGTCTTATTAAAGGTTTTTGAAGATACTTTAAAGCTTCTTCATCCTTTTATGCCTTTTCTGACCGAAGAGATCTGGCAGAGTCTTCCCGTGAGAAAAGAAGAAAAAAGCATTATGATCAGCCAATGGCCAAAGTCTTGTTCGTGGTTAATAGATAAAGAATCAATTCAAGATATGGATTATTTAAAAGAAGTCATATCTTTAATTAGGAATCTTCTTTGGGAAGTTGGCATATCTCCCAAAAGATCAGTCGATCTAGTGCTAAAAACCAAAGATTTAAAAAAATTAAGTTTACTCCAGAACTATAGCCATTATCTTAAAACTTTGATTGCTATTTCAAGATTAGAAATAAGAGAAGATATCAAAAAACCTAAATCTTCAGTTTCTACGGCTTTAGGAGAATTAGAAATATATTTACCCTTAGAAGGAATTGTAGATTTTAAGAAAGAGAAAGAAAGGCTTAAAAAGGAAATCCAAAACATAGAAAAAGAATTATCTAAGATTAAGGATAAATTAAGTAATAAAGACTTTTTAAGTAAGGCTAAGGAAGAAGTAGTTAAAAAGCAAAAAGAGCTGGAACAAGAACTTTTACTAAAAAGAGACCATTTCGGTAGTCATTTAAGGGTGGTGGAAGAGAGTTTATAAATGAAGAAGATAATTTCTCTCTGTTTAGTCTTTTTATTGTTTATTTCTTTTCCGGGGGAGTCTCTGGCTAAGTATTATAACAAGAAAAAGAATAGCCTTATTTCCCAAGAAGTAAGCTCTAAAGAAAAAAAAGAGCTGGTTATCCACCAACAAGTAAGTCCTTTTAAAGTAGGATTAATGTCTTTAATTCCCGGTATGGGACAGTTTTATAATAAAAAAAGAGCCAAAGGATTAGTCATGGCAAGTCTCTATGTTCTTTCTTTAACGACGGCCCTTATCTTTCATCTGAAGTATGATGATTCTTATAAAACATATCAAGGTTTACCGCCAGGGACAGATCCAGAAACTTTTGATAAATGGTTCAATCAAGCTAACGATAATTATAAGACTAGGAATTCTCTTTTTTGGGTAGCTCTTGGTATTATGGGAATGAGCATCTTAGATGCTTTCTTGGATGCTCAAAATATTAGTAAGTTATCTTTAGGAAAAGACGAAGATCAGGAAAAAAAGAGCTTAGATAAGGAAAGAATGATGCCGGAAAAAAAGGTTGTCTCTAACTACCAAGAACAACCCAAAGAAGAGATAGGAATACCATCTAAAGATATCTTGCCTTCCCCTTATCCCGATCCTTATCATCAGATTTGGTCTATTTATTCTATCTTAGAAAAAAGACAGTCGTATAAAGATTTAGATCAGTTGGCTAAAGAAGCCCCGCCTATACCGGCTAAAGAAAAGACAACAGAGGAAGAAGGCTATCCTTCTTATTTTCAAAAAGAACATTTTGAATACGCAAGTGGTACCGTTATTTCTAGTCTTAAAATTCTTACTTCCTTTCCTTCGGGATTAGCTTTTGATGGAAATAGTTTATGGTATAGTGATTTTATTGAAAAGAAAATTTACCAGATAGACCCTTTAACTGGGGATCAAAGATATTCTTTTCCTGCCCCAGGAGAGGATTCTGCCGGACTTTCCTTTGGAGAAGGTTATCTTTGGAATTCCGATAAAAAAGAAGGTAAAATTTATAAAATTAATCCAAGAACAGGAATGGTCGTATCTGAAATTCCTGCTCCTAATCGTTGGATTAGTGGCTTAGCTCATGATGGAGAAGCATTATGGTGTTGCGATGAGGTAGTTGGTATCATTTATCGTATAGATACTAAAGATGGAGTTATTTTACATCAAATTCGTGCTCCAGAGAGCGAAACTTATAGTATTGCTTGGGATGGTGAGTGCTTGTGGTGTTTAGAGTATAAGAATGATTTTCTTTATAAAATTAATCCTGAAGATGGAAGTATTTTAGAGTCTTATCCTGCTCCTACCTCCTTGGGAAGTGGATTAGTTTTTGATGGTTTTTATCTATGGTGTTTAGACAAAAAGTGTATTTTCAAAGTGATACCTTAAAGAAGGCAAATTACCTTCTGTAACCGATAGTTAAGGTTGGATAAATTATGACCAGATTAAGATTGTTATTTGGGTGGATTAGGTCTAGAAAAGTTTTTTTAGTCTGCTTACTAACTTTTTTTCTTTATTCTTGTGGAGATATAAAAAGAGAAAATCCTCATGACCCAAGCACCAATAACTTTGAAGGACCAAGGGTAACTATTACTAATCCTAAGGATAATCAAATACTATATACTGATGGTTTTTATAGTGGTACGGCCAAAGATCCACAAGAAGGAATAATAACAGATAGTAGTAGATATACTTGGAAATCAAATATAGACGCTGGAAGTTGCAAGGGTAACAATATTCAATTACGGGGAATTCTTCTTAAGAGTTACGGAAAGCATGTTATAACTTTAGAAGTTTCTGATGATGACGGGAATGTGGGAAGAAATTCTATCAATGTTACCATTAAAAATTATTAAACTTAAAAGATATTATCTAATTTTACTAACTTTTTTAGTAGCTTTTGTTATTTTATTAAATAACTGTGGTAACTTAAAACGTTCTAATCCTTATGATCCAAGTTATAAAACGACCCAAGAACAAGATCTTAATGTTTATATTGATAAACCAGATCCTAATCAAGAACAAAATTTTATCATAGAATTTGTTTTCCAAATTCCTTTTTCAGGAAGAGCACAATATAAAGATGGAAGAGATGTTACCGAATGGAATGCTTATAAGTGGGAGATAGATGGAAAGAATTTACTTACTGGTATCACCGGTAATCTTAGTGTTGGTGCCATTGGAGTAGGTTCTCATGTGGCCGTCTTAAAAGTTACAGTAGGTAAGTCATATGGAGAAAGTAAGATAGTTAAATTTAAAATCTCTTCTATGTATTAATAATCAGTAACTTTAGCTAAGGGGAAATTTTATAATCAAGGCCTTATCAAATTGCTGAATTCTACCTTGACAAAGAGATAAGGTTATTATATTTTAGTAAGTGTTTAGATACTATTTATATTATATGCAATCCATTAATTAAGTTGACATACCTCGTAGGGAAAATCCACCCCCTAACCCCCGCCAGCGGGGGATAAGCTTGTCCCTGTCCGAAAAAGGCAACGAAACAACGGACATCCACGAGGCTGTCCCCCGCTGGCGGGGGTTAGGGGGTGGAAATACAACTATTATGTCAAGTTATTTATCAGATTGCATATATAACACTTATTAATGAAAATTTGACATAGAGCAAATTAATTTGAGGGCAAACAAGTTTATCTTTTATTGCTCGGTATTATTTCCTATGTCCGGTTTTCGTTAATAACTACTATAAACACTTACTAAACACTTACTATTTTAGATGGGGAGGAGAGATATGGCTAATTTAGTAAAGAATATAATGATTGGTGGCCATGGAGGGACAGGAAAGACATCTTTAGTAGAGGCCATGCTTTATAATGGTAAAGTTATAGATCGATTGGGAAGAGTTGATCATGGTAGTAGTTTTACTGATTTTGATCCTGAAGAGATCAAGAGAAAGATCAGCATAAAGTCAACTTTGGCTATGATGAACTGGAATAATAGCAAGATAAATATTATCGACACTCCAGGATATACAGACTTTATTGGGGAAATTAGAAGACCATTTAACGTAGTAGAATCAGTTATTATCGTGATTGATGTTACTTCAGGAGTAACAGTTGGTACAGAATTAGTTTGGAAGTATGCCGATGAAGAAGGAATTCCCAAAGTTATATTTATAAATAAATTAAACAAAGAGAATATTAACTTTTATGAAAAAATAAAAAATATCCAAGATTCTTTTGGACCCCAAGTAGTCTTGTTGCAACTACCTATTGGCGAAGGCAGTGATTTTAAAGGAATTATAGATTTAATAGACTTAAAAGCCCTGATCTATCAAAATGGTAAAGTAACAGAAGAGGAAATAAAAGACGAATTAAAAGGCAAAGCCTTAGCCTACCGGGATAAATTAATAGAAAAGATTGCCGAAAGCAATGATGAATTAACAGAAAAATACTTAGAAGGAGAAGGACTGACCAAGGAAGAAATTTTTAAAGGGTTAAAATTAGGCATCAAACAAGGAAGCATTACTCCCTTATTATGTGGAAGTGCTCTTAATAATATAGCCATAAATAAATTACTTGATCTTATTTCAGATTTTATGCCTTTGGCTATCGAGAGAAAGAATAGCAAAGGGATTAACCCCCTTACCAATCAAGAGGAAGAAAGAAAAGCGACTCCTGATGATTCTTTTTCAGCTCTTATCTTTAAGGTAGAAACCGATCCTCATATCGGAGAACTTACTTATTTTAAAGTACTTTCTGGGGTTTTAAATGCCAATAGCGAAGTTTATAATGCCACTAAAAGAATAAAAGAGAGAGTAGGAAAAATTTGTTGGGTTAATGGTAAAAAGCGGGAAGATACCCCAAAAGTAGAAGCCGGCGATATTGCTGCCTTTGTTAAACTAAAGAATGCTTCTATCTTTGATGTCTTGTGTGATCATAGTAAACCTATAGTTTTTGATAAAATTAATTTTCCAGAACCGGTAATCTCTATGGCTCTTGAACCCAAGACCAAAGCTGATCAGGAGAAAATGAGCTTAGGGCTAAGTAGGCTCACAGAAGAAGATCCTACTTTTGTAATAAAGCATGATCACGAGCTAAAACAGACCTTAATTTATGGGATGGGAGAAGTCCATTTAGAAGTAATGATCCACAAGTTAAAAGAAAAGTTTGGAGTAGAAGTAAAATTAAGTAAACCAAGAATCGCTTATCGAGAAACTATTCAAATTACCGCTAAAGGAGAAGGCAAGTATAAGAAGCAATCTGGAGGAAAAGGCCAATATGGACATGCTTTTTTAGAATTAGAACCCTTATATGGAGAACAAACTTATGAATTTGTTGATAAGATTTTTGGGGGAGCTATTCCGTCTAAATATATTCCAGCTATCGAGAAAGGAGTTAAAGATACTTTATCTAAAGGAATATTAGCCAACTATCCTATTATCAATGTTAAGGTTACTTTATATGATGGCTCTTATCATAGCGTGGATTCTTCTGATATTGCTTTTCAAATTGCTGCTTCCTTTGCTTTTAAGAAAGCTTTTGAACAAGCCAATCCAGTCTTGTTAGAACCTATTATGGAAGTAAAAGTTTATGTTCCTGAAGAATACATGGGTGATATTATCAGCGATCTAAACAGCAAAAGAGGAAAAATATTAGGAATGAGTTCAGAAGATAGGCTTCAAGTAGTCACTGCTTTAGTTTCAGAAGCCGAGATGTATAAATATTCCACTACTTTACGTTCGGTTACCCAAGGAAGAGGAAGGCATACCATGAAGTTTGCCCAATATGAAGTAGTGCCGCCTCATCTTACCGAACAAATTATTAGTGAATCTAAAAAAGAAAAAGAGGAAGAATAAAGGAGGTAAATTAAGTTGTCAGGGCACTCTAAGTGGGCTGGTATTAAGCGAAAGAAGGCAGTGGTAGATGCTAAAAGAGGTAAATTATTTTCTAAGTTAATTAAAGAGATTGTGGTAGCGGTGAAATTGGGGGGTTCTGATTTAGAAGGAAATTCTAGGTTACGTTTAGCTATTTTAAAAGCTAAGGATTATAATATGCCTATAGATAATATTAAACGAGCTATTCAAAAAGCAACAGGGGAGTCTTCAGGAGAGACCATGCCCGAAGAGGTAATATATGAAGGTTATGGCGCAGGAGGAGTGGCGATTTTAGTTGAAGCGATGACTGATAATAAAAATAGAACTACTTCAAATATAAGAAATATTTTTTCTAAAAGAGGTGGTAGTTTAGGTGAATCTGGATGTGTTTCTTGGATGTTTAATAAAAAAGGATACTTAGCCGTTAACAAGGATGAAGTTTCCGAAGAAAAGTTGCTTGATATTATTACTGAAGCAGGAGCAGAGGACTACAAGGTAGAGAAAGATGCTTATGAAGTCTATACCGATCCTTCAAGATTAGAAATAATGAGAAAGATTTTAGAAGAAAATAAGATTAAGATTGAGTTGACTACTTTATCGATGATTCCTCGAAATTATCTCGAGGTGGATAAAAGCACTGCTTTGCAACTTTTAAAGTTAATTGAAAGCTTAGACGAAGATGATGATGTGCAACAAGTATTTTCTAACTTTAACATTCCTGATGAAATTTTAAGAGAGATTGAGGAAATTTAGCTTTTGATAATTTTAGGCATAGATCCTGGCTTAGCTAACATTGGGTATGGAGTCATAGATAAAGATGGGGATAGTTTAAAGGTGGTAGATTATGGCTGCATTATCACTAAAAGTAATCAGGAATATATGAAGAGATTGGAAAAGATTTACGATGAAGTTTATAGATTAATCAAAGATTATCAGCCTGCCGTAATGGCGATAGAAGAATTATTTTTTTGTAAGAACATAAAAACCGCTTTGAATGTAGGTCAAGCCAGAGGAGTAATCATTTTAGCAGGAAGCCAAGGAAATATTAAGATTAAAGAATATACGCCTTTGCAAATAAAACAAGCCATCGTAGGTTTTGGACATGCCAAGAAGGATCAAGTTCAAGAAATGGTCAAATTATTACTCCATTTAAAAGACAAACCTTATTCTGACGATGCGGCTGATGCTTTAGCGGTGGCTATTTGCCATGCTCATTGTTTTAAGATGGAAATCTTAAAAGAGGCAAATGCTTGATTGAGTCAATTACCGGCAGATTAGTAGAAAAATTACCAACCTCTGTGGTTATAGACAATAGCGGTATTGGGTATAAGGCACATGTACCCTTATCTACTTACCATAAGCTTCCTGAAAAACCCAAAGAAGTTACTTTATTTACTCATTTAGTAGTTAAAGAAGAGTCTGTAGCTTTATATGGATTTTTTACTCTTGAAGAGAGGGAGATCTTTTGGTCGTTGACATCTATTGCTGGAATAGGACCTAAGGGTGCTCTTTCCATCTTATCCCAAATAACTTCTTTAAGAGATTTTAAGCTGGCTATCGGGAGAGGAGAAGTTAATTTTTTAACTAAATTTAGTGGTATTGGCAAAAAGACTGCCGAGAGGATAATTCTAGAGTTAAAAGAAAGATATAAAGTTTTAGAAGAAGATCAAGTTTTTTTTCAAGAGAAAGACCAGATTTTTTTTGAAGAAGCACTTATGGCTTTAGTTTCTTTAGGATTTAAAAAGAATCAAGCCTTAATAGCTCTTTCGAAAGTTAAAGAAAATTTACCTCAAATTAAGAATGTTGAAGAAATAATTAGAAAGTCCCTAAGTTATTTATAAACATTCAGCTATCAATTATTAGGCTGATAGCTGAATGCTGATAGCTGATAGCTGATAGCTAATGGTTTATTGATAAGATTTTAATATGAAGATTTTAAGATGGAGTATTTAAGATGGAGTATTTAAAACAAGTTCCTTTTTTTACTAATTTAAGTGAGGATAAGCTAAGAAAAATTACTAAGATCGCCCAAGAAAAGCTTTATCCTAAAGGAAGTATTATCTTTAAAGAAAATGACCCCGGGGATGCTTTTTATGTGATTAAGGAAGGTAAGGTTTGTGTCTTGAAGCAAGTTAAAGAGGGGATAGATTCTATAATAGCTACCTTAGAAAGAGGAGATTTTTTTGGAGAGATGGCTTTAATAGAAGGAGATAATAGGAACGCTACGGTAGAAGCTGTGGAAGATTGTCAGTTAATTATGATTAGGAGGAATGAATTTCAAGCTTTAATCAAATTAGATGACTCTATTGCTTTTACGGTAATAAAGACTTTGGGAAGTAGACTTAGAGAAATGGATAAACGGACTGTTTTTGCAGAAGAAGACTCTATTATTGATGGACTGACTAATTTATTTACCCATAAATATCTTAAGAGTTATTTAGAAAAAGAGACTGCTCGTTCTTATGAACATGGAGAGACTTTTTCTTTAATTATGATCGATATTGATAATTTCAAGAGAATTAATGATCAACACGGGCACTTGACCGGAGATTATGTTTTAAAGATTCTCTCTAATTTAATCAGGAGCAATGTTCACTCCGGAGCTGATGTGGTAGCTCGTTATGGTGGAGAAGAGATAGTAATTGTTTTACCAGAAACACCCAAAGACCAGGGAATATTAGTCGCCGAGAGGATTTGTTCTTTAATTAGAAATTTTAAATTTGATTATCATCAAATACAGCTAAAGGTGACCATAAGTTTAGGAGTATCAAATTATCCTGATGATGCTGAAAATATAAAGGATCTGATTGGCTTAGCAGATAAAGCGATGTATAAAGCTAAAAAAAATGGAAAAGATCGAGTCTTTTATGCTTAATCACGCGATAAAAGAAGAAGGTTTAAGTTCATTCTTATTAGGCAAAGATAAAGAGTTTGAAAAAGGACTACGACCTCTTCAGCTTAAGGAGTTTATTGGTCAAGAAAAGATTAAGGAAAATCTCTTAATTTACCTTCAAGCTACTAAAAAACGACAGGAACCTTTAGATCATGCCTTGTTTTATGGCCCTCCAGGCTTAGGAAAGACAACATTAGCTTGTATTATTGCTTCTGAGTTAGGGGTAGGCATAAAGAGTGTTTCTGCTCCAGTCATAGAAAAGTCGGGTGATTTAGCTGCTTTATTAACTAATTTAAATCCCGATGATGTCTTATTTATTGATGAAATTCACCGACTTAATCGAAATATAGAAGAAGTTCTTTATCAAGCGATGGAAGATTTTAAGATTGATATTATGATTGGCAAAGGGCCTTCAGCGCGAACCATAAAACTTGATCTTCCTAAATTTACCTTAATTGGAGCTACTACCAGACCGGGTATGCTAAGCTCTCCTTTAAGGGATCGATTTGGCATTGTTGATCGTTTAGATTTTTACCATCAAGAAGAGATAGCTGAGATTATCAAGAGGTCTTCTCGGATCTTAAATATTGAAATAACTCAAGAAGGCATAGCCAACATTGCTAAATGTTCTCGAGGAACACCTCGAGTGGCCAATAGGCTTTTAAAAAGAATTAGAGATTTTGCTCAAGTAAAAGGAGATGGGGTAATTAATGGAGAAGTATCCTTTAATAGCTTAAGTAGTTTAGAGATAGATGAAATGGGCTTAAATAATATGGATAGAAAGATCTTAGAGGTGATTATTGAAAAATTTAAAGGAGGACCAGTAGGGATTAATACTTTAACTACCTCTTTATATGAAGAAGCAGAAACCATAGAAGATATCTATGAGCCTTACTTAATTAAGATTGGATTTATCGATCGCACCAATAGAGGTAGGGTGGCTACCCCTTTAGCTTATCAACATCTTAAGAAGAGTTACCAATTATTATAGTCTTTATATATAAATGCAATCTGATAAATAACTTGACATAATAGTTGTATTTCCACCCCCTAACCCCCGCCAGCGGGGGACATCCACGAGGCTGTCCCCCGCTGGCGGGGGTTAGGGGGTGGATTTTCCCTACGAGGTATGTCAACTTAATTAATGGATTGCATGTAAATGAGCCTAAATGTGCTTTTTTATTAGACGGGAAGGTAATTTATGAAGTTTTTTTTATCATATCTACATTTTTTTGCTTTTTTAATTTATTTATATTTAGCTGCTTTTATTTTAGTAAAAAGTCCAAAATCTTCCCTTAAGAGAGTATTTTTAAGCTTAACTATCTGCTTGGCGCTATGGAGTCTTGGTCAAATTTTTCTTTCTCATCCTCATACCTCAAAGGGAATGGCTAAATTATTTGGTCAAATAATTTTTTTAGGAGCAATTAGTTATGGTAGCTTCTTTTTATGGTTTGTTTTGATTTTTACTAAAAATGAGCGGGTATTAAAGACCAAGATATTTTACTTTATTATCTTTACCCTGCCTTTATTCTTTATCTATAAACAACTTACTAATTTTATGATCGTTGATTATAGCCAAGGACCTTATGGATATAGATTAATGTGGTCAACCTCCATCTGGCCTTATCTTTTTTATGGATACCATTTTTTATTAATGGGTCTAGGTCTTTACTTGCTTCTTATTTTTGAGAGAAGAACAACAAATATAATTGAAAAAAAACAAGCCTTGGTTATGGTTACCGTAATCATTATCTCTCTCTTTATTGGTTCTTTAACTAATCTTATTTTACCAAGGCTAAATCTTGGGGTTCCTGAGATAGAGAATATTTTTGCCCTTATCTGGGTTTTAGGAATAACTTATGTTATCGTTAAGTATAAAATTTTAGTTATTACTCCGGCAATGGCAGCAGATAATATTATTTCAACGATGAGTGACGGCTTAATCTTATTAGATCAAAAGAGAAATATAGTTACTATAAACCAGGCTGCTTTGAATTTATTAGAATATAATAAAGATGAATTAGAAGGAAAAAAGATAGAGGTAATTTTTCCAGAAAATTTAAAAGATATCTTATTAAATAAGTTAAATAAGCTCAATAGTGGAGGAATCCTTGAGAATTATGAAGTAACCCTTAAATCAAAGCTTAATAAAAATATTCCGGTAGTTTTTGCTACTTCTATCTTAAAAGATAAGTTAGGCCATATAGGAGGTTTTGCTTGTGTTCTTACTGATATGACTAAACATAAGCAAATAGAAGAAGCTTTAACTTCTGAAAAAGAACTCTTAGCTATTACCTTAGGTTCAATTGACGATGGCGTTATTGTTACTGATATCAAAGGCAAAATAGTTTTAATCAATGGAATGGCTTTAAAGCTATGTGGAGTGACTCAAAAAGAAGCTTTAGGTCAACACCTATGTCAGGTTTTTAATATTGTTGATGCTTACACTCAAGAAAGTTATCCCGATCCGGTAAAAAAAATACTTCAGACTGGTGAAATTGTTAGATTAGGAAATAATACTATGCTTATTAGTCGAGATGGAAAACATCGACTTCTTGATGATAGTGGGATAGTTATTCACAATAAGAGAGGTGAAGTAGTAGGCGTAGTCCTGGTCTTTCGTGATATTACTGAAAAACAGCAAAGAGAGGAAGAACTAAAAAGGACTCAAAGACTTGAAACCTTTTACCTTTTTGCAGAAAGCATTGCCCATGATTTTAATAATATTTTAATGGCTATCCTAAGTAATGTTACTTTAGCTAAAATAAATTTAGCGCCAGAGGATAGAATCTTTAAAAAGCTCTCTGAGATAGAAGATATATCTTTGAAAGCCAAGGAATTAACTTCACAGCTTTTTACTCTCTCAAAAGATAGTGGGCTGGTTAAAAGCCTTGTTTCTATTTCCGAATTAGTAAAAGAAGTAGTTAAGTTTAATTTAAGTGATTCTACGATCCAGGCCAAGATCTCTATAGTGGATGATCTTCACTCTATCATTGGCGATTCTGGACAAATAATGCAAGTTTTTAATAACTTAATCCTTAATGTTAAAGAAGCCATGCCTAATGGCGGAGAAATAGAGATTAAAGCAAAAAATATAACCATAGAAAAAGAAGAAAAGCCTATTCCCTTATCCAGGGGAGATTACATAAAAGTTTCTATTAAAGATCAAGGCTGCGGTATACCTGTTGAGCATCTTCAAAAGATATTTGATCCTTATTTTACGACTAAAGACAAAGGAAGAGGCTTAGGACTTTCCATTGTTTATCTTATTATTAAAAGGCATGGAGGATATATCGAGGCGACTTCTGAGGTGAATAAAGGAACGGTTTTTTATCTTTATTTACCTGCTAGTCAAGAAAAAGAAAAGATTCCTAAAAAGAAAGAAAATAAGATCATTAAGGGAAAAGGAAGGGTGTTATTGATGGATGACGAGAAAGAGGTCTTGGAGACTACGGGTGAGCTCCTTAAGTATCTTGGCTATCAAGTAAAGTTAGCCAGAAATGGCCAAGAAGCCATTGAGGCATATAAAAAAGCTAAAGAATCTAAAAAGCCCTTTAAGGTAGTATTGTTAGATTTAACTATAGTTGATGGAATGGGAGGAAAAGAAACCATCAAGGAACTGATGAAGATTGATCCTGCAGTTAAGGCTATTGTCCTCAGTGGTTATGCTGAAAACTCAGTCTTGTATGATCATAAGAATTATGGTTTCAAAAACTTTATTACCAAACCATATAAGATTGAAGAACTAAGCCAGGTTTTACATCAAGTAATCACCGAGTAATTAGGAAGAAGGGTTTTATGTTAAGACATGTGGGATTAGAAGTAATAGATAAAGAGAAAGCAATGACTTTCTTTTTGGAAGTATTAGGACTTAAAAAGACCAAAAGTTTTTTATTAAATCTAAGTTTAACTAAAGATATTTTTAATCTAGAAGAAGAGGTAGAAGTAGAAGTCTTTACCGGAGAAGGAATAGAGCTTGAAGTCTTTATTACTGATAGAAGATTAGACAAAGGATATCTTCATCTTTGTCTGGAAGTAGAAAATAAAGAAAGTTTTATCGATAGGAGCAAGAAGCATGGCTTAAAGCCAAAGATAATTAAAAAGGGAGAGAAAGAGCTTCTCTTTATCAGAGATTTTTCTGGTAATTTATATGAGATAAAAGAAAAGAGTAAGCTCTAGGTTAAGGCATCATAAAGAATTGGGTAAATTTGGCGTTACTCCAGAGAAAGAAAAAGCTCTTCTTGATAAAATGGAGAGATTAGGGATAGCCGATAAAGAGATAGAAGAACATTTTATTCGATCCAGTAAAAAAGGAGGACAAAAGAAAGATAAGACTTCGAGCTGTGTTTATCTAAAACATCTTCCCAGTGGGCTGGAGGTAAAATGTCAAAGAGAAAGATCCCAGTCTTTAAATCGGTTCTTAGCCTTAAGGCTGATAGTCGATAAGATCGAAGAGAAGGTCTTAGGAAAAGAGAGTAAGATAAGTCAAAGAATTAATAAAATCAGAAAGCAGAAGAAAGAGTCCTTAAAAAGAGCCAAACAAAAGATAGATCTTAAGGAGAAAAAGGAGGCAGCAAGTAATTAACTACTTTTTAGAGACAAAAGGACTATTCTTGATATAAAAACGCCATAAGTTTTCAGTACCTACTCTTATTCCAATGCGAGAAGTTTTCACTATCTCAATTTTTTCTTCTTTTCCATCAACTAAGTATATTTCTTGGCTACTTACCTTTAAGCCATTGTGTTCTTTATTAATATTTAAAGTTTGACAAAGTTTACTTGGCCCATTGGTAAGTTCTTCGATCTTTTTTACTCTTCTATGCTCCATCATCTGTTGGAGGCCGCTCACCGGCTCTAAAGCCCTAATTAAGACCGCACAAGGATTCCCTTCTTCTTCAGTCACGATATTTAAACAATAATACATTCCATAAATAAAGTAAACATAGAAACATCCTGCTTCTCTATACATTACTTCATTCCGAAGAGTCTTGCTTTTATAAGCGTGGCAAGCTGGATCTTTATTGCCTATATATGCTTCTGTCTCTACAATCTTCCCTATTAATTTAGTCTGATGGCAAATTCGAACTAAATACTTTCCTAATAAATCTTGAGCTACAACCAGAGTATCTCGATTAAAGAATAAAGGCGATAGTTTGTTCATTAAGCATCTTTAAAGATTATCTTATTTTAAGGTATTTAAGGCAAAAGAAGCATCGAATTCCCAATTAGTCTTGGGATATTTTTTTATAACTTCCTTTAAGGTCTTTTCTGCTTGGCTGGTATTTTTTATCTCTTGGTAACATTTAGCTAATCTGATCATAGCATAAGGAATAAAATTACTTTGGGAATAAAGATTAATAAGTTTTTTATAGCTATTAATGGCTTCCTTAAAGTTATTTAGTTCTTCGGCAGTATTAGCTAAGGAGATGAGACCAAGAGCAGTTAATGGATATTCCTTAAAACTACTGGTGAAAATTTTATAATAATTTAAAGCTTCTTGATATTCTTTAAGTTTAGAACAACAGTTTCCTGCATAAAGGAGAGACAATTTTCCAGCTTTGGTCTGCTTAAATTTCACTGCCTTTTTAAAGATTTCCTTAGCTTTTTTATATCCTTCTTCGTTATTGCTTTCATGGTAAATTCTCAAAGCTTCGGCATATAATGTTTCAGCTTCTCTTTTTTGTCCTTTTAGATAAGAAAATCCCACAAAAATGATTAAACAAATGATGCCTGCGAGGTATAGTTTTTTCTTAATTGAAGCTTTATCTTTTTTAAAAGAGTCTAACTTAGTGATCATAAAATTTAAGAATTTATCTCTCTTTAGAGTCTTCTTATTAATCTTCTTGGTCATTTACCTTCTCTCTTTCTCTCTAATCTTTTTAGCTATTTCTTGGCCATTATTGAAAGCTTCTTTTATCTCTTCTTCGCTTAAACCTGCTCCTTTAGCTATCTGACATGTTCTCGTATAGCCTAACATGTCTTGATCTGTATGGGCATCAGAGTTTATGACTAAACGAGCCCCTATTTTTCTAGCCAAATTAGCTAAATAACCATTACAGGTGGCGTGATTTAATCGAGTGGTTATTTCTAAAGCAATCTTGTTTTTTCGGGCTAATTTAACTTCTTCTTCAGTAATTAAGCCAGGATGAGCTAAGATGTCAATATCACAATTTAAAGCTGCCCAATTAGTTCCTTTGGTTACTGGTTCACAAATAGTCTCTCCATGAACAAGAACAATCTTAGCTCCTAAATTTCTACTTTCTTTAACTAAATTAGGAATAAGCAAAGGAGGAGCATGGGTAATTTCAATTCCTGGTATTACCTCAACCTCAAAATATAAGCTTAATTCTTGACTTACTTTTGCTATTCTGGGGATAATAAAATCTAAATTAGAAGAATCAGCATGGTCAGTGATAGCTATGATCTGATAACCTTTTTCCTTAGCTTGACTAACTAATTCAGAAGGAAGTAAGATTCCATCACTAAATAATGAATGCGTATGTAAATTAATCATTTTGTCTCTTTTAATAGTTTACTTATTTCAGTTGAGGTAAGTTCTCTATATTGGCCTTCTTTTAAATTACCTAATCTTAGGCATCCATAAGCTATTCTTTTTAAAGAGGTTACCTTGTGGCCAATAGCCTCTCCCATTCGCTTAATTTGTCTATTTCTTCCTTCAGTTAAAGTTATAGAGATCCAAGTATGAGTTTCTTTTTTCTGTAAAACTTTTACTTTAGTTGGCAAAGTAAGACCATCGCTTAAGTTAACCCCCCTTCTTAAGCTTTTTATCTTTTCATCTAAAACAAAATTCTTAAATTTCACTAAGTAAGTTTTTTCAACTTTAAATTTAGGATGAGTAAGTTGGTAAGAAAAATCTCCATTATTGGTTAATAATAAGATTCCTGCCGTATCATAATCTAATCTTCCTATTGGATATACCCGTTCTTTAATATCTTTTATTAAGTCCATTACCGTCGGTCTTTTGAAATTATCAGATAAGGTGGTTATATAGTTTTTTGGCTTATAAAGTAACAAGTAAACCTTCTTTTCGAGACTTAATTTTTTATGGTCAACTAAGATTTCATCTTTTTCAGGATCGACTTTGATCCCTAACTTACTAACTACTTGATGGTTTACCTTAATTTTTCCTTCTAAAATTAACTTTTCTGCTTTTCTTCTAGAGGTAATACCGGCTTTAGAAAGGACTTTTTGTAATCTCTCTACCCTCATTGATAAGTGCCTTCATTTCATTTTTAAATTCATAGACTATAAATTAAAGCAAAAAAGAGATTACTTGGCAAATTCAAATAATCTCTTTTTATTAAGAATTGTTAAGAAGATCTTAACATTCTCCTTTATAATTGCTCTATGATTAATCCCTTACTATAACACAATCTTCGGAAGCTGGTGAAACTTATGGTGGAACGACTTTCTCCTACATTATTTATGATTAATCCTTTGCTATAACACAAGCTTCGGAAGGGCAAACTTCTGCGCAAGAACCACACTCTGTACACTTATCAATATCTATGGAGTATTTATCTTCACCTTCTATAATAGCTTCAGAAGGGCATTCAGATTGACAAACGCCACAGGCTACGCATTCATCAGTGATCATATAAGTCATAACTTACCTCCTTTCTTTACCGATTATTTCTTACTTTATTAAGATTAATTAGCTCCTCTGGCTAACTATAATTATAACCATTCAGTCATCAGCAATCAGCGTCAGTTAAAGCTAACAAAATCAGAGAGGAGCGTGTTTGACGAAATCCTTCTCTCTCTTGCCTTAATATGGACTTATTCTTAATAAAACTGATAGCTGAAAGCTGATACCTGAACAGTTACCTATAATTTATGGCTGGGGTGGGAGGATTTGAACCCCCGAATACAGGATCCAAAGTCCCGTGCCTTACCGCTTGGCGACACCCCAAGCATTAATTTAGCTTAAATAAAATAAGCTATCCAGACTGGGTAATTAATAGATTTAAAGTATCTATAAATTAATTTAGCTTCTTCCTTGGTAGCAGTAATTCCAAAAACGCTAGAGCCGCTTCCAGACATCAAAACTCCCAAAGATCCTTTTTCTTTAAGTTCCTTTTTTATTTCTCCTACCAAAGGATAATATTTTAGCACTACCTCTTCTAAAGAATTAAACAATAATGGGATAAATTTATACTCATAATTTAATTGCCTTATTCTAATGTCTAGATTATTTTTTGTCAACTTAATTTTTACTTTATTATAGACCCACTTAGTCGAAATTTTAATCTTAGGATAAATAAGGACTAACCAAGTTTTAGGAATTGGTTTCAGGGGAGTAAGGGTAGTTCCAGTTCCGGTAGCCAGGACAGTTCCTCTGACTAAAAAAAATGGCACATCCGCTCCTAATTTTTGGCTTAAAGCTATCAGCTTATCTTGACTTAAATTTATTTCCCAAAATTTATTTAAAGCCATTAAAGTTGAAGCCGCATCACTACTTCCTCCTCCTAATCCTGCGGCTATGGGGATTCTTTTCTTGAGAAAGATATTTACTCCCTTTTTATAATTAGTATACTTCTTTAAAATTTTAGCAGCTTTAAAAACTAAATTATCACTATTGTTGGGAATTAAAGAATTATCACCAGAAAGAATAATCTTAGCATCGTCTCTTTTTGAAAAAATAAGAGTGTCGTACAGAGATATAGTCTGCATTATTGTTTCAATATTATGGTAACCATCTTTTCGCTTGGCTAATACTCTTAAATATAAGTTTACTTTGGCTGGAGCATATGCTTTCATGATGGTTTTAGTTGATATTATTTTGGTGCGATTGTTTGACGAAATCCGAACCTTTTTTGAGCGAAACTGACGCTCTTCACGCGGCTGAATCAATCGGCAAAATTTCTGAAAGTTTGATACTGGTGCGCCCGAGAGGATTCGAACCTCCGGCCAACGGTTTAGGAAACCGCTGCTCTATCCTACTGAGCTACGGGCGCATAAATCAGAACAGAGAAGACAAAGGATAAATTTGTTATCTGTGCTCTGTCTTTTATCTTTGGTCGGGGCGAGCCGATTTGAACGGCCGACCCCCAGCCCCCCATGCTGGTGCGCTAACCAAGCTGCGCTACGCCCCGAATGGTTAATTATTAAGGTTCTTCCGAGAATTGTGTGGATACCTCCCTTTCAAATTTTTTCCATCCCCCTTTTTCTAAAGAGGGTAAGGGGGATTTTAAAAAGACATACTTCAATATGATAAAATTTTAAAGGAGTATTCCGGACTATAAAATCTCCCCTAACCCCTCTTTTCCAAAGAGAGGAACAAAAAAGGTGAAACTACTGTTCTAATATCTGAAGGAGGTCATTTAGTTCTTTTCTGATCCAACTTAGATCAAGATAACTACTTTTTACTTCTAACTCTATTGGTTCTTTTTTTAAGACTTCTTTGGCTCCTAAAATGGTGTATTTTTTATTATATAATAATTCTTTAATCTTTAGGATTAAATCTAAGTCTTTTTGTCGATACTTCCTTTGGCCAGATTCACTCTTTTCTGGTCTTAGATTACTAAATTCACTTTCCCAGTATCTTAAAACATGAGGCTTTATTTTAACTAAACGAGATACTTCGCTAATAGTAAAAAGTAATTTTTCTGGCATGGTTATCTTTACTTCTTTAGTATTCTTTATAACTCTACTTTTAAAGAAGACGGCAAACATCAGGGTCTTAATACTTTATAACTCTACTTTTAAAGAAGACGGCAAACATTACTTTCTTAGTATTTTATAACTCTACTTTTAAAGAAGACGGCAAACATTACTTTCTTAGTATTTTATAACTCTACTTTTAAAGAAGA
>Ga0180009_10001161_pt1 | contig 32835 bp, 31 predicted proteins | sample OS_PC_MetaG_FD_123537 | JGI IMG/M metagenome (GOLD analysis project Ga0180009, IMG submission 123537) | Groundwater microbial communities from the Aspo Hard Rock Laboratory (HRL) deep subsurface site, Sweden - OS_PC_MetaG | ecosystem: Environmental > Aquatic > Deep subsurface > Groundwater...
CGTCTGCTGGAATTTGACGAGCTTCCTCCCGTCTCCCAAAGGCTGTTCTTCGCTTATTGGTTGGTTGGATATGGCCGCCAGGTTTTCATCAATTATCATTTCAATATCAAATATTGCTTTCTTTTCCGGATGGTCAAAGCAGGGAAACGCCCTTCGCGCGTCACTTTCCTCAAACTGGGTCACTGCAATGTATCTTACCTTTCCCTCGCTTTTGTACTGACTTCTGTAAAATCCGGCCATCTTGTCATTTATGTGGCCCACGTAATCTATCATCAGTGTGATGTTGCCTGCCATTTCCTTGGGAAGGGATATGGTCATCTCTTCTTTCCCAGGATTCACATAAAACGGACAATCCACAAAACTGTCACCCACCCGCACCTTACAATTCCAGATGGCCAATTCCAGGATATTCAGGATAGTTTCACTCACCGGTCTTACAGCATCTAACAGGATTTCAGTGTTCCCCGCGAACCTGAAGTTCTTTAAGTCCGGCTCCAGGTGGATCTTGTAATTTATCGGATTCAAATTACCCACGATCATCCCCAAATTGTTTTTTGCCATCATAAAGCATAATCCTGGCCAGGTCCAGTATCCACAATTTATTACTCCAGACAACAATTCTCAGCATGGGCTTTTACCTTGGAAAGCATTATGCACATAGAATTGTTTTGGGAAGTTAAATCATTGGTCCCCCTTTTCTTAAAGGGGATTAAAGGGGATTTTTTTCGGAAAGCGTACTTCGCCGTAGATTTTAATGTTCTCAAACTGCTTTATTTTGACACCGTTTTCCTCTTCCGGACCTTATCTTTTATGCGGTTTATGTGACCACGACCCAGGCCCTTGACCTCACATCCCAATTCAAAGTACCGCTCGATCCTGGCATCATCCAGGATGCCGAAACAGTCCACAACCGCAAGGGGGGAGCCTGCCATCCTGACCACTTCGTCCGGATCGAGTTCTAAATAGGCCTTATGCCGGACGGCAAGGACCACGGCGTCAGAATCTTTAAGGGCCTCCTCCAGGTCAGCCATCATCCGGAACTTGCTGAGTTCCTCCTGGTTCCGGAAAAACCGTGACCAGCTCGCGCCTACTGCCGGGTAGGTATCCTGTTTTTCAAGCTCCCACCAATGCTGTACATAGGGATCATGGGCCCTAACTTCAGCCCCCATTTCGGTCAATTTCCGGGCAACAATCTCAGATCCGCTGTAACGGGTATCCCCCACATCTTCGCGGTAGGAAACCCCGAGGATAGTAACCTGTGAGGCCGCCACAATGCGGCCCATATTTCTGAGCGCGTCTCTCACTAATCTGGCCGCGTGCAATCCTCTTGTATCATTAATATCAATGGCTTGTGGAGTGATCTTGAATATGTCATTCTCAAAACCCATCAAATGCTTGTCGGCCCAGATACCTAAACCTCCATCTTTGGGGAGACAATAGCCGCCGATTCCAGGGCCTGGAAAAATGATGTTGCTATGCGTGGGCCGAACCTTAATGGCATTCGTTACTTTAATAAGATCAACGCCGTTGGTCTCTGCGAACAGGCTCCACTCATGAAGAAAGGCAAGTATGGTGGCCCTGTAACTGTTTTCCACAATTTTGCAGGTCTCGCTTTCAATGGGCCTGTCAAGGACAGTTAACGGGAATTCATCCACATTGAGGATTTCGGACAGAAACTGGGTGACCTTCTCCCGTGCATTTTGGTTGATCCCGCTGCACACGCGCCAGAAGTCTCTAATGGAACGTACGTAATCTTTTCCAGGCATTACCCTTTCAAAGCTATGGGCCAATAATGGTTCATCATCAATGCCCCGGGCCCTGAATGCCTTTTTTAGCAGCGGGTAGGCCACATACTCCGTAGTGCCAGGCGGCACGGTGGTTTCTATCAATACGAGACAATGGGGTGAAATCTTCTCTCCGATTTTCTTAAAGCTGGTCTCCAGGGCGCTGATGTCCGCATATCCGCTCCTGAGATTGCCCAGTTCCTGCTTGAGAAAATCGCATTGGACATCCACCACCAGAACATCTGCCAGCTTCAGGGCATCGTATGTAAAAGTAGCCGTCATTGTCTGTTTCTTATTTACGCATCGATCAATCATAGGGGCAACTTCAGGATCCTCTGCCTTTATGGGTGATATACCACGATTAAAAAGCGGTATCTTCCAGAAACTACGTGTGCTCGGCCTCTGCATGCCGATCACATATTTAGCAGGTTTGCCTGTCTTTTTGTCCACTGAATCTGCCACCACACCGGCCATCACAGCTCCCACAAAACCCAGGCCCATGACCACCACAATTTCGAAGCCCTCTTCTCTGCGGGCCGTTACCAGTTTCTCAAGCCTCTCGTATTCTCGTGCGTAATCCTCTTCTTCGGGTATTTTGAATTTCTCGCCGTCCGGGCTGATCGAATATTCCATAAAACCAGGTATCTCCTTTCAATAATGTTACTTCTCAAATTTCCAGGTCCAGACAGAATTGAAGTTTTACTATCATTTTGTCTTTCTAACTGGGACGTGTCCTCTGCTTTTCAGGGTGATATGGCGGGGAGTAAAACTTTTGTATTATAACGAAAAACCCCAGTGATGTCAAACAATAGAGGGGCTTTTACACAAAAGCCCCTTTATTCATTGACAGCGCCATCACCAAATTACATACTGAATCATTACATTCGCAAATTATCCTTGACACACTGTCTTCTTTTCCCTATTATGCTTTCCACGAAAAGCAACTTTTTGTTGCTAAAAATTAAGTTTTTTCGGGTAATTGTGCCACATTAACACTTAATCAAAGGAGGAACAGCTATGAGGAACAAACGAACATTTCTATTTGCAGGTCTGGTCTTGGGTCTGGCATTGATCTTTGGCATTACCACCGGAGCCATGGCCGGGGACATCAGGATCGGCGTGGCAGCCCCTTTTACAGGCAATTTGGCTTCTTACGGTGACAACATCAAGGCCGGCGTCAACCTGAAACTCAAAGAGATCAATGATGCTGGCGGCATTAACGGTCAGAAGGTGGAACTCGTATGGGGTGATGACCTATGTCAGCCCAAGGACGCCGGTACGGTTGGCGCTAAATTCGCAGCGGACAAAAGCATCGTGGCAGTCATTGGCCACCTTTGCTCCTCTGCCACCCTGGCTGCCATGCCTATCTACGTTCGGGCAGGGCTCCCGGCCTTATCACCTACCTCTACTAACCCGACAATTGGCGATGTGGGTAAGGGTTGGTTCTTCCGGAATTGTTATACAGACGATTTCCAGGGAAAATACCTTGCAAACTACGTTGTGCCAAAACTGCTGGGCAAGAACAAGGTTGCCATTTTCTATGAGAATAACGATTACGCCATTGGGCTCAAAGACTCTTTTATGGCAGGAGCTAAGGCTGGCGGTGTGAATGTCACCGGTGTTGAGGCTTACATGACCGGTACAACCGACTTCACGCCCCAGTTGACTAAACTTCTGCGCGATAATCCGGAAACGATCTTCCTGTGCGGCTACCACCCGGAAGGCGCCCTGATCGCCGGTCAGGGACGTAAGCTTGGGTTTACTGGCCCGCTCTTCGGTGCTGACGGCATTGATAACGAAGACTACATCAAGATCGGCGGCAAGGCAGCCGACAACACTTACTGCACAGTTCCCTTCCTGGCAGCATCGGCCAGCCCTGCTGGCAAGGAGTTCGCCGAACAGTACAAGAAGACTTATGGCCGTGATGTGGACTGGATGAGCGCCAATGCCTATGACTGCCTTGGTATCCTGGCCCAGGTCATTGCCAAAACCGGCCCTGACCGGGAAAAAATCCGTGACGGCCTGGCTGCGATCGATTCCGAGGCCAACGGCTACACGGGTGTTACCGGCCTTACCTATTTTGATAAGAAGGGTGACTGTTCCAAACCCGCCTTCGTCAAAGTGGTCAAGGACGGCAAGTTTGTGGCGGCCAAGTAGTTGATAAAATAATTAGATGAACCAATTGGACGCCGGAACTTTCGGGTTCCGGCGTCTTGCTATAAAGTAATGGAGGGCGTTTGCTTTTACAGCAACTTGTCAACGGACTGACCATCGGTGGCATATACGCCATGATCGCCGTTGGTTACACCATGATCTACGGTGTTATCCAGCTTATTAACTTTGCTCACGGCGAAATTTACATGCTGGGCGCCTTTTTCGCCATCACTTTCATCAGTTTCCTGGGTCTGCCCTTTTACGTCGCGTTTCTCGTAGCCATGGCCTGCTGTGCTGTCTGCGGAGTGTTGCTGGATATTGTCGCCTATCGTCCATTGAGACAATCACCCCGTCTGGCCGCGCTGATCACGGCCATCGGCATGTCGATCTTCCTTCAAAACCTGGCCATGATTATCTGGGGTTCCAGGCCCAAGCCCTTTCCCCATGGAGCGCTTCCCGCCTATTTTGAGAAAACGGCCGTCACTTTTGGAGGGGTCAATCTTTCCTGGTTTCATCTCTTTATCTTCACTATTACCATTGTCATGATGGTCGGGCTCAACCTGATCATCAAAAAAACCAGATGGGGCAAGGCAATGAGGGCTGTGGCCCAGAACAAGACCATGGCTGCCCTTACAGGGATAAACGTCAACCGGGTAATCTCTTACACCTTCGCCCTGGCCGGAGCCTTAGGGGGTGCCGCCGGCATCATGGTGGGCGCTTTCTACAACTCGATCTTCCCAACTATGGGTTATGTCGCCGGGGTCAAGGCATTCGCCGCTGCCGTGCTGGGTGGTATTGGTTCGGTGCCCGGGGCTATGTTAGGCGGGGTCGTGTTAGGTGTGGCCGAGGCTCTTGGGGCGGGATATTTGAGTTCGCTCTACCGGGACGGCATCTCTTACGCCGTCATGATCATCGTTATTATCTTGATACCTGCGGGCCTATTCGGCAAGGTACTCAAAGAAACCAAAAAGAGTATGTGAGATGGGTAAATTGAGACTACAGAACCTGACTCGCGGCGGAAAAATCAGGATCGGCCTTCTGGCTCTGGCACTGATCCTGCCGTTTTTTCCCTTTGTAACTGATTACGTGCTTCATATTGCTATCCTTGTCTTGCTTTACATGATTCTGGCCCTTGGGTTAAACATCGTGCCCGGCTTCAACGGACTGCTGGACTTAGGTTATGTCGGGTTTTACGGCATCGGAGCTTACACTTCGGGTCTCCTTACCTATCATTTTGGCCTTTCATTCTGGGTGATTATTCCCCTGGCCTTCATGAATGGGGCCCTCTGGGGCATCCTATTGGGAGCCCCAACGCTCAGGCTCACTGGCGACTACTTTGCCATTGTGACCTTCGGCTTTTCAGAGCTGGTCGTGCTCTTTCTGACCAACGAGATCTGGCTCACCCGGGGACCCCTTGGCCTGCCGGGAATTGATGTGGTGTCCATCGACCTTACACTCTTTGGGGGCCCTAAATGGGAATTCATAGGCGAGTTGCCATACTACTATCTCGCTATTGTCATGGTCCTTGTGACCGTCTTTGTCATGTACCGCATCCAGGACTCCCGCCTTGGCCGGGCCTGGTTTGCTATTCGAGATGACGAGGTAGCGGCTGTCTCCTGCGGCATAAACCTGCTGGCGTATAAGGTCATCGCCTTCGCCATCAGCGCCGCCTTCGGCGCGGTGGGCGGCAGCTTCTTTGCCAGGTGGGTGACATTCCTGTCACCTGATATGTTCAAGTTCTGGGAATCCTTTTTGATTTTGTGCATGATCGTATTAGGCGGTATGGGCAACATATGGGGCGTTATGATCGGCGCCCTGGTTCTGGTTTCGCTGAGTGAAGTACTTCGTGAAATCCTGCCCCTGTTGGGCATGCCGGTGAATGTTCGTTTCCTGGCTTTTGGTCTTATTATGGTTCTTATGATGCGATTTCGTCCGGCAGGTATGATGCCCATTGCGGCGGTAGCAGCTCAGATGCGGGCAGGCCGGGTCAAAAGGAAAAAAGTTAAGCCTGCTGTGGGCATGAAAAAATGACACCGATCCTGGAAATAAAGAAGCTTTTCAAAAACTTTGGCGGCCTGGAGGCCCTTAAGGATATCACTTTCGACATCAAGCGGGGTGAGATCATTGGCCTTATTGGACCGAACGGCGCCGGCAAGACGACACTTTTTAATTGCGTAGCCGGGATTGAGACACCGACCGGTGGTCAGCTTATATTTACCAACGGGGGTCGCACCATCTCTATAGGTGGAAAGAAGCCGGAGGCGGTCACAGGTTTGGGAATCGCCCGCACGTTTCAAAATATCCGGCTTTTCGACAACCTGACAGTGATCGATAACGTCAAGATAGGGCGTCATTGTAGAACCAGGTCAACCTTTTTCGGTGCCGTGGTGCGAAACAGATTCCAGCGGGCAGAAGAAAAGGGGATTACAGAAAGCGCCCACCAGTTCCTCGATTTCGTCGGACTCAAGGACCGGGGCGAGGAGATCGCCAGCTCCATGCCATATGGTAACCAGCGGCGCCTTGAGATAGCCAGGGCCCTGGCTACCGAACCCCATCTGCTTATGCTCGACGAGCCTGCCGCCGGAATGAACCCCCACGAATCTCGTGACCTTATGGCCCTTATTCGCCGCATCAGGGACAAAGGCATCACAATTCTGTTGATCGAACACGATATGAAAGTGGTTATGGGCGTATGTGAACGTGTAGTAGTAATCAATCACGGCGAGTGGCTGGCCGAGGGAAAGCCTCAGGACGTTCAAAACAATCCAAAGGTGATTGAGGCATATTTGGGCACAGGAGCTGCCAATGCTGCTTGAGCTGGATAACGTCAAGACCTATTACGGGAATATACGCGCCCTTAAAGGGATCTCCATCGAAGTGGACGAGGGTGAGATCGTATGTCTCATCGGGGGAAACGGTGCAGGCAAATCCACCACCCTGATGACCATCAGCGGCGTTCTCACTCCGGTGGAGGGCGACGTCCTCTATCAGGGCCAGTCGATCGTCTCAGTGCGCCCTGACAATATCGTCCGGATGGGCATCTGCCAGGTGCCGGAGGGACGGATGATTTTTCCCCTGCTCACTGTCATGGAGAACCTTGACCTGGGCGCCTACCTGAGAAAGGACAAGGACGGCATCAATGAGGACATTGATCGGGTATTCGGAATCTTTCCGGTCCTGCGCGAGCGCCGCAAACAGCACGGGGGCACACTCTCCGGCGGCGAACAACAGATGCTGGCCATAGCCCGGGCCCTTATGAGCCGCCCCAAACTTCTTCTGTTAGACGAGCCCTCCCTGGGGCTGGCCCCAATCCTTGTGGATTCCATCTTTGAGACTATCCGCCAGATCAACGAACAAGGCACGACCATTCTTCTGGTAGAACAAAACGCCCAACTCGCCTTGCAGTTCTCCCGCCGCGGGTATGTAATGGAAACAGGCGAGATAGCCCTTGCCGACACTTCAGCAGAACTGCTTAATAACGAGGAAGTGAAAAAGGCCTATTTGGGCGAGTGAGCAACCCTTCGCCGTAGCATCTGAACACGCCTCAGCCCGACTTGACTGTGAGGGCCTCTTTGATGTCCTCTTCAGTGACTCCTAAAAGATAGAGAATATTTTTCAGGCGGGACCTGCCCAACGAGACATTGGCCGCACGGTCAACTCCCTTCTTGGCATTGTAGGCAATACCCAGGCCGGCCTGGCCGAGCATCAGCGCGTCGTTGGCCCCATCGCCCACAACCACAGTTTGGTCGAGAAGAATCCCCTGGTCGCAGGATGTCTGGTTGACAATGCGGGCTTTCTGGGCGGCGTCTATGATAGGCCCAACAATCCTGCCGGTCAGGACACCGTTTTTTATCTCCAGCTTGTTTGCAAAGGCAAAATCAAAGCCGAGTTTTTCCTTGAGGTAGTCTGAAAAAAAGTCGAATCCGCCGGTGATCACTCCCAGCTTATAACCCAGCCACCTGAGCGTGGTCGTCAGTTCCTCGACCCCCTGGGAGAGGCGCATGTTGTTCCTGATCTCGGTCAATTCGCTTACGGCCAAGCCCTTTATCAGGGCGACGCGCTGGATGAGCGACTCCTCGAAGTCGAAATCACCCCGCATAGCCTTTTCTGTGATTCGAGACACCTCCCGGTAAACACCGGCCCGGAGGGCCATCTCGTCGATTATTTCCATATCCACCAGGGTGCTGTCCATGTCGAAGAAGATCAAGCGCTTATTCTTGCGATATGCCTCCATCTTTTGAAGTGCCAGGTCTATGTTGAGTTCATGGCTTTTGACCATGATCTTTTGCTTTAGCCGGCTCAGGCTGGAGGCGCTATTGACGTTAAGGATCATCTCCACGGACAGGGCGTCATGGTGTGCCAGGCTGGATATCATTTCGATGTTGACCTTCTCCTCACCCAGGATCCTGGAAAGCTCTGCCAGGGCATGGGTGCCCCCAAAATGGGTAAGGACGTAAAGGTTACGCTGGTTGAGTGCGAGGACCTCGTTTGGAGAAAAAAACCTGAAATTGAGGGTCAAATTAAGTTTGCTCGCTTCGAAAAGGAGATCCTTGATGACACTGTCTTTTGAGTCACTGGCTTTGCTCAGATCCAGAAGCAAATATAGCCCCAAAAGATTTTGTAACGAAGCCTGTTCAATGTCTACTACCTCTACATTGTGCTCCACCAATACCCGGACGAGGGTGGCTGTGATTCCGGGCTGGTCCTGGCCGGAAACGTTCACCATCAACAGATTTTTACCTTTTTTCATTTGCTATCCCTTCTTTGGTCCTGGCGACAGGTGTCGCCACGTAATTAGTCACTTCCCCTGCAACCAGAAAACACGGTGTTTGGCAAGCGTTGACTTTCAACTGATGGATAATAGGAAAAAGGGGTTTGTGAGTCAAGAAATACTAAGAAATTCCAGCAATTCTCATTATGACCATTAGGCCTTGCTAATGCAGGGCCGTGGGGTCTCTTTTTAAAGGCCGCAAGACAAATTCTACCACAGCTTGTCGAACGCCCCCGTGGCTTTGAATAAAGGCTCCGAGCAGGCAGAGAAGACGTCAGTTGCAAAGGAGACTCTCTTTTGGGGCTGTCCCATAACGAATTTCAAGGCTACGCTGCCGTTCAATAGAATGAAATAAGCATTTGCGGCCTTTAAAAAGAGACCCCACGGTCCTGCCAGATGAAAGCCACAATTAGAATTGCTGAAGAAACTCCTTGCATTTGAAGAGCTCTATTTTTAGAATGTTCAGTCGTTAGAATGCTCCCCGGCACAATTGTATCCAAAGATAAAAGGAGTTCCTATCATGTCCGAGCTAATCCTGTGGAAAAATCAGGAGATTTCTAAAATGAGGAGAGATATGCAGCGTCTCTTTAACCGGTTTTGGTATGGTTTTGGGGTACAAATGTTTCCTGAGGAAGCTGGGGGAATCCCCTCAATAGACCTATCTGAAACCGAAGACACCCTTACCATAAAAGCTGTATTTCCGGGCATCAACCCTGAAGACATGGATATCTCTGTGACAGAAGACACATTGTTCATTCAGGGGAAGACGAGGGAGGAGACTGCAGAAGAAAGTGCCGGCTATCAAAGGGTTCAGAGGAGGTCCGGATCTTTTTCACGCACCATTTCACTCCCCTGCAGGATAAAAGTTGATGAAATCAAGGCTGTTTATAAAGAAGGTATATTAAAGATCACGATGCCCAAATGCGAGCCGGATAAAGCGCGGGGTGTCCGAATCCAAGTCAAGTGAACCTCAATGGAAATTGTGTAGCTTGCTGAAACTAAGGAGATTATTAAATGCCAAGTAAACAATCATATACAGAGGTCCCTGTAGAGAAACTCAGATGGAGGCTTGATCCATCGACTCTGCCTTTTAAAACCACCGATGACCTTAAACCCCTCAAGGAGATTATTGGACAGCAAAGAGGTGTTGAGGCCTTCCAATTCGGGATAGGAATCGACAGACCGGGATACAATGTGTTTGTCACTGGAGCGGCAGGATCGGGCAGAATGTCTACTGTACGTAAACTGCTCCAGGAAATATCCAAAAAGGATAATGTGCCTGACGATCTTTGCTATGTAAACTGTTTTAAAAACCCTGAGTCTCCTGCTTTGCTTCGTCTTAAGGCGGGAAAAGGAGCCTCTTTTAAAAAGGACATCAGGGACCTTGTAAAGACCCTTAAGAAAGAGATTCCAAAGCTCTTTGAAAGCCAGGAATATATCAACCTGAAAAAAGAAGTCATGGAGACCTATGAGAAAAAGGGGAAGGGCTTTTTTAAGGACCTTGGCGAGAAAGTCAAAGAAGAAGGGTTTGCGCTTGTGGATGTCCAGGTGGGACAGGTAAACAGGCCCGAAGTAATGCCCCTGGTAGATGGGAACCCTGTCCACATTGACCAACTTGAGGGGTTGGTTGAAAAGGGAAGGTTTCCAAAAAAAGAATATGAAGAGCTGAAAGAAAAACATGCCAGCCTGACTGAACAGATAGATCAGATTTTTCTCGAACTAAGAGACCTTCAAAAAGAGGTTCAGGAAAAGGTAGGGGCAATGGATCGCATGTTGTTCATGAAACATGCATCCGACCTCACGGCTCCACTCATTAAAAAATACGAAAGCAATCCGATTAAAAAACACCTGGAGACCATGCTCGAAGATATGGCCGATAATCTCCAACAGGTATTTACGGCCCAGGGACAGGTGCAGATCCCTGGCCTTTCGCCTTTGCTTCCGGAGGTCGACCGGTTTCAACCGTACCAGGTCAATCTCCTGGTAGACAATAGTGAGCAAAAAGGACCGCCAGTCATTGTTGAGGACTATCCCACATATCGAAACATTTTCGGGAGCATTGAGCGTGTTGTTGATCGGAGCGGGATATGGCGGACGGATTTCAGCAAGATCAAGGCTGGTTCACTGATCAAAGCAAATGGTGGGTACCTGGTGTTTAATCTCATGGATGCCATTGTGGAGCCGGGTGTGTGGAAGGCGCTTAAGAGAGCACTTAAAAGTAAAAGGCTTGAAATTGAAACCTATGACCCATTTTACCTCTTCACTACCACAGGGCTTAAGCCGGATCCCATTGATCTGAGCCTAAAAGTGGTCGTTATTTCAGATACCTACCTATACCATCTACTCCAGCACTATGACGAGGATGTAAAAAAGATTTTCAAAGTCAGGGCCGATTTTGATACCTCCATGGACAAGAATAAAGAAAGCATTCAGCAGTTCACAGGGTTTATCAAGATGCAAACGGATGAAGAAAATTTGAAGCCCTTTGACAGGACAGCGGTGGCCGCAATCGTGGAACAGGCGGTCCGGATGACCGGAAGGCAGGAGAAAATCTCCACCAGTTTTCCTGCAATCACAGATCTAATCCGTGAGGCCGATTTCTGGGCCAGCCACAAGGGTGACCCGGTTGTCCAGGAAAAACATATCAATAAGGCCGTAGAGGCCAAAATATACCGTTCTAACATGATCGAGGAACACATCCAGGAAATGATCGATCGAGGGACCCTGATGATAGATGTGGACGGTGAAATCGTGGGACAGGTGAATGGCCTTGCTATTTATGCCCTTGGAGACTATATGTTCGGCAAGCCCTCTCGAATCACCGCCTCCACTTCTATGGGCCGAGCGGGCATCATAAATATTGAAAGAGAGGCCGATATGTCCGGCAATACACACAACAAGGGTGTGCTTATCCTCAGCGGATACCTCCGCAAAAAATTTGCCCAGGACAAACCCCTGACTGTGAGTGCCAGCATTGCCTTTGAGCAGTCATATGGCAACGTGGACGGTGACAGCGCCTCGTCTACAGAGGTATATGCGCTGCTGTCGAGTCTCTCGGGGGCACCTATTAAACAGGGTATTGCGGTCACCGGTTCGGTCAATCAGAAGGGAGAGGTGCAGGCTATTGGGGGCGTCAATCAGAAGATCGAGGGGTTTTATGACTGTTGTCTCAAAATGGGCGCGAACAAAAGCCAGGGGGTCATAATCCCCGAGAGCAATGTGAAGGATCTGATGCTTCGCAAGGATGCGGTTGAGGCGGTCAAAAAGGGCCAGTTCCACGTATATCCTGTGAAGACCATTGATGATGGTATCGAGATCCTGACTGGGAAAAAGGCAGGGGAAAGGAAGGCCGACGGCACCTATCCAAAAGGGACAATCAATTACCTGGTGAATAAGAAGCTTAGAGATCTGGCCGAAGGACTTAAAAGCTTTGGCGACAAGGAGGAAAAAGAGGAGAAAAAGGCAGGCAGAGGGAAAAAGCGTACTCCGAAGAAAAAGAAAAGTTCTTGAGCTTGATCCCCATCGAGCACGGCCAGATTTTGATAGCCACAGAACCATCAGGCAAGAATAAAAGCTGCTGTACAATGGACACAGATGAGATAACCCTTTCAAGCCCCATTGAGGAAAAGATTGACTGGGCCGAACATTGTTATGAAAGTTTCAGCGGCCCGCTTATTCAGGACAAACCCATTGTTGACTATTTGACAAGGATAGAAGATGCGATACAAGCCTCTCACAAGGAGATGGGGGAAGCAGGCATCCTGGATATATGCAGGGACTGTGAGAAGAATGAGGGCGGGTCCTGCTGCGGTGCCGGGCTGGAGAACAAGTATGACGGATGGCTTCTTCTGATCAATCTCTTGCTTGATGTAAGACTCCCTAAAAAAAGACATGATAAGGAAAGCTGTTTTTTCTTGGGAGAACGCGGCTGCCTGCTCAAGGCCCGCCATGTGATATGCGTCAACTACCTCTGCAAAAAGATAACCGACCAGATTGCTCCCCATAAACTCAATGCCCTGAGAGAAAAGGAGGGCATAGAACTGGAGATCCTGTTCCTTTTGAACGAATGGCTTAAGACAGTCTTATAGCCTCGCTTTACAAGAGATTACCGGGCCGAAACCGCCAGGCTTAGATACTTCTCTCCTTAATGAACCAAAGACTGCTCGTGAGCTGGCCAAAGCTGATAGAAAATGATATATAAGATTTCACGTAGCCAAAAACGGAAACTGGATGGGTAATCAGGCCGTTTAAGCGGACAAATGTCAATATTTCACCAGCGTACCCGCTGTCTTTTTTCCAATGATAAGGATAGCTTATGAAAAATGGATTTCTTGAAAAAAGATCTGAGCCCAGATCTATCATAGATGAATATTACAGTGTTAATCTGTCGATAGATAAAAAGCCTTCTCTATTTCAATTCCTGATATGGGATATGTCGTTAAAAGGCATGTGTCTGTTAGTAAAAGAAGATTCTGATGCATTAAATCACCTGAAGGTTGGACAAATATTCAATATGAAGTATTACAAGAGGGATTCATCAAAACCTGCTGAATTTCTAAAAACGGAGATCAGGCATATCAGTAAAGACGATGATGGAAGATTCAAAGGCCACTATTTAGTCGGCATAGAAATCTTAGAAAACCATAATTCTAATCGCTAAAAAGCCCATTAGTAAAAATTTAAATGGTTCCAAAAGATGAAATATCTATTTGTATTTGCTTCTCTTTTTCTATTGAATTCGGGTTTTCAAGCCTTTGCACAACAAATTGACCAGATACATGATATTGAAACGCGTGTGGTCGCTATTTGCTCAGACAAACCTGACACAAAAAACATATTGGGGACTGGGTTCATCGCCACAAAACACGGCTTGGTAGTGACTGCAGACCATGTGATTTTCAATGAACAAAAAAACAGTGTTCATAAAAACCTATTTTGCAGTTGGCCCACCTACCCGGAACCACTGTGGTTCCGCCTTTCAATAACTAAAAGGTTCAAGCAAGGCGTAAAAGGAAGAGACATAGCCCTTCTGCAAATTATACCTGACAGCAGGGTCAAATCATATCCATTTCTCGAGATCGGAGATGAATTTGAAATAGGAGATCCGGTTCTGATCACCGGCTTTCCCCTTGTTTTCGAAAAAATCTATCACTGGCCACTTTTTAGAAGGGGAATAATTGCATCAACAAGGTATAAGTACCATGATAGCAGGGTCATTGTACTGGATTTATCCGCTGTTGATGGGTATAGCGGTTCTCCTGTATTCAACCTGAGAACCAAAAAAGTGGTGGGCATCATCAAAGGAGGTTCAGCACAAAGAAAAGGAACTGATTTTTCTGTGGCTATTGTCATAGAAAAAACAGACTTGAAAAATTGGGGGATCGGTAAATGATTAAAAGAACGGCAGGCAGATCAATGATAAATCTCAACTGGAGGATGGTCTGATGCCCAGGAAACCAACCTACGAAGAACTGAAACAAAGGATCCAGGAGTTAGAAAAAGAGGCATCTGAGATCAAGCGGGCTGAAGAGGCACTCAGAGAGAGTGAAGAAAGGTATCGCAATCTCTTTGATATCGTCAGCGACTTCATTTATACCCATGACCTTGAGGGCCGCTTTCTCACTGTAAACCGCGGCGCAGCCCAAACCTTGGGATACGCACCTAAGGATTTAATCGGTCGGCCTATAACCGACTTTATGCTGCCAGAGTTCCATCAGGCCTTTTATGATGAATACTTGCCACAGGTCAAGAAACAAGGCTCCCTGAACGGGGTAACAGAGTATGTAGCAAAAGAAGGTACAAAGCACTACATAGAGTACCGGAGCATCCTGGTGAGACAAAAAGGTCAGGAACTGTGTGTAAGTGGTACTGGACGTGACATCACCGATCGCATCCTGGGCCGGCGTGAAGTCCACAAACTGGAGCAACAACTCCAGCAAGCCCAGAAAATGGAGGCAATCGGCACCCTGGCAGGGGGAATTGCACATGACTTCAATAATCTCCTCATGGGTATCCTGGGCAACACTTCCCTGATGCTCCTTGATATGGACAGCAATAACCCGCAATATGAAAGACTAAAAACCGTCGAAGAACATGTCCGACTCGGAGCAGACTTAACGAAACAACTTGTGGGATTTGCCAGGGGTGGAAAATATGAGGCCAAACCCACTGATATCAATGAGCTGATTACGAAGAGCTCAGAGATGTTTGGTCGCACAAAAAAAGAGATAACCATCCATTCGAAATATCAGAAGGACATCTGGACCATAGAAGCAGACCAGGGTCAGATTGAGCATGTGTTTCTGAATCTTTTTGTCAATGCCTGGCAAGCCATGGCGGGGCCTGGACAGCTCTATGTTGAAACCGTAAACGTTGTGCTGGATGAGTGCTATGCGAAGCCCTTTACCGTAAAACCAGGCAGGCATGTAAAAATATCCATAACAGACACGGGAGTGGGGATGGACAAGGCAACCCAGCAGCGTATATTTGAGCCATTTTTCACTACCAAGGAAATGGGGCGAGGGACGGGTTTAGGCCTGGCGTCTGTCTATGGGATTATAAAGAACCATGGGGGTTACATAAACGTCTACAGTGAAAAAAATGAAGGGACCACTTTCACGATTTATCTGCCAGTTTCGGAAAAGGATGTATATGAAGAAAAGAAATTACCTGAAAAGGTGGTAAAAGGAACAGTGGCACTTCTTCTTGTGGATGATGAGGATATAATTATTGATGTTGGTGAGCAAATGCTGAAGACATTGGGTTACGAGGTCTTGCTTGCAAGAGGTGGGAAAAAGGCCATCGAGATTTATACAAACAACCAGGACAGGATTGACATGGTGATTCTTGACATGATCATGCCAGATATGGGTGGTGGAGAAACCTATGACAGGCTAAAGGAAATAAACCCGGACGTAAAGGTTCTCCTTTCAAGCGGATACAGCATCAACGAAAAGGCCAATGAGATATTGGACCGGGGTTGCAATGGCTTTATTCAGAAGCCTTTCGATTTAAGGGAACTCTCTGGAAAAATAGGGGAAATTCTGTCTACTTTATGTAAATAAACGGAGCGAAGCGACTCCTTAACTTTAGGCACTTCAAACTTTAGTTCACTTTAGGCACTTTTCCGGTTTATCCGGGTTATGATTTACAGATTTCATTGGGAGAAAGAAAAAAGAGGAGGATGTAATTTGTGAACGACGAAGCAATAAGAAAAAGGACACAAGAAACTGCGAACAAACTCTTTGGTAAAGGCATCAAAATGGAGCCCCCTTACCTAATGTGGAAAGAATTCGACAAGGATTTAGCCAATGATTTCTCTAAATTCATAACCGGCAACCTTTATTCCAGAACTGTCCTCACATTGCCAGAAAGGCAAATGGTTGCATGTGCCATGCTGGCAGCGATCCGTGCCGGTGGTGAGTTAAGGCTCCACGTTAATGCAGCCTTGAATGTGGGGTGCGATCCCGGGAAACTGGCAGAGGTTTTCTTCCAGGTCGCCACCTATGCAGGTATGCCCGCAGTTAACGAGGCACTTGGAGTCTATCGGGATGTTCTCAAAGAGAGGGGGGAATGGCCAATTCGGCAAGCCGCTCTTCTCGTTTCAGGGACTTCACGATAACCCGGATATATGAATGGACCAGCCAGATTCAGAAGGTTGTAATAACCAGTACACTGTGATTCAACTTAAAATAACCTGAAGATGAGGAACCTCTATGGATATCCTGCTTCAAATTATTGTCACCGGCCTTGCCACAGGCGGACTCTATGGGCTTATAGCCCTCGGTTTTGTCCTCATATACAAGGCTACAAGCGTCCTTAACCTGGCTATGGGGGAATTCATGACTCTCGGTGCTTTTGTTTGCTTCACCGCCTTAACCCAGATCAAGGCGCCATTTTATCTGGCCTTAATCCTGACCCTTGCTTCCGCCGTTGTTCTTGGTATTATTGTTGAACGCCTTATCCTGAGGCCGCTTATTGGGGAGCCTGTTATCTCGGTGATAATGGTGACCATTGGATTGGGCGTTATTCTCAAAGGTGTCATGTATATGATATGGACGCCCAGTTTCCGCAATTTTCCCCAGATCTTTCCGCCGGAACCCTTGAATCTCAATTTTGCTGTGGTACCATCAGGCCTCTGGTGGGGCTTTGTCTTCGCTATTATCGGTACAACCATTTTTCTCCTGATTTTCAAGTTTTCCCGCACAGGTGTTGCCATGCGGGCCACGGCCAATGACCAGCAGGCAGCTCTTTCCATGGGCATCAGTGTAAGATGGGTTTTCGCCCTGGCATGGTGTTTTGGCGCCATGACCTCGGTTATCGGGGGAATTGTTATCGGGAACATAAGCGGCATAAGCGTTTATATGGGAGACATTGGCCTGAAGGTGCTGGCCGTTATCATCCTGGGTGGCCTGGACAGCATCGGTGGAGCAATACTGGGAGGTTTTATTATCGGAATTTTGGAAAACCTGACCGGTCTTTACATTGATCCGCTCATAGGGGGTGGTGCAAAGGACGTCGCCCCTTTTTTGATATTGGTGTTAATTATCATGATTCGACCATACGGGCTTTTTGGTAAAGAGATAATTGAGAGGGTGTAAGCGATTTCGGATTTTGGATTGCTGATTGTTGAATGAAATAGGATTAGATCATGCGATGCGGAGATTTTAAAGAAACTTATATCAAGGACGAGGAAATATTTCAGTCCCTTTTTGTGAAATTCTGTCTCGGCATGTTCCTGCTTTTTCTTTTAGTTTTTCCCTTTGCGGCCAATGCGTATATGCTTTATTTAGCCAACATGATTGGATTTGCAGTGATAGGGGCCGTTGGGCTGAATCTCTTGACAGGATTTACAGGCCAGATTTCTCTTGGACATGCCGCCTTTCTTGGCGTAGGAGCGTACACCTCGGCAATCCTCGTCACCCGTTTGGGGTTCTCTTTCTGGTTGTCCATCCCTTTTGCCGGTCTGGTGGCGGCAGTAGCCGGCATCATAATAGGCATACCCTCCTTGCGGGTAAAGGGACTTTATCTTTGTATAGCCACGCTGGCAGCCCAGTTTATCTTTCAATTTATCTTCATCCACTGGGAATCCATGACCAGGGGCATCACTGGAATTAATATCCCGCCTCCCAGGATAGGCAGCCTTGAATTTATTACTGAAAAGGAATTTTACTGGATAACCCTTTTTTTTATTATACTTGGTGTCGGTTATGCAAGAAATCTGGTGCGTTCCCGCATGGGCAGGGCATTTGTGGCGATCCGGGACAGGGATCTTTCTGCCGAAATAATAGGTATCAATCTGTTCCGATACAAACTGAGCGCCTTTGCCATAAGCTCATTTTATGCGGGCGTGGCCGGGGCCTTGTGGGTTAACTTTCTAAAGGTTGTAACCCCTGACCATTTCCCGTTCATTCTGAGTATCCAGTACTTAGCTATGATTATTGTGGGGGGGCTGGGGAGCGTCCTGGGTTCTATTTTTGGAGCCGTTTTTATTACCCTGACCCCGGAACTTCTGAATTATCTTTCCGAAATTGTAAAGATATATGCCCCCGGGCATGAAGAGATTTTCGTTCCCATGAAAGAAGTGATTTTCGGGCTTTTGATCGTGCTCTTCCTTATTTTTGAGCCACGGGGACTTGCTGAGATATGGAACAGGATCAAGAACTTTTTCAGACTTTGGCCTTTTTCGTATTAAAATAAAGTTGAAAGGAGGTGAACACAGGTCTTTTCAATAACAGTCAACCATCTAATTAAGCAAAGGGGGAAATCATGATGAAAAAGACAGTTATAGTTGTTCTCAGTTTAGCTTTATGCATTGGATTGTTCGGTTTCAGTAAAGCCATGGCTGAGCAAAATCCCACAATCTGTGCGGTGCACCCTTTCACAGGTCCATTTGCCTTTGCCGGGATCCATGGCGCTGATGCCATGGAAGACGCAATCAACATGGCAAATGAGGAGGGTGGCGTTAATGGTAAAAAAATTGACTATTACTGGGCGGATGGTGAATACAAAAATGACGTGGGAATCGCCGCCTTTAAGCGTCTGTATGCCCAGTATAAACCCCATTGCATGTGGGGGCAAAGCACGGGCATGACCACGGCACTGGGTCCGGAGATAAAGAACCGTTATAAGGTCCTTTACTCTGCATACACCTTTGCCGAAATTGCTGCCAATCCAGGGGAAAACCCGTATATGTTCCTCGCCGGACCCAGCTATGTTGAACAGTTTGGCGTACTCCTAAAATATATTGCCAATGAAAAACCGGGCGCAAATATAGCCTTTTTCTACAGTGATACCGAGTTTGGCCGGGAACCGATTCCTGCTGGCAGGAAGATGTGCAAAGAGATGGGCCTGAACTTAGTCGCGGAAGAGATTTCTAAGGTTGGTGGTGTGGATATTACCACCCAGATACTGGATATGAAACGGAAAAAGGTAGATTACTGCATCTTTCAAGGATTTGTGACCACCCCTATCCAAACAGTAATCAAACAGGCCAAGGACTATGGGCTTAAGTGTAAATTCCTGGGCACATTCTGGTCAACCGAGAAGCACCTGCTGGATCAATTGGGGCCAATGGCGAATGAGTATATGGGTGTAACGGCTTATTCCTACTATTATCAGGACGAGTTCCCTATGATCCAAAAGATCAGGGCATGGACCAAAAAGCATCATCCCAAGTTTGCCGACTATCGTTCCCAGGCCTATATGCAGGTTTTTATGGGCACTACGCTTTTTGTTGAAGCTCTTCGACGGGCCGATAAAGGCGGCGCCATCACAGGAGACAGTCTGGCCAATGCCCTTCAATCCATCAAGAATTTTGATGTGGGCGGGCTCATGCCTCCAGTGACCATGGAAAATAACAGCATCCCTATAGGGAGAGTTGTTCGTGGCAACGCAACGACCGGTAAGTTTGATCCTGTTTCGGATTGGATCCACCTGGATTAACCTTTTCATTCACAAGCTCTTTTTCCTGTCCCCCTGCCAGCTTGGGAACAGGAAAAAAGAGTGCGTGAAAGTCTTATTATGGATATCTTAACGCTTCCAGCACTACTTAGAAAAAATGCCCTCAGGCTTGGCGACAAAAAAGTAGCCATCCGGGAGAAGGAATTCGGCATCTGGCAATCGGTCACCTGGAGGGGCTATTATGAAAACGTGAGGGATTTTGCCCTGGGTCTCCACCAGCTCGGTTTCAAGCGTGATGACAAACTTTCTTATATAGGAGACAACCGGCCGGAAGGCCTTTACTCTGAACTGGCTGCCCAAACACTTGGCGGGGCCATTGTGGGGATCTATCCGGATAGCCACCTGGATCAGGTGGAGTATATTATCAACCATTCTGATTCCGTTTTTGTGGTTGCCGGCGATCAGGAGCAGGCCGATAAGATGTTGGACATTAAGGAGAAATGTCCCGGCGTATCAAAGGTCATTGTAGATGACCCGAAAGGTATGAGGCATTATGGAGATTCCCTTCTTGTGTTTTTCAAAGACATTCAAAAGATGGGCCGTGAGCTGGCTGAAAAAGAGCCCCACCTCTTTGAGGAGATGATCGAAAAAATCTCTCCTGATGACGTGGGTATGCTCAATTATACCTCGGGTACCACAGGTATTCCAAAGGGAAGCATGATTACCCACAAAAATATGTTTTGTGTGGCCAGGGCCCAGGACACTGTGGATGTGGCAGCGGAAGGCTTCGAATATGTTTCTTTTCTCCCCCTTCCCTGGATTGGTGAGCAGGAATTCGGCGTTTACTGGTCATTATATAAGGCATTTACGGTCAATTTTCCGGAAAAGGTGGAAACCGTACAGGAGAATATCAGGGAAATTGGCCCCCATATCATGCTGGCACCTCCTCGGATTTGGGAGAAGATGTGTTCAGATATCCAGGTAAAAATCCAGGATGCCGGGTGGATAAAAAGGTTATTCTATAAGATTTTTTTGCCAGTAGGCTACAGAATGGCGGGTTTTAAGCTGGAGAAAAGGCAGCCGCCGGTTGGGTGGAAATTGTTAAACTGGTTAGCCTATATCTGTCTTTTCAGGTCATTAAAAAACTATCTGGGCCTTTCCCGGCTCCGCCATGTTTATACAGGAGGCGCTCCTCTTGGACCGGAAATATTCAATATGTTTCAGGCCCTTGGTGTCAATATCAAGCAGGCCTATGGGATGACGGAACAGACGGCTGCCTCAATTGTTCACCGGACCGATGATATACGTCTGGATACGGTCGGTCAGCCCCTTCCAGGGCTCGATTTTAAGATTTCCGATTCAGGCGAGTTATTGTCAAGGGGTGATACCATCTTCAAAGGCTATTACAAAGATCCTGAGGCCACAAAGAAGGCCCTGCGGGACGGCTGGTTTCATTCAGGTGATGCTGCTCTCATTGAAGACGATGGACATATTATTATCATTGATCGAATGGCCGATGTTATGAAGTTGACAGACGGCAGTAAGTTTTCTCCTCAGCTTATAGAAAACAAATTAAAATTCAGCCCGTTCATTATGGATGCAGTGATTGTGGGCCAGGAAATGCCTTTCATTGCATCCATGATCTCTATTGATATGGGCAACGTGGGAAAATGGGCAGAAAACAATCAAATCCCTTACACTACATTTACGGATCTTTCCCAGAAAGAGGAGGTCTATGACCTTATTGCAGAAGAAGTTGGAAAGACTAACGAGTCTCTGCCCAAGGTGGCCAAGGTCAAAAGGTTTGTGCTTTTATACAAAGAGCTTGATGCTGATGACGATGAACTGACCCGTACAAGAAAGGTGAGGAGAAAATTTGTCGAAGAGAGATATAAAGACTTGATCGAGGCCCTGTATGGGGATCAGGAAGAACTCGAAATAGAGGCAGATATCCGCTACCAGGATGGGAAGGGCTTTCGCATGAAAACCACCGTCAGGGTAAAACAGGTTTTGGAAAATGGAAGATAGGGAAGAATACCAGCTTCGAGTTGAAGATATTCACCTCAGCTTCGGAGGTCATAAAGCCCTAAATGGCATAAGCACCGGGGTCAGGAAAGGTGAAGTCTTTTCTATCATAGGTCCTAACGGTGCAGGTAAAACCTGTCTGCTAAACTGCATCAATCGGTTTTATCATCCCGAAAAAGGGAGTATTATATTGGAAGGCCAGGACATCTCCCATTTTAAACCCCATGCAATTGCTGGCCTCGGTATTGCTCGCACATTTCAGAATGTTGAGCTGTTTGGCCATATGAGTGTCCTCGATAACATCAAACTCGGTGCGCATGTGCATCTGAAGTCAGGCTTCTTATCGGGAGGAATCTACTTTGGCAAGTCCCGAAAGGAGGAGATAGAGCTTCGTAAACACATAGAGGAAAAAATTATTGATCTCCTGGAAATCGAACAAATAAGAAAAAGCATTGTTCATTCCTTGCCCTATGGACTTCAGAAGAGAGTTGAATTGGCTCGAGCTCTGGCCATGAAGCCCAAAATACTCCTTTTGGATGAGCCTGCTACAGGTATGAACCTTGAAGAAACGGAAGACATAGCCCGTTTTATCCTGGACATCAATGAAGAGTGGGAAATAACAATTATCCTGATTGAACACGATATGGGTGTAGTCATGGACATTTCTGACCGGGTTTGCGTACTGGACTTTGGCGTAAAAATCGCTGAGGGGAAACCAGACGAGATTAGGAATAACGAACATGTTATCAAGGCCTATTTGGGTGAAGAGGATATAACCTACTCCAGGTTGGGGGCGTGATGGATCCGCTATTGGTCGTTAATAACATTGAAGTGATCTATCACAATGTAATCCTCGTTCTAAAGGGCATGTCCCTTATGGTGAACGAGGGTCAAATTGTGACTATTCTTGGAAACAATGGGGCAGGAAAAACCACCACTCTCAAGGCCATTTCAGGGCTGTTGAAATCAGAGAATGGCGAGGTCACGGATGGACAAATCCAGTTTATTGGAAAACGGATAGACAAAAAGTATCCTGAGAATATAGTCCGCATGGGTATCTTTCAGGTGATGGAAGGAAGGCGGGTATTTGAGGACCTAAGCGTTGAAGAAAACCTCATTGCCGGCGGTCATACCACTAAGAGCAGAACCAAAATGAAAGAGGCTATGCGTATGGTTTACGGCTATTTTCCAAGGCTTAAAGCCCGCAAGAATGTGCTGGCCGGTTATACCAGCGGTGGGGAACAGCAGATGCTGGTGATTGGCAGGGGGCTGATGGCTGCGCCCAGACTCATGCTATTGGACGAGCCATCTATGGGCCTTGCGCCTCTGTTGGTTGGGGAGATTTTTGGGATCATTCAGCGCATAAATAAGGAGGAAGGGGTTAGTATTCTTTTGGTAGAACAAAACGCACGCCTGGCTCTTTCTATTGCGAGCCATGGCTATGTAATGGAAAATGGTCGAATCGTTTTGGATGACACGGTTGACAAGCTCAAGGAAAATGCCGATGTAAAAGAATTTTACCTGGGCCTTACCGAAGTGGGTAAAAAGAAAAGTTACCGTGATGTGAAACACTATAAAAGAAGAAAGAGGTGGTTGACATAAGAAAACTTAATCCTGCCCACGTGGCAGCCGTTATCAGGGCCGTAAACACCTGCCCCTATTTCACCCTGCTCTCAATGGAAATCCGGTCTGTCGATTGGGGTGGATCCCATCTGGAAGTAAGAGTTCAGGAAAAACATCTCCAGCCCTATGGGATGGTGCACGGAGGTGTTTGTGCCTCACTGGTGGATGCGGCAGCATTCTGGGCTGTCTATCCCCAGATGTCAGAGGATATTGGTTTGACCACCGTTGAGATAAAGCTCAATTACCTCGCGCCGGTTTCTGAAGGCCGTCTGATTGGTAGGGGCAAAAGCATCAAGGTTGGAAAGACCATCTGCCTGAGTGAGGCATCTGTTGAAGATGATAAGGGGAATCTTGTTGCACACGGCACTTCCACAATGATGGTGCTCGATTCATTAAAGATCCAGGGCCAGTCCCACTTCCCTCCCAAGTTCCTGGACTAATCAGGGCGTATGGGGGATTTTGGCGAAAATGATAATTGGGACAGGACAATAAAAAAGAAAAAAGAGGAAAGGGTAAAGATTACTGATGTGTTGAATTTTCAACCATAATTTCCCTGATAAGACTTGCAAGCTTTTTCGAGTTATGCCTTACTATGCCTCCTGAAATATCGAGGATATCGGAAGCGTAAAGCCGGCGGTTTTCCAACCATTTGTCATTGCCATTAATTTCAACAAATTCCGCTTTTTGTTCCCTGTATTTCTCAAGAAATTTTTTTCCCGGCTTTCCCGTGTTATAGATGATTCCGTCAACCGGCCGATTGATGCACTCCTCAAGTTTACTCACAAAATCGCGCCCATTGAAATTATGGGTTTCGCCGAATTTTGTCATGATGTTTACGCAATACAAGACTGATGCCCCGGTATCCTGGATCGCCTCCTTGACGCCCGGAACAACGAGATTTGGTAGAATGCTGGTAAAAAGATCTCCCGGCCCGATAATGATGTAATTCGAATCATTGACGGCTTCAATTACCGGCGGATATACTGATATGGAATCGCTGTGGTGGGGGACCAGAAAGACATCCCTTATCCTTTCGCGCTGCGTGCCCCGGGGGATGTCAATGGCGGTTTGTCCGTAAATTCGGGTACCGTCCGTCAACTCGGCAACAAGCGTTGCCCTGTCAACGGTAACGGGCAGAATAGTGCCGCAGACATCTAAAATTTCGGCAAGGGCCTGAACAGCGGAGGGAAAGCTGCCCGTGTACTGAGAAAGCATGGTAAGGAGCATGTTGCCGGCATTATGCCCCAAAAGGCGTCTGTCGTTGACAAAGCGTTTAAGTAAAATGTTTCGGGCTATCTCTTGATAGGGAGAGAGAGCAAGGATACACTTCAGAGCATCACCGGGGGGAAGTATCCCGAGTTCATCGCGTAACCTGCCTGTGCTGCCTCCGCTGTCAACCATTGAAACCACCGCCGTGATTTCAACGTCCTCCAGGTCTTTAAGGCCTGACAGCAGGGCGAACTGCCCGCTCCCACCGCCGATTGTGACAACTTTCTGTTTTTGATGTTTCATGGTTTCCTTGTAATTTAAGCTCCGAATTAATGTCATTCCTTACAGGTTTTTTTCAATGTCAAGTATAAGCCTTTCAAGTTCCAGTAAACTGTCAATCGTATAAGAGGGTTTCATTAATGTCATAATCTCTTTTTTGGAATAATCTTTAATAAAACAGGTCTTCATTACTTCTGATTTAAAGGCGTTTTCAAAAGCCCCTTTGGGGGTTTCATTTGAATGTTGTCCTCTATTTATTTTTACCGTAATCATCCCAAGTCTATTTGCCCCGAAAATGTCCTCCCAATAACGATCTCCGACCATGAGGGCACATGGAAATTGATAGCCGATGTCTTTTTGCGACTGAAGCCAAAGATATGGAAAAGGCTTGGCCTTTATTTTGTCATTTGTAGAATAAAAGTAATGCCCCTGGACCTTCAGCTCTTCATCGTATTTGGAGAAAAAGTGGCTCAAGCCCAACCTGACGATCTTGCCCGCCTGCTTCAAGGGTGGGCCATTGGAAATGATAGCCAGAGGATATTTTTTGTACAAGACACTCAGGGCAAGATTGGTTTCAGGAGCGCTGGTCATGGTCCCGATTTTACAATCCCAGTATTTCTCTATACCCGCGGCAATAATCAGAGGATCATATTTCTTATTGAAATAAAAACATAATTCATTGAAATGATTTTTTGCATTTGAATTAAGAAAGCGAATTTCAATAAGCTTTTGCAATGCCTCATCAAGGCCTGCTTTCAGCCCTGTTTGCATCATTGCCTTGACAGACATACGAAGGGCTGTTTCCAGGAACTCGGAAGGGATATAAAGAACTGAGTCAAGGTCGAAATTGATACATTCTATTTTTCTTTTCATTAGCAATAATTCTATGAAAGGTCTTGAATTTTCGTTTTTTTACGACCAAGCGTCTTTTTATTGGAAATTAATTGCCGTCCAACGATTTTATCCACAACATAGATCATATTACCCCCTTTTTCTGCATATTTCTGTCCGTAGGAAATGGGGATATTCGGGGTCAGGTCTCCAAGCAGGGACTCGGCGATCGGTTCGATCTTTCGCTTGCCGCTGGCAAGAAGGACCACGGTCCTTGCCTGGTAAATCAGTTCGGCTCCCATGCTGATGGCGTACCGGGGTGATTCTTTCTTTGAGCGAAAATGGCCGTCAGCTACCGCATTGAGCACCGTGTTATCATCAAGTTTAATAAGCAGGACTTTGCTGCCTTTAAAGGGAATGCCCGATTCGTGGAATCCCACATGGCCGTGACCGCCAACGCCGATGACCTGTAAATCAATGCCGCCGGCTTTTTTGATTTGCCGCGCATAGCCATCCAGTATTGTCTTTCGGATCCAGGTAAGATATTCAGAAGAGGCGCCTGAGATGACGATCGCCCTGCCAGCGTCGCTGCCAGCTTCCCGCCAGGTCTCTGGATGGTCCTTCAACTCGCGCATCAATCTCTTTTGGTCGATCAGAGAACCGCAGGGCACATTAGCTTCAATGAACTTATCCTTAAGAAGGCCAAAAAATTCCTGTATCATAAAGTAACAATAGCTTTCGGGGTGCATGACCCGTTCTTGTGGGTTTTTCCCGGGGAGTCCCACATATTCATCCAGATTAAAACTGCGTATGCGGGCGCTGTCAAACTCACCGGACTTGGCTGCTTTTACCAGTCGCTTGTACATACCGGCCGGAGAGCTTCCAGTTGCCAGCCCAAGCACGTATTCCTTTTTTTTACGCAGGGTTTGACTGATATCTTTCCTGACAATATCTGCCGCAACTTTGCTCATATGTTCGTAATTCCTTGTCACCAAAACTTTGATTGACATTCATTATCTCCCTGTTAAAAATAAAGTAGTCTGGTTTTATGATGATATATAGCGAAGCCTCGCCATATTAATGATCAACCGATGGCGGTCTTTACCGCTTCAGCTATCTGTTTGCAGCATTTTTCGGTAATATCATCGCTCTGCCCCTCGACCATAACCCTGCACATGTTCTGTGTGCCGGAATAGCGAACCAGCACACGACCCTGGTCGCCCAGTTCAGTTTCAACCTGGCTGATCGCCTCGACTACCTGTGGCAATGTAGATATTTCCGGTTTGCTCTTGACTTCAACATTTATGAGCGCCTGGGGATAAATGTCCATCATGGCTGCCAGCTCGGAAAGGGGTTTCCCTTCCTTTATCATGGCGGCGACTAATTGCATGGCCGTGAGTATGCCGTCTCCTGTAGTGTGGTGGTCTAAGAAAATCATGTGACCCGAATCTTCTCCGCCGATCACCGCGCCCATCTTTTGCATATCCTCCAAAACATAACGATCCCCCACCTTGGAGGCATGGTAATTAAAGCCATATTTTTTGCAGGCAAGGGTGAGGCCAAGATTGCTCATCACGGTGCTTACAAGAAGGTCGTTACTTAATCTGCCCTCGTCTTTAAGTACTTTGGCGCAAATAATAAGGATCTGATCACCGGTAATAGTACGTCCTTTTTCATCCACGGCGATCAGGCGGTCACCGTCACCATCAAAGGCGAGACCAATGTTTGCGCCGGTTTCCACCACCAATTTTTCAAGGTCCCGGGTATGCTGGGATCCGCAATTGTCGTTGATGTTGAGGCCGTCAGGATTATTGTGAATAACCGTAACATCGGCTCCCAGTTCTGTAAACGCGGCTGGTCCCACCTTGTAGGTGGCGCCATTAGCCGTATCAAGGACGATCTTCATACTTTCCATTGAAAGATGCCGGGGAAAGGTGTTTTTAAGAAATACGATGTACCTGCCCGGGGCATCTTCCATGCGGTAAGAGCGACCCATATCTTTGGCAGGCGGCACCATTTCAGGTAGCTTACCGTTTAGCATCAGGTCTTCTATCTCCTCTTCCTGTTCATCGGAGAGTTTAAAACCGCTGCCGGAAAATATCTTTACGCCGTTATCCTGAAAAGGGTTATGTGACGCAGAAATGACGATACCTGCATCAGCACGCATGCTTTCAGCAATAAAAGCGATGCCGGGAGTGGGAAGTACGCGGACAAGATAAGAGATGCCTCCCATCGAACTGATACCCGCTTCGAGCGAGCTCTCCAGCATATACCCGGAAATGCGGGTGTCCTTGCCGATGATCACCCGGGTCTTATGTCCGGGTTTCTTGAATATTTTGGCCACTGCCTGACCAACAGAAAACGCGACCCCCGCATCCATCGGATAACGGTTGGCCTCTCCTCTGATTCCGTCTGTGCCGAATAGTTTGCCCATAGATTATTCCTCCTTGTTGGGGATGTTAGCGGCTATTTTTTTAAAAATGCCTAATAATGGTAGGATCTCTTTTGTCCGAAGGCAAAGCTCATTGATTATTCTGTCAAGCCAGCGCGTGCCCTGCTGCGATATCGACCCGGCAAGGCTTTGCACAACATCTATATAATTACCTCCATGGTCTTTGCTGTGGGCATGAAACCCGTCAAGGAAACGATTGCGAAGGTCCACACCCGTCTTGGATATGATTTCGGAGTTGAAGAGTTCGGCAACTTGCGTGATGTTATTGCAAAACTCCCGTTTACCCGATGTTGACGTGCCCGATTCTTTTTCCCCAAGGGATCCGGCTATGTTGTTCGCCATGGCTGTAAGCCTCTTGATACGTTCCTCTTTAGCCAATATTATTTTGTCGAGCGCTCCGCTATAAATAAGCTCGCCGAACTCTTGCCGGCGGAAAAACGGATGTCTTACATGGATATACCATTGTTCCAATGCCATGAGATTTGCCAGATAGATTATATTGTTTTCCACCACGCGGGAAATACGCGGGTATGACCTGGGAACGAAGTCGACAATTTTTCCGCGGTGGGATTTCCCGATTATTAATTGGTTGTCCCTTGTTACATCATTTCTAAGAATTGTGCCTGCGGCCACTATGTTGCCGTAACCCATACGCACAGGCCCTACCATGCCCCCCTGACCGCCAAGAAAAATGGGGGGCTGGTTGAGCATAACGCCCCTCGGGACATCACCTATAAGGGAGGCAGTCGTTTTATCGCTGTCAGGAGTAAAATTGAAATGGATGTATGCGCTGCCCACTTCGCTGTGGTCTTTACGGCTGGTTCCACCCGCCATGAGACAATCACAAAAGTTAATCAGACTGCCGAGGGTTACGAACGGAAACAGGATTGTCTGTTTTAGCCCCACGCAGTGGGCACCGTTGGCCTGTTCCTCCAGGATGCATCCGTCACGTACGTGTGCGCCAGAGGTCATATTGGCCTTCTCCAGGAAAACCGCCTCTCTGAAATACCCCGCCTTGAGTTCAACGTTGGGGCCGAGTTGACAGTTCTCCATTGTTACAGGGCCTTCATAGCCGATCCGTGCTCCCCCTGAGATGACCATTTCCTCGCCATAGATGCGGCATCCCGGATAAATCTTGACCCTGTTGCCTGATATATTATCTGTTTTCACCTCATCACCAATGTCGAGAGACAATGGATTGGGGATTTCTACTCCTTTTTCGAGTAACTGGATAATCTTATCATTTGACCTTGGTTTTAATTCCACCCCTCCCTCCTGTGGAGCAAATGCCGGCCTCACATAAACAAACTGTCATTTGCTCTATATACCAATGTACTTATAATCCTGTTTTGCGGTATGCCTTTTGTAGATTGAGCAATGAAGCAAACCTGATAAGTGTCAGTGAGTGATGTGATAAGAAGCCGCTTTTTTGAGGTGTAATTATAGGATAATTTTGCTTGTATGTCAACAATGGGCCCGCCTTATGACGCCGTGGTCTTTCGCTTTGGGGTGAGTTGATGTGTGATAAACGCTGGTTTTTGCACTGGCGTAGTGGAAATCAATGATCGGCAAGAAATTCCTTCGCAATCTTCTGTGCGATGATCGGGGCATTGCCGCCGGAACGGTTGTTGATGATTACGTTTATTTGTGTGTCATCTGCAATGGCCGCTCGCATGATATCCGCGGTTTCATCCACCATTTGCGGGTTCAACATGCCGTCGACCATGGCGCTAAAGGGGTGGGCCCGTGCGTAGGCGTCTTGGTAACGCATGCCCCGCGGTGTCATCAGTCGGATGACGGAACGCTTGCCCGCATTCAGAAACTTACGCCCGGAAAGGCTAAACTGCCTGCTCAGCGAAGGGAGCCAGGTCCAGTGGGAGAGCACCTGTCCCACGCCGTGCTTTTCAAGGACCTCAAAGACAGGATCAGTCAATAGTGTTTCAGTTCTGAACTCTACATGATAGCGTGTATCCTTTGGTATGGCACTTAAAAATGTATCAAGTTCCCCTGCCAGTTCTTTGGCGGAAGGACGATCCTGTTTTCTCTGGTATTCCTGCTCAAAGATGAGGCTATCAAGCCAGGCAGCTAAAAGCCCAAGGGCAGGTTCATAAAACTGGCGGGTAAACACATCAGGGTTCAGATATTCTTCGTTCTCAATATGCCTGCCCTTCCGCCATAATCTTTTCGCAAAAACAGCCTGTGGCACCTTGAGGATCAGGCGATCCGTTTTATTGAGATATTGAGTGTAGGTCCTGAGCACATGGAGATTCTGGGTGGCCTTCCCCTCCTTGTCCAGCAGAGGCCTGTAAAAGGTGAAGTCCAATTCGAGGATACGGAAATGCCGGAAATACTCTTCCACGCTTGCCACAGGAAGCACTTCCTCCACAAAAGTCTTACCGCCGACCCTCTTGGATCGACGACCTATCTTATTGGCATAACGCTCTCCTGAATATATTTGTCCGATCCAGCCCGCATACCTGTCGCTTGCTGTTCCCATGAACACATTGGGATGTAGATCGCGAAATCGGAAATGCTTTATGTCTAAGCCAAACTGGTCTGGCATGGTCCCTTACCAGTAAACGGGTTTTATGCCTTTATTATCTCTCAATATCCGGATTTCTTGCCGGTCATATGCTCTATTTCAACCTTTATTATTACGGTTTTTTTGACTGGTTTGTCTGGATACTCATAGGAATTTCTTGAATAGTGCTGCATGATGATATTAAGGGCTTTACGCTTTGACTCTATATCGTCAATGATCGAGCCTTTACCGGCCCCAATAACACTCTGATATTTCATACCCCATCCACAGGCATCATCGGCCTCTACTATTTCGTGATCAATATCAAACTCGAAACAGACTTTACTATTCTTCCTGAGTATATCTAATTTCCTGCCCTCGCGGGCAGAATGAAAGTACAAAGTATCATCCTTATACCCAAAACAAAGGGGAACAATATATGGACGATTCTCTTCTGACAAGGCCAAACGGCACACAGATGATCTTAAAATGATCGATTCCATAGCAGTCTTGTCAGTGATTTCCTTCTCTTTTCTTCTCATTTTATTCCCTCTCTATTGTTTTTTCATATGGCTCTTGGTTTTTCGCATTTTCTTCCTATTCCCCGACAAACCGTAACCAGATCGCCACCGTAATCCCCCATATTGCATTAAACACAAATACTAAAAGTGGCGTCAGCGCCCCAAGCCCCATTCCCATCATCCCCTGGTCTGCTTTATAGGGAAATACGACAAAGAGTTGTATGATCGTCGGCCCGAGGCTTAATAAAAGGCCCCGCTTTAGGGCGCTGCTGCGGAAAACTGGCAGGAGGAAAAGCAATCCCCAGATCCCTCCCCATACAAGGCGGGGGTAAAGCCATACGGGTGACAGATCTGGCGCAATGCGCACTCCCAGAGTTTTTGTGACTCCATAGGCGCCAAATAGCCAGACAGCAAGACTATTTGCCAGACCGCCTAAACATCCAGCAGTAAATATCACTGTGAGTCTTTTCGCAAGTTTTTTCATTCGTAGCCATTCGGATTGCTGGATTGCCAATGCCACGAATCAGCGCACATCTCATCAATCCCTCTATCGGCTGACCAATCCAGTTCCTTTTTTGCCGTGGATGGATCAGCATAGCATGATGCGATATCGCCCGCACGCCGACCCTCAATATTATAAGCTATCTTTTTCCCCGAAGTCTTCTCGAACGCTGACACCATCTCCAGAACACTGTATCCTCGGCCGGTGCCCAGGTTATATGTAACAACGCCGGGATTTGACGTAAGTTTCAACAGCGCTGCTAAATGGCCAACAGACAGATCCACAACGTGGATATAGTCTCGAACACCTGTGCCGTCAGGGGTAGGATAATCATTTCCGAATACGGGAAGTTCAGAGAGTTTTCCCACTGCCACCTGGGCAATGTAAGGGAGGAGATTGTTTGGGATACCATTCGGGTCCTCTCCGATGCGCCCGCTGGGATGCGCCCCCACCGGATTGAAATACCGCAACAGGGCGATATTCCATACTTCATCTGTACGGTGAAGATCCCGCAGGATCTCTTCAATCATCCATTTCGTGCGGCCATATGGATTTGTTGGGGAGAGCGGAAAATCTTCTGTGATTGGAACAGTGTGTGGATCCCCATAAACCGTGGCGGATGAACTGAAAACAATATTTTTAACACCATGTCTTTCCATGACTTCACAAAGAACTAATGTTCCAGTGACGTTATTATGATAGTAATGGAGGGGAATGGTTACTGATTCACCAACCGCCTTAAGCCCGGCAAAATGAATCACGGCTTCGATGGAAGCACTATCAAAAACAGCTTTTAAAGCCTCCTTGTCGAGCAGATCGGCCTTATGAAACTCCAGTGTCTTCCCTGCAAGTTCTTGAACCCTATTTAATGATTCCTCTTTGCTGTTGGAGAGATTATCAACAACAACAACTTCATACCCCGCTTGCAGAAGTTCCAGACACGTATGGCTACCAATGTAGCCAGCGCCGCCAGTTACTAATATTTTCATAAGCCTTCCTCTATCAAATCTTTCATTGGTAACGCAATACTTGTGCCTATAATACCATACAATAACCCATTCGAAAACACTTCATGTGCTATAGCTCTTAAGATAATGTTTTTGGGGTTTACCGCTTCATCGCCATAAAGAGAAGTCTAAGCCTCATTGGGCCGAGATACTGGATACTGGTTTCTGGATACTGGATATCTATAGGGAATCACGCCTTTTTTAGCCAGCATCCAGGATCGAGCATCCAGCATCACTTGATGTATAGCGACTCA
>Ga0180009_10001162_pt1 | contig 32819 bp, 20 predicted proteins | sample OS_PC_MetaG_FD_123537 | JGI IMG/M metagenome (GOLD analysis project Ga0180009, IMG submission 123537) | Groundwater microbial communities from the Aspo Hard Rock Laboratory (HRL) deep subsurface site, Sweden - OS_PC_MetaG | ecosystem: Environmental > Aquatic > Deep subsurface > Groundwater...
CTTTGGGCATTAGATAGCCGACCACGTCGGCTGTACCCTTGGCCGCCCGCTATTGTCATTTACAGGGCGATTTACAGCGATTTGTGCACGAATACACCTGTGTTAACCGGATAGGCATGGATCCTTCGATCAGATACCTGGAGACATACGCCAGGAGCCATCTGGGTATTGAGGAGCGCTATATGGATCTGTTCGCATATCCCGAAACGGCGGCACATAAAGTCCAGCATCAGGTTTTCCGGGAATTCATCGAAGACCTGAAGAAAACCGAGCGCAGCAGCACCCTGGAGGGCGCCCGTTTGTGCAATAAACTCAACAATTGGTTCACGGAGCATATCAGGACAATCGACCAGACGCTGGGTCTTTTCCTGAAAGCGCAGGGCCAGAAATAGCCCAATCCCCCTGGTGCGACGTTTCGCAGGACTTCTGTCTCTCAACCGTCGCTGTTCCCCTACCGGTCATGCTGGCTGAAATGACACTCCGTGGGCCGGAAAACCAGGAGACTGATATCAGTCAAAGATTTCTCCCTTCAAATCGGATAATCTATTCACTGATCCTGGTTCCCGGTGAATAATGACCCCCTCTTTCCGGTTTGTCTGGCTCCGCCAGTGGGTTCCATCCTGAAAACCCCGCCGGAATACCTGGATGACAGGAAGGAGACAGCTGTCTCCACCGGATGGCTTCCAGAGCTCCAGGAGGATTCATGCGTTTCTTGAAACACAATACCTTTGTGGCGTGTATCAGGTGAATAGTGACAATTGGACAACAGTTAAAAAATGAGTGAAAAGGAAAATGATTTCTGGCAGGACCATTCCCTGGCGTTTCTGGAGATGGCTTTCGGGCAGGATAACCGGGAGAGAATTGCCAATCCGGATGGTTATGGCAAAAATGTTGGGGATTGCGGGGATACGGTCGAGATTTTTTTATTGATCGAGGGTGAGATGATACGGCATGCTGCTTTTGATGTGGACGGCTGCCTGAATACCGCTGCCTGTGCCAACACCGTTGTCCAGATGGTACTGGGCAGGTCTCTGGCTGAAGCCTGGGATATATCGCCCGAACAGGTCATTGCTTATCTGCAGACACTGCCTGCCGGTTCCGCGCATTGCGCCGAACTGGCAGTGGGAGCCCTGTATCTGGCGGTTTCCGATTTTGAAAAACGGATCCAGGTTAGAAACTGATCGTCCGGTCCAGTTCCATCCACAGCGGACCTTGTTTCAGCGTCGCGGCCACCACCTCGGGATCATGAGCGAAAAACAGGATCCAGTGATCTCGAACCGCTTTGCGCAGGAAAAAATCTTTTTCCGGATAAAGCTCCATCGGCTTGTTATCGTATGCCATGTGCCAGGGAACGGGGATATGGGCCGTGGTGGGCACCAGATCGGCACAGAAAAAAAGGGGCTGACTGGCATCCTTGACCAGGACATGTTGCTGGGCTCGGGTATGACCGTAGCTGACCATGATGTCGATGCCATCGAACAGCGTCAGGGAACCGTCCACGCGGTTCAGAACACCGTGGCTCTCCAAAGCGGAATAATCGACAGCCCCGAAGCTTTCCCTTTCCCTCTCATGGGGTGTCTTCACCTCCTCCCACTGTTCACTCTGAACGTGGTACATCGCATTGGGGAAAAAAGGAACCTGTCCACCATGGGAATCCATCATGGCACCGGCAGCGTGATCGAAATGGAGATGGGTGAGGATTACATCAGTCACCTCGCTGGCATCAATATCATATCCGCTGAGGATGAGATTCAGATTGGGGACCGGATCCGCAATGCCATATTCTGTCTTTGTTTCAGGGGATAGAGCAGTACCAAAACCCGCATCGACCAGGATGGTCCTGTTGTTGCCCTGGATCAGAAGTGCGCGGGACTTGAGACGGACCATGTTGTTGCTGTCTGCCGCCATTTTTTCCTGCCAGCTGGTCTTGGGAACGGTCCCGAAGAGTGCTCCGCCATCCACCAGGAAATCGCCCAGATCCAGGGCATTGCATTCATAATCACCAAATCTCATATTGATACTCCCAAAAATGGTTTTCTCCGGACTGGAAACATGAACTGACAGATCCGGCAACTGAAGCTGAATTACCGGTTGACCCAATCCGCCGTTACTTCCGTCTGTTTTCCATCAGCGTATCGTCTTTCTTCCGCTTTGTCATCCAGCCATCGCTGATGGGTGCACCAAATACCTGTGGGCAACATTGAGGGTGTGATCGGTCTCTTATTGAGCGGGTTGGGAGTGGTTAAACGAAGCCAGGATAGCGAAGTCAACGACCGCCCTCGGAGGTGAGAAGCGAAGCTTGCAGCTTCGAACATGGATGTCTGCCGAGAATGAGTTCAATGAGAGATTGATCATACCCACACAAATTTGGTGCCCCCTCGCTGAATCGGAGTCGACGACAACAGACGCTGCGATCTTCAAGATTCCGGGCTCAGGGGAAACCATGAACGAAGCCGGAAATGCTGATGGACCGGGATGAATCAACGCTTTATAATCAGACAGAGAATTCTCCGCCATCCCGTGATGTTGTTCTCATTCTTTGTTGTGCCCGGACCAGGGCACGGTGGGTGTTATGAAACGAATGTTGGTACTCCTGTTTACCCTGTTACTGTTCGGTGCTGCCCTGCAACTGGGAATTCACTGGTGGGTATCCACACCGGCCCCCCGGTACAGGGTTTTTGAAGGGCTGCAGTTTGAAGTGATTGCCCACCAGGGCGGCGCCGGTATCGCACCACCCAATACGCTGACGGCCATGCGGGCGGCACTCGCTGCGGGAACAGATGTTCTGGAGATGGATATCCGTTCGACCCGGGACGGCCGGATCGTAGTGTTCCACGATCAAACCCTGGACCGGACCACATCCTGCAGCGGAGCCGTCACCGCCAAAACCCTGGTGGGATTGCAGGCCTGCGATAAGGGGTATTTCTTCATGCCGGGGAAAACCGGTTATGGGCAACGATCCGCGACCGGCGCCGGGGGGCCTGGGAACCCGGACCCGTATCCGTTTCGAAACCACGGTATCCGGATACCCACCCTGGATGAGGTGTTCAGCGCCTTTCCAGGTCAGCGGATGGTCATTGAGATCAAGCAGGCCGAGCCGTCCCTGGTATCGGGATTCTGCGAAATGATCCGGGCATTCAACATGCAGGACCACGTTGTCATCGGTTCCTTCAAACAGGACGCCATGGACGAATTCCGGGAGGCCTGTCCGGAAGTGGCAACATCGGCGACCCTGACAGAGGCGCTCACCTTTTTTCTGGCTGATAAAATCGGCCTGAGCAGTGCCATTTCGCCTGTCTATGCGGCCCTGCAGATTCCGGCCGCCGTGGTGTGGCCGGAATCCTGGTTTCTGCCCGACTTCAAACTGGTCAGTTCGTCACTGGTGAAGGCGGCCCATGCCCGGGGAATCGTGGTCCAGGTGTGGACGATCAACGACATTAAGGAGATGCGGGCACTGCTGGCCATGGGGGTGGACGGCATCATGACCGACTTCCCGGCCCGGCTGGTGGAGACGGTTCGTCAACACCGGTGATACCCTCCCGGGAGCACAAAACCCGCCTGGAGAAGCGACTTCCTGTCTGACCGGACAGACCCGGATTCCTGCCACACGTTTTTCACAGGCTCTGTTTTGCCCGCTTCGGACCAGGGGGCCCGGTGCCTTCGGAACCCTTTGGGGGGACCTCCAGGGGGATCCTGGAGGCAAGAATGACAGGGACTGTCTGCCAACCAGCTTCACACCGACTGCAGAATGGACAGGGGTTTCTGCCGGATCGTTTTGCGGGCGGCGGCCAGTGCCGTCAAGACACTGAGCAGGGTAATGGCAACCAGGTTGAAGAGACTGGTTTCCCATTGAAAGGCCCAGAGCCGGTCAAAATAGATATAGGAGATGCCATAGGAAGCCCCCAGGCTGAGCAGATTTGCCAGCAGGGCCGCGGTCAGTCCCAGCGTGCCGAACTCGATCAGGATGATGGTCTGAATATCCCTGAATCCTGCTCCCAGTATCTTGAGCAGATTGATTTCCCATAACCGCCGCTGGGCTTCGTAACGGGCAATGGAGTACAATACCACCAGGCCGGCGAGGATGGAAAGATAGGCCATGAAATTGATGGCGAAGGAAAGCTGATCGGTAATCCCCAGGATCTTCTGGATGGTCTGAGCCACATTGATCATGGAGATATTGGGAAATGCCCCCACGATGCTGTTCTGCAGCGCCATGCGATCTTCCGGTTCGATCATGGAGATGGACGCCAGAAAGGTTTTCGGGGCATCCTCGAGAACACCGGGCTGGAAAAGGATATAGAAATTGGGCTGGAAACTGTTCCAACGGACCTTTCTCAAATTGATGATCCTGCCCCGGATCAGGATGCCCTGGATATCAAAGGTCAGGACGTCACCGATGTTGACATGCCGCCACTTGGCAAAACCTTCCGCAATAGAGATCTCTGCAGGTTCCTGGCTGGTGAAATCATAGGTCTTTTTTGAAAAATCCCGGCCTGCCACAAGGGTCTCGGCCTCACTCATTTCAGAACGATAAGAGACATTGAAGTCCCGCCGTCGGTAGGCGTTTTCCTCGTTGCTTTCCGGTGACCGGTATTGACTGCTCCACTCCTTGAAATCCTGGTCATTGATCCGGGTGATTCTCCCCAGGATGATCGGTGAGATATTGGAGAGCCGGTAGCCTTTTTTAATCACAAACTGCTGCAGCGGTTCCAGCTGCTCGGGTTGAATATCGAACAGCAGAAAACTGGGGATCTTCAACCCGTCCGGTTTCTGGATTTCCTCCTGCATCCCGTTTCTCAGCTGGGGGATCAGGTTGATCAGAAAAGCCCCCATGGCGATCGTCAGAAAACAGGAGAGGGAGGAGAACTTGTTTCGATACAGGTTTCTGAAGGCAATCTTCCGTATGGGGCTGGGGGTTCGGGAAAGCCGGTGATACCCCTTGAAAAGCAACCAGCCGATGCCGGCAATGATCAGCATCACGCCCACAAACCCACCCAGAAAAATGGACCCCCTCTCCAGGGATCGGGCCTGGAAAATGGCAAGACCCCAGAAAAGCAGGATCGCGGGCAGAAAACCGGCCAACTGCAGCACGCGTCCCCGGATGCGGACAGGCTCTCCGTCGCTGTTTCCCTGCAGCAGGGTCAGGGGTTTGAGACGATGAATCCGGAAGATGACCGGCAGGCAGAAGACGATGCTGCCCAGTGTCCCCAAAATCAGGGCCAGCAGCAGGCTGACCTGATCGGTGGCCACCACCAGGTCCGATGGCACCACCCCTGCCAGAATCACCGGAAACGCCGGCAGCAGAATCGTGGAAAGCCCAATGGCGGTCAGGGAAGAGATCAGTCCCAGGATAACCACCTGGGCCAGGAACAGAAAATAGGCTTCGGGCCGGGTGGCGCCCAGGCTCATCAGGATGGCAATCTCTTTGAGATTCCCGTTGAGATAGCTTCTGAACAGGTATGCGGTGCCGATGCCGGCCAGGAAAAGGGCCACGATGCCCACCAGTCCCATGTAACCCGTGAAGTTGTTGATGATCCGTCCCAGTTGTCGATTGACCCGCCTGCTGTCGTAAATGGTGATTTCGGAAGCCCCCTTGTAGTATTCCTTCAACTCCTGTTTCAGCGGTTCGGTGATACGCGGGATATCGGTTCCTTCCGGGTAGCGGTAAAAGATCAGGTAGTTGATCCGGCTGCCAAACTGGATCAGCCCGGTATCCTCAATCTGCTCGCGACTGATATAAAAGCGGGGGGCGAATTCGATACTGGTAACCGTGCTGTCCGGATCTTCGGTGATAAAATCGTCCACCTGGAAATTCTTCTGCCCGATGCGGATGATCGTTCCGATTTTCAGACCCATGTTGACCGCCACGTTGCGGGAGATCCAGACCCCGGCCTGCGAGGCCAGACCGGCCTGGATAACATCCGGATTGCTGATGCCCTTCTTTTCCAGTACGATCCGACCATAGAGGGGATATTGCCTGTCGATGGCGATGATTTCAGCCAGTCGCGACTGGTTGCCACTCGAGACCATGGAGAAAAAACGAACCTGCTGGGACCGTGAAAACCCCTTGGCCAGCGCTCCGTCCAGCATGGCGGATTCCTCGGCCTTCAAGGCGCGTGACGAACGGAGGATAAAATCCGCCGTCATCATGTCCCGCAGGTTTCTCTGAAAATGGGTATGCAGGGAATAGTTGAATGAATTCAGGGCAATAAAACCAACAAGGCCGATGGAGAGGTTGAGAATGAAAAAAAGACTGAAGCGTTTGTTATTCATCAACTCCTTCAGTGCCAGCCGGATCCAGATGTTCATTGCAGAGCCCCCTCCTCGATCAGCAGTTGTCTTTGACAAAGGGCTGCCAGCTCCAGGTTGTGGGTCACCATGATCAGGGTCATGTTGATGGAGGTGACCAGTTCGAAAAGCAGGTCCACGACCTCCCTGCCGGTCCGGTTATCCAGGTTGCCGGTGGGTTCGTCCGCCAGCAGGATCGCGGGTTTTACCGCCAGGGCCCTGGCGATGGCCACACGCTGGCACTCACCGCCGCTGAGTCGACTGGGGAAATGATCGCGTCTGTCAGAAAGCCTGACCTGGGCCAGAACATGTTCCGTTTTTTCTTCAATCCGGTCGGCCTTCAGTATTTCCAGGGGCAGGCTGATATTTTCGGCAGCCGTCAGATGGGGCATGAGGTGGAACTGCTGAAAGATAATACCAATCTTCTGGGCCCTGAATTTGGCCAGTTTGTCTTCGTTCATACTGTTCATATCCACCCCTTCCAGAACGATTCTCCCGCTGTCGGGGGTTTCCAGACCTGCCAGCAGGGAAAGCAGGGTTGTTTTTCCGCTGCCGGACTGACCGGTAATGGCAACGGTTTCGCCCCTTTTGACGTCAAAACGGATGTGGTTGATAACGGTCAACCGTCCCGCGTCAGCCTGGGGGTAGGATTTGCTGATATCCTCCACGCTAAGGATCATAAGTTCTCCAGAATATAAGGCATGATGTTTTTTGCGATCAGGCGGTGTCCTTCCGGGGTTGGATGGATACCGTCGGGCAGGTTCAGAGACGGGTTGCCACCCACGTCCTTGAGCAGAAAGGGCATGAAGGTAACCGGATAGCGTTTGGCCAGTCTGCTGAATACGTTGCGAAAATCTGCCGTGTACGTTTCCCCATAGTTGGGGGGGATCTGCATACCGGCAAGGATAACCTTCATCTGCTTGTCTAGTGCATATTGAATTGTTTTTTCCAGGTTGTCTTCCATGCTCTGGACAGAGACGCCTCGTAATCCGTCATTGCCCCCCAGGGCGAGTACCAGGATATCGGGCTGAATCCGGCTGTACCATTTCAGCCTGGAGATGGCGCTGGCCGTCGTCGACCCGCTGATGCCGGCATTGATGACGAGAATGTCTTTAAGCCCTTTCTCTTTCAGGGCATCGTCAACCAGCGTGGGATAGGCTTTTTCCTTATCGATCCCGAATCCTGCAGTAATGGAGTCCCCCAGAAAAAGGATCTTTGTTTCGGCGACCGCCTGGAGGGGCAGGTAACCGGAAAGACCAAACAACAGAAACCAGATCAGGTATCGTTTTTTCATGCACCTTTGGGATTTTGTTTTTAAAATCATCTTCCGTGATGAGCAGAAAGCCAAACCGAAGCACTTAACTAATATGGTAACCCATGTTCTTTCTTTGCACAAGACAGCGGCATGGATGGGTGCACCAAATATGTGCGGGTACCTGTAAGCGGAAAGAGGTTGTTTGTTCAGAAAACCTTGGAAGCCAGGGATGGATTCCAGGAGCTCCAAGGATGGATTCGGCTCTAACGGTCCGTTCCAGGAGCAGGGTTGATGGCGGGGATGACCCCTGCAGGCGCCGGCCTGGAAAAACCGGGAGAACCCGGTGTCAAATCATCAGCAGGAGACCGGATGTGAGTTGCGGTTGTTGATGGTCCGAAAATCACTCACGGGGTTCCGGGGGCAGGCGGGTAAACCGGATGTCACTGTAGTCGGCCCGGGCAGAGGAGCCGGAGTTGTCAGAGTCGCTCATGATGGCAATCCCGTCGATCTTTGTGTAGGTTTTGCCCAGCAGACGCTGCAGATCCTCATAAATATTGACAGTATTGGAAACCCAGTGGTCCAGGCCGTCCGCCTCATTATTCAGGGAGACCATGATGGCCTTGTCAATAAACGGGTTTGGCCAGACAGCCCCTTTTTTTTCCCGTTTCGACCAGACATAGTTGATCGCCCGGGTCTGCCAGGGAAACGGACCCTCCTTGACCACCACATAGACACGTGCTGCAAAATCGTCCCCTTCCTTTTCCCGTTCATTCCGGGTCTCCGGTTGTCGGATGATCCGCCAGCGCCAGCTCAGATAGGGGAATTCCCGGATGTCGATCACCGTTTCCTTGAACAGGGCAGAGGCGCTGCCCCGGCTATCCGCCTCAATGGTCCCCCGGCCTTCCAGAATCGTTTTTCGGTAGAGGGTCTGACCCTGAAACTGTTTTTCCTGCCAGTCCTCCAGGTTAGCGGTGTCGGATCGGATCATCCTGATTTCGGATGGCGTTTCGGCTCCCAGGGCTGGCGCTGAAAGCAGCAGGCATCCCAGCAGACCCTGGAGAAAAAAAACGCGACAATAGCTTCTCAACATGTTCCGGTACCGTTTCAGTGATTCAAGCGGTTCATTATCTGAATTCATGGCCGACCTGATATGGTATCATTTAAGCAACAACCGGTCATTTTTCGATTGTTGTTTGAGAATTGAGGCGGGCTGTAGGCCCGTTGGAAAGCTATTCAGTTCAATTTCCGCTCAGACCCGAAGGAATTGCCAATCTCCGCCTTCGGGGGCAGGCCTGGATGCCATGAAAATTCGGCGGGTCATTCTTGTCTGAGATTAACTATTCACCACTTTATCTGAGTAGAAGCTGAGACCGGTATGTAATTGAGCGGATTGGGAGTGGTTAAGCATCGCCATGATGGCGACGCTAACGACCGCCCTCGGAAGACGGCCATGGATGGCCGTCGAGAATGAGTACAATAACATACCGGTCTTAGCTTCTATAGCTGAACCTGAATAGCTGAAAAGATTCATCTGAGAATATCCGAAAACGGTTCGTCTCGTCAAAGGCTAAACGATGGAGGGCGCACCAAAATCATGTGGGTAGTTCGTCACACCCGCGCAGGCGGGTGTCCAGGTGTGTAAACGGTGAAATACACCTGGATGGCCACCTCCGTGGACATGACGGGAGAGACACAGCTTTTTTTTGTTGAAACGAAATTCGAAATTGCCCACATGATTTTGGTGCATCCACGATGGATGAGAATGGAAAAGCCGGGGAGATGGTTACCGACAAAGGATCAGCGAATTTGCGCCAGGGGCTTGAACCGGGCTGTTTTTTTTTGTGGCACTGCTCTATAATAACAGAAATAATAGAAACGAATAACAGAAATAATAGAAACGGGAATCGGAAAGGCATGCATCAGCTTTCATTCCTCCATCGTTAACAGATGAAACCGGGGTGTTAAAAAATGGCAATCTATACACGGACGGGAGATAAGGGGAAAACCAGTCTTTTCAGCGGCGAGCGGATTGAAAAAAATCATGATCGGGTTGAAGCATACGGCAACGTGGATGAGCTGAACACCCATCTAGGCGTTCTGGAAGCGTCACTGCCCCCGGAGATGGCTTCGCTGGCGGCCGATATTCGGCAGATCCAGACGACGCTTTTTCATATTGGGTCCTGGATGGCAACCACAGCCGGTTCCACTTCGGTCGCAGCCCTTGAAAGAATCGGGGATGACCGGGTCGTTTTTCTGGAGCAAGCCATTGATACGATGACGGCACAGTTGCCGGAACTCAAAGGGTTTATCCTGCCCGGAGGCAGCCAGGCGGCGGCCTTTGCCCATGTCGCCCGCACGGTCTGCAGAAGAGCCGAGCGACGGATTCTCAAACTGGTGGACAAACAGGACCTGGGGATTACGGAGGATCAGTTCGGGCAGATCTGTGTCTTTATCAACCGTCTTTCGGACTACCTGTTTACCGTGGCCCGGTTTATCAATCATCAGCTTGGAGAGCCGGACATTCTCTGGAAGAAAAGCTGATTCAACGGTCTTTGCAACTATTCACCCCATTTCTGCGTTGGAAGCCGGTACCTGTGCGTGATTGAACGGATTGGGAGTGGTTAACCGGAGCCAGGATGGCGTCGTCAACGACCGCCCTCGGACGTGAGAAGCGAGACTTGCGGCTTCTGCAGCGGAACTTGAGCTGAATAGTTACCGATCTTTTTTATGTACCCCCAAGCAAGGAAACATATGCGAATGTATAGTTCAAAAACAGCTCCCAATCCCCGTCGGGTCAGGATTTTTCTGGCAGAAAAGGGGATAGACATGACTTACGTGGATCTGGATCTGAAACAGGGAGATAACCGAACGGCCGAATTTATGGCCAAAAACATGTTTGCCAAGGTTCCGGTGCTCGAGCTGGATGATGGCACCTGTATTTCAGAAACCATGGCGATCTGCCGCTATTTTGACCTGCAGCATCCGGAACCCCCGCTTCTGGGTCAGTCGCCGATCGAAGTCGCTACCATCGAGATGTGGCAGCGTCGGGTCGAAATTCACCTGATGACCTTTGTCGGGTTTGCCTTTCGACATCTGACCGGTTTTTTCGCCGATCGTGAAACCGTGGTCAAACCGTGGGGCGAGGAGAGCCTGAAACGTGCAGCAGCTGTATACCAACTGCTGGACAGTCGTCTGTCGGAAAGCCGCTTTATCGCCGGAGAATCATACAGCGTGGCGGATATTACTGCTCTGTGTGCCATCGATTTTGCTAAAATTGTTGAGCTCCGCATCGAGGACAGCCAACCCAATCTTTTGCGCTGGCACCATGAGGTTTCAGGACGTCCCAGCGCCCAGGCATAGGAGAAATGATGATCGATCTGTATACCGCCCCGACCCCTAATGGCTGGAAAGCTTCCATCGCCCTGGAGGAGATGCAGCTGCCCTACACGGTGAATAAACTCAACCTGATCGATGAGGATCAGAAAACGCCCGAATTTCTTAAAATCAATCCCAACGGGCGGATCCCGGCCATCGTCGACCATGACGAGGAGGATTTCGCCGTCTTTGAATCCGGTGCCATTCTCATCTATCTGGCGGAAAAAACGGGACAGCTGCTGCCGACGGACATGAAAAACCGCTCCCGGGTCATGCAGTGGCTGATGTTTCAAATGGGTGGTATTGGCCCCATGCAGGGTCAGGCCAATGTTTTTTTCCGCTATTTCCCCGAGAAAATCCAGTCGGTGATCGACCGCTACCAGCATGAAACCCGCCGTCTGTTCACGGTGCTGGACACCCGGCTCGCCGACCGGGAGTACCTGTGCGACGATTACAGTATCGCCGACATCGCCAACTGGGCCTGGGTCCGGATTTACGAGTGGTCCGGGATTGATATCACGGGTCTTGACCACCTGAAACGCTGGATTGACCTGATGGCTTCCCGACCGGCCTGCGCCCGGGGTGTGAAAATTCCTGAACGCCGGGAAATCTCGCCGGATGAAGCGGCCAAAGCCACCCAGAAAATCCTGATGAAATAACCTGCAGCGGATTCCCGTGCGGGATCGTCCTCCCCCAACAAGTGCCCCTGGCCAAGGGGAGCGTCCGGCTTCCTTTACCAGGGGAACATTTCCAGCTGTTCAATCAACCTTCCCGATTTTCAGGCCATCAGAAACTGACAAGTGCAAAAGTTACCTGAATTTTTCGATCCGCAGAATAGCCTGGTCTGAATTTTTTATGTTAATCAGAATAATTCCTAAACCCAATTTACAGTTTTTAGTTCAGGTATTCGATTAAATTCTTTTAAGTTGTTGGTGATCAAATCAACATCTAGACTTCTGGCATGAGAACCTATCAGCATGTCCATATTTCCGATCAATGTGCCGTCTTTTTTCAATCTCGCTCTGATTTGACCATAATGAAGGGCTGCATTCTCATCCCACGGAACAATTGTTAAGTGTTGCAAGAACCTTTTGAGTTGCTCGGAACGCAATTTTCGTGATTTTCTGGGGCTTAATTCAATTCCAAAAAGAAGTTCTGCATATAGAATGCTCGAAATAGAAATATCCTCTGATGAATTCAATTTATTCAGGAGTTTGATCGGTCGGTCTCGTAAAATGTAAATGCAAATATTCGTATCTAACATAATCATTCAAATTCTCTTTCCTGAGGGTATAAATCTTCTCGTTCAGATAGAAAGTCTTTCCCAAATGCACTTTGTTCTGCAAAGAAATCATCCCAAGACTCCTTTTTTTCCATTAAAACGACTTCATCACCTCTCTTGAAAATTAAAACCTGATTGCTATTGAATCTGTACTTTTTTGGCAATCTAACTGCCTGGCTTCGACCGTTAATAAAAATTTTTGCTGCGTCCATGAAAACCTCCTTAAAAGTATATATTAGTAGTATATACCATTACTCCCTTTGTCAATCCAAGAATTGTCAGCCTTTATTCATTAAAAAGTTCCTCTTTTCTCTATTGAGTCAATTGTTTGAAAGGTGTCAGATTTTTCCAGATTTCAAGGTATTTGGATTCTACTCAAACAAGTCAAGGAGCTGAGCAGCGAGACTCGCCGCTCCGAAGGGGAGAAAGCAGAACAGTTTGAGAAAACCGTTTTAGGTGGGGCTGTGATTAGTCATGGAAATCGATTGAAGCTAATCACAGCATTTTCGAGAGTTTAACGAAATATTTTTATGGCATGGCCTCACATTGGTAACGTGTGGCCGTAACCATCACAGCTTGGGTTGCGAACCAGTCGCATGTGATGGATCCGGAATAGGTCAACTGGTTGCCCGTTATATTGACAGACGATCCCTGGGCCACACCCATGCCGTTCTCGCCCTGACCGTCGATATCGTGGTAAGTAGCATCGTCTGCTATATATACCTCTCTGCCGGCCATTGATGAATCGCAGATAATGGGTGGGCTTGTCTCGGTTCCCTGGCAGTCAACACCGATTTCCATCAATTGCTGCAGTTCTCCCGTGTTGATCCATGTACCCATATTTGCTTCACCTACAAAATCCCAGACGTACGTTAACCGCCTGCCTGAAGAATCCATACCGCCAAAATGAAGCCAGGCACTCGTTACGGTTCCGCCCTGATACACAGCTGTGGTGTCAAGCGTAACGGACGTGGCTGTCGGGCTGATAATTGGCGCGTGAACATTAAAATTGCTGGAACCTTCCATCCAGCCTAAATTGAAACTATTGGGGATAAAACCCGCAACATTGATCCAGTTGTAGGTTAGCACCCCTCCGATGTCGAGATCCGCAACCAGATGGGAGACCGGCTCCGGGTTAAAAATGGGAAAGTCGGATGAATCCAGCTCGGTCGGCAAAAACGGCGCCCCCGGGACAACGACGGTATAGGTTGCCAGGGCTGTGTCACCGAGCGACACATCAGCCGCCGCAATATCATAAAAGTTGAATGTATATTGCGGGTTTGCCGGAACACTGCTGGCCTCGGTATCAGACGTGAACTGAAACATATTGCCAACACACGCTGAATTCACATCGACAATGCAGAACCATCCGGCATTGTTTTTCATCACCAGTTTGCCATCCGGCAGCCCGGGGCCGGTAACAATCGCGGACTGTATACCGGAACCGACGTCAGGAAGTCGGGTCCCATCAATATTCAGGGATAGAAAGCTTGAATAATTCTCATATGTCGGCCCACTGCTTCGATGGGCTTCAAAGAAAGCATTCACGGGTGGACCGCTGTATTCCCAGAAGTATGACAGCCTTCTGCCGAAAGAGTCATGTCCGGATAAGTTTATCGAAGCATTTGTCAATGTTCCACCCTGATACGTACCGGATGTATCCAGCGAAGCGGAAGTTGCGGTGGGGTCACTGATGAAGGTATAGACACTAAAATAACCGGTGTCCTCGTTCCAGCCGACATTGAGATCGTTGACCGTAAAATTCGCGATGTTTATCCAGCTGTAGGTTAAAACGCCACCGATGTCGAAATCGGCGATCATATGAGAGTCGGGTTCCGGATTGAAGCTGGGAAAATAAGTCGCATTCAGTGCTGACGGCAAAAACGGCGTGCCCCCAGCAACCGCCGTGTAGGTCGCTATTGCCGTATCACTGAGCGACACATCCGTCGGCGCGATATCATATAAACGGAATGTATATTCCGAGTTTACAGGAATGCTGCCGGCCTCGGCATCCGAGGTGAATTCCCACATCCCCCTGCACCCGAAGACCGGGTCGAAGATGCAGAACCAATCGCCGGTCCTTTTCATCACCAGCCCTCCACCCGGCAATCCGGGGCCGGTAACGATCGCTGACTGCAATTCCACGCCGTAGTCGGGAAGCCTGATCCCTTCAATACTGAGGGACAGAAAACTTGAATAATTATCATAGGTGTCCCCCCTATGCCGATGAGCTTCGAAATGGGCATTTACCGGCGGGCCACTGAATTCCCAGGTGTAATGCAACTCCCTTCCGGCAGAGTCATCACCGCCAATGGTGATCGATGCGTATTTCACCGTTCCACCCTGATAGACACTCGATGTGTCCACCGTAATGGATGTCGCGGAAGGATCATCAATCCCTTTATTGATATTCAAATAGTTGTTATCATCCTCGTTCCAGTTCATGTAGAAAAACCGCGGAGTGAAATCAGCACTGTTTATCCAGTTGTAGGTCAGCACTCCGCCAAAGTTTACATCGGTGACGAGATGAGAATCCGGCTCGGGATTAAAACTGGGAAAATAGGTCTCATTCAGTTCCGAGGGTACAAAAGGAGTCCCCGATGCAGTCACCGTGTAAGTTGCCAGCGCCGTATCATTGAGAGAAACGTCGGCCGGGGCAACGTCATACAGGTAGAAGGTATACGCCGTATTTGCCGGGATACCGCTGACCGCAGCATCGTCGGCAAACTCATACCAGTTCCCCATGCAGGTTGAATCCGCATTGATGATACAAAAATCATTGCGGGGAAAATTTCGGTCAAACCGGACACCCTCAGCGGGTAATCCCGGGCCGGTCGCTATCGCGGATCGTATTTCCGCGCCGACGTCGGGAAGATTCTGACCATCGATGTAGAGGCCCAGAATACTCCTGTAATTATCATATGAGCTCCCCACGCTGCGCTGGGCCAGAAATCTGGCATTGACAGGCGGTCTGTTGAATTGCCAGACGTAGTTCAGTCCTCTGCCGGAAAGATCATGACCATTAAAATAAATTCCTGCTTGTATCACATCATCTGTGCTTCCGGCAGATGAATCCAGGGTAACTGACGTTGCTACCGGATCATTGATTGCCGTTTCAGCATTATAAACGGAACCGTAACGATCAACCCAGTAGACATAGAAATAATCCGGAATAAATGGATCAACGTTCAGCCAGTTGAAGACCAATTCCGCCGCGACATCAAAATCAGCCGGGGAATGAGAAACCGGTTCCGGATTGTAACTGGGGAAATAGGTGGCATCCAGGCCTGACGGCAGAAAAGGAATGCCCGAAGCGATTGACTTGTAAGTCGCAAGTGCCGTGTCCCCGAGGGAAACATCAGCGGTCTCGATGTTATAAAAACGGAATGTATATTCGGCGTTTTCAGGAATTCCGGTAATAGCGTCATCAGTGGGAAAATAATAGTTTTCATCCTGGCACTGTGAAACCGATACATAGACGCAAAATCGGTTTCTGGGATAGTCTCTGTCAAACTTCAATCCCTGGGCCGGCAGCCCGGGACCGGTAACAATTGCGGATAGTACACCGGCATTGTAGGCCAGTAGATTCAAGTCTTCAATACGAAGTCGCAGAAAGCTTTGATAGACGTCTCCGGTGCCCGGACTGATTCGGGAAGCCCTGAATTGAGCGCTGATTGTCACTATTCGCTGATCTCCATACCAGAGCCAGTTCACACCGTCGAATACAAAAGCCGAGTCGAAAACAAGCGTCCCATTAGTACTCGTGGCGACGGCTCTTGTAATATAACCGTCCCAGTAAGCGCCATATTCGGACGGTACCATCCGTCGCACGATGGATTCCTGGACGGTAAAACCCAGCGTCAGAACACCACTGGCCCAACGATCCAGCTGCGCGGCCTTGTTACGGCCGCTACCCAGGAAATCGTCAGCTATCAATGGAGCGATTTCATCGTTGAGCTGATCGATCGTGGGTTGTTCCGTCGCAAATAATGCGCTGACTTTCAGCCAGAAGTCATTCATGGCGGTCAGGGCGTCGATTCCATTTGTGATTAAGTCAACTTCATCGGAAGCGAAGGTTTCACTCCCGGTAATGGAATTCCCTGTTATCACACTCGTAATGGTCGTTGTTGTGGGATCCCCATGGAAATCGATGTCTACGATTTCCAAGAGGGCGTCAAGACCATCATCGCCTATATCAAAAGGCGTACTGATCAGGTCGGTGGCACTGTCAATGCCAATTGCCGTCAGAAAAGGATCCAGTTGGGTTCTGACCTCCACTGTTGCTTCTGTCAGTGCTACTTCAGTCAGGGATGCGGTGTTCCACGTGCCATATGACACGGCCGGATCGCCATCCAGCGCATTGGCAAGAATAAAGTTGGTGATGGGGGTGATATTGATGACATCTGCTACACCTGTGGAATACAGCTCAACACTTTCTCCATTGACGGTCCCCCTCGCAAACAGGATATAGGGCGATGCCAAAGCGGTGACGTCCAGTTCAAATTTTCCGTTGCTGTCGATGGGTGCCGATGCGGTGTTGCCATTAACCCCCTTGACATTGACGATTCCTACGATGGGGGCGCCTACTGCTGCAGTACCGGTTATAAATTTGTTCGGTACGGGGGGATCATCGTCATCATTCGGGCGGCATGCTGCCATTTTCTGCCATGCATGTTTATAATGTATGATTGCCTTTTCTGGCTTGTTTGTTCTTCCAGCCTTTGCAAATTCCCGTTGCGCCTTTTTAATTTCCCTGGAATCACATAGGGAGGTCGCAATACCCAGGCTGGCAAGTAAATTGTCGGCATCAACCAGGGATGCAACAATTTCCGGAACAACGTCGTCTTTGACCTGTTTTAAGGATACAACCGCTTTGACATCCTCAATGAAAGATCTTTTGCCTGCTTCCGATAATTCGTTGTCCGCCTCAAAGTAAGTCAAGCTCTTTTCTATCGCTTTTTGAGCCTTCTGTATTTTTTTGCTTAAGTCTTTTTGGGACTTTGGCTTCCTCCCTTTTTTATAATGATATTTTTGGTTGTGAGAATGCTTTTGACCATATTCATCCAGATCAAGAGACAGGAGCAGGGACAAGGCTCTCTCCTTTGACTGTAAGGCTGTGCAGCCGGAGCTGGTCACAACTTCTTCATTGGCTGTTGCATCACATTTATCAATGCTGTCGTTGATGCCATCCGAATCACTGTCCTGTGCCGCCAGATTGCTGGTTAACCCGAAGAACAGTGCGACGAACAACACCAGTAGGAAAAGAACATTTTTGTGCATATTCCGACTCATGATGGCCTCCTTCGCTAAAATGAACCACACCAAAAGGCCGTGAATTTCTGGTTGGCCCCTTGGATGGAAGCGTGAATGTTTCGCTTTTGTAATGAAAAATTTACTGTCCCCTATCAGAAAGATCAGGGATACGTCAATAAAAAACCCGTTTGAATTTTTCTTAATATTTATCACTATGTCGCGAATGTGGGAGGGAACAATTGTAGAAGGTTACCAGCAGACAATACTCAAGCTATCATTGAAATACTTAATGTTGTGAACGTGGGAAAACAGCAAATTCCGGAAATTCAATTCAGGTTTTTCTGACTGGATTTCTTCAAAATAACCGGTCCGTTTTAGTGGTATAATTTTTCAGTTTTGAATGGTCTGTTTTTCCTTGATCGTTTTTAATGTTGGAATTGGGGGAAGATGTGATGTGCTATTGTTGTTTGACGTGCAAAACCACTTTTCCTGTCGGATGAGATGATGATTTGGTTTTTGCAGGTCAAGTGGAAATGAATCGGATTTAGAGATTTGGCATCAATATTGGGAGATTTTGGAGTAAATTGGTAGTCTAAAATAGATTGCCAGGATGTTGTCAGACAGGAATTTTTTTTCTTCACCGTTTATTCCAGATTTTCTTTATGCACTCGCACCAGGTCGGGGACGGCACTTTTTTGGGCTGGTATTGTGAAACATCGATAATGTTGATTCCCACTTTGCCATTTACTTCAGCGGTGTCCTCAGTATGTTTCACCTGTTCCGCTTTTGCCCGCAATCCCCTTGACTTGTTAGAGTAAAAACCAAAATACCTTGAAAACTGGGAAAATTTTTATTGGGTATATGCTGTGTATTAGCTGCTATAAAATCCAGAGCAGAATATACCTCGAAGTTCTTCCGGTTTTTGCCTTTTTTCATCTGTCCCTGGTAAATCACTTTGTTGGTTTTCTTAACTTACCCGTGTTGCCATAGCAGCATAGTTCGAGAGAGCGTGAAGCCTGGGATGGCTGATAAGCAGGATTTCACGTCATTTTATCAGGCTCAGCTTTTCTGTCTCCCATTGGTGGGAAGGTGAAATTTAAATGGGTGGCCCCACCTGAGTATGTCGGTAACCGAAATGGCTGTGGCAAAACTTAAAAAACTGACTAAACTTGTAGAAAGCGATTAGTTATGTCTTTGGGACGCGGGTTCAATTCCCGCCACCCCACCATTTTATCTCAACCTCTTCCATATCATTCCATTTTCCCAAAGCCACCCTGCCAGGCCCGTCGGAAGTTGCCAAAATCGGGCAGGTATGCTTAGATAAACAAATATGGTGTAACCTGTTCAAGGGCTTTGATGATTGCAAAGCCGGATCAATCAACCCGTTTCAATGGGGGAAATGGATGGAAATCAAGGGGAAAACAGCGATCATTACCGGGGGTGCCAGTGGTCTGGGTGCTGCCACGGTTCGCAGACTGCATGGATTGGGTGCCAGGGTGGTGATTGCGGACTTCAATGTGCAGGGCGGAGAAACCCTGGCTGCAGAGCTGGGTGAAAATGCGGTCTTCACCAAAATGGATGTGACCTGTTCCGAGGAGGTTCAGGCCGGCGTGAACCTGGCCATGGAGCGCTTCGGCGCCATTCATATTCTGGTCAACTGCGCCGGAACAGGTGCCGCCATGCGGACGGTGGGCCGGGAAGCACCCCATGATCTGGATGTGTTTAAGAAAATTATCAACATCAATCTGATCGGTACATTCGATGCGATCCGTCTGGCCGCTTTCCAGATGCAGAAGAACGACCCGGGCGACGGCAACAAGGACAGGGGCGTCATTGTCAATACCGCGTCGGCAGCCGCCTTTGACGGACAAATCGGGCAGGCCTCCTATTCCGCTTCCAAGGCGGCCATTGTCGGCATGACCCTGCCCATTGCCCGGGATCTGTCCCCCATTGGCGTGCGGATCTGCACCATTGCGCCGGGAATCTTCGATACCCCGTTGATGATGGCGGCTCCGGATGACCTGAGGGCGTCACTGGCCCAGCAGATTCCCTTCCCCAAGCGTTTTGGAAAACCGGATGAATTCGCCATGCTGGCCCAGCAGATTATCGAAAACCCGATGATGAACGGTGAAACCATCCGCCTGGATGGAGCGATTCGCATGGGAGCCCGTTGATGGCGGAAACGACGGCAGTCGAGGGGATTCATACAGACAACGTGACAGCCTGGTTCAGGGAGCATATTCCAGGGATTACGCCGCCACTGGCCTTCAGCCTGATGACCGGCGGCCGTTCCAACCTGACCTACCTGGTGGTGGACGCGGACCGGCAGGCCTATGTCCTGCGCCGTCCCCCTCTCGGTCAAGTGCTGGAGAGCGCCCACAACATGGGCCGGGAGTTCAGCATTATTTCCGCCCTGGGGCCGACGGGGATACCGGTTGCACCGGCCATGGGACTCTGCCGGGACAAGTCGGTCAATGAGGCTGATTTCTACGTGATGCGGTTTGTGGAAGGCCATGTTTATTCCAGCTCTCTGCAGGCAGCGAAAATTCCACGGACGCAACGCAGGGCACTGGGCCTGAACGTGATCGAGACCCTGGTCCGCCTGCACCGCATCGATCCTGATGCGGTGGGGCTGGGGGACCTGGGAAAGAAAGAGGACTACGTGGCCAGACAGGTGCACCGCTGGACCAAGCAGTATGAGAACTCAAAAACCGAGGAGATCCCAGAAATGGAAGCGGTGGGCCGCCTGCTGAAGGACAGTATTCCGGTCCAGGTCGGCGCGACCATTGCCCATGGGGATTACCGTTTCGGCAACCTGATGGTGAACGACAACCGGGTGGCGGCCATTCTCGACTGGGAATTGTGTACCCTGGGGGATCCCCTGGCGGACCTGGGGTATTTGCTGAACTGGTGGTTTCGGGCGGATGAGGTGATCCCGGGGGAGAAGGACGATGCGCCGACAGCCGTACCGGGATTTCCCTCCCGGGATGAGCTGCTCCAGTACTATGCTGAGCATACCGGCCGGGATCTCAGCCAGATCAATTACTATCGGGCTCTCTCCCACTGGCGTCTGGCAGCGATCTCCCAGGGCGTTTATCGTCGCTACCTGGAAGGGGTCATGGGCGACACCCAGGATATGGTCCTCTCCCATTACAAAAACCAGGTTTACAAACTCAGCAGACTGGCGCTGGACATCCTGAAATAGAACAGGACCGGGGACGGTTGCTTTCCCCGGGCTGCAGCCCCGCTCAACCTGACGTAACACAACCCGATGGAACCCGGCTGTTCCCTGATGAACGAATCCCATTTTCGAGAAATACCCTACAACTACACCTCCGCAGACGACCAGAAGATCTTCACCCTGATTCTGGGCACGGAAGCCTGGCTGCGGCTGCAAACCCTTCGTTCCCAGAGGGTTACCGGGCGCTCGGCCAAGCTTCTGATGCGGTTTGTCGGCGATCTGTTCATCCTGTACCGCAATCCCTTTCTTTTCCAGGATTTGCTGGATTCCGGCAAAAAACAGCGGGATTTTCTGAAGGGGCTCTCCATCGACCTGGGGATCATCGACAGCAAATCCGGCGGGAACCGGGACGTTCTGGCAATCATCCGGGCGTGCCGTGGCGCCTATCGCGCTTTTGAAGAGAAGCTCGCCTATGTGGCCTCGATGCGGGACAAACTGCGCAGGACGCTGGGAGCCATCGTCGGCAGGGAGAATATCTTTTTTGACCCGCTCTCGTTGATCTCCCATGCCACTGATGCCACCGACTGGCGCCTGCATCTCCCCCTTGCCGTCATCCTGCCGATGGAGGAGAGCCAGGTGTCACCGCTGCTGGTGGCTCTCAAAGAGCTGAAACTGGGTGTTATTCCCAGGGGGGCCGGCACCGGTCTGACCGGTGGGGCCGTGCCGGTCAGGGAACATACCGTGATGATCAACCTGGAAAAGCTGAACCGGATTCGCAGTGTGGAACGGATCCCGACCTGTCTGGAAAATGGCGTTCAGCAAGCTTTGCCGGTGATTGAACTGGAAGCAGGGGTGATTACCGGGGATGCCATGAAGGCGGCCAAAGACATGGGTCTGGTCTTCGCCACGGATCCGACCAGCTCCTGGGCCTGTACCATCGGCGGGAATATTGCTGAAAACGCCGGCGGCAAAACAGCGGTGCTCTGGGGAACCGCCATCGACAATATCTTCTCTTTCCGCATGGTCGCCCCGGATGGATCGTCCCTGGAGATCCGGCGGATCAGCCATCCCTGGCGGAAAATTCTGCCAGCCGACCCTGTTGTTTTTGAGGTCTGTGACGAGGCTGGTGAGGTACTGCGAACCATCCGATTGAGGGGGGATGAGATTCGGAAAAAAGGGCTCTGGAAGGATATCACCAACAAGCATCTGGGTGGCCTGCCGGGTCTGCAGAAAGAGGGCACGGACGGGATTATCACCTCCGCCCGCTTTATCCTGTATCAGGCGTATGCGCAGAAAAAGACCTGCTGTCTCGAATTTTTTGGCGAGAGTTTTGATGAGGCCGGCCGTGTGATCCTGGAGATTTCAAGGGAATTCGTCAACCGGGGGGAAGAAGCGCTGTTTGCCCTGGAACATTTCGACGAGGCGTATGTCCGGGCCATCAACTACAAGATTAAGGCCCCGAAACGGGAGACACCCAAAGCGGTGCTGCTGATTGACATCGTTGCCCATACCCCCGAGCAGGCGGAAAGGGGCGTGGCGCGCTTGAAGGCATTGCTGGGGGGCTTTGCCAACACCTTCCTGTTTATCGCGCGGGACGAGGAAGATGCGGAGCGTTACTGGCAGGATCGTAAACGACTGGGGGCGATCGCGTCACGGACCAATGCCTTCAAGCTGAACGAGGATATTGTGCTGCCGCTGGAGGCCCTGGCCGAGTTTACGGGGTATGTCGAGGAGGTGAATGTGGCGGAGGAGCGCGTCAACCAGCTGGCCATCGTCAGCCGTCTGCAGGACTATCTGCAATCGGCCGAACCGCTGGAGACACCCGATTGGCTGTCCGTCAAGCATCCGCGGATGGAGACCCTCTGCCGGGAGATTGGAGAGAGACTCGTTGTTGCAACCGGGCCTGAACTGCGTTCCCGAACGATGATCGATCACCTTTGGGCCGAACTGCTGGACCTGCTGCGGGGCTATGGGAGAGTCTCCGCTACGGTTTCCGCCATTATCGATGAGATCTCACGTCGTCTGATCGTGATTGCGACCCACATGCATGCCGGTGACGGTAACGTCCATGTCAATATTCCTGTTTTTTCCAATGACCTGGAGATGATGCGCCGGGCTGCCGAAACAGCGGACCAGGTTATGGACAAGGCCGTGGCACTGGGAGGGGTTGTCAGTGGAGAACATGGGATCGGGATCACAAAGTTGAAATACCTGGATCGGGATCGTCTGGATGCCCTCAACCAGTATCGACAGGCAATCGATCCCCGGGGATTGATGAATCCGGGGAAACTGTCGGATCTGACGGTTCCCGACCGGGTCTTCACACCCTCCTTCAACCTGCTGGGACTGGAAGCCCGGATCCTGCAACGGGGAGCCCTGAAGTCCCTGTCCGACAGCATTGCCAAGTGTATGCGCTGTGGGCGCTGCAAGGCCGACTGCTGTGTTTTCTACCCGGCAGCCAATATGTTTTACCATCCCCGGAATAAAAACCTGGCCATCGCCTCCCTGATCGAGGCCCTTTTGTACACAGCCCAGCGGTTCCACTCCACCCGGTTCGAATCCCTCAAACACCTGGAGGAGATCGCGGATCACTGTACCATCTGTCACAAATGTGCATCGCCCTGTCCGGTTGATATCGACACCGGAAAGGTTTCCATTCTGGAACGGGAGATCCTGGCGGTCCAGAAATACAAGCATACGGCCCTGGCGACCCGCCTCTCCCTCAGTTATCTGGAAAGCCGCTCGCCATTTTACAATTCACTGTTTCATGGGGTGGTTCTCAGGGGAGGCAGCCTGATCCAGCAGGCGGCGGTTGGACTGACCCGACCCTTTGCCGGAAACAGGCAGCGGACCGGCCGCTCGCCGCTGCAGATGCTGCGTTCTCCTTTGACAACCGTACCTGCAGACAACCTGCGGGACCACCTGCCCCATTGCCGGGAGGATCAGGCGGTGCTGATCAGCCCGCTGGGAGATCCCGTCAGCACGGTCTTTTATTTTCCGGGGTGTGGATCCGAACGCCTGTTTTCAGACATTGCCATGGCTGCGGTCTATATCCTGATCAAATCGGGCAGCCAGGTCGTTATTCCGCCGCCGTCCATCTGCTGTGGCTTTCCAGCCAGGGCCAACGCAAAAACCATGACCCACAACCGGATATCCCTGCGAAACAGTATTATCTTCAGCCAGATTCGCAAAATGTTCGGTTACCTGGATTTTGACGCCTGCCTGGTCAGCTGCGGAACCTGTATGGAGGGACTGCTGGAACTGGGTGTGGATCGGATCTTTGGGGCTGCCATCGAGGACATCAGCGGATTCGCCTTGCGGAAGGGGCTGCGGGTTTCCACACCGGAAACCTGCCTCTATCATGCCCCCTGTCATGATACCTTCAAGGGGCGGGCGCTGACAGAGCTGACCCGGTATGCGCCCTTCACCCTGCATCCGGTCGCCCATTGCTGCTCGGAGGCCGGTACCATGGCCCTGAGCCGGCCGGATATCGCCAATGCCCTGCGTGAACGCAAGGGCGACGCGCTCCGCGACATGCAGGAGAAGATGCCTGACACCCGGAAGATCCTGACCAACTGCCCCTCCTGTATCCAGGGGTTGGGACGCAATCGTTCAAAACAGATGCAGCCCAGGCACATCGCGGTGGACCTGGCGGAAAAAACCGGTGGACCAAACTGGGCGACAGAGCTTCACGTGCTGCTGCGTAACAGCGAATCCATCACTTTTTGAGGGTTCCAGACCGCTGGTGTTCTGAAATGCAGATGATCTAAATCAATTAAACTCAAGTGGATTTCAGGCACAGTAAGACAGTCAGGATCAGTAATGTCCGGTTAGGTTTTTGCAGTCCGTTAAAGACCGATTGTCAACCGTTCCGCCAAGGGGATACCGATTTAAAACACGCATGAAACCATCCCTGGTGCTCCGGGAAAACGTCCTGTTTTCCAGGGTTTTAAATCGCTATCCCCTTGACTTCACTGAAAATCTCGATTGACTGGTCCTGAAGTGCAAAAACCTAACCGGACAATGATGAGTCAGGATCATTTTTTGAATGTCCGGTTTTCGGTAAAATCAATTTTTTGACCCCGGTGCTTATGTCGGCAATCGATCGTTTTCTCAATTCTTCCCGGTCCCTGTGGATTTTTCTCGGGATCCACTTTGTCATCTGGATGGGGGTTGCGCTCCTCCTGGACGTGCATCCGGATATGGCCGATCACTGGGTCTGGTCCCGCTTTCTGCAGTGGGGTTACTATGAGCACCCCCCCCTGATTGCCCTGAACATGCGCCTGTGGACAATGGTTGTCGGCTCCAGCGTTCTGGCCCTGAAGGTTGGCAGCGTGCTGTACTCAACGGTCATCCTGCTGGTTTGCTACCGGGTCGGCGTCCTGTTCTTTGACCGCCGGGTGGCCCTTATTTTTCTGCTGATTCTGGAGACCACACCCTATTTCTCCATGGGATCGGTCTTCTGGCATATTGATCAGCCCTACATGCTCTGCTGGCTGGGCTGTCTCTATGCCGTGGGTCGCTATACGAAAAGCGGCAACAGCAACTGGTTTTTCCTGTTCGGTGTCATCGCCGGTCTGGGTGCGTTGTCCAAGTACATCATGATCCTGTTGCCGATCTGCCTGCTGGTCTGGTGCGTAATCAACCGGGAGGCCAGAAAGCTGCTGACGGACTGGCGGGTTTATCTGGCGGCATTGATAGCGCTGGCCATTGTCAGTCCGAATCTCTACTGGAATTCCCAGAACGACTGGCGGACCTTTACCTTTGTTTTTGAAAAGGGTCTGACAGGGTCTGAGCACGGCGAAAATTTCATTCAGTTCTTCTTTTCCCAGTTCCTGCTGTTTTCGCTGGTGTACAGTGTCTATTTCTGGTCGCTGGTGGTTCGGCGCCGAATGGGGGCCGCCCGTCTGTCTGCTGCCGGCAGGGGCGGGCCCATGGCCCACTCTTTTTTGCTGGTCACCGGCATTCTGCCGGTTCTGAATTTCACGGTGACCAGCTTCATGGGGAGTCTGACGGATCCCCACTGGGTGAATGTGGCCTATTTCAGCGCGTTTCTGCTGCTGGCCCGCTGGATCTCCCTGAATATCAGCGATGGTGCCCTGCGTAAACAGGTCTGGCTCTTCTCCGCTGCGGCGCTGCTCAATACCCTCCTGGTGATACTGACCCTGGCCCATGTGCTGTTCAGGGTCGCACCGGTATCGGAACCGGGGGTGATCTCGCTGAAGAAAATGGTTGGCTGGACGGAGACCGCGCGTCAAATAGAGGCGCTGCTGGCGGAGCAGGCGATCAAGATGCCGCCGTTTGTGATATCGAGGGAGTACCAGACCGCCAGCGGGCTGTCGCTTTACCTGAAAGAACAGCCCATGCCCCATGCGATCGAGAAACAGGTGCGGAACGTCTGGAGCCTGCCGTCGCAAATCGATGCCCGGGGGGCCGTTCTGGTCTGTCCACCGGAGGACTGTACCAATATTCTGAGGAAGGCGCACGACCGGTTCCGATCGCAGTTCAAAAAACTGGGCCTGATCGAAGCCGTCCGGCACGGGGTTGTTTTCAGAAAACTGAATGTCTACTACCTGCCGCCGGTCAGGCCGGCGTCAGCCGGCGACCAGCCCCCGTCTTCATAACGATTCCGTCGGGTCCTGCGGACAGGGGCTGTTCCCACAGGGGATCGAACGCATTCCTGATGTTCTTCCCCGTGGCTCCTCACCTGTCTGCTGACCGGACTCCAAACCGAAACAGGGTTTAAAACGAGTACTTGATCTCTGTCTGGATATCGGTGAACTGGTTGTCCAGCAGGTCCATGTAGGATGGCCCAAAGAGAAATTCCAGCCCGTCGGCGATCTTGTATTTGAACGTTCCCCTGACTATGGTCTGCACGGATTCCCCATCTTTGTCCCAGTAGTTGGCTGCCATCAATACCAGGTTGAGGGCGTCGCCGGTGAGAAAATTGGCGTTGACATGTCCGGAGATGAAATCGGTCCGTTCACGCACCTGGCCCAGCAGGAAGTTGGTCTGCTGGGAGCGGGCATCCGTTTTGTAATCCTCGATCAGAAGCTGACCGGCGTATATATTCACGGTGGATCCGCTTACCGTGAATTCACCACCAACAACATACTTGCTCCAGCTGTTCTTGATGGTGAGGGAGTCTCCCGCTTTGTCCTCGGTGATGGTGTTGACATAGGAGAGCTTGGCCAGCCAGCTGCCCAGGTTGTACTGCAGGTCCAGACCGGGGCTCTTGATCCGGTTATAGGCGCGACCGTTCATGGTGGTGTTCAGGTCGGCTGCGGGATCGATGCCTTCCACGTAGCTGGCCGCATAGTCCAGTTTGCCCACGGTGCTGGAAAACCGGGTGGCCCACTTGGTCTGGTTGGGTTTGCGCTGGGGACTCTCCTCGGGTCCCGGATAGAGATAGTTCTGAAACTCCATACCGATATTGGTTTTGGCAACGGGAATCATCATCAGCTCGAAGCGGCTGCCGCCGATTTTCTGGGTCATCAGAACCCCGGTGCTGGGCAGTTTGCCGTCTTCGTACTCGGTGCTCTTGTAGGAACTGTCACGGGCATTGACCCTGTCTGTCGGCACCTCCATCCCCTCGAGATAACTCCAGGTCACCAGCTGGGGACCGACCTTCCAGATGCGGCTGTGTTCATAAATTTCGACAAAGGTTTCCACCATGCGTACCTCGGCATTCTGTTTGCTGTTGTCCGTGGTGGTGGTCGTTGTATCGTGGATGGAGCTGGCGGTATTGAAATTGACGTTGTAGGCCGCAAAAAACCGGGCCTGGTCTGCCAGGTATCCCTCCAGCTTGAACTGCAGCCGGGTGCCCACATTGTTAAAACCGCTCAGGTCCTGTGCCGGCGGCTGGGTGGGATAGGATTTGAACATGTTCCAGAGCAGGTCGGAGTATTTTTCCCGGTTCCAGTATCCCAGCAGCTTGATATAGCCACCGAAGCTAATTTTAGGCGCCGAGCTGGCATACCCGCTCGCGGTTCCGCTATCTCCCAACGCATCCAGCTTGATTTCTTTGGTAAGATCAGTGTCCGCTGCCCCGGCCAGATCATCAGCCGGTTTTTTCGCGGCAGTCTGCCCCTGTTCCGTCTGCGCGTTATCTGACAGACCCGAGAGATCGTCCAGACTGTCCGCCCATCCTGTCTGCTGCAGTCCAAACACCAGCAGGGCTATCAGTGCAAGCCATCTTGTTTTCATCACCACCACCTCCGGTAACAGGACAGGGCCATCAGACCAGCCCTTTTGTTGAATAAACGGAATCTTGCTTTCATTGCGGCCTCTTTGCTATGGGTTATCTGGTTTTCCCGGATTGCCTGCAGAGGGGGTCCGGGATTAAAAAGGGTTCAGTTGGCGACAGCTTTCTGTTTCAGAATGGCCTGGGCAGAAAGCCGGGTCAGGTACGCCGGTTTTGTCAGCAGGATCAGGGCCGGCAGCAGGACTAATGCGCCGATAGAACTGAAGAACATGGTGGCTGCCATCAGAATTCCCATCATAATCTGGGGAACGAAGACGGAGAAGACCAGCACCAGGAAACCGAGTGCCACCGCCGAGGCGTTCATCAGGATCGCTTTGCCTGAGGACATGACCGTGTTGACATAGGCCCGGGAGAGATCATCCCCGGCCTTGAGTTGAATTTTCATCCGTTCCAGAAAATGGATGGTGTAGTCCACGCCGGTACCGATGGAGATGGAGGCGACCATCATGGTCGAGGTGTTAATTTCTCCGCTGATCAGCCGGATCAGACCAAAATTGAGAATCACGGTAAAGGCCAATGGAATCAATGAGAATATTCCCCCCACCGCTGAACGGAAAATGAAAAAGGTAACGATAAAGACAAACAGGAAGGAGAGCAGAATACTGCGAATCTGTGACTGGCTCAGCATCTGATTGATCGCGCTGCTGGTCGGTGCGGCTCCTCCGATGCGGATTTCGGCAATATAGGGGTCGTCATCCGGGAATACCCGTTTCAGTTCCGCCAGAGAGTGATCGAGGTATTTGTCGATCACATTGTGGGATCCGCTCCGCAGCATGATCTGTACCTGAAACTCTTTCAGGTCCGGCGTAATCATCCCCTCAAAACTGTCCCGGTTGCCGCTGAGGGCCTGGTTGAGAACCACGCCATTGATGGCCCTGTCGGTCAGGGTAATGTCGGTGAACCCGTCTTTTTCCACATCGGGCAGGCGATTAAAAGCGGGATCGTCATTGTGATAGAAGACCTTGTAGAATTTACGGACCAGATCCACCGGCGTCATGACAAATCCGGTGGGGGTGTATGCCTTGTCCCGGATGGTGATGATCGGCGTTTTCATGTCGGCAAAAAAGTGGTGCAGGGCTTCCAGTTTGTTCAGTACCACCGGTTGCTTGATATCAACCGCCAGGTAATCGGTGGTCAGGTTCAGACGGCGCTGCATCTGGAGACCGGCCGGGCTTCTTTTCAATTTTCTCAGTGTGACCACCATGTCGCCCGTTTTTTCCCAGGCTTCCTCAGCCAGTCCGAGCCGCCGGTTGATATCTTTCAGTCCGGCTACCTGTTCCCTGGAAAGGTCAGCGAAAGCAGCGGCTTTTTTGCCACTCCCGTTTCCGGTGTCATCTGAAAGACTGCTCAGGTCATCATCCGACCCCTTGTCACTGAGCGCATCCAGGGAATCGCCGCCACTGTCACTCTGGTTGCCGGCATCCAGGGCCGACAATGAAGCGTCGCTTTCCTTATCCGGTTTCGCATCCACGATAAACTCCTCGTTCAGCATGTCCTGAACGAGTTTCAGTCGCTCCATGATCGAATCCAGGCTGCCTGGAAGCGAGCCGGCATCCGTCTGTATGTTCTGACTGATGTGTGCGGCGGCACTCAGGTCAGGTTTGTTTTGTGTCAGGGTCTGCCAGGCGTCGGTAAAGGCCAGCAGCTGTTGCCTGAATTCAGACTGGGATTGTGAGCTGTCCAGGTTGATTCGGTCCCGGAATCTGAAGAGCAGGTTGATGTTGGTCGTTCCGGTCAGGTTTTCGTTGATAAACTGATCACTCTGGTACAGCGGGTTTGCTTCATCGAAATTCTTCATCATGCTGCCTTCGAATTTGTTTCCCGTAGTCAGAATAATCGATGCGACAAAGATGAGACCCAGAATTGTGAATGTCTGTTTGGGTTTGCGGGCGACCAGTTCAGATCCGGAGCGCATGAGACGCAGGATCAGGGTCTCCCTTTTTCTGCCGGGAATACCGTTGACCATGACCTTTTTCTGCTTTGGCAGTCGCCAGAGTACCAGCAGTGACGGGGTCAGCGTCAGGCTCAGGATCAGGGCGATGGAAACCCCCACGGCTGCAAAAATACCGAATTCCTGGATCATGGACAGTCCCGATGTGGCGAGCGAACTGAACCCGGCCATGGTGGTAATGGCGGCCATGATCACGGCCACACCCACATGGGCTACCGATTTCTGGACCAGTTCCCGACGATCGGTCTCGGTTGCGGCATCCTCGTAATAGCGATTCAGCAGGTGAATCCCGTAGGCGGTCCCTACCCCCAGCAGAATGATGGGCAGCATGGAGGTGCCCATTTTCAGCGCAAGCCCGAGCACCGCCATGATGCCCATCGTCCAGATGACCGAGAGGACCACCGTCAGCGCCGGGATGATGATCCCGCGGAGACTGCGGAAACTGATTCCCAGGATAAAAAAGATTACCAGCACGGCGATAGGGACCAGTGTCCGCATATCCTGGGACATCATCGAGCCGATAACGCCGATGACAACCGGCATTCCAGCCACATAATAGTTGACCCCATCCATGCGGTGACGGCTGAGAACCTCGGAAACCATCCGGTAAACCTCGGCGAAATCAAAGATATTCTCCACATCATGGAGCTGGAACTCCAGATTTTCCCTGCTAAAAGGATCAATTCGTTCCAGGGTGAAGTCCCAGATGTTATTGATGAAGTTGTTCCAGGTATCAACATTGTCGGCGGTAAAAAAATCGCTGCGCTCTGTCAATGCCATGATGGCTTGAAAGTTTTCGGCCGTCATCTCCCGAGCCAGCCTGTCTTTCATCACCGGATCATTTTCTGTGGCACCCCGGAAGGAATTGTTCAGGAAGCGGGACAATCGCTGCCGGGTCTCGGACACCTGTCTGGCAATGAAGGCATCATCGACCTGGATACCGGCCACTGTTTTACCGTAGATCTGGAACGGAAAGACGGAACTTTTTCCCTGGAATCGCTCCTTGAGCCGCGTTTCACTGAGGGCGGTTGATAGCTCAAGGATGGTGTAGCGCTTCTTGTAATCCCATTTGCGGAGCATGGCGACAGAGATGTTGGATGCATGCATGTCCCCTGACAGGAGGCTGTTCCTGAATGAACGGTCCTCAAGAATGCGGTGGGTCAGCTCCGGGATGATCTGTTGCAGGTCCTGGTCATTTTCCGGGAGACGTTCCGACTCGCCGGGTCTGGAGGGAATACCATGATCTTTTTTCAGTTTTTCGATATAACTGCCTGCCACGACCGACCCGGTTTCCCTATCCATAACGGCATCCTCCAGGTTGGCGACCGAATTGATATTTTCCGTATCAATCCCGATACCCTGTTCCAGGGTCTCTTTTTTGCCGGTGAGGATGCTGTCAAAGGTCTTGGACGCTTTCAGCGCCTTGATATCGAGCACAATCTGTTCGATCTTTTTCAACACCGCTGCTTCCATCACAGAGCCGGTGGTTTTTTCAATCCCCACCAGCATGACATCTTTGTAGTTGAAGTTCTTCTTGTAGTAGTCATCCGATTTAACGGCCAGGACGTTGGTCGGCAGGGACTTGGTTACATCTGCTTCAAACTTCAGGTTGTTTGCCATCTGCTGCATGAAAAACGCCGTGATGGCGAAAACCACCAGGATGACGATCCAGGGAAATCGGGTGCAGAAACGACTGATTGTTTTTAACATAAGATGATCGTTGGATTTACTGGTTTAGAAAAAGGCCTGAAATCAGGCTTTATCGCAAAAGACGGTGCCCCGGTCATCCACCGGGATTGGCCGCAGGCAGGCCGAGCCATTTCGCCCCCGGAAAAACAGAGGGTTGGTGTAGCCTGCCCATTGCCGTTTCGCCCCCAAAAAAACAGAGGGTTGGTGTGGCCTGCCCATTCAGGTTCTGAGACCATTCAAAAACAGATGATGGAGATCCCGGATTTCGATTTCCGCTGACGGGGCGTCCATTGTCGCCCAGCGCAGGAAAAACATCCGGATTGTCTGATTGAGCAGCGCCGCATGTTTTCCATGATCCTCATTCCTGAAAATCCCCTGGTCCACCCCCTCTTTCAGAATGTTCATGATCCGCATATCATGCTCCGGCATGTCATTGATCAGGTTCATTCCGACCTGCAGCAGTTCTTCCAGCACCCCTCTTGACATGGCATATTCGCTGACGATCCTTCGATGGTGACGGATCAAGGCCAGGGTTGAGTGGAGCAGTTTCTCATCCGCCTTCCGAAATGGCCGCATTTCCAACTCGAGTTCCTGCCAGAGAACCTCCAGATTCGCTCGTACATTGCAGATGAAAAGATCCTCCTTGTTTCTGAAATAGTTGTAGATCGTCCCCTTGGCGATACCGGCATCCTCAGCGACTTCATCCAGGCTGGTCTTCCTGAACCCGTGCCGGAAAAAAAACTTGCGGGCACTTTCCAGAATATGTTTTTTTTTATCTTCCATCAAGCATCAGTCCAAAAAAAGTATTCGGGCGGACCCGGTGAAAACCGATTCAGGGGGATTTGTCTGGCGACGTCACCAAAAAGCAGATCTATGTCCCGGGGCGGTATTCGGAGTTGACTGATTGAATAATAGAGTCATCTGGTTTTTTAGTCAATCCAATTTTGTCATCCTGTAACCCGCCATGCCTTGTCGGGCACAACGACGGATGAAAATGATATCTCGGTGTTCACCCGCGACTGATATGAACACGTTTCAGTCGGGAGACTTATTTCAAGCTGATCCAGGACTTGCTTTGCTCTTCGAAGCTGCAAGTCTCGCTTCTCACCCCAAAACTTGCTTTGCTCAAACAGTTAGGGTCTCGGACGCTTCGCTTCGTCAGGATCATCCAGGAAACTGCTCCAAGCAATTGAAACAGCTCTATGACAGTCACTCAGCCCAGCTTGTTTTCCTTCGTGATCTCCGTGTCTCTGTGGTGAGTGTGTTTCATACAAACACCCA
>Ga0180009_10001163_pt1 | contig 32817 bp, 18 predicted proteins | sample OS_PC_MetaG_FD_123537 | JGI IMG/M metagenome (GOLD analysis project Ga0180009, IMG submission 123537) | Groundwater microbial communities from the Aspo Hard Rock Laboratory (HRL) deep subsurface site, Sweden - OS_PC_MetaG | ecosystem: Environmental > Aquatic > Deep subsurface > Groundwater...
AGCCACCAGATTGGATCGAGAAAAAATCTTGATACAAGCACAGCCCAGCTTTGTTTATGTGAAAGCATCTCGCCCCATCCAGGAACTCTTTCCACTTCACCGGTTGTTGAAGCATTTTCTTTTTGTCCATCTAAAATAAATTTTCTTTCTTCTTCGCTTAACCACGGATGCGAATCCGGCAGAGCTTTGTTTATATAAACCCAAGGAATAATCCAGAGAAGTCCTAGTATTCCTAATACAACAAATGTCATCTGCCAGCCCATTAAAAGATAAAGCCAAGCAATCAGCGGCGCCGATATTACAGCACCGAGCGAGGCGCCCGAATTAAATATACCTTGAGCAAACGCTCTCTCCTTAATCGGAAACCACTCTGCATTTGATTTTGTTGCTCCAGGCCAGTTGCCTGCTTCACCTAAACCGAGCATGAAACGGAAGAAACTAAAACTTGCTAAGCTGCGTGCCAATCCGTGGAAGGCAACAGAAAATGACCAGACAACAATTGAAATAATAAACCCAATTTTCGTCCCAACCTTATCATACAATTTACCCGATAGACTTTGACTTATTGCATAAGCAATTGTAAACATGATTCCGATTAATGCATAGTCTTCTTTATTTAATCCCACGTCACCTTCGATTGAGGGCCACATTATTGCAAGTGCGCTTCTATCGATGTAATTGATTACAGTTGCAATCGCAACAAGAATTACTATCCACCAACGCAATCCTTTAACTTGTTTCATGAGAATCTCCTAATTTCAAAAGAAGTTTATTTCGTGTAGCCCGACTTTCCTTTCATAAAGTCTTCCCGTATAGGGCTGAATACGTCTATCAGCATACCGTCTTCCAAGCATACCGCGCCGTGTTCAATATTTGGCGGGACGCAGAAACCGTCACCGCCTTCCAATATTTTTTTTTCGTCACCAATTGATACTTCGAATTTACCGCTTACAACGTATGTTGCTTGACTATGTCTGTGTTTGTGCCTAATACCGATTCCGCCCTTATCAAACTTAACCTGAACCATCATTATCTCGTCGTTATAGCCCATAAATTTTCTATTCATCCCTGGAGCTACGTTTTCCCAATCTATCTCTTTCGTAAGATTGTATAATTCACTTTGATATTTCATCTTTTATTCCTCATTCAGTATGTATTCATAACTTTGGGCGGCAATAATCTTTTTGCCACAAGGTCTCGAAGACACAAATATATTTTTAAATTATTTTTGAATTGCAACCGGTCCAGTCCATGAGAGCTTTTTGCCATTAACTGTAACTGAATGCTTTTTACTTTTATCGGAATTTTTGTGAGACAGCATCAGATTCCAATTAAAGTCTTTTCCCACGATTTCTGCAACGGAATAGTTGTTATCGCTGTATATGACCCGAATATTTTTAATGCTGCTGTATGATCCGTAGGAGTACTCAAGAGTAGGATTAAAATCTCCGTGAGGCTCGATTACTGAGGCAAATAATTTTGATTTACCGCTGCTTCTAAAAATAACGGCAGGTTCATTGCGCAAGTTGAATTCGGGATCTGTTCCGCCAATTCGGGCAAAATACACTTTTGAATTTTCACCGGTATTTGATGTGATTGAATAAAACCTGCTTCCATTCCACCACGTAATCTGTGAAGTTGAATTTAAATCAGCTTCCGCTTCCTTCCACAAATGTTCGTAACCGTTATCCGAACCCATCAATGTTCTTGCTGTTGTATACGGCGTGTACTTAAAGTTAGCGTGGATTAAATGACCCATGTAATAAAAGGGCAGATCGTATTGACGAGTATCTTCGGATTCAACTTTTAATAAATCGACTAAAATGGGGCGGGTTAATTTTTCTCCATTTATAAGTATAAGCGTTCTATGCTGCTCTACGCCATCATATGCATTACTTTCTTTTGCTCCTGCGTATTGAAAATTTACGTCATCGGCATTAAAGCAGAATCTATTTGAATGGTGTTTTTCTGACTCGCTTCGTTTGCCATTGAATTGTGATTTTCCGTCAACAACTAGAGTATTGTGTCCGACTGTTTGTTTTACAAACGAATCATTTTCGTGAAGATATCTTCCGCCGAATTTTTGTTCAACGTTTAAAAACCGCGCTGCGCCGTAATCTTGAATTATTTCTCTCCCCTGATTATAAAAAAGGAACGTTAGTTTATCAAAATGACCATGCGACAATCCGTGCCCGCCGTATTTAAAAAGAACGGCTTCCTGATCATCGTTAGCGCCGTACCTAAATATTCCAATTCCGCCTTCGTCTCCGTTCGGTCCATCGGTGTACTCAACACTTTCCCATTTGAATGGAGGAAGAGACTCAGCGTTGTTCAAGCCAAGTGCCGCATCAAGCCCAGCTTTTGTAATGGAAACTTCATTGTGAAGTTTCACAATATTCAGAAGTTTTTCATCCTGTTCGTAATTTGAGTAAACAAAATTCACGGCAAATATTAATTCCGGCGACATCCATGTTTTTTCTTTCAACGCATCATTAATCGGCATGAATACGCCGTCTGTGTATGTAACTTGCAAAGCCGAATTCAATGCCTTCTCTAAAATTTGGTTTCTGTATTTATAAATTCCTAATTCGGGCTGATTGTTTTTAATTACTTCAGCAAAGATGAAAAATGGCCATAGAGCATACCTCACATAATAACCGCCCTCTGTGTAATATCCGTCCGGCGAAAAAAGTTTATCAAGTTGAGCAAAAAATCCCGTTTCGCCTTTCTCATCGGAACCGTACAATGCCTTCTTCACAAAATCATCTCTGCCAAGAACATAGCCAGTCATTCCAACTGCTGCCACACTCCATGTTCCGTGATTATGAATTAAATCGAATTCGTGTATGCAGTCTGTCATGAAAAATTCAACCATTGGCAGAAAGATGCGCTCCTCATAAGATTTTCTTTCTTCGGGTTTAAGCCAATCGTAAATGCAATCATAAGCCTGAATAGTGTGAAGCAGCCAAACGGTTTCGTTTAGACTCTGCCAGAACAAGCGTCCAGGAGTCTGTCTTTTACCCTCGGGGTGTTTGCCGAGAGTAGGATAAAACTCAGCATACTCATTCAGCATATCTCTAATATATGAAGCATATTTTTCGTCCCTTGTAAGCGAAAAAAGAATTCCCGCTTTATGCATTATGTTATAGTTCTTTTTATGCTGTTCGTGCGTGTATCCTCCACCGGGATCTTTAGGAAGCGGAACTTGCATAGGCTGCAGAATAACCTTGTCGATATCTGATTTAATTGCTTCAAGTGATTTATCGAATAATGGAGCTCCGCCCAATTTTGATTGGATATAGCTTACATCACTTTTTGTGAGAGCCAAATTCGGATGAGATTTTTGAGCAGTTATATTTATAAACGACAGAACAAATAGACTAAGAATTATTTTCTTCATTTTACATTACCTTTTTAGATGAAATAAGTGCCGCCATTAATTTCAACACTCGCGCCAGTTATAAAAGACGACTTGTCGGAGAGCAAGTAAACAACAAGATCTGCAACTTCGGGCGCTTCACCTTCTCTTCTAAGCGGAGTCATTCCCGCAACTTTTTCTCTTACTTCCGGTTTTGTGAATGTATCGTGAAATGTAGTATTGATCATTCCAGGAGAAACTGCATTCACTCTAATTTTCTTTGGACCTAACTCCTTTGCTAACCCTCGTGTTAAAGTTAGAACGCCGCCTTTTGATGTTGCATATGCTATAGCTCCGGGACCGCCGCCATCGCGTGCTGCTTGCGACGAAAAGTTTACTATCGCTCCACCTTCGGGCATATGTGGAAGAACCGCCTTTGTTACAAGAAAAACCGTTTTCAAATTTAGAGTCATCAAGAAATCCCAAAAGTTCTCATCCATGTCTTCCATTGTTTTTCTCGCGACCAATCCACCCGCAACATTCACGAGAAAGTGAATTTCGTTTCCGAATTCCTTTGTGCACTCGGCAACTACTTTATCAATATCTGCCTGTTTAGTCATATTGCCTTGAACAGCAATCGCAGTACCGCCATGTTCCTTTATCGTTTTTATAGTTTCATTTGCATCTTCCGGATTATCATAATAATTCACGCAGACTTTAACTCCAGCTTCCGCAAGTTTTAAGGACGTCTGTCTTCCAATATCTCTCGCACCACCGGTTACAATTACGGTTTTTCCGTTAAAAAATGTCATGTCATCTCCTATAAATTTATAATTCATTAATTCGATTTTGATTTAAATACTTTTTCAGCATGCTGTTCGGCTATTTTAAGATGTTCCACCATTGCCTTGTAAGCTTTATTTGAATTTCTTTCCTTTACTGCCTCAAAAATTTTTGTGTGCCATAACACAGCAGATTCCTTTGCTTCGCTAATAGTGGCATACACGGTTGATTTAAGCTTTGGCATCAAGTTGTGAATTGGCGCTAAAAGCAATGGTATTACAACATTTCTTGTAGCTCTGGCTAAATCCAAATGAAATGCCATATCCCATTCAGCGAGTTCATCGTATCCGCTTTTGCATTCAACAAGCGCGTTAATATCTTCCTCAAGCTGATTTATATCTTCTTCGGTATGATTTAATGAAGCTTCGCGAGCGATTGCAGGTTCCAAAATTCTTCTTGCATGAATGAGATCGAGAATATAGTTCCTATCGAGATTTAATTTAAGATACTTCTGCATCGGGTTGCTAACCGACTCCGAAGTGAATGAGTTAACAAATATACCTTTCCCCTTTTCTACGTTGATCAATCTATATGCGGAAAGTATTTGCAATGCTTCGCGAACAGAAGTTCGGCTTACTCCAAACTGTCTGCAAAGTTCAAGTTCAGACGGCAGTTTAGAACCTGGCTGAAACGTTTTATTAAGAATAGCTTCCTCGATTTGTGACGCTATTAAATTGCTTATCGAGACTCTATTCCCAACATGATTGAATATGTTCCCATCCATTTATTTACCCAAATAATTAAACTTATCTTTCAACTCTTCCTGAACCGTCGCCGCCAGCAAGTTTATCTACTTCGTCTGCAGAAACTAAATTAAAGTCTCCGGGTATAGTTTGTTTTAAGCAAGACGCTGCTACTGCAAATTCTAGAGCATCTTTTGTGCTTTTCTTTTTAAGCAGACCGTAAATCAGCCCGCTTGCAAATGAATCCCCGCCGCCTACTCTATCCACAATTTGAACATCATAAATTTTTGAACGCTGCGGAGATTTACATTCTTTATCGTCATGCAGTAAAGCGCTCCATCCATTGTGCGATGCACTGTAACTCTCGCGAAGAGTAATGGCAACTGTGGAAAATTTGAAGCGGTTTTTCAATTCCTTTGCCAGTTCGAAATATCCGCTTTCATCAAGCTCTGCGTTTTCAACATTTGTAGAATCGGCATGCATTCCTAAACATTTCTCTGCGTCTTCTTCGTTAGCAATGCAAACATCAACGTATTCCATCAACGGAATCATTACCAACTGCGCTTCTTTTTCGGTCCACATTTTATTTCTGAAATTTAAATCGCAGCTTATTGTAAGTTCTTGTTTCTTCGCTTCGATGCACGCTTCCTTTAATGCTGCCCGCGCATTTGTTCCAAGAGCGGGAGTAATGCCCGTCCAATGAAACCAGTCTTTACCAGCAAATATTTTCTTCCACTTAAATTCATTTGCTTCAGCTAAACTGATTGCAGAATTTGATCTATCATAAATTATTTTTGAAGCTCTTTGACTTGCGCCGGTTTCAAGGAAATAAATTCCCACCCTTTCTCCGCCGCGCAACATATAATCATCTTTAACTCCGAATCTTCTTAAATGATTTACGGCAGACTGTCCAATTTCATTCTTAGGAAGTTTTGTAACGTAATAACTCTCAAATCCAAAATTTGCTAATGCTACAGCAACATTTGCTTCTCCCCCGCCGTAAGCAACATCGTAATTCTGTGATTGCACAAATCGGTTATATCCTGGAGTTGATAACCGGAGCATAATTTCGCCGAATGTTACAATTTTTTTTGACATCTTTTCACCCATTTATATCAATATATTATTAACTGTTCTCTTTGATTCAATATTTGCCATTAATTTTTGTGCATTTTCCGTAAGCACATTGTAATTGCCGGATTCAATAGCTTCGTTATCAAGAAGCGCGCTTCCAATACCAACAGCGCATGCGCCGGCATTTAACCACTCTCCTGCATTTTCAAGAGTTACACCGCCGGTTGGCATTAACTTTAAGTGGGGCATCGGCGCTTTGATTCCTTTAAAAAAAGCCATGCCTAAAACGTCTGCGGGAAACACTTTGATAATATCCGCGCCGAGTTCATGCGCGGTTTGAATTTCCGTTGGTGTAAAGCATCCCGGCATTGCAGGTACATTTAAGTTATGAGCCGTATTAATAATTTCTTTTTTGAAAATTGGGCTTACAACGTATTTGGCTCCTGCATCAATTGCCTGCTCTGCCGTTATGCTGTCTAAAACGGATCCAACGCCAACAATCATATCTTCGCTGAATTCTTTGGTCACAAGCTCAACTTGCTGGATTGCGTTAGGTACAGTCATGGTTATTTCAATTCCTTTCACGCCGCCTTTGTAAATTGCTTCAACTACTTTTAATAATTTGTTTTGATCTTTAACGCGTATTACTGCTACGGCGCAATTTTCAATAATCCGTTTTGTTATTTGGTCTTTATTCATTTTATTTATCTATTAATATTAGAAGTGCTATTTGGCGGATAAAATAATACAGTATACCAGGAATAATGGATCTAAATCGGCTTTGATTAAACTGATGCGCTTAATGTTTTCTAATTTTTTGTGAACGCTGTAAAATCTGCTATCCTCAAGTGAATAAGAAACCATTGCAATTGAAAATAAATTTGAATTGTCGAACGGTACTATCTGTTCCTTTTTCCAGTTGTGTGGTTCAAGATAAAACGGAATTAATTTATTAAAAACTGCAAGCAGAATTACATCGCTTACGGTTTTATGATTCCAAATATCGAAACCACGCAAGGAACCCATTGACGCAGAAGTACTGAGCGCCCAAAGATTAAACTCGGAATAATGCAGCGAAAGCGTTCTTGCTTCTTCTTCGGGGAAACTACCAGTTTCATCAAGTTGATGAACAAGTAGCGTATCCTGAATATATTGCAATGCTGATTGGAAGGAATTATAATCTTTGAGGAAAAGAGAGTACGCCGCCGTTTGTGCGTAATACCAACTTCCATGATTATTCATTCTGTATTTTTCATCTATTCCATTTGGACTTGTTTTCATCCAGAGTAAAAATTGAGTAAACCAATTTCTTAAACCTGCGTGATCTTCAGCATTCCAGAAGCCGCTTTCCCGCAAAAAATTTACCGCTTCCAATAATCTTGTGAATCTTCCTGCCTCAATTAATCCAACTCCTCTGCCTTCGGCTTTATTGCGAACAGACTGCGCATAATTCAGATTAGGATTCATTTTTGTTAAACTGTCCAAAAACCAAACACGAATTATTTCCGATGCTTTATCAGCGTACTCTTTATTATCTAACAAATATGCCGCGTAACTCAGAGTGGAAACCGCTTGACTCATAATCGTGACGGAAACTTTGTGATTTGTAAATCTGTCTGGGTTCCTCTGCCCATCTTTTCTTCTGTAAGGCGCATCGGGGTCATCTTCAACGGGCCACCAATAGGGACCTTCGCTAAAATAGTCGTGCAGGTCGCCGCTTGCAGCAGGTGATTTATCAAATGTTACGCTCCAAGGTCCTTGCGTTAAAAAGTAGTTGGCGGCATCAGCTAATTTATTTTTGTAGTCAAATAATTCGCCATCTTCCGCCGCATTCATTTTTCCCTTTGCGTTTGCAACGTCTGCATTCTTAAAATAGAAAAACTTTAATTCGCTTTGTTGCGCGAAAAGTGCGTTCATTTGTATGCACGCGAAGAGGAATATTACGATTGCCGCTATTCTTTTGTTCACAGTGTTATGGTGTTAATTTTGACGTTCTTCAATTTATAATAGAAATGTAACTGCCCTTGAAATCTTGATTCCTTACTTCGATTATTCCTTCTTCAAATGGTACGGCTTTGTACTCTATTGATGCTTTTCCGTTTGCCATTTCTATGATTGAGCTTCTGCCGGGTGTACCGTAATTTTCTAACAATTTCCCCGCTCCGCTCAAAGAAAAATACACTCTATCGTTATAATCAATACAAAAATTTTTATCCTTATCAACAGCTTTTGCCGTGATAAGATAATTTCCGTTTGAGAGACGTTCACTGCTAAGTATTAATTCTTCCGGTTTATCGTTCTTTTTATATGTGTAATTAATTTCCAAATTGTCTTCAGTTGCTATTTTACCGTCTCTATAGCCTACCGCTCTGATAGCATTAACTCCTTCAAGAAATTCTACATCCCACGTTGCTCCACTTGCGGGAAACTTTGAGATATCCTTCTTTTTCTTACCCAAACTTTTAGTATTCACTAACAACTCAACCTCGTCGCAATTGCTAAAAACATTCACTTCGCGCTTAAGTCCTTTTTGACCACCTCTATCAAGCCATGTGTGTGATTCTATATAACAGAAATATGGTTTCTCTGTCCAATAACTTTTAAAAACATAATACGCATCCTTCGGTTTTCCATCGCGATCAACCAATCCCTTTTGATTTATGTACGGAATTGCGTTCTCCGGACGAAGCGGAGTGCCAAAATCCTTAAAAGCCCATTGAGCATTTCCGGTAAAGTCCGGAAGTCTTTCTGAGACCATCAAATGCCAATCAAACAAATCAACAATATAGGATTCACTCCAGTCGCCCATTTTAGCAATACTTTTTAATTCAACTTGATTTATCGTTTCAGCCCATTCATCTGGATTTAAAAATCCGTCGCCTGTTATAGTTGTTTCAGTATGCCTGCCGACATGACTTGACCCACCGTATTCTGCGTGGAAGAATCTTTTATACTCTTTTATTGCTTTGGAAATTGCTTTTTCGTAACTCTTGTAAACTCCCGAATACCAGCCAGCCCATATTGAAGGAGAAAACACATCAAAAATATCCGAGCCTTCGTAAAATTTTCTTATAGAAGTAACTCTGTACGGATCGAGAGAATGTGCTATTTTATTTAATTCCTCGGAGAATGACCGAAGTAAATCAATATCATCTCCGCCTTCAAAATCCGGAAGCCAGTAAACTTCGTTACCGATTGACCACATTATAATTGAAGGATGATTATAGTTTTGATTAATAATTCCTCGGAACATTGTTTTTGCACTTTCCTGCCATACATTGTTGCCCACTCCACCGCGGCACCAAGGCAATTCATCCCACACCATAAGCCCTAATTCGTCACATGCTTTATATACTTCAGGATCTTGCGGGTAATGCGCAAGTCGTACAAAATTAGCTCCCATTTCTTTAATCATTTCCATGTCTTTTCTATGAAGAGAATTGGGCAGAGCATTTCCAAGTCCCGCATGTTCTTCATGTCTGTGCGTTCCGCGGAGAAGCAGCCTCTCGCCGTTCAAATAAAACGGACCATGCTCTTTGAACTCGAACCAGCGGTAACCATATTTTTCATTAACTCTATCAATTACTTTACCATCGGATAGAACAGATATCTCCATTGCGTATAAATTCGGTGAATTTACGTGCCATAATTCGGGTTCAAGAATTTGGGGAAGATTAATATTTGCAATTTTTACAGCTTCTATAATTTGTGATGAAGTTAAAACAATTTTTGAACGTGGGTCTTTTACTACTGTTTGTATTTCAACGGCGTTTATTAATTCCTTATTAAACTCAATATTCACAGATGTTTCAGCGCTTTCAGGGGATACGTTTGGAGTAGATATTTTAACTAAACTTATATGATTATCCGGAAAAATCTTTAACCATACATCTCTTGTGATTCCGCCGAAAATGAAGAAGTCAGATTTTTGCGAAGGGATTATTTCTCTGTCAATAGTATTATCAGCTTTTACGGTAATTTTGTTTTTACCTTCAGCAATAAATTCTGTTAAATCAATTTCGAAACCGATGTACCCGCCAATATGTTTGCCGGCAAACTTATTATTGACATACACTTCGCTGGAAATATTGACCCCCTCGAAGTAAAGAATGTATTGTTTACTTTTTTCAACTGTATTGAGTGAGATGATTTTTTCATACCAACTTGCATCTCTTCTATAACCAGGAACATTATCCACCGCGTCAAAGTTATTCCACGTGTGTGGAAGATTTACCTTTTGCCATTGTTTATCAGTTAAGTGCAGTTTTGAATAATCAGCGATATTATCCTCAAGATAAAACCAATCGTCATTCAAAAGAAATTGCCGCCTTGGCACCGTTAAATCAGTTTGAATTACTTCTTTAGTTCTCTTGTAATATTTATTCAGCGCCTCGATAAAGTAATAATCACCGCAAGGGAATGATTCGCCGATTCCCCACCCTTTGTTATAATTATAAACAGTATGCAGTAAAAGCCCTTCTTCTTTCCGAGCTGAATTTGTGAAAGAATAACCTTTAACCAATTTGAGCGTTAAATCATCGGCAGCATTCGTAAACCGTTCATAATCGCTTCTACTGTTTGTTATTTCTGCTAACAAATAAAATCCCGAAGCGGCAATCGCGGCGGCGGAAGCGTCCTTAATATTTTCAGTTCCTGTTAAATTCAAATCCCAATAAGGCATTCCATCTTCAGGCAGATTATTAAGAAAGTACTCACCCATATTTTTTGCGGTAATGTAAAACCTTTGATCATCAGTATATTTATACGCATTTGCGAAACCGTAAATTCCCCAAGCCTGTCCACGCGCCCAGGCTGATTCATCTTCCGCGCCTTGATGAGTGAATTTCTTTGTCACCTTTCCTGTCTCAGGATTAAACTCAACAACGTGATACGCTGAAAAATCACTTCGCACGTGTTCATTCATACAAACCACAGCATGTTTGTAAGCAATGTCATACAATTCAATTAGTCCTGTTTCATTCGCCGCCCAAAAAAGAAGCTCAAGATTCATCATGGTATCGATTATCATCAATCCTTCTCTATCGGGTTTACCAAGTTTACCCCATGCTCTAATAAATTTTCCGTTTTTATTGAATCTTTTGGCAAGCATTTGCGCAGCGTTAATTGCCGCAGATTTATATTTTTCATCTCCGGTTTCACTAAAAGCTTTAACCACGGTTGGTAGAAAAATAAAGCCCATGTCATGAGTATAATCAATGCCTGCATACTCAATTAATTTATTCGCCCATGCAACTGCACGTTTTTTCAATTCCTCTCTGCCTGTCATTTCATACGTCAGCCAAAATTCACCGCCAATAAATCCCGAAAGCCAGTTTACATTGTCTCTAAACTGCCATTTCCCGTCAACGGTATACTCAGCGTATCTGCCGCTAAATAGATTATCTTTTTTAATCAACTGCTGCTCAAGTGATTTCAAATAGCTCTGATCGAGATTCTGAGCATTCGAAATTATTGAGGAAACGATAATGACAGCGACTGATATTGACTTAATAAATTTTCTTTTCATAAAGACAGATTTGTAATGTGCTCTTGTAAATTTGGATTTGGTTACATCCAGAGTATCGGTTGGCGTATTGGAAAGTTTCTATTTACTTCTTCTACATCCGAATCGGGATCTAATTTTTTCCAGAGTTCGATATATTTTTCTTCATTATATGCTAACCCGGCAAAAAGAAGGCTTGGATGTCTTACCGGCCATTCATCATGATACATCACGTCGGGAGGCAAATTCCATTTCGATTTATCAGCGATGAAGGGATACATGAACTCAACTGCTTTCTTAAAACTTTTTCCATCAGCCGTTTCGTATTCCCAAAGATTTTCATCTTCTGTGGAGAGCGTTAAACAAACCATCCCCATTGCATCCATATTAAATAATGAGTAACCATATGGCTTCGTGCGTTTTAATTCTTTCGGGAAACTTCCGTCCGCCTCTACCTGCAATGGCAGAATATCCGATTTGTAAAATTTCCTACATTCTTGTAAAACCTTTTCATTTCCGGTAAGCTTGGCAAATTCGGCAGCTTGCATTATATAACATGTACTGTGATTATTGCCGTTATTTTTTTCTTCGTAGCCGAATGGATGTTCTATTAGCCAATTCAAATAATCTTCAAACCATTTGATAATTGGTTCGGCTTCACTACGCGTTATATAATTTGTATCTAGCAAAACAATAATTGTTTGCGCTACTTCCACTAGATGTATGGTATCAATTATTCCAATGCCCCTGCCAGTTACTCTTCCTTTAATTGCTTGCGCGTAAAGCATGTGCGGATTCATTTTTGTGTCTTCAACCGCGAACCACGCATTGAGATGTTTTAAGGCTGCATCCGCGTATTTTTTATCTTGAGTAATTTTATATGCCGCAACAAGAGCGGCAACTTTCAAACTCATCTCTCTCATTGCTTCGCGGTGTTTCGTAAAATTATCCGGATTCGTCAATCCATCTTTTCTTATGTATGGTCCGTTCGGATTTTCAGGATCGGGCCACCAATAATCGCCTTCGGAATAAAAATCATTATTTCCGCCGCTGCTTCTTTCACACTTGAATGAAGTTACTGTCACCGGCTCATCGTTCAAATATTTTTCCGCCGCAGTAATAATTCTTTTCTTGTCTATCGATTTAACATCAACCATATCACTCTCGCCACAGTTCTTAAATCCAACTGCAGTAAAGGTGAAAACGATTAATAAATATTTATGAGTGTTATTTTTAAACATGCTCTTGATTTATTGGATCAGCATCATTTTAATTGTTCTCATTCCCAAATCACTAGAAACAGTAAGAAAATAAATTCCGGACGCAGCTTTGCCGTGATGATTATTTGTACCATTCCATTTCAAAAAATTTGTTCCCTTTTCCATGTAACCGTTATAGAGTTCTTTGACCTCTTTGCCAATGGAATTATAGACCTTCACAATAATTTTACTGTTTTGTGGAAGAGAAAATGAAATTGTCGTTGAAGGATTAAACGGATTAGGGTAATTCTGGAATAGCTCAAAAGATTCTGGTATTGAAGCCGAATGAACAAACTCTTTAACGGAAACAATATTTTTCATTCTTTCTTCGTATTGAGCCAGATAGAGTGAGCGTGGGTGAAGATTGTTCTTATTCGCTCCTTCAATATATCCTTCCGGTTCATCAAAAGGGGCGGAGGGGTATTTTCCGGTTATATTTCCTTTACAGCCAATAGCATAATTTTGGGCAGTCGGCGGTTTCTGAACTATTAGATATCCCTTCGCTACGTCACAATTCCACGCAACTGAGTGTGCAATTGCCCAACCGTGACTGGTTCCGTAATAACCTCTATTATATAAACCAAGTAAGCGCGGATTTAGCCCTGGTCTTGGTCCATCCAATTCAATTAGATTATCAAATAATATACCCATGCTCCATGAGCGGTGTCCTTCGCTGCTTGTGTATGCCCCTTTCGAAGTACAATCAACAAATGCACAGCCGGAAGTCCACGTTGTACCGTTTGAAACATAGGCATGTCTTCCGTCCGTTGCATTGCATCTATAAAAAAGTATTTGCTGAGAAGCAGTGTAAACATTAAAGTTATATCTACGTTCGCCTTCTATTGTGCTTACAGGATCAAGTGCATCACAGTCAACAACTGTTATTCTTGTTGCAGTGTTACACCGCACGGCTGATTGACCAAAATGAAGCATCGTACAGTTGCGCACCCACGAGTCTTCTATTAAGTAAAGATCAATTGCCTGCCAAGCGTGGCTTTCATCTGTACCGCCGGCAGACTGAATATCAATTCGTAAATCTTCAATACCAATATTAGTTTTAAGACCTGTTCTAGCATATTTATAGATATATGATTGTGATTGACTTTTCACGAGCGTATTAAATAAAGGTACGTCAATTGTGATTTTGTTGCCTTCAATTTCTTTTATATAGCGGTTAAAAACTATCGGCCAAGCATTCGGACTCCACGGCAGATCTACGCTCGGATCGGCGCCCGGATCGTTGGAATGAGTTCCACCGTAATCAACAGCTTGCAACCAGCCATCCGTACCTGGGTGAAATATTATTATATTATCGCCGACTTTGTAGCTAGCTATATTTTCGACTTCAAACTGCGATTCTCCAACTAAAATTGTATCAGTAATGATATTTGTTTTTGTACCTGAAACTTGTTCTCTCCACTTTGTGCTGGCTCCGCCGCCTGCAATCAAAACTGTTCTTTGGTTTGGTGAATTACCCGTTGCATTGAGAATTGTATTTGAAGCCGGGTCTGATCCATCTCCCGAGCCGCGGAGCACTACTCCATCGAAGCCTAAGTTGATTGTACCCTTAATTTCATAGGTCCCCGTATTTAAAAGCAATGCCCCTCTAATTCCATCTGAGTTAATGGGCATCAATCCAACTTCGAACAATGCACTTTGAATATGGAGTGTATTATCGCCTGCAATTGGTGAGATTGTTTTTACTACCGGAACAAAGGGAATAGTATCGTTTCCGTTTTTATAACCCGCATAACTAAAGTCTGGAATTGTATTTCCTTCGGAATCTCTTATATAAACCAGTTTTCCGTCATCAGTGTAGAACACAAGATCGGACTGCCACTGCTGGCTGTATGAAGAACTAAATATTATAAAACAAACTATGCTTATGTAGATTCTTTTTATCATTATTTTTTGGGGAGTATGTGAGAAAAATTTTTAATTATCGGAGAAGAACCATTTTTTTGATTTCAATAAAATTATCTGTTGTCAATTTATAAAAGTAAACTCCGCTGGTTAGAGAAGATGCATTAAAAATAACTTCATAAATTCCAGGTAATTTTTCTTCGTTTACCAATGTCTGAATTTCTTTTCCCAATAAATCATAGACTATTAGTTTAACAAACCCGTTGCTTGGCGCTTGAAACTTAATAACAGTCTTAGAATTAAATGGATTTGGATAATTCTGTAAAAGCGAATAACCCGCCGGAAAGTCGCTTACTTCATCTAGTGAGGTTACTTTAGTAAATACCGCAATAGCCGTCTTATTCGAATTTATTGTAACAGCAATTATTGAATCCGTTCCGCTAATATCTCCCGACCACTGTGTAAATTCGTAATCCTGCGCCGGAATTGCAGTAAGAGTAATTTCTGTGCCGGGTTCGTAATTGTTCGCTACGGTTTCAGGTTCAACAATTATTGCTCCCTCTCCGAACTGAGCTAGTGTAAGTTTGTAGAATGATGCCGCATTAACTGCCCATCGCAAATCGCCTAACGCCTTATTATCATCGGAAAGACCCAGCATCGGTGAATTAGATGGAAGCGTAAAATCCCCGTTAACTCTATCTGTGAATAAAGGATTATAGCTTACTATTCCATTCCCGAGAACAGCGTTTCTGTTTAATTGAATTTCTCCGCCGTTAAAAATATTCGTATACGAAATTGATGCGAGCTGACCATAGAGAATTACAGAAGCTGAAGATATTGATCCGTTAGAAATGATTGAATTTCTAATTTTTGTGTCATCAACTTCGTTTGCCAGAACAGCGGAAGTTCCCGCATAACCGCAATTATCAAACGTGCTATGATTAATTCTAATTACCGGGCATGGAGTAAATATTACATTGTCACCTGCATAAATATTTATTGCCTCTCTGTTAATATTCCAGAAAGTTGAATTTGTTACTTCAAAGTAGTTTACGTTAAACTGACTTGAGTTTGAGCTTTCGTCTTTAAGTCTGAAGCCTTCCTTGCCCGCATTTGTAAAGAGTGAGTTTGTGATCTTAATTGTGTCTGCTTTTGTGCCTGCGTAAGCTCTAAAAAAATTACCGTCACTTCCTACAACAACATCATGAAAGTAACAACTGTCAATGAATAAATTATAGGTTTTTGTCATTGGCGCATCGTCGGTTCTAACTAAATATTTGGCCGGTGTTGAAGAATTAGCGAGTCCGTCCAATTCAACGCCTGTTAAATTCAAACTGCCGCCGTCCAAGATTTCGAATATAACTCTTGTAGAGGTTTCCGGATTATTTTGATTTATAACCGGCATCTTTTCTAAACCTGGCGCAGCTTTAATTTTTAGCGGATTATTCACAACTATACTCGATGAATTAGAGTAAACGCCTCCGCTTGTTGTTAGAACTATTATCGTGTTTTTGTTAATAATTTTTGAGATAGCATTTTGCAGTGAATCCTGCCCTGCCTCAACAAAAAGAATAGGATTCGGTTTTGCCGGCGGCGGATACCAGGATGTTCCAACATCTTTGCCAGTTATTGGTTTTCTGATTATTGGATATGATGAGTATTCATCAGCTCCAATGTCATAAGGCAATTGACGAAGCTGCCCATCCATATCGTAATTTATGAATGAATAAGACGATGATGCCGAATCAATCAAAGGACTAGCCGCATTTGGACGGTACATACCGTCTTCGCTCAATTCAAGTTTGGGATTAACTAAACTTATACCTTGCGGCTGATCAATTCCTAAAGGACCGCCGAACATTATATTCTTATCCCAAACTATATTTATGGGTGTGTCTTCATATTCTATAAACCGCGATGTTGAAATGGCGGCATTATTTGCCAGCACAACATCAAGCGGCGGTAGACTCAATTCAGAATCCTTGCCTGCGCCGATTAAAAATGTGGAAACGCAGTTAACAAAAGTATTGTTTACAACCTGCGCTCTTTTAACCTGGTAATATCTGTTTAAGGGAGAATTAGGAACACCGTTCATCATGGTTAACGCTGAGCGATAACCTGTGCCTTTCAAATCTTGAAAGTAATTATTATAAACTTTGTGGTCTTCACCGATGATTCTAACTCCGCCCGTGTTTGACTTTTTATTTCCCCAAAAGAAATTGCCGTAAACTTCGGCGTAATTGCCATGTCTTATAGTCAAGGCGCCTTCACTTTCATAAAACGTATTATATCTAAAAACATTGTGTCCGGATTTATTTGAGATTATTTCCGCTTCGCCGTTGCATTGCTCAAAGTAATTGTTTTCAACAGTTGTATATGAATCATACATCGACCAATCACTTGTGCCGATTCTAATAGTCTCGCCGCCGTTTACACCAAGCTCCGGTCTGTAAGCAAAATAATTGCTGTCTATTAAATGATAGTTAGGCTGTGCATCAAGCCAAACGACAAGCGTTGTGCCGTTGTGTGTTTTGCCTCTAAGATAGCAGTGATCAACTCTATTGTTTTTTCCGTAGAGAGAAATCCACTTATAATCTGTGCTCTTTGAAGCCGGATTGTAATTAACAATTGCAGTATTTGTAAGCCGGCAGTTTTCCGCAAGATTACTCGATCCATTTCTAAATTCAATTACAGAACCACTATTTGTGTAACCGTTTAAGAAGTACAATCCATCAACAATTAAATGCTTGCCGCTTATATACAATGTTGTAGTACCGGTTAAAATCACATAACCCGGAGTTTCTGCTCTAATCAGAATTGGTTTCTCAGCCGTGCCTGCTCCGCTAATAACGATTCTTTGATTTGTCCATGTGCCGTCGCGCATTGTTAATGTATCGCCTGGTTGGGCAGTTTGCATTGCGCTGCTAATTTCCAGAGCCGACGAAACCTTAAATTCAGTTGCATAACCGCTTGCATAGCTAAGTAATAAAATGATGACAGAAAAGATATATATCTTTTTCATGAGTGTGATTTTCTAAACCGAAATAAAATGCAGCACAGATGGTTTTCTGCGCTGCATTGTGAAAGGAATAATTACTTTAGGAACATCATCTTCATTGATTTAACAAAATCTTTGCCGTCTATACCTTTGGCTTCAATTCTGTAAATGTAAATACCGGTCGAAACATTTTCGCCGTTATTATTAGTTCCGTTCCAAACAACATTTTGATATCCGGCAGCAAACTCAACGTTGCGAATAAGAGTAATAACTTCCTGCCCAAGAACGTTATAAATTCTTACGCTTACGTTGGCATCCACCGGTAAAGCATATTTAATAGTAGTACTAGGGTTGAATGGATTCGGGAAGTTTTGTTCAAGAGCAAATACAGTAGGAATTCCCAACTCATCAACGTAAGTGTCGATATCGAATTTAGCAGTAATGGTTTTTGATACTTCAAGCACTACGTTAACCGGATTTATGGTTGAAGTTAAATCGCCGCTCCAATCAGTGAAGATGTAGCCAGTATCTGCAACAGCTGTGAGGTTAACTTCTTGATCTTTATCATAAGTTTTTCCGACAGGCGCAGGATCAACAGTTACTTCTCCGTTTCCATCAACAACTACTTCAAGAGAAACGTGAGTAGGAGTGTTAGTTGCCCATCTCAAATCGCCGATTGCCTCTCCATCGCTTGCCAATCCGTACATGTGAGATTCCGCTAGTAAAGTATAATTCATATTTGCGGTATCTTCAAATTTAGGATCAAAAGCCCAAACTGTTTCCTCGTCAATCAATCCATCAGCTGCTTTTAATACAACACCATCCGGTGTATTAAATGTAACAATATGGCTTACATAACTTGGAGCGTCGGTATTGCCTTGTGAATCCATTAAATCACTGTCACGACCGTGACCGGATTGCCTTGTGTTTGCAATAACAATGTCTCTTACAACTGCTCCGCCGGAATTTTTCAAATACATGGTTCTTGTGCCGGAGTTATTAAATGTTAAGTGTTCAATCACAAGCGGCGCATCCGGAGTTAGAGGATTAAGATCAGAATAATATCTAATTCCTTCTGCGTCAATATTAGTGAAAGTACAATTTCTTACGATTAATGAATCGCATATTTTATCTGTCGGCCATTTTTCTGTGTCGGACATTCTAATAGCCTCATAACCGGTATTGGTGAACGTGCAATTTTCAATCTTAATAACTCCTGCGCGTACATAAACGTCAACTTTAAAAGCATGTCCATCAGCAGTTAAGCTCTTTCCATCGAACATATCTTTAAAATCTACATTCCTAAGAGTTACGTTTGCGCCGACTTTTACCGAATCACCTGTGGTGTGAGACATTCTTACGCCATATTTCATACCGTGTGATTCTGCATGCCCGCCGTCCATTACAACTCCCTCAAGAACAAAATCATCAAATACTCTAAGGATGTCTATACTAGCACCGGTTGTACTTGGGTCACTGTTTGTAAGAATTGGTTTTGCTTCTAATCCGGCTTTAGCACGGATAGTTAACGGCTTGGTAATATATACTGTTTCAGGTTTTCTCGAAGTATACAAACCTCCGCTAGTAGTTAATTCAAGAGTATGAACAGTACTGTTATTATTAGCAAAACTTACTGCATCATATAGATCCCATGAATCGTCTATTTCCAGCACGCCGCCGGCAACTTGCTTCTCAATGAAGGTTGCAGTAACAACGTGGTTTCCGTCCATAACAAGGGAGTCAACAAGAACCGTTGTAGTTAAAGCTCCTGTCCATGAACCAAATTCCCAGCCAGTTGCAGGCACAGCGGTTAATGTCACAACTGTGTTTGTATCATAAGTTGCAATTATCGGTTTTGGATCAGCTAAAACTTCGCCGTTACCAACTATGTTTACAGTTAGTGTAAATTGAGTTAATGTGCTTGCAAAAGATGCTTGAACGGTCATGTTAGAATCAACATTAAACGTTATTGGATTTTCTGTTCCGATAACATCGCCAAGCCATTCAACAAAAGTCCAATTTGGTCTTCCCGTAGCTGTTAAAGTTACGGTTTCACCTTTGTCGTATGTTCCATCATCTCCAGCTTCAGGATTGGCTGTAACATAACCTAAACCGACTGTATCGATAGTCAGAGAAACTTGAGGCGAAAGATTTTTGAATTTAGCAGTTACAGTCATATGATCGTCAACAGTAACAGTTGCAGGATTCAAGTTCGGCGGGAATACATTTAATCCTTCCCACATTTCGAATTCCCAGTTAGCATCAGGAACAGCAGTGAATTGAACTTGAGTCCCGGGGTCATATATTCCGCCAACTGGATCAAGATTTACAATTCCTTTGCCTTCAGTTAAAACTGTTACAATTTTTTTATTAAGATCAATTGCCCATCTTAAGTCTCCAACAGGCAATCCGCCTTCGCCAGCTGTTCGTGCAGGTGAATCTGCACCAAGAGTAAAATCAGCGTTTGCTGCATCTGCAAATTTTGGATCTGCATGAAGAGTATCGGAAATAGTTGCTGAATTATCTACATCCCAGCTAGCTACATCAAACACAACATTATGATGGAATGAGTTAGCGTCTGATTCTAAACGGACAAAATTTTCAACATAAGTGTTTTTCACGAAAATGCTGTTTTTAATTTCAACGTCTAATAGATCATCAACATAAAGGTGTCCTTTTGATGTGCTGCCGTTGTTATAAAATGTGCATTGGTTTACTAATAATTTTGTGCTCGGATTAGTATCTGCTTTTAATCCTTCTCTAGCAATATTGTAGAAAGTACAATTGTAAAACTCAGCATATTTCAAACGAACCGCTGGATCACTCGAAGATCCGGAATAAAGAACAACGCCTTCGGAAGCGCCGTTATAAAAAGTTGTGTTGTGTACAATTAAAGAATCAATTCCGGTATTACCATACGGTTTAATCATTTTATCTGCGAAATCGTGCATTACGCAGTCTTCAATTCTAATTTCAATAGCACTTAGAGTATCGCCGGTATCAATTCTTAAAGCGTATTTTGCTTTACCCGCCGCACCGTCTGCAACGCCGTCACCGTCGAATTCAATCCCGACGAATGATAGTTTAGCAGTTCCATCTACTTTAAATATGTATGCGCTTGTAGAAGTGCCGATATATTTCAAAATTGGTTTTTCAGCTAAACCGGGTCTTGCTCTAAAAAATAAATCTTTATTCAACTCAATTTGATCTGCGGAAAGATACACACCGCCGCTAGTTGAAAACTCAACTGTATCACCAGGCGCCGCGGCAGCTATAGCGGCTAGCAATACGTCTATACCTGCTTCCACTTTATGAACTTTAGGCAAGAAGAAATTTGGATCCCATCTTAAATCGCCAGCAACCGTTCCGCCAACACCGGCAGTTAAAGCAGGAGAATCTTGAGCAAGTGTGAAATCAGCGTTAGCAGCATCTGCAAATTTTGGATTTGCGTGAAGAGTATCGGAAACAGTTACAGAATTATCTACATCCCAGCTTGCAACATTATAAACTACATTATGATGAAATGAATTGGCATCTGATTCTAATCTAACAAAGTTATCTACAAAACCGTTTTCAACAAAAATGCTGTTTTTTATTTCTACGTTTAAGAGATCGTCAACATACAGCATTCCTTTGGCTGTTCCGCCGGAGTTATAGATTGTGCAGTTATCTACCAGTATTTTTGTATCTGGATTTGTATCGGCTTTAATTGCTTCGCGAGTAATGCCATAGAAAGTGCAATTGACTATTTCTGCATAATCCAACGCTACTGCTGGATCGCTTGAAGACCCGGAATAAAGAACGATGCCTTCTGAAGCACCATTGTAGAAAACGGAATTGTGAATAAAGAGCGAATCAATTCCGCAGTTGCCGTATGGTTTAATAAACTTGTCGGCAAAATCGTGAGATACGCAATTATTCATACGGACATCCATAGTTCCTGTGGGATCAGCATTGTCTAATCTTAGAACATATTTTGCTTTTGCTGCAGCGCCGTCAGCAACTCCGTCTCCATCAAATTCAAGATTTTCGAATCTAACTTTTGGAGAGGCAATTACTTTGAAAAAGTAAGCGCTTGTAGAAGTGCCGGTATATTTAAGTATCGGTTTTTCGGCTAATCCGGGGGCGCCTCGGAAAATTAAATCTTTATCAACTTCAATTTGATCAGTTGATAGATATAATCCGCCGCTGGTGGTAAGTTCTATTATATCACCAGATGCGGCAGCGGTAACAGCAGCTATAAGCACATCCGTCCCTGCTGTTACTTGATGAACAGTTTGCGCTTGAATAAGATTAGGTGTAAAACACAGTAGCACAAAAAGTGTCATTTTTTTAAAATATTTTACGTAGGAAATCATTTACTTCCTCCTATTAGTTAATTGATTATAATTTATTGAGAAGAGATATTAAAAGAATTTACTGAAATAATTAAGCATTTTATTGTATTTATGTAGATGATTAGGTTATCTGACAAGCATCATCTTTTTAATTGAAATAAATCCGTTAGATGTTAATTTATAATAGTATACGCCTGACGCTAAATGCGAGGCATTAAAGTGAAATATATGCGAACCCGGATTTAGCTCAGAATTGATAACGGTTGCAACCAATCTTCCTATTACATCGTAAAGTTTAAGAGTTGTAGTTCCTTTCTCTTTCAATGTGAATTCAATGGTCGTTGCTGGGTTAAACGGATTTGGATAATTCTGCCCGAGAGAATACCCGACAGGAATATTAGCGCCTTCGTTAACTTCTGTCATTATTTCAAATGCTGCGGTTACATTTTTAAAAGCATCTACGATAATTGACGTGCTGATATCTGTACTCGTAACGTCTCCGCTCCAAGAAACAAATTTATAATTTGAATCCGGAACTGCGGTTAAAGTTACATTTGTATTTGCTGGAAAGACATATCCCTTTCTGTCTGGGCTATATATAACAGTGCCTTTACCAACAATAGTCATATTCAAAGGCAGCACAGTTGGAGTACTTGTTGCCCAATTACCATCGCCAAGATGAGTATTGTTATACCCTGAATAATAGGCAGGGGATTCGGGAGTAAGCTTCAAATCTCCGTTTGCTGCATCAACATAAAGCGGATCAAATCCAAAAATACTTGTATTATCAACAGTTCCACCTTTAACTGCGCTTATTGCCAATGCGCTTGGAACAGGTCCGAATACACAATTGAAAGTATCTACATTAGTGATACTTGATCCGGGTAATTGTATCTGAATCAAATAGTCTGCTCTGTCTGCTCTGTCTGCGCCAGGAAGTCTTCCATTAGAAATAATCACATTACGAACAGTTGTGTTTTTATTGTTCTTAATGTACATGGTTCGTGTTGCGCTATTATTAATTGTAATGTTTTCAACTAAAACGTACGCATCTGTTGTTGCCGCAGAAGTATCTACGTCTCCGTAAAATCTAACGCATTCTGCATCGATATTCGTGAATGTTGTATTGCGAACAATCAATGTATCGAGGCATCTTTTGTTGATTGGGCTGTATTTTTCTGTTTCGGTCATACGGATTGCTTCATCGCCCATATTTTCGATTACACAGTCCTCAACTATTACAGTGCCTGCATTTACACCGAGAAGAAAGTATACTGCATATCCAGGACCGGATGACAACTTATTTTGATAAAAATTTCGGAAGATGCAGTCTTTCACTTTAATATTCATTCCCGTTTTGTGAACCGGGAAGCCGTCGGGACCATCTCCCGCTCTAAGAGCATATTTCATTCCGTGAGTTCTTGCATGACTTCCGTCGAATATAACTCCCTGAATAGTTAGATCGTTAGAAACACGGAAAATTTCAATTACGCTTGAATCAACAGCGCTGTGTGTAAATATTGGTCTTTCCGCCAAACCTGGTCTTGGCATAATTACTTTGGGAGTTGTTATATTAAAGTAATTAGTGTCGGTTGTGGTATAAACGCCGCCACTCGTAGTAAGGTAAATCGTGTCTACCTTATTTGCGTTCGCGTAATTCAATGCGAGTTGAAAATCGAATGAATCACTCACATCAATGAACTTCTGAGCGAATAAATTCATTGAAAAGATGAGTAAAATGAAAGTAATGAGTTTTTGAATTTTTCTCATATTCATTTCTCCTGTTGTTTGTTGATAATTAATTTTTTTATCAGAATTATAAAGAATAAACAAAACCAACCATTACGTTAGTATATGTCTCTGTAACGTAATTTGTATTGCTGAAGTAAGAATCGTAGTAATTCAAAATTCTGTATTCGTAAGAAGCGTCAAATCGTCCAAAAAATGTGTCGATGCTTAAACCAAAAGTATAACTGTCTGCTTTAGGTCCGCTCTTTTTATCCGCAGTCCCATCCGGAATAAATGTTGTAGGGATATTTCTGTAACCAGCAAGAAGAGAAATAAAATCAAACGGGGAGTATTCCATTCCGAATTTTAGCGTATGCCTATCTGACCATTTTCTATTAGGTTCGCCGCTGCTTTCTATTGAATAACTGCCTTTGCTGAACGGAGCATATTCGTAATCAAGAGCTAGAAGAAAATTTTCAACCGGGTAAAAACTCACTCCAAAATTATAAACCGCAGGAATTTTAAATTGGTCCATTCCCGATTTTTCGGTAGAAGTATTATTCGCAGTATCCTTAAATGTTTCGGTAAAGCTGAAGCTTCTTTCCAAAGTATAAGGCAGATCTACCTTTGCGCCGAATTGAAATTTTTTCAACTTGACCTGAAATCCGAAGTTTATATTGAGCGCATTATAATTTGAAGCGCCTTTTATTTCTTGATAATTATCGGCGTAAGAAAATCTAAAATCGTTATCGTCAAGCAGATCAAAAGTTCCAACTCTATCAAGATATTGGTAATCGTCTGAGCTGCCCCACATGTAGTTAACGCCCAATCCAAAGCTGAACATTTTATTTAATTCATATCCTATTCCGCCTACAACGCTATAAACTGACCCCTCTCTCTGACGCAGATATCTCGACCAATTTACGATTAGAGTATCGTTACCGTTTACTCTTCCTATTTCGCCGTACTCAAAATATCCGGGATGCGGATCGAGATATGTATTATTCTGATCGAAGTTTTGAATATTTATTTTACTGCTAAATCCAGCAGAAAAAACAAAATTTTGGTCTAATATTTCCAATGGAACGGCAGCGGCAAAATTGTTAAACGCAAATCCTTTCACGTCTCTCTTCCAATCAGCAGCGTCTTTGCCAAAAGGATCCTTTCCTAGATCAGGAAGATTAATAACATAATTAGAGTCAATGAAATTATCTGGAGTCCATAGCCTATCAACGTCAAGTTTCCCATCGTCTGCGGGGTCGGGAATGTACAATCCTTCCAAATAAAAAGGAAGAGTTACAAAAAGCCTATTCGGTCTGTAATGCTGATTCTCCCACCATGAATTGGAATAATAATTCGCGGTTGCCGAAACTTTAATTTCTTTTATTGACGCTAAACCGGCAGGATTATAAAACAGTGAACTTATATCTCCAGATAGCGAAGTTACTGCACTGCCCATAGCAGTTGCTTTTACTCCAGCATCATTCAGATCTGACAGCCCTTGGAAATCAATATTGTCTCCCCTATGCTGCGCATTAAGTAGAATTGGGAAAACCAACAAAGCTGTTATTGCCAAAGCCCAGTTTTTAATAAATTTTAATTTAAGCATGACTGCCTTGCTCCTAAAAAATTTTTTTTAGTTAATACCGAAACCGATAGTAAATCTATGAACTGCATCCAAATAATCGCCGTAATCATTAAAAGCATAATCAATTGTATAATTCGTAAATTTAAGTCCAATGCCTGTGCTTATTCCTTCTTGATCACTGTTGAATTTGTATCCGCCGCGCAGGTAAAGCATTTCGCCGAATGAGTATTCAACTCCAACGCTATGTTGCTGATCGTAGTCTCTCGGCTGAATTAAATCATACGCAACCAATAGTGAATGATCGCCGTAATTTCCAATTAAAGGATCGTAAGGTGAAATTAGATACGATGAAATGCCAATATTAAAAGTCTGCGGAAGCGGATAGCTTTTGTCAATAAATTTAACTTCCGGACCAAAGTGGCGCAAAGCCGCACCGATTACAATTGATTTATATCCGGTGTTGTAAGTGAATCCGCCATCGAACATAACAGCGCCAACGCTTTTATAAACTAAGTCTTCGCGAGCATATTTTACCGTAACGCCGAATGCGAATCTGTCATTTAAGTCTCGAGCGTATGACAAACCAAGTATAGTTGCATTCGGACTGAATACTTTGCCTGTTAAACCTGGAATGTAAACTCCGTTCACATAACCCAATCCGTTTACTGTTGTCTCTTCAATATCGCCGACATTTGTCATTAATCCCTGAAGTCCGAATGTTCCTATTCCCTCAACTGTATACGCAGCCGAGAACGAATAATGCGCCACATCCAAAAACCAGTCCACATATCCAGCCGAAGCCGAAATATTCTGCACTCTTGTTAATGCAGCCGGATTCCAGAACACTGCTTCGGAGGTTGCAGGAAGCGTGGTGAATGCATCGGCTAATGAAGCAGCTCGTGCAGTTGTAATTACTTTTAAAAACTGAAATGAAGTTGTTCCCACTTTTTCGAAAGCCATTGAGTTGCTTGAAAAAGAAAAGAGTAGAAAGCCAATTAGTATTATTTTAATAAATTTCATTTTTTTACCCTTAGCCATTGTAAAATTATTTGATTACAATGAATTTGCCTTTGTATTGATCACCGTTAGGTGTTGTAACTATATAGAAATAAATACCGGAAGCAATTTCCTGTCCGTTTTTTGTAACTTGAAACCACGCTGTGGTATATAATGGTTCGTCGTGCTTGATTGTTTCTACTAACTGCCCTGAATACGAAAAAATTCTAATCGTACATTTTTCCGGCAAGCCGTAAAATCCTATTTTGTCGTCAACATCGCCCGAACCTTGGAACCCGGATTTTGAGATGAACGGATTCGGCACTGCATAAACTTTCCTCATTTCGTCAACCGAGCCTACATTCTTTGCGAACTTTTGAAGATTTGTTTTACCCGATGTATTGCCGAATTCGTCGACTGATATAACAGAGTAAAATCTGGTTTCACCTATTTTAAATCCAGAATCGTCATCTATTATCGTGTATTCATTATCCTGATCCACAGCCCCTTTAAGAACTACTGCAATCGTATCATTCCATGGTCCCATTCCTGCGTCGCTGCGGAGAACTATGTATTTATCCAACTGACCGCTCAATCTTGAATGAGTGAAATCTTCTGCAGCTCGTCCCCAGTTGATTTTGATATTACCGTCAACTGTATTGGTAACATTAATAATCGGCGCTGGAACTGGTACAGGAATCCTATAATCTCCTTCCGAAGGATTGCTTTCCGGCCAAACTGGAATAACGGGTTCCTGCCCTAAATAAGCTGTAAAAGCTTTGTGTGTAACCTGAGTTACGTTGCGCACATCTGAATTTACGTAATCGGGGTAACCATATTCGGAAAGATATTTCTCCGCCATAGTCTCGCCCTTAATTACAATTTTTGTATCCCAAGTTGGTGTGTTGAACCACTGAACCTGAGTTTGTCCGCCTTCAATCTTTTTACCCGGTTGAGCGCCGTAGCCGCATACTTCCGCGACTGCATAGCGAAGTTTATCTCCGGGTTTAAGTGTATAAGGACCAAACACAGTATGTTTTTGTCCAGCATCAGCGCTCTGTCTGTAAGGGTAAGCAGCGCGTCCGTACCATCTTGGATCATTTCTTGGAACCATGGGCCATGTAGTGCTTCCTTCGCTGTAAACACCACTCCATCGTTTGTCCGGATTGATAGATTCAATTTCCATCTTCGACGATCTTGTGTTTCCAGTGCTTACTTTATTTGACCATGGCTGTTTAACATGGCCATTGTCATCGATTTCGTAATAAATTCCGTCGAGTGTTCTCATAATCTGCGCGGCTTCGGATTCATTGCGCACCTGATCTAGAGGATCAACAATTGCAAGATGATTAACATCGTAATATAGCATCGCATAACCCGGCGCTTGAGGCGAGGTTAATCCGCCGCCATTTTTACCTGATGCCGCATATTCTTTAAAAAGCGTTTTATTCGGTTCAGGTTTTCCGAGAAGAAGTGGATCCAAATTTGTTCTGAGATTCATATTAAACGATAGCCAGTAGTCTGCATCCCAAAAATTATTTTGATCGCCGCGGTAAATTCCGGCCTCGTATTTCCATTCTTGATAATGCCTCTGATAACCGTACATCGAAGGAGCATAGCCGTAAATAAGTAATACCATTGCGTCTTTTAGTGTACCGGTTCTTTCTATTGTTGCGGGATTACCGTCTGTGTCTCCGGTATACTCGAATTCGTATTCATAAATAATCATGTCGTCGTAGTCTGGATAACTCCATGCTCTTGAAGTTCTGGTAACTGTTATACCAACAGATGAAGCCCATTTAGCAATTATTATTTCTTCAGCTTCATCCGGATCGTAATCTGGATTTAATGTTCCGTCAGAAAGTAGCGGGAAGTTTTCAATTTTATCTAAGCTGATTGGAAAACTCCATCTGCCGAACGCAACTTCGGGATCGCTAGCGCCAACTCCACCGCAAAATGAATAAAGTCTATTTGCTAAACCAGGTTTTCCATCAGGATTTGCAGCAATATAAACTCCAGCCCCGAGGATATTATGCTGTCCGCTGTATTCTATTCCTTCTACAATTGTTGCAGATCTTGAGGGCCATTCCATAAGAGGAAGATTAGTTTTATTGCCCGCCTGACCTGTCATCCATGCTCTTCCGATTTCGCCTGTGTTGTATACGGTTTCATGCAGCATTCCTCTATTGTGAATTTTATACTCCCGTATTTGCGCAAGTCCGGAAAACGCACTCGCAAAAAGTAGAATTATAATTAAAGGAATTGCTATCCTTTGTTTACTCATAATTCTTGCTCCAATATCTATTTTCATTTTTATTTTATTTTATTTTGAATTAGAATTTGAACAATACACCAAGTCTAAAATTCCTTGGTTCATTGCTTAATAAATAAATCGATTGATCGCTTACATAAGGTTTGTACTCATCATAGACCAGAACATTCTCTCTATCGAGTTCCCATTTAGGAGTATTTCTCTCATCTTCAAACGTTCTGCTGTAACTGTATATTTTTTCATTAAGAAGATTGAATCCCTCAACGTAAACGGTCATTCCTGTATTTCCGAGTTTGAATCTTTTCTCAATACGAATTCGCATATCATTTTCATCAGGTGTACGCTGATTATATTTTAAGCCCTGTCCCGATTCATCCCAAGTGTATGGTCGCCCGGTATAATATTTATAGGTTAAGCTTATGCTGATATTTCCGAGCGGATAAATATCGCCGAATTCGAATCCAGTATTGGACGAAGTTACATATCTAATATTGGCAACTGCTTTGTGTGTTCTATCATAATCTAAATAAACATCTTCTGCGTCGGGTATTTCTATGCTTTCTTGACCTTCAGGAGGATTTTCGAAATAAATAACCGGAGCATTTAAGTCGTTGCTGCTTTTTCCGGTTGTAGATTCATAATTGTACCTCAAATATCCTCGAACCGCTCCTTCGTTCTTTTCTACGCTTACATGAAACCCTTTAATGTCTGCGTAATCTCTATTCTTGTAAGTTCTGTAAACTGCCTGTTGTTCGTCGTAGTAATAAGCGGTTTCAACAAGATTAGTTACGTCTTTATAATATGCGCTCACATCTAATTTAAATCCGTAAGGGAATGCTTGCACAAGTCCGATGTCGTAAGCCTTTGTATTCTCTGGCTTAAGCCGTGGATTACCGAGAATTTCAATCTCATTGAACATAGTAACTTGCGAATAAAATATCTGATTGAATGACGGTCTTTGCGTAAACGTTCCGTAGTTCAAATGGAACACCGCTGTTTCTGAAAGAGGAAATGAAATACCTATTCTCGGCTGCATTTTTGTAAACAGTTTCGATTTCTCGCGTGCCGCCAATTCTCTGTCATAGTATTGTCCGCGTTCTAAATACGGAAGAGATTCGTCGTAATCGGGATTTCTAAGAGGAGAGAATTCATCAGCATAATAATTTGCGTTGAAGTTGTAGAAATCGAACCTAACACCAACGTTTGCAATAAATCCGAGATATTCCATTTTATTTTGCAAGTAAAAGGCTCCTTCATAAGGATAAGCTAAAAATCTCACATCTCTGAACGATGCAGGATTTGTAATGTTCATTTCGCGGGCAACATCAACATCATAATAGTTGAACTGCAAACCAGCCTTTACGAGATTGTTTTTATTCATCTGGCTATAAATGCTGCCATGAAGATCATAAGTATAATTCTGCTGATCTCCCCGGTCGTCATTTAATCTTCCAACGCGGTGGTACGAAGGACCCGTAAAATCTACCCAGTTTGTTTTACTGGAATAATCCTCTAAAAATTCGTTGTTTTGTAATAGATCAATTCGCTCTTCCGATAGAGCATCAAGAATATTGAATTTAATATCCATAACAGTTGAGTTATTGATGATGTGGTTCCAGCTTAATCCATATTGAAGGGTTGTATTAATCGATTTGGTAACGCTGAAGGTTCTATCGAAAAGCCACCGCTCCCAACTGCTATTAAAAACATTTTCAAAAACTCTATCGTAAACAAACCTGAATTGAAATTTATTATGCTCATTGTGCTGATAAGTCAAATTACTCATCAACTGCCTTTCGTTATCTTTATCCGGCGTTGGAACAATTGGATTAATTACGCTTTGCCTTCCGGCAACGAACAATTTTAATCTATCTGCAATTGGACCTCCGACTGTAAAATCCAGTCTGTAATCTGGAGTGTTGTCATATTCTAAGCCCACATCTCTAACTGATTGGAGCCAACCAATTTGCCCAATTCGAGCAACGTATAAGGATTCTGCTGTAGTTAAAGGATTCGGGGGCCAAACATTTCTTGGAGGAAGATAGGCAGGTCCGAAACCGTAACCTAAATCGTACAACGCTCTTCCCGGCTGTGTGGGGTTTTCTTCCAACCAAGCATCGGTTGACGCCAAAATATTGTAGAAGTATAAATTCTTTTCCGCAAAGGGACTGCCGCCCCAGGTTTTGTAATACGGAGGTTTTCCGGCAAACTCAACTCTGGTTTCCCACGTATCTCCCCCTTCGCGCGTTATCATATTAACAACTCCTGATTGTGCATTGCCATACTCAGCGCTGAAACCGCTTGTGTAAACTTCCACTTGTTCCAAAGCGGTGGTAATTGGCTTAAAAGCTCTCCGATTATTTAGCGGGTTAACAATGCTTCCGCCGCCCATTAAATATAGAGATTCGCCAACGCGTCCGCCTCTAAAGTGATCGTCAACAACGTCAGCTTGAAGTTCAAGAATGTCTGCAATATCTGCAACACCCGCAATGCTTTCAACATCTCTGATATTGTAGACCTGCTTTGTTGCCGTAACGTCCTTCTCGACTGTCTGAGGTGAAAAAGCAGTGACTACAACTTCTTCACTTTCAAATGCGACATCCTCTAGGTTGAAGTTGACCTCAGTGGTTTTGTCGACACTGATATTTACATTGGTTATCACCTCTGCTTTATAACCAACGTATGAAGCTTTCACGCTGTAAAGTCCGGGGGAAATATTAAGAATGAAATATTCCCCAACAACGTCAGTTGACGCGCCCAGTAATGCATCGAGTGGTCTTGACTTCCCATCAACCCATTTAGCAATTACAACAATATTTGCTCCAATTAAAGGTTCGCCGGTGTTTTTGTCCAAAACAAATCCGGCAATTTTTCCTGTTTCACCTGCAAAAGCATTGTTATTAAATAAAAACAGAAACAACAGTACTCCAGACAATAAGTAATGAATTAGTCTGAGTCTCATTAGCTTCCTCCGAAATGAATTGTATTTTTTTCCAGATTAGTTGTGCGGTTGTCGGATACAGCTTCGCCAAGTTAGTCACATCCTAAAGCCCAATTTTTCCGAGTATGCTAGAACTTGTCTGATAACATACGTAATATAGCAGACATGATGATTTTTGTCAAGAAATAATTTCTCAGAGAAGATTAATTTTTCTTGATCCGAATATTAATGAAACCTAGCTGATGATTCAGCTAAAGAATTGAGAGAAAAATATTTAGATGTGTTCTGAAAAAAAAGTAGTTTTATAGAGTAATTCTTATGAGACTAAATTTAATGGCAAGTAACAAACAGTTCGATCCATATGTAGCTGAGTTCCATAATTCAATTAAACTTTGTATTGCGGCTGTCGTGTTTTCCATAATAATAAGTTTTATTATTCCGTTTGTCGCGGGTTATGAATTATCATCGTGGCACCACTCATCCATTAAACAGATGCTCGAGAGCTTCGCGATAATGGGTGTAATATTTATTGTTCTGCCTTTATTTGCGAATAAAGGAACATATTTGTTTAAACAATTGCGTTTTACTATCCCTTTAATTCTAACCGTTCTGTCTGCAACGTTTTCGCAATATATTTTTATTTTAGGTTCTATTCCGCTCTTCGCTTTGATTTACATTCATTTTCAATTTAGTTTAGCGGATTTTGGATTTAGAACAAAAAACTGGAAAAAAGAAGCCCTTGCGATTTTAGCAGTTGCAACAATTTCACTACTTCCTATTCTGCTAATGAAGTTGGGAATTGAAAACATTTGGTTTAATAAATTTTCTACAGCTTCAGGGAGAATTTTAGGAAATTCAACGGCGCTAATAAAGAGTTTTTTCTTTTTCGGTTTTCTGATGGAGCGGCTTCTGCGAAACTACAACAAATACATTTCCATATTATTAATTGCAGCAATGTTTAGCATCTACGAAGTCTGCACGACTGCCTTTTGGATTGAAGACTATTCATTAATATTTATTATTCCTATCGTCCTTTTGCTTGCGGTTATTTATACGTGGACTAGAAGCGTTGTAGTTATTTGGCTTGGCATTGGCGCAGGAAGATTGATTCCTCGATTGCTAAACTAATTTTTCGCTTAAAAAAATTCCCGCATTCAATTTATGAAGTTTCTTTAAATTCGGAAATTGATTTTTCCATTTAAAATAATGAGTCCGCGGCAAAAAGGTGCTTAAATCGAATTTGAGAAAGAATTGAAAACCGTTGAAACGCTTCACCAATTATCTAAGTTGTTGTTAACCCACGACTTAAGTCGTGGGTTAGCTAAACTCGGTTGTGATTCTTTTAACCGTTTTAACGGTTTATTTTCTTTTTCA
>Ga0180009_10001164_pt1 | contig 32812 bp, 30 predicted proteins | sample OS_PC_MetaG_FD_123537 | JGI IMG/M metagenome (GOLD analysis project Ga0180009, IMG submission 123537) | Groundwater microbial communities from the Aspo Hard Rock Laboratory (HRL) deep subsurface site, Sweden - OS_PC_MetaG | ecosystem: Environmental > Aquatic > Deep subsurface > Groundwater...
CATAGTTTTATTAAATGCCTGGGGGCGTTCCACGAGCATCGGAAGTATTTTTATGAGGCGGCTTTTGAAAGAGACCTCCACGGCCGGACTTGAATGGCTTTCAAAGAGCTAAAATGTTACGAAAAATAAAGACCTTTAAAAATTTCTTCCATATTCATAACAAAATATGTTATTAATAAAGTTTTAATTTTTTACGATAGGTCTTTCTATGATTGAACTAGATTTTTCCAAAGGGAACGGTCTTCTCCCCACCATCGTTCAAGATTACGAGTCAGGAAAGGTATTGATGCTTGCATATATCAATAAGGATTCATGGGAGAAAACACTTGAGACGGGTGATGCCCATTACTGGAGCCGCTCAAGGCAAGAGATATGGCACAAGGGAGGGACTTCCGGTCATGTGCAAAAGGTTAAGGAGATATATGCAGACTGTGATAATGATACTGTCCTGTTCAAGGTGGAACAGGTGGGGGGTGCAGCATGCCACACAGGCTATGAGACCTGTTTCCACAGGAAAGTGGACCCCGGTGGTGAAGTAACCATTGTGGGTGAAAAAGTTTTTGATCCAGAAAAGGTATACGAGAGATGAACAAATTAAAATTAGGTATTCCAAAGGGGAGCCTTCAAGAGGCCACTTTGCACCTGTTTGAAAAATCAGGGTGGAGGGTAAGGGTTAATAATGACAGAAGTTATTTCCCTGAAATCAATGATGACGCTATTGAATGCACCATCTGCAGGGCCCAGGAGATGTCTCGATATGTGGAGAACGGGACCATTGATGCGGGTCTTACGGGAAAGGACTGGATTGAAGAGAATGAATCGGATGTGGTGGTTGTGGATGACCTTGTCTATTCCAAGGTGAGTCAAAAACCGGCTCGGTGGGTCCTGGCTGTGCAGGCTGATTCACCAATAAAAGAGCTTAAGGATCTTGAGGGTAAAAAGATCGCCACAGAACTGGTCAATTTTACGAAAAAATATTTTAAAGAGCGAAACATCCATGTCCAGGTTGAATTCTCATGGGGGGCCACAGAGGGGAAGGTTGTGGCAGGTCTTGCTGATGCCATAGTGGAGGTTACAGAGACAGGAAGCACTATCAGGGCCCATGGCCTCAAAATAATTCATGAGTTCATGACCTCTAACACCCAGTTTATCGCCAATAAAGAGTCTTATGAAGACCCCTGGAAAAGGGAAAAGATCGAGCAGATAATACTGCTTTTAAAAGGAGCCCTCAGGGCGGAGAATATGGTGGGATTGAAAATGAACGTCCCGGAAGAAAAACTTGAAAGTATTATCAAGATACTTCCGAGTTTGAATGCTCCAACAGTGGCAGGGCTCTATAATACGACATGGGCCTCTGTGGAAACGGTTGTTGAATCGAAGATTGTACGGGAATTAATTCCAAAACTTATTAAAGCGGGTGCAGAAGGCATTATTGAGTATCCCTTAAACAAGGTGATTTAAACGGGAAAAAGCTGGTTCAACAATGGATATGGCAACGAAAAGGGCCCGTAATATCCCCCCATTCATAGTCATGGATGTCCTTGAAAAGGCCCACGAACTTGAAAGGCAAGGACATCATATCATCCACCTGGAGATCGGGGAACCCGATTTTCCCACACCCCAATGTGTTTGTGATGCCGCGGCCAGGGCCATGCAGGAGGAGCATACCCATTATACCCACAGCCTTGGGCTCCTTGAGCTTCGAGAGGCCATCTGTCATCACTATCTAACAAAATATGGCGTCAGCGTTTCACCGGATCAGGTTATTGTAACATCCGGAACGTCTCCGGCCCTCTTTATGATCTTTTCAACGCTCCTGGAATCCGGAGATGAGATTATAATCTCCGATCCCCATTATCCTTGTTACCCCAATTTTGCAGATTTCTTGGGGGCCACACCTGTCTTTGTGAATGTCTATGAAGAAGACGGTTTTCAGTTTAGACCAGAGGAGATAAAGAATAGAATAGGGCCAAAGAGCAAAGCCATTATTTTAAACTCGCCTTCAAACCCAACAGGCAACCTGCTCTCAACTGATCGCATGGAAAAGATTGCTGACCTGGGCCCCCATATCATCTCTGATGAGATATATCACGGATTGGTATATGAAGATAAGGAACATAGCATACTGGAATTTACTGAGAAGGCCTTTGTTTTAAACGGTTTTTCCAAACTTTACGCCATGACCGGCTGGAGACTCGGATACATCATCTCTCCCCCGGAATTCGTCCGACCTTTACAGAAGATTCAACAAAACTTCTTTATCTCGGCCGGAAGCATCTCTCAATGGGCGGGACTGGCAGCCCTTAACTGTGCCGATGCTGATGTGGAACGCATGAAATCCATCTACAACCAGAGACGCATATATATGATCCAAAGACTAAGGGAACTTGGATTTGGTCTAACGGTTGAACCCTCAGGCGCCTTTTACATGCTAGTCAATGCAAAACATCTTTCCCCAAATTCATATGAACTGGCATTTGAGATACTGGAAAAGGCTGGAGTAGGGGTCAGTCCTGGTATTGATTTCGGCAAAAATGCAGAGGGCTATCTCAGGTTCTCCTATGCCAATTCCCTTGAGAATATCAAACAAGGACTTGAACGAATCGAAGAATACTTGAAAAAACGTTAAATGGAGATCACCTTCCTGAAAAGTGCCTTTCGTGAAAGCCACTATCCCCCACATGATAAACCGGAAATAGCCTTCGCAGGCAGATCCAATGTGGGGAAGTCTTCTTTAATCAATATTCTTGTTAACAGAAGAAAACTGGCCAGGACAAGTTCCAAGCCTGGAAGGACTCAGGCCATCAACTTCTTCTGTGTGGACAATAGACTGTATTTTGTGGATCTGCCCGGGTACGGATATGCACGGGTCCCCCTTAAAGTTAAAAAGTCTTGGGGAACCATGGTGGACACTTACATTAGGAAACGATCTAATCTAAAAGGAGTTGTGGTTATTCTCGATATAAGGAGAGACCCTAGCGCTGGTGACATGGATCTTCTCAACTGGCTAAACAGATACGACACCCCTACCATCCTCGTCCTAACCAAAGCGGACAAGCTCTCTCACCATCAATCAATGACCCGAGCAAAATTAATTGAAGGTCGATTGGATGACGTCTTAGCCGATGAGCCAACAATCTTTTCTGCCAAAACAAGGAGAGGCAGAGAAGAGATCTGGGAAAAGATAGATAGGATTACTGGGATCTAAAATCTTCGAGTCCGTATGCCCTAATTTTTTTATGGAGATTACTCCTTTCAATTCCAATAGCTTCTGCTGTTTGGGAGATATTTCCATTAAACTCCCGTAATTTCTTCACAATAAATGCCTTGTCAAACCTGGTCTTGGCCTCTTTATAGGAGTCGCTTGACAGGTAGGATTCCAACTCTTCCTTAATCTCTGATTCCTTATTAAAAGGAGCGGGAATATCTTTTGCCTGAATCACTTTTTCAGGACTCATGATGGCCAGTCTCTCCACCAGGTTTTTCAGTTCCCGAACATTCCCCGGCCAATGATATCTATTCAGTATATCAATGGCATCACGAGAAAATTCTTTCTGTTCCAGGTTCGTGTTCAAGGCAATATCCTTCATGAATTCATGGACAAGTTCGGGTATGTCTTCGATCCGTTCCCTGAGGGGCGGAACTCTCATGGGGATAACATTCAGACGGAAATAGAGGTCATCCCTGAAGGTCCCTTTCTCAATCTCTAGCTCTAGGTCTTTATTTGTAGCGGCTATGACACGGACATCCACATGTATGGTCCTAGACCCCCCTACCCTTTCAAATTTCTGTTCCTGAAGTATCCTGAGAGTCTTGGATTGAGCCTTCAGACTCATGTCACCGATCTCATCAAGAAAAAGGGTTCCTTCATGGGCCAGGTCAAATTTGCCTCTCTTCATGGCGCCGGCACCGGTAAAGGCCCCTTTCTCGTGACCAAACAGTTCACTCTCAATGAGTTCCTCTGGGATTGCTGCACAGTTCACTTCCACAAGAGGCTTATGACTTCGCTTGCTCATCCTGTGGATTGTATGAGCCACCAGCTCCTTTCCTGTACCATTATCACCCGAAATAAGGACCCATGCGTTCGTAGGGGCAACGATTCTTATCTGTTCCTTTAAAGCTTTTATGGCCTTGCTGTTTCCAGTTATTCTATATCTGTCTTTCTCCTTCTCCTTAAGGAGGTTTACTTCCTCTTCTAACAGGTAATACTCAAGGGCATTATTAATGGATAAAAGAACCTTTTCCAGAGACAGGGGCTTCTCAATGAAGTCGTAAGCACCTAACTTAGTCGCCTTAACAGCAGTCTCTATTGTACCGTGCCCGGACATCATGATAACCTGGAGATGTTGATAGAGCTCCTTTATCTTTATGAGGGTCTCGATCCCGTCCATATCAGGCATCCAGATGTCCAACAGCACAAGGTCGGGCATCACCTCCTCAATCTTTTCCAGAGCGGTAACACCGTCCTTTGCGTTTATAACTTCAAATCCTTCATCTGTCAGAATACCGTTGAGGGATTGAATGATTCTATCTTCATCATCAACAACTAATATTGTTCTCGCCATCTTCTCTTATCATCTCTAACGCCATTCTGGCCGTCTTCTCGGAAGCACCCCCCTCTCCGAGGCGTTCTTTCACCATTCTTAATTTTCTTATCATCTCCCACTTCTTATGGCCAATCTCAAGAATGGGGATGGCTTCATCAACAAGTCGTTGAGGAGTAACTTCATCCTGTATTAATTCAGGCACAATCTCTTCACCAGCCACAAGGTTAACCAGACCTATATATGGCACCTTTGAAACCATCTTGGCAACCCAAAAGGAGATAGTTGACACTCTATAGACGATGATCATGGGAACTTCCATGATGGCCGCTTCCAGTGTGGCCGTACCAGATGCCACAAAAACCAGATCAGATATCATGAGAGTTTCATAGATATTTTCCTGAGAGATCCTGATCTCCACAGACGATTCCCTGATGATAGATTGGACAAAGTCAAGGGAGATGGTAGATGCCAGAGGTAAGATACACTTGATATTAGGATATCGGGCAGATAGCATTTCAACGGCCTGGACCATTGAAGGTAGTAGATTTCTAACCTCCTCATTCCTGCTCCCGGGTAGAAGGCCCACTATGGGATTGACGTCTTTGAGTCCCCAATGGACTAAAATCTCACTTCTGTCTAAACCATGGGAGATAGAATCTAAGATGGGATGTCCCACATACTCCACCTCCAGACCGCTCTTCCGATAAAAATCCTTTTCAAAAGGTAATATGACCGCCATTCTGTCCACTCTTCTGGCTATTTTTCTTATACGTCCCGTTCTCCAGGCCCACACCTGAGGGCTGATATAATATAGAACAGGCACCCCATAACGTTTAGCCGATCGGGCAAGATTAAGGTTAAAGTCCGGGTAATCAATCAGGATAAGGAGTTCAGGATGACTGGTCTTCAAGAGGTACTTCAGTTTTAGATGGGACCGTATGATAGAATACAACCGGGGAAAAACCTCTGTTAACCCGACAACGGCCATATCAGAAGAGGATGTCAAGATGTTGACTCCCGCATCCTCCATTTTACTGCCGCCGATTCCCCAGAAAGTGATCCCAGGGTCTAATCTCTTCATGGCACGCACAAGATTGGAGCCATGTAAATCTCCTGAGGCCTCACCAGCAACAATCAATACAAGCTTGAGATTTTCAGCATCAGTGTATTCTCTGAAAATTCCTAGACCCCCTCTTAATTTGATCAATGATCCTAAGTGAAATTTCTAGGGCCTTCCTTGCATCATTCCCGGTCACCACAGGCTCGAATCCATTGATAATGGCATTGACAAAAGAAGAGATCTGATCGGCCAGAGGGTCGCTATCGGGAAATGACATCTTTTCAGTCGTAACTTTAGGGAAGTTGTATGAGTCTTTAACCTTGTGATCCAACCGTGTTACACTGAGTTCCCTTTTAGAATAATCCGCAGCAAGATAGGCGTCCGGCTGGAAGACGCGGAGCTTACGAAACGTTCTGTCAGACACCCTGCTTACTGTCAAATTACCCACTGTTCCGTTTTCAAATATTATCCTTACATTGGCAATGTCTGTTTTATCGGTCAGAACAGACATCCCCACGGCGTGAATCTCTTTGACCTCTGATGGAACAATATGAAGGATTATGTCCAGATCATGGATCATGAGGTCGAGCACCACATCCACGTCGGTCCCTCTTATGGTAAATTGATTCATCCGGTGTGACTCTACAAAGACGGGACCATTTAACATGGATTCCATTTTCACCACGGCTGGGTTGAAACGCTCCACAAGCCCCACCTGGAGGATTAGATTTTTTTCCCGGGCCATATGGATTAGAGTGTCTGCGGGTTCAAGTTGGTATGTTATAGGTTTTTCTACTAAAAGATGCACGCCTTTCGACAAGATATCCTTGGCCACTTCAAAATGAGCCTCAGTAGGAACTGCAAGACTCACGCCATCTATCTTGTTCAAAATTTCGTTGTGGTCACCATAAGCTTTTGTATCGTATCTCCGCGCTATCTCAGTGGCACGTTCCAAGTTTGTATCCACCACGCCCACAAGTTCCACCGTTGAGAGGGCTTTGTACTTCTGAACATGATATTCCCCAAGGTGCCCGACACCGATTACTGCGATTTTCACTTTATCATGCATCTCGCTATCTATCCTCGATACACTTCTAAGTTACTTCCACTCCCACCCTGCTCTCCCCTGACATAAGCGCTAACTTAAAAAGTTAACTCCGTTTAGAACTCCATTGTGAATATCGAATATCGAACAAAAAATTTAGAATTATGAGGGTTTTTTTCGAAATCAGCTCATTATTCTCATCAATCAAAGGTTCAACTTTTGATGCCGGTTTTATAAGATTGGCTCTTACAATCATGAGTAACCATATCATTGTTTCTCTCAATTCTTTAAGGCATATTTTCAAATATCCTACTTTCCTTCGACATTCATTATTCCTTGTTCGACCTGCCCGCAATGCCTTTGCGTCTATTTAGTATAATACCATCAAGCGAGTAAAAGCCGACGGTTATAGCCTTCGCTCCAATTGTAATGCATGGCAGGCGGGTATTCGATATTTTACTCATCCTGAAAACCAATAAAGCTGTCCAAACCCAATAATAAGCTTATATTCACCAATTATATTAGCGCTTATGCCTTCCCCTGAGGGGGAGGGCTTCGGCGCGAGCCCTTCGGCTGTGAGACTTGTCGACGAGATCAAGTCGAGTCGCTCAGGGCCGAACCGCTCAGCCGAACGGTTTGCTCTACTCTGAATGAGAAAACAGGCAGATTCCTTCTCTATCTGCATATTCGATCATTTTGGATTTATCAAACATCAGGGTTTTCCCTGCTTCCACAGTTAGAACGGATGCCTTGACTCGCCCCATAACCACGAGTGTCTTTAATCCAACAGAAGGGACATCAAAGCGTAGATCCTGATTGGGCTTACTGACCTTGATCACAACGGCCTTTTCATTAGCCAGTCTTCCTCCTCTAAGGATGGTTTCATCAGTACCCTCCATGGCCTCAAGGGCTAGGACGGTCTTTTTTCTCACAACCACACACTGGCCAATATCTAATCTTCCCAGCTCCTTTGCCACATGCCATCCAAACTGAATATCCTGTTTCTCCTCTTTTGTGGGTCTTCTTTTTGTAAGACAGCCGGGAGGAGCCAACAATTCAGGCATAAAAAGGATTGAACTGATAATATCAATACCTTCTTTCTCCAGCTCTCTAGCCACTGCCCTCAAGATACCATCATCATGGAAAATAGCCATCTTGGACATAAGTGTTAGACCTTTCAGATCAGGTCTTATCTTACCAAACATCTTTTTTTTAGTAATGGTACCGGCCATCAGCGCCATCCGGACGTTGTTTTTTTTTAGAACTTCGATCAGTCGCCCCAGTTGCCCTAGGTTTATCCAGATTATCTTATCAACGTTATTGGCCAATGCCGGGTCCGTTTCTCCTCGATGGGCAACAGCCAAGAGTCGTAATCCCTGTTTTTGAGCTGAATCCGCCATCATCAGGGGGAATCTGCCCCCACCCGCGATAAGGCCAATCATCTCTCCTTTTTCAGATATCATTTTTCAGATTTCCAGATCCTGATGTAACTTTTTTACTATTTCGCAAGATTGGGGTCTGTTTACACTGTTTACAGTTGATCGGCTACTTTTGAGATAATCGATGGGGAGTACTACCGCATGACTCCTCTCTTTGAGTCATTAAGGAATCCAAGAAGCACCTCGAGTTCAGGAAATGATTCTATCTCTTCTCTTACTTGACTAATCCCCTCGCTGAGTCGCCTATTGTCGCGCCATATGATTTTGTATGCCCTTTTCAGACCCCCTATAGCCTCTTTAGAAAATCCCAAACGGTTCAGGCCCTTTTGGTTGACCCCATATAGCTTCGCCTTGATTCCTGCCGCCATCATGAATGGAGGTACATCCTTATCGATTCCAGACATTCCGCCAATAAATGCATGGGTTCCTATCCTGACGAATTGATGCACAGCAACGAGCCCCCCAAGACTGGCATTATCTCCAATGGTTGTATGACCAGCCAGAGTTGCTACGTTGGACATGACTATCTCATCTCCCAGGTTACAATCATGGGCTATATGGGCATAGGCCATAATATAGTTTCTATGACCCACTACAGTTACCCATTCCTGTTTGGTTGTTGCCCTATTTATGGTGACGTATTCTCTGATAATATTATCATCCCCAATGACGATACGGGTCTCCTCCCCCCCATATCCCACATCCTGGGGTGGTGAACCGATGGATACAAATGGGTATATTCTATTTCCCTCACCAATCTGCGTCGGTCCTTCAATCACCACGTGAGAACCAATGACTGTATTCCGGCCTATGGTTACGTGGTCCCCTACTATGCTGTAAGGACCGATCTTGACATCAGGAGCCAATTCTGCATCGGGGCTTATTATTGCCGAAGGATGGATCTCCATTACTTATGCTCTATGAATCATTCAACCTATGGCAGCCACAAGCTCGGCCTCAGCAACTAGATCATCCTTTACAAATGCCTTCCCAGCCATCTTCCAAACCCTGGATCCCGTTCGCAGGGGCTTTAACTCAAATATGATCTGATCTCCTGGTACCACAGGTTTACGAAATTTCACCTTGTCCATTGACATGAAAAAGACTGAGTCCCCATCTTTTCTATCCATAGCACCCTCCACGGACAGACGGGCCAGCACACCGCCCACTTGAGCCATGGCCTCGATAATGAGCACACCTGGCATGATGGGATTACCCGGGAAATGTCCCTGGAAAAAAGATTCATTGCTGGACACATTTTTGATGCCAACTACCCTCTTCCCTAATTCCAGTTCAGTAATCCTGTCAACCAATAAGAATGGATAGCGGTGCGGTAAAATCCTGATAATGTCTTCATAAAAAAGGGGTAATTTCATATCTCCTCCCAACTCCGACATTGGGTCCATAAAATGAACAAGATCACGCTAAATTTTTATCATCCATTAGTCTCTTCAGCTCATCCACCTTTTTTTCAAGGGTCCTTAAACGTTCGTTGAACTGAGGCAACCGCTTTATTAGCCCTGAGGTCTTCAGCCAAAGTCGATGTGGCATAGCCGGGTACCCTGAGACCATATCCCCAGAAGGGATGGACTGCATAATACCCGCTCCCGCTCCTATCATGGCCTTGTCTCCTATCTCCAAATGATCAGAGAAGCCTGCCCTGCCTCCTATCATCACTTCCCGACCGATACGAACACTCCCCGAGATGCCCACTTGTGCCACCACAATCGTATCTTCTCCAATGACCACGTTATGACCGACCTGTACAAGGTTATCCGTCTTAACTCCCCTCTTTATCCATGTCTTGCCCAGGGCAGCCCTATCAATGCAGTTATTGGCCCCAAGCTCAACTTGATCATCAATCTGAACAATGCCCATCTGAGGGATCTTAACAGAAGTGGAGCCATCTTTGACAAAACCAAATCCGTCACTGCCTATTACAGTTCCCGAGTGAATAATGACATCGTTTCCGATGACGCAGTCTTGCAAAATGGTTACATTGGGGTAGACAACGGTTCTATTGCCAACCTTAACCCTATCGCCTATGAAGACCCCTGCAAACAGAACGACATGGTCACCTATGACCGCCTCTTCTCCAATATACACAAGAGGATAAATGGACGAATTTTTCCCCATACGGCTACTTTTATGAATAACCGCCTGATCGCTGATTCCCGGGTACCTGGGTATTGGAGAAACGAAAAGGGTAGCTACTCTTGCGTAGGTCAGAGCCGGATTGTGAACCACCACCTGAGGTCCCTTATAGAAATCAATGACTCCGGAGACGATGAGAGCAGAGGCTTGTGTTTTTTTAACACGATCCCTATAGCGGGGGTCAGAAAAAAATGAGATCTCTCCATGGGAGGCCTCTTCAAGGGAATTGATCCCGGTTATCTTAATCTCATCATCACCGATGACTTCTCCCCCCACCGAGTCGGCTATCTGTCTAAGAGTAAACTCCAAAATGGCCTCTCTTACGGATGTCTCTGTAAATGCTTTTCAAAGCGATCATTGGCTGATCGCGGGCCTGTGAGTAATGGACTTAATCCAATATTAGGGATGGTCATGGTTTCATCTTATCATATAGCTTGGTCACCTGATCGGTAATGTCTATTGAATCATCGTAATAGATGAGACCAACGGTTCTTCTTTCAAGTATGAGTATGTACCCTTCTTTCTTCCCTATCTCCGTTACTATCTTTTCTAACTCTTTTCCCACCTTCTTTGTGGCCTCAATCTCAGCATCCTTCATCTCTTGTGCTAGGTCCTCATAGAGGTATTTGTAATATCGTCTCTTCTTTTCTAACTCCTTCTGTTTATCTTCTTGGGCGTCCAGGCTTAACATCATGCTCTGTTTCTGGAACTCTTCTTCGATCTTGAGCAACTTTCTCTTCTCTTCATCGAGTTTCTTTTGCAGAGTTTCAAATTTGTTCTTTAAAATCTCCCTGGTCTTTTGAAAGGCTCGAGAATTTTTTTGAAACTCCTTAATATCCACCACGGCGGTCTTGCCGTATTCAGCTCCCAGTGAATGGCACTGGAATGCCAAGATAATGATAATCCCCAGAATAGACGGAAAAAAGTATCTCATATCTCTCCTCCATAATGATTATTTTAGAATTCTATGTCATATATATCTCTTAATAAAGTTTATTTCATTTTAAAAGCTTCCCCCAACCGTAAATTCCAATTCTCCTGCACTCTCGCCTGTTCTTGCGTCTAACTTTCTTCCGTACTCCATGCGGAGGGGCCCTACGGGAGAATACCACCTAGCACCGATGCCAACGGATCTTCTTGCTTCGCGGGAAAAACCCTCAGTCTCTGTAAAGACATTTCCTGCATCGTAAAATACAATGCCTACGACTCCCTGTTCCACGAGTAAAGGAAATCGATATTCAAGATTACAGACCCACATCCTCTCACCACCGATCTTATCCCCTGTTTCAGGGTCCCTTGGGGAAATAGAGGCAAATTCATATCCACGGACGGTATTGATACCTCCTAAAGTAAATTTCTCATACACAAACAGCTTTCCACCTTCCCTCCTTTTAACATAACCTATCCTTCCCTGGATAAGAAAAACGGTCTTCCACATCAATGGAAAATACCAGGCTGATCTTGCATGATATTTATTGAAATAGGAATCACCACCCAAAAACCCACCTGCATACTCGAATGATAAGCTGTTGACAGAACCTTTTGTTGTATTCCAGGGCCTGTCTTTGGAGTCCCGCGTAATTCCAAAAGCAATACTGCTGGTAAGATTACTGCCCTCCATATCTTTAATAACCGTAGCCGCATTCTCTCTTATGTCCGATACATCGGCGTCATTATAGGCATAGGTTATGGATCCCCTGGTGAAATCATCAAGACCGAGGGGAAATCCAAACGTGAGCGCGCCACCCAGACTGTCTTTTGTATATTCATCGTATTCCACGATCCATTTAAAGAGATCAACCCCCGCGGATAAGGGCCTGTCAAACAGCCATGGCTCAGTAAATCTGATGTCAAGATCGGTTGTTCTGCTTCCAAGCCTGGCTGAAGCCATTAATTTTTGCCCGAATCCAAGGAGATTGTTCTGGGATATCTGAAACATCCCTATGGACCCTTCAAATGAACTATATCCAGCACCTACACTGAAAGATCCCGTTGCCCTCTCCTTCACATTGATGTTCAGTACCATCAGATCGTCCTGGCTACCGGGTTTGGTCTGAACCTCCACATCTTCGAAATAGCCAAGGCGATGGAGGTTGGCAGCGCTCTTCCTTAGGCCTTCTCCACTAAAATACTCCCCTTCATAGACTTTAAGCTCACGCCGTATCACCTTATCTCGAGTTACCGTATTTCCACTTATATTGATCCTTTCGAAGCGGACCTTACCCTTTTTTGAAATATTGTAAGTAATGTCCACAAGGTGATTCTTGTCATCTTCCTTAATGATGGGGCTTACATCGGCATGGGCATATCCCTCGTCGGCATAGATACCCCCTAGGTCCAAGGTATCCTTACGCACAACCTCTCGATTAAAGAACTTCTCTTTATTTATATTGACTGTCTTCAGAAGGTCATCAACCGGTTTGATCAGATCACCCTCAATTCTCACATTATTGACCCCATACTGGGGTCCTTCAATGATCTCTGTAGTGATGATCAGTCCCTTCTCTTTTTCATAGGAAATTCCAGGTTCCCCCGCCTTTGCCCTTATGTAACCATGATTGTGGTAGAAGGAGATTATCTTATGGATATCAAACTCCAGTTTCTTCCTTTCCAGTAGTCCCGACTTTGTAACCCAGGAAAAGAAGCCTTTCTCACTGGTCTCCATAATATCTTTAAGATCATCGTCATCAAATTTGGTATTTCCAACGAACTGGATCTTGGTAATATACACCTTATCCCCCTCATTTATATCATAGATCAACGAGACCTCATTATGGGGAAGTTCTTCAATCTTTTCCACGATCTCCACATTATAATAACCATTTTTCCGGTAATACTCTTTTAGCCTGTTTATACTCTGCTTGATCTCATTACGATTCAGAATCGAATATCTCTTTATTCCCACTTCTTTATTCAAATCATCATTTTTCACTGCCTTATTACCTTTAAAGGAGATCTGGCCAAGGGTGGGCTTTTCAGCGACTTTAAATGTAACGATTTTTCCTCCGGGCCCATCCTCCATCTCAACATTGACATCCTTGAAAAATCCCATTTTGTATACAGCACGCAGGTCCTTATCGAGCCGATCATGGTCGAGCCTCTCCCCTTTTTTACTCTCAATCACTGCCAGAATGGCTTCCCTTTCAATACGTTTATTGCCTTCAACCCGAACAGAATCAACCTGAACCACACCAGTAATCTGATTTTCTATACTTGTTGCAGCCCTTTCAACAGCATCAGGCAAAGCATCCATATCATCTTCCACCATAAATATGGAAAAAGGGATTCTCGCTCCGGTAACATCCACAACCTTCAGGTCGATACTTATCTTTCTCCCTATCTGGGTGAGACTTCCCACCACAACCCAGTCTGCTCCCAGATCTTTTCCAATGTCGTAGATATCCTTCAATTCAAGTAGAGGTAAGGGGGCCTTTGGATGTCTATTCACTACCTGGGGATCAATAACGGGGAACCCTTTATTAGCCATTCGGGCAGTAATCATCTCCTGCAGTCCCTTTTTTAGGTGATCCAGAGGTTCGATGGAATGAACCCTGAATGGCAGGACAGACACCCTTGCCTTATCTTTAGCCTGAGCCATGGCCGGTAGTATAAGTAGACAAAATACGACCATGATTAAAATCTTGCAGATCTTTCTCCAATGAAATCCCATTAATTGAAAATTTTGATGCATACCCTTATCCTCATTTATATTCACCCTATAGTTGCGTAATATTTTGTATTTAATCTAAGTTGTTGAGACGAAAATCATGGTCAGTATTGGCTGATCCTGGATACTGGTCACTGGATACTTGATATTTTTGGATTTCACTATTTGAGCATTCTTGAATATCCAGCATCAAGCATCCAGCATCTGTGTAGTAAAAACGACTGCCTTACGCATACCCTCATTAATAATTGTCCAGATTAATGCAACGTTATGGTTTACTTAATCCGCCCGTCCACTATCTCCATCTGTTGTGACATATTTTCCGCCAAGGCCTTATTATGTGTAGCAACAATGATACTCAATCTTTCTTCCTCGTTGAGACGTATTAGAAGCTCTATTATCCCCTCACCCGTTATCCTGTCAAGATTGCCTGTGGGTTCATCAGCCAATAATAATTTGGGTCTCATAATCAGTGCCCGTGCAATGGCTACCCTCTGCTGCTCACCACCCGAGAGCTCTCCAACCCGGTGATTCAACCGTTTTTCAAGACCTACCTTTATCAGTATCTCCATGGCCATTTCAATGGCATTTTTCTTCCTCAATCGAGCGATTAAGGCAGGCATAATTGTATTCTCCAGTGCATCAAACTCCGGAAGAAGGTGGTGGAATTGAAAAACAAAACCTAAATCCCTGTTTCTTAATCTACAGAGGGATGCTTCATCCATCCCATTGACATCTTGGTTTTCAAATCGCACCATACCTTCTGTAGGTGGCTCAAGGGTTCCCATGATGTTCAGCAGGGTTGACTTTCCAACTCCAGAGGTACCCATAATGGCCAGGGTATCCCCTGGATGAACCATGAGATGGATACCCTTTAAAACCTTAATCTGATTCCCATTATGTATAAATGATTTATGGATGTCTTCTAGTTCAAGCACTCTGATCCCTATTAAATCACTATAATCCCTTTAGGGCTCTCACCCTGATTGCCTCTCTGTTTGACGGGGGTACGCGTCTTTATCAACGTCCCTTTAAAGGGGTAAAGCCTAATGCCTGGTTACTTTATTGGGCACGCCCTATTCATATCTCAGAGCTTCGACCGGATTCAATCTCGAGGCATGCCATGATGGGTATATGGTGGCTAGAAACGATATGACCACAGCTGCTAAGGCCACAAATAGCACATCCCACACCTCCACCCTGACAGGCAAAGTAGAGATGTAATAGATATCCGAGGGTAGCCTTATAAACCTATATCTTGCAAGCATATGACAGATTCCAAGTCCCGAGGCTAAACCGGCAAGAGTTCCCACTATGCCCACAAAAAGACCCTGAAATATAAAGAGGGTCATAATACTTCTAGCTGTGGCCCCCATTGCTCGAAGTATAGCCATATCTCTGGTCTTTTCCATCACCACCATTACCAGAGTACTAATGATATTTAATGCCCCCACCAATACGATCATGGTCAAGATGATAAACATGGCCATCTTTTCCAACTTAAGGGCGGAGAAGAGACTCTTGTTCATGATCTTCCAGTCTTTGGTCCAATAAGGATAACCCAATCTTTTTTGAATGGATTCACAGATACGATCAGATCTATAGATATCATGAACCTTCACCTCAATACCTGTTACCCGGTCTCCCATCTCAAAAAAATCCTGAGCCTCCTTCAAGGATACAAAGACCAGATTGGAATCGTACTCATACATCCCTGAATCAAATAGAGCTGTCACTCTATATTTGCGACTGTTGGGTACTCTACCTAATGGTGTTACTTTTCCAAGTGGGGAGACTATCGTCAAAATATCTCCAGGCTGAGCAGCAATCTGTTTGGATAGTTCGCTTCCTATAATGACAGCGGGCAATCCATCATGAGTATGATCAAGGGATGATAATGAACCGCCTTTTATCATGGGTTCAATGCCAATCACCTTGGGCGCACTCCGGGTATGGAGCCCCCTCAAAACAGCCCCGGCAACATTCCCTAAACTATTCACCATAACCTGGCTATAGATGAAAGGAGTCGTGGCAATAATTCCATCTATACCCCTTATCTCTTCTGAAACCTTCTCATAATCTTTAAGGGCTCCCCCATAGCTCATGACCAGGAGATGGGAATTGACGCCAAGTATCTTGGACATCAGATCTGCCCTAAAACCATTCATCACTGACAATACAACGATAAGGGCCATAACCCCCACCATGACCCCTACCACTGAAATAACCGTAATGATAGAGATAAAGGCCTGTTTCCGTTTGGCCTTTAGATACCTCAATCCCAGAAATAATTCGAAGAACATATTCTAAATCTTGTCCGTTGTGTATCTGTTCATTTCAATTTAATGGGCCTAACCCAGGGAACTACCGGAAGAGATATGACTTAATTAAACCGGATGATCCGTGATACTTTGATTCAACCCTGTTTTAGACCTCATATGCGGGAAAAATATGACATCCCTGATGGAAGGAGAATCGGTTAAGAGCATGACAACCCTGTCGATACCAATACCCTCCCCGGCAGCAGGTGGAAGGCCATGCTCCAGGGCAACAATAAAATCTTCATCCATAAATTGGGCTTCTTCATCTCCTGATTCCCGCAGGGCAACCTGCTGCATAAATCTTTGCCGCTGGTCATCGGGATCATTCAATTCGGTGAATGCATTGGCTATCTCTTTGCCAGCGATAAAAAGCTCGAATCTGTCAACAATATTCGGATCTTTGTCATTTTTTCGAGAGAGTGGGGATATCTCTGTTGGATACCCAAATACAAAGGTCGGCTTAATCAACTTGGGCTCTACCAGTTGGTCAAAGATCTTTGCCAATATCTTTCCAAGATCTTCCTTTTGAGATATGGGAATATTACAGGACCTGGCAAACTCAGAAGCAGCGTTCAGGTCTATCAAGACCTCTTCCTTTACACCAGCAATCTCCATTAGGGCATCAAAGAGGGAGATTCTTGGCCATGGGGGGGTAAAATCGATGAACTTTTGCTGATATTCAATAATGTTCGTTTGAAAGATATCCTGCAAAATATGGTTGAAGAGATCCTCCGTCAGGACCATGAGGTCTTCATAGGTGGCATAGGCCATATAGAATTCAAGCATGGTAAATTCAGGGTTATGTTGAACAGAAACACCCTCATTTCTAAAATTACGGTTTATTTCAAAAACCCTCTCCAGTCCCCCAACCATAAGCCTTTTTAGATAAAGTTCAGGGGCGACCCTGAGATAGAGAGTAATACCTAGGGCATTATGAAATGTCTTAAAGGGCTTGGCCGTAGCTCCACCAGGGATAGGTTGCATCATGGGTGTCTCAACCTCTAAAAACTCCTTCTTCAAAAAAAAATCTCTGAAAGCCTGGATAATCCGGCTCCGCAAGACAAAAACCTCTTTCACTTGATCATTGACAATCAGGTCTAGATAGCGCTGTCTGTATCTTGTCTCTATATCCGTTAATCCATGCCATTTTTCAGGAAGGGGCCTCATGGATTTTGATAGCAATCTTATATGGTCTGCGAGAATGGTTAATTCCCCGGTCCTGGTTCTGAAAAAAGAGCCGGTTATACCGATAAAATCACCCATATCCATGAGTCTAAAAACATTGAATTGCTCTTCCCCTATCTTGTCCTTTCTCAAATAGGCCTGCATCTGGCCGGTTCTATCTTTGATGTGAAGAAAAGAGGCCTTACCAAAATTACGAATAGACATAATTCTGCCCGCCATGGTGCATGATCTGTTCTCTTTTTCCAGGGTTTCATCATCCATATGACCGAATCGAGCCACCGCTTCGGATGAAGTGATGTCACATCTATATCCGGCAGGAAAAAGATTAATTCCCATGGCCCGCAGACTATCGGCTTTTTTCCGTCTATCCTCAATAATCGCGCTTGTTTTTTCCATAAACAGTTGGATCAATACAAAGGCATGACCGTTAATGTAAATCAGACATTATTTAATTATTTGTATAAGTTAAACGCTTATCTTTAATCCAATTGGTCCTGTTAGTCAAGGTAAAAAAACAAGAGGTCGCATTTTAGAATGATCACCATCTAGCCGTCTATATAGACTAAGATCTTAAAATTTGTGTCAAGTTTTTATGACGGTCTACAGAGAAGGTTGCCAACAGATACTGGATGCTGGTCTCTGGATGCTGGATGAAGAATGGAATCTTTTTTATCCAGAATCTAGCATCCAGCATCTAGCATCGGCTCGCCCCCCCGGCCCGTACCGGTCCGGGACGGGCAAGCAATGAGTTATTTCCGGCACCATCTCGTCGGCCCGCCCTGGCGCGAGACAATTATATCCCTTATTAATGCTTCAGGTTCGTGAGGCATTGGCTTTTAAACTCACGTCCTCTCGTACCAGATCTGGGCCAGGGTTTGAGGCGGAGCTTCGCTAGTGTTCTGTAACACAAATTCTCTAACATTTTTAGAAGGATTTTTTGTTTCGATCATATTTTAAGATAGCTCCAAGGTAAAAGGCATTTGATAATCTCTTGATTTGATGTTATATAAGATCCTCTTATTGTCGAGATCTTTCTGTGAATTCCTAAATCAAAGGTAAAAAATATTTGGAGGGAAAAAATGGCAAAACTACTATGGCGGCCTTCAGAAGAGCGTATTAAGAGGTCAAATATGTATCGATTTACGGGATTCATCAATGAAAAATATAATAAAAATTTTGATGACTACGAATCTCTCTACCAGTGGTCAATCCAAAATATTCCCCATTTCTGGTCCGCCATGTGGGAATTTGCTGAAATAAAGGCCTCCCAACCCTACCATGAAGTGATTGATGATCTAAACAAGATGCCGGGTGCCAAATGGTTTTCTGGAGTCCGGCTCAACTTTGCGGAAAACCTTCTTAGATATCGCGATGATGAAGTGGCTTTAATCTTCAAGGGGGAGGCTCATGACTCCGTCAAGATGACCTATGCTGAGCTCTATGATGAAGTGGCCCGTTTGGCCAAAGCACTAAAAGATAATGGGGTTCAGAAGGGAGATCGGGTCGTGGGGTTTATGCCCAATATGCCTGAGACCATTATTGCTACGCTGGCCGCAACAAGCTTAGGGGCAATCTGGTCTTCCTGTTCTCCCGATTTCGGGATCAAGGGTGTCCTTGACCGTTTTGGTCAGATCAAGCCAAAGATTCTGTTCACTGCCAATGGTTATTCTTTCAAAGGTAACAATATCGATTCTCTGGATCGTATCTCTGATATTCTGAAGGACCTGCCTTCCATCGAAAAAGTAGTGGTAGTCCCTTACACAGAGAAAGACCCGGATGTGAGCCATCTCCCCCATGCTATACAATATAAGGATTTCAGATCCTCAGAAGAAAAACCGGAATTGGAATTTGAGCAACTCCCCTTTGATCATCCCCTCTATATCATGTTCACCTCAGGCACTACGGGCCTTCCCAAGTGCATGGTACAGAGTGCAGGCGGAATCCTGATACACCATATGAAGGAGCTCATGCTTCATACCGACCTCAAACGTGAGGATACGATCTTTTATTTCACCACCTGCGGGTGGATGATGTGGAACTGGCTCACCAGTTCCTTGGGGGTTGGTGCAACTCTTGTACTCTATGATGGTAATCCTTTTCACCCCCATTCCGGGGCCCTGTGGCAGATGGCCCAAGATGAAAAGATAACCATCTTCGGTACCAGTGCAGGGTACATTGCCGCCCTTATGAATGCCGGCATGCGACCTGGAAAAGAGTATGATCTCAGCCCTTTAAGGACCGTGCTTTCCACAGGCTCTCCCCTTTCAGTTGAAGGATTTGAATTTATCTACAGGGAGGTTAAACAGGATCTACAGTTAGCCTCCATCTCCGGTGGTTCAGATATTAATGGCTGTTTTGCCGGTGGAAATCCCATGGGACCGGTCTATGCAGGTGAATTGCAGTGCAGATGCCTGGCCATGGATGTAAAGGCATATGATGAGAACGGAAAACCCGTCATTAACCAACAGGGAGAACTGGTCTGCACCGCCCCGTCACCCTCTATGCCCATCTATTTCTGGGACGATCCTGATAATAAAAAGTACTTGTCAGCGTATTTTGAAATATATCCCAATGTCTGGCGCCATGGGGATTTTATAGAGATCAATGATCGTGGGGGTGTGGTGATGTACGGTCGATCCGATGCCACGCTGAACCCGGGAGGGGTTCGGATCGGGACCTCTGAGATCTACCGCCAGGTGGAGAACATGGAAGAGATTGAAGACAGCCTCGTTGTGGGGCAGGACTGGAAAGGAGACGTTCGAGTCATCCTTTTTGTCAAGATGGCTGAGTCATACGAATTAACCGATGAACTTAAAAATAAGATTAAGCAGACCCTACGGGCAAATGCTTCACCAAGACACGTGCCTGCTAAAATCATCAGCATAAAGGATGTCCCTTATACCCTCAATATGAAAAAGGTGGAACTGGCCGTCAAGAAGGTCATACAGGGCCAGGAAGTACTCAACAGGGACGCCCTGAGCAACCCGGAAGCCCTGGATTATTACATGAATTTAAAAGAACTACAGGAGGATTAACCCTAACGATGCATAAAATCCATTAAAATGCCATTGTACATATGCTTGAGACAGTTGCCTTTATTGGGCCGATGCTCGATGCTTGATAACCTGCATGCCATCAGGAGTGGAATCATAAACATCTAGTATCCAGAATCCAGTATCAAGGATCAGCCAATGACAGCAAGGTTTTTCGTTGGGACAGCATCGATTTAATGTCATATCTAATGCGACTATAGAGTTAATACATTCAAAAAGCATTCGAGAACAATCTGGAAGAGATGAATGATCGGCAAGTAATCCTGTTTCCTCACTCCTATCTATCAAAATCCAAGATAGAGAAGGTACTCACTCTTTTTGGGTCCCTCACCATCTTCCAGCCATTTTTCATGGAGCAACCAGCCCTTTTAAATGAGAGAGAGGATCTTGAAAATGTCAAGATCATGACTCCCCCGACCCATCTGAACCCAGGGGAAGAGTTTAAGACCTTACTCTCCGAGTATCATACCTGGATGGATCAAAACCAGGACCGAGGTTACAAAGAGTTCTTAAAGAGATACCAAGAGGCGAGGCTTACCGAGAATAATACATGGGAGATCAGGGAGATGATTCGTCGGGTGGAGAAATACGCTTCAATCCCGGAAAAAGCCCATACCCAAAGGTGGCATACCATTCTCCACCTGGCACGGGAAGTTGAAGATCAACGACGAGAGGCTGACCGGTTGCTGAAGAAGCTGAAACAGAAAGATTCACTTCTTAAAGGAGCCATTGAAGATATAGACCCTAAGAAAAATTTTTTAGAAGATCTCCCCCAGTTTGAATCAGAACCTCTGATGGATGATCATATCTTAAGAGAGGTTGTTGAAGCCTGGTTTGCTCTTTTCGGAGGGTATCTGCAAGACCATGAGTTATTAATAACATTCAACCCAGATGTAATGAACTTTTGTTCACAATTCATGAAAGATTCATGGATCGAGATTGGGAAAACCCCCGATCCAGATATTACATTCAGATTTCCGGATCTCTCTCATCAAACTTCAGAGAATCAGACGGTAGCTGAAAAGAGATCTTTTGATGAAAGTAAACTTACCGAATTTAAAGATCTGATTCGGGAGTTCCGGAAAGATCCTGAAGGCAACCTATTAACACTCAACGAGTTATCTAAAGAGATTGAGGCTTCTTTTAAATGGGATCTATTTGATAGAACCCTTAATATCAAAATGAGATACATACCCACCATTACAGATAGTGGCTATCCTAGAACGGATAGATTATTTTATCGCTTTTCAAATAAAACCATCATTTTGATGGAGGAAGCGGATCACTATGAATAGCAGCAGATCAAGAAATCAGATTCTGGAAGCCGAAGGCTGGACAAAAATGTTCATTGCCAACGAACCCAGATTGAGCGAGGCTGTAGATCTATACAAAGAGTCAGGCTTTGATGTTCATCTTGAACCCCTGCCCAAAGAACCTGAATGTGAAAAATGCCCGGGAGATGATGACGAGGATGAATGTCGCATCTGTTTTGAAGGTTCTGAAGACCAATACAAGATCATATATACGAGGCCCAAGAAGCCCGAAACAGAATCAGAAGATGATCTTCTTTAGCCATACCACACAATCGTGAAGGCTATCATATGAATCGGACAATTCTGAAACTTGTTATGATAGTCGCCACACTACTGCCCTTTAAGGATTTAGCTTTTGGAAGATTGTCCGTCTCTCAGATCGCTGAAACCTGCTCTTCGTCCGTGGTAACATTCATCGCGTTAGATGAAAACCACCGCCCCCTATCCATTGGGAGCGGGTTTTTTATAAATACGAAAGGTGATTTAGCAACCAATCACCATCTTTTTTCAGGTAGTGTAAAGGCCATAATAAAAACCCTGGCTGGCAGAAAGGGGGAAATTACCGGCATAATTAAAAATGATCCAAAACTGGATCTGTTGATCGCAAAGACTACATTTCGAAATACGACCCCTCTACCTTTAGGAGATTCGGATAAAATTATGGTTGGCGAAGACGTTGTGGGTATGGGAAATCCCCAAGGACTCGATGGAAGTATCTCTTTGGGGGTGATTTGTGATGTAAGAAAGGCGGATGGAGTAGACTTAATACAGATAACAGCACCCATATCACCGGGTAGTAGTGGTGGACCGGTTTTCAACTTGGCTGGTGAGGTAATCGGTATCTCAACAGCCTTTCTTGATCTGGGGCAAGATCTTAATTTTGCCATGCCAGTGAATTACTTAAAAACCCTTAAAGCGACTCGACTCAAACTCCGTTCCTTACCAAAAATCGAAAACCAACTTGAAGCCACCGTGAGGGATAGAGCCGTAGTTGAATTATTGGATATACACTATCACAAGTCTTTTGGAACCCTAAAAAGTCGCAGAAATCAAGGGGCTCACCAAAACAGTACCCAGTCCCCTTACTCCATTGAGTATAGTAATGATTCAGATGAAAAATACGTCCATGGGTCCGGCACCGTGTATTTTAAGAATGGAAAGAGATTAGTTTGTGAAAGGGCTTGGAGATATGGGGATAACATCTTCCTGGTGGTCCATGGGAAAAAAATCGCCATAAGCTATGATGAAAATGAGATTGACATGAGAGAGACCTTTGATCTATCTAATTACAGATAGTATAGACCCATATGAATTAGCTAGCGAAGCTACGCCTCCCCGGTCCGGGACGGGCAAACCGACGAGTTGAGAAAAATAACACTTTGTTGTCTGATGCTTGAAACTCGAAACTTGAAACCCTGGCCCAGACCTGATTCTTCAAGTGGTGCTGAAAGAAAGGGAGATCCAATAAGAAAGCAGTCGTGGTGCTATGAATAACCAAATTTAGTCGCACCAGGGCGGGCTTGAAGACATATTGACATTTCTTGGGATTATTGAGTTTCCAGTTTCAAATTTCCAGTTTCTCCCAGCACGGGATGGTTTAAAACATTTCATCAGAATACGAGTCAATAGGCTCAAAGGAGGTGAACAGTTATGACTGAAGAGATAAAAAAGAAGCCCATTAAACGTCTTAAATCCATGTACCCGCTTCGAGCAAAGGTAAACGAGACATACCAAAAGAGCGTTGAAGCAGTGGCGGAGGGCAAACCCATAGTTTGGGGCATGGTAAATTATTATTATGGTGATCCCATCCTCAAGGCCATGGATATTGATGTGGTCTATCCTGAGAATTACGGTGCCGCTTTGGCTGCTATGGGGGTTGCCCAGTCATACCTGGACATTTCAGATGCCGATGGTTTTCCGACACATCTCTGTGGCTATAGCCGGACCAGTCTGGGCTATACATCAAGGATGATGAAGGAACTAAAGGGAGTGATACCATCGGAAGCCCCTCTGGGAGGGATGCCAAAACCCATATTCCTCATGTCTTCCACGGCGATCTGTGATGCCAGGTATAAATGGTTTCAGGCATTGGGCCGCTATATGGATGCCCCTGTGTGGACATTTGAATCACCCATTCCTGGTGTTAAGGAACTCTTCATGGAAGGTTCCTATGAGCGAATGATTGAGTTGGGAGTTAAACATGCCCGGGAGTTTATTGCCTTTGTTGAGCGCATGGTGGGCAGGAAGATGGATTGGGACAGATTGAGTGAAACCATTGATCTCATGATAGAGATTAACAAGACCTGGCACGAGACCAATGAACTGCGCAAGGCAAAACCGTCACCTATGCATAGCAGGGACTTCTGGAGTTCTATGCCCCCGGCCCTTTTCCTTATGGGGGATCTCCAGGACACGTTGCAATGTTATAAGGATATATATGATGAGGTAAAAAATAGAGTGGATAACAATGTCGGAGCCATTGATGAGGAGAAGTATCGGTTGGTATTTGCCGAGCTTCCACCCTGGCATAGCCTTGGATTCTTTGATAAGTTGGCAGAAAGGGGATGGAATTTCGTGATAGAAAGCTATGGCTATCGACCACCCATACCTCTTGACCTGAGCGGATCCGACGACCCTTTAGAACGCTTGACCAGGTTTAGCTTGCAGTTCTATGTTGGTTATTATAAAGACGCGCTGGAACAGAAAGTGCCGGCGGGGGCCTTCGCATTTCCCTATCTGAAATACGCTCGTGAATGGAGATGCGACGGGGCATTACTGCACCCCTTGATAAGCTGCCGTAGCGCCTCAACACACCTGCCTTATGTATCAAACTTGCTCATGGAGAGACTAAAGATTCCATCATTGACCATTGAGGGAGATATTGTTGACCTGCGCCTGTTTGACCCTGAAGACGCCATTAGCAAGGCTGAGCCTTTTGAGGAGACCATGGAACACTACAGAAATATCAGGAAGCAAGAAGGCTTTGACTGGTAAAAAAAGTAAAATCTAACCGAGTGAGGTGTTGACTATGACGGGAAAAAGCAAAGGGCTCACCAAAGCCCAGGAGATATACCAAAACAGGTCTTATCGGGTTAAAGAGCTTAAGGAAGAAGGCAAGAAGATAATGGGATATCCCTGTATGTACGTTCCCCTTGAAATGATCACGGCTCTTGACATGATCTCTTATAGGACATGCGGGGATATGGCCGAACCCATTACTGAAGCGGATAGAGCCTTACCTGCTGCATTCTGCCCTCTCATGCGTAGCTGCCTCGATTGTGCCTTGAAAGGAAAGGATGATTTTATAGATGGCATGGTAGTTGTTCACTCCTGCGATCCCCAGGAGAAAACGGCGCGGGTATGGGAATCTTACATCAAATACCCTTTTTTTCACTTTATTGACATGCCGGGTACCCTTCGTCCTGAGGTATTTGACTACCACAAGGGCCAACTAAATGATTTTAAGAAAGCCTTGGAATCGTTCACTGGGAAAGACCTTACCAACGGGAAACTTAAGGAAGCCATTGAACTGCACAATGAACAACGAAAACTGGTAAGGGAACTCTATGATTTAACAAAGCCTGATCCTCCCCTGGCATCAGGAACGGAGATCCTCCAGGTAGTAAAGTCTTTGATGAGCCTTCCTGTTGCTGAGGGAAATGAGTTATTGGTTCAGGTTATCGATGAACTTAAGGAGCGCTCGGACGGACCTTCAGAGAGACCTACACGGCTTCTTGTATGGAGTAGCACCCTAGATGATATCGAGATCATGAAGATATTTGAAGGCGGGGCAAATGTCGTTATGGATGAGGGCTGTGGGGGTATAAGGGCATACAGAAAGGACGTCAAACTGACTGATGATCCATTGGACGGTCTGGCCCATTATTATCTGGAAGAGATCACCTGTGCACGTACTTTCAAAGAGGCTGTATTGGGCGGTATAGAAAAGGATTACATGAAGGATCTTGAAAGCCGATTTGGATATCTGAAAGAGATGATCAAGGAATGGCATGTCAACGGCGCTATCTTTCTCCTCCCCATCTATTGCGATCCATTTGCCTATGAGATGCCATCCCTAAAAGACTATTTTGACAGCATCCACATCCCCAGCATCTACTTGGAACACGATTACTCACGTGGAGCCCTAGCACCCATGAGAACAAGAGTAGAAGCTTTTCTTGAAACAATCGAATAGTAATGAAGCCTAAGCGAGGTCCATTTGTATTTTTCCGGAGTCGATATAGGTTCAACCATGACCAAGGCTGTGATCATAGATATGAGTGGGGAGATTCTGTCTGTCATTAAAGGTCCCACAGGTCCTGGACATCGTCAGTTAGCCAATGAGGTTATGAAGGCGGCATTGGACCAGGCCAATCTTCGACTTGATGATATCTCATACATTGTGGCCACAGGCTATGGCCGACTGAATGTTCCATTCGCGGACCGTCAGATCACAGAGCTCACCTGCCATTCCAGGGGTGTATCCCATCTTTTTCCAAGCGCCCAAACGGCCATCGATATTGGCGGACAAGATGCCAAGTGTATGAAGATAGATAACGGAAAGATGATCAACTTTATTATGAACGACAAATGTGCTGCTGGAACTGGCAGGTTCTTGGAAATGATTGCTAACACCCTGGGGATCAAGCTTGAGGACCTGGGAAACATCTCCCTCAAATCTACAAAAAAAATTCAGATTAGTAACTTATGTACCATCTTTGCCCAGCAGGAGGTGGTATCCCACCTGTCTGACGGGAAGAAGTTGGAGGACATCATAGCCGGACTTCACGATGCTCTGGCAAGCAGGGTGGCTGGATTGGTACGGAGGCTCAAGATAGAACCTGAGGTGGTGCTTACCGGAGGTGTGGGTAAAAATATTGGAATAGTCAAGGCAATGAAGGAAAACCTGGGTTGCGAACTGCTCATTCCTGAAGACCCACTCCTTACTGGAGCATTGGGAGCCGCCATATTGGCAAAAGAGAACTCCCTGAAGGCCAAACAAAAAAGAGCGCCCGTCCCCAGAAAACAACGTCATTTAGAAAAGGCTACCTTCTTCCATTAATGGGGTGATAGTGATGGCCTGGTTTATGGGGATGGATATCGGTTCAGTGTATAGTAAGGGTGTTATCACTAAAGATAACGATCTTTCCGCATATCACGTTATCCTTTCCGGAGCCCATTACAGGAAAACGGCCGAGAAGATAAGACAGGAGCTTCTGGCAAAGCTCGATCTAAGTCAAGACCGGATAACCCGTACCGTAGCCACCGGCTCTGGTGCCGGCAATGTCCATTTCGCCCACCAGCAGGTAAGCGACATGGTTTGCACAGCCAGAGGTATAAACAGTATCTTCCACTCAGCCAGAACAGTAATCGATGTGGCAGGACAATCCACCAAAATGATACGTATTGATGATCATGGGCTAGTGACCAACTTTGTGGTGAGCGAGAAGTGTGCCGCTGGAAGTGGAAGGTTTATTGAGGTTATTGCCAACGTGCTGCGGATAGATCCGGCGGAGTTCGGTCCCCTTTCCCTTAAATCCGAGAATCCCATCACCTTCAGTACAGGATGCGCTGTATTCGGCGAATCTGAGGCCATCAGCAGAGTGGCTGAAGGCATCCCAAAAGAGAATATCGCCGGTGGTGTCAATAAAGCCCTGGCAGACAAGATCTCCTCCCTGGCCAATAGAGTCAAGCTGGAAGAACCGTGTGCCATTTGTGGAGGAGGTGCCCTCAATATGGGACTGGTAAAAACCATAGAACATCTATTGAATCTCCCCTTACTATTGGACTCCCATCCCCAAATCACCACTGCCCTGGGGGCAGCCATCCTAGCCAGGACCTCTAACTCCTGATAATTTCTTGAACAGTTTAAAGATTTGGTAGCATTTTAGCTCTTTGAAAAAAATCCGCCTAACCCTCCCTCATTCCATGGAACGGCCTTCGACCCGAGCTCAGGCCGAGGGTCAGATTAGTGTTGAAATTCTTCCCGGGATAGCCCCAGAGGACGTCCTCCTTTGCCCCCCACATCTTCTCTGCCTTTTCCATAGATTTATTAAATGCCCGGGGGCGTTCCACGAGCATCGGAAGTATTTTTATGAGGCGGCTTTTGAAAGAGACCTCCACGGCCGGACTTGAATGGCTTTCAAAGACCTAAAATGTTACAAGATTTGGAATTCTGTATGATTCCGGGCGTGCACCTCTCTTTTTTTCTACTTTTCAGTTTTGGCCATTCAGGAAATCCAACACCGCCTTGTTGAAAAGGTGAGGTACTTCCCAGTACAAACCATGACCACCCTGTTCAAAAACCACCAATTTAGCATTGGAGATCTCTGATTTTATCTCTTCTAACATCCTGATGGGTGTCAGCTCGTCATCCTTGCCAACCAATATCAGTGTGGGCACCGTGATGCTATTTAAGCGACCTCTGGTATCATGTGCCACATTGCTTTTCATCTGCCTTTCGAATGCCTCGGATTTCCGTGGAAGATATCCTCCTGTAAATTTAGCCTTGATCTCTTTGACTTTGTCAGGATTTTGTTTACGAAAAGGTTTGGAAAAAAGCCATGGCATAACCATGGGATCACTATCTGATCTAACGGAATTTTTCAGGTGCTCCTCCCAGGAGTTGTAGAGAACTTTCATTCACCCCTCTCCCCAGGATGTGGTGCTCGATAGTATCAGACTGCTAATCCTTTCAGGGGCCATAATGGCAACATGCTGAGCAATCATCCCCCCCATGGAAGTTCCCAGTAGATGGGTCTTATCTATTCCAAGATAGTCCATTAGACCAAGGGTATCCCTTGCCATCGTTTCCGTGGTATAGGTTTCGGAGCAGCGGGAACTTTTTCCCGAGTCCCGATTATCGAAGAGAATCAACCTGAAACGATCCGATAATTCCGGAATCTGAAGACCCCAGGTGGCAAGGTCTTGTCCCAGACCGAGAATCATTATTAAGGGAAGACCTTGACCGTATTCTTCGTAATTTATCTGGATCTCTCCAATCTTTGCTTTAGGCATCTATCCCCTCCTTTAAATGAAAAGTTTACCTAATCGAGTCAAAACTCGATTAGGTGTTATCGGCCCTTGAACTGGGGGGCCCTCTTTTCATTAAAGGCGGCCAACCCCTCTTTGCAGTCTTCGGTGGTAAAATGGTTCATTACGGAACTCAATTCCATCTCCAATCCGGAATGGAGGTCCACCTGCATTCCCTTGTTGATCAATCGCTTCACTGTGGCAGTGGCCACGGGGCTCTTTTCGCAGAGCTTTTGAGCCAGGGCCATTGTCTCATCTTCCAGTTTATCCGCCGGGACCACCTTATTCACCAGCCCGAAATTGAGGGCGTCCTGGGGAGATATCCAGTCTCCTGAGTACATGATCTCTTTGGCTTTTCTTATGCCGAGGGCTCTGGGCAGTCTCTGGGTATTGCCCCCACCTGCCACCAGCCCGAAGTTGGCATGCTGGTCCCCTATCTGGGCCTCCTTTGAAAGGATGGCAAGATCACAGCACATGACCAGTTCCAGCCCGCCGGCCAGGGCAAAGCCGTTGATGGCGGCGATGGTACAGACGGGTAAATCTTCAAACCTGTTGAAGGTCTTGTGCCAGAACCTCAAGAATTCATCGTTCATGTCTCCACTCTCGGAACTGCCTTTTAGAGCTTTAAGATCAGCTCCTGCGGAGAAAGCTCTCCCTTCTCCGGTGAGGATCACCACTCTCACCTCTTTATCCTGCTCAATAGCTTCGCAGGCATCGTTTAGGTCTTCCATAACACCTTGATTAATTGCATTAAGGGCTTCAGGTCTGTTTAGAGTCAGCCTAACAATATGACCTTCTTTCTCATATCTAACGTTTTCGAATGCCATTGCTCTTTCCTTTTAATTAATATATTTCCCATTCAAAATCCTATGCTGAATGCTTAAGGCTTCTCAATTGGGCATTGGCTCAATTTAAGCTTTTATGATATACCAAACTAAAATACGATACAATATGAAAATATCTGTCCAATAAATGGGCATATTCACGTTTTTCTTCTATTACTGGACAGTCCAAAGTTCTTCTAACTTGTTGAAATTATTAGAACCACAAATTAGCTGCCGTCATTCCCGCGAAAGCGGGAATCCAGAATATTATCAGTATCATATGACTTCTGGATGCCGGATCAAAGCCTGCCCTGGACTTGATCCGGGGTCCGGCATGACGAGAGAACTTTAGACTTTCAAGTGCTATTCAAAATTGGATGGTTTTATTAAGATCGATCCCTAATTAAACGTTTTGAAAACTCTACAATTTATTGATAATAAATATCTTTTTTGAGGAATGGATTTCTGCACCGCACATGGAATAATGGAATGTCGAATATCCCGTCTTCAGCGGGGATGGAATAGTGGAATATTGATTTAAAAATGAAGTTACTCACTGATTACCTTTATAAACTTCACTGTTAAGAGGTATTTTACCATGAATCCAATGATCCATTTCCCCAGAACCCAGCATTCCATCATTCCAGTATTCCAACATTCCAATTATGAGCGAAGCGAATTAACTTGATGTTTTCCATCACAGGAAGAATCTATGAAGGAGGTAAAAATCATGAAGATGAGATATCACGTCCTCTGTTTGGTGTTTTTTTTAGCCTTACCCTGTATGGTTTCAGGACAGACCGTATCAGAAAGCGATATGGATGATCAGGCAGGAGTGAAAGTAACGGTATATAACAACAATCTTGCTCTCATTAAGGATCTGCGTAACGTTTCGCTTCCTGTGGGCAAGGGGGAGTTAAGATTCATGGATGTTCCCTCTCATATTATGCCTGTAACGGTTCATGCAAAATCACTGAACTATCCCGGGGAATTTACCATACTTGAACAAAATTACGAGTATGATCTGATGAATGCCGATAAACTCCTGGATAAGTATGTGGGCAAAAAGATAAAGATCATCGATTGGAATAGATATCAGGACAGAAAAGATGTGGTGGATGCTATTCTGTTGAGCAACAATAAGGGGCAGATCTACAAAATAGATAATGAGATTTATCTTGGGCATCCGGGATATAGGGTTCTTCCCAAAATACCGGAAAATCTCATCGCAAAACCAACCCTTACCTGGCTTTATGATAACAAGAAAAGAGAGCCCCATCAATTGGAAGTCTCATACCTAACCACCAATATAAACTGGAAAGCAGATTATGTCCTCCTCCTGAATAAAGACGATACATCTTCCGATATATCCGGCTGGGTTACACTGGATAACAGAAGCGGTGCCATATATAGAGATGCCCAGTTAAAGCTGGTGGCAGGTGAGGTCCATCGGGTTGAAGAGAGATTCCAGGACCAGGATTACGCCATGATGGCAGAGAAAAAAGCCAGGGCCCCCCAATTCAAGGAGAAAGCCTTTTTTGAATATCATATCTATGATCTTCAAAGGAAAACAACCATCAAGGATAAACAGACAAAACAGGTCAGCTTGCTTGAAGCTACCGATATAAGGGTTGGCAAAGAACTGCTGGTATATGGGGTTAGCAGCTATTTTACTCGTCAGTACAGGGAAAAAAATCCCAAACAACCGGTAAATGTCTTTATTAAATTTAAAAATTCAAAAGACAATAATCTTGGTATGCCTCTTCCGGCAGGGATTATGCGTCTATATAAACAGGATGATGATGGAAGCCAGCAGTTTATTGGTGAGGATAAGATAGAACATACACCAAAGGATGAAGAGGTGAGGCTTAAGATAGGGGAGGCATTTGATGTGGTGGCCGAACGATTTCAGACCGACTACCGGCAAATCTCCACAAGACTTCACGAATCAGAATGGGAGATTACCTTGAGAAACCATAAGGAAAAGGAGATCGCGGTAGGGGTTGTGGAGCCCGTATTCGGAAATTGGCAAGTGATCAGCAACACCCACCCATACAAGAAGGTTGATGCCTTTACAATAAGGTTCGATGTTAAAATCCTAAAAAATGATGAGATAAAGATTAAATATAGGATAAGGGTTGGCTTGTAATTTTTTTCACTGCACTTATTCACTATAGATTCAACATAAATAACAGTATCTCTTAATTCGCTACTAATTTCATCATGAAGGCCCGACCACAAGATGTTGTAGTCTCAGGTTTAGATTCTATGGCCCAGATTAAAAAAAGCTGATTCAAATACCCTGTCCTTATCTCAACTTTTGCTAAACCTGTGATCAATAGCAGATCTCACAGGTTTGAGCATCAACGAACGCAGCGAGGGCCTGTGATGATTTCTTATCGGAGTCGATCGTTTTACGAAGTGCTTTAAATGATAGGTTAGCAATACAAATCGTTAACGTACCGATAACCAGACGGGCGTTTTATAACCCGGTCTGGTTAATTGGATTGTTCGCTGCTTTCATGCCACTTCAAGATGGAGTTGTTTACCTAAGGCTTGAGCATAATTCACTAATGTAGAAAGGCGGATATCTTCTGCATGATTTTCAATGCGAGAAATAGCCGATTTTTTAGTGCGTAATTTTTTAGCCACCTGCTCCTGAGTGAAGCCGGCTTCAAGACGAGCCTGTTTCAGAAGGATACCAATTTTAAATTGTTCATATCCTTTGTCAAAATTTTCTTCAAATTTTGGGCTCAGTTTCTTTCTTGTTTCAATATATTTATCAAGATCTTCCATCGGTTTACCTCCTGCTTAAATATTCTTTCTTCTTTTTTTCTGCCAGTCTAATCTCATTTAATGGCGTTTTCTGGCTCTTCTTTTGAAAGAAATTAGTCAGTATGATCAGTTCTCTACCGTGAAAGAAACCAAGAAGGCGGAAAGTGTTTTCCCAACATCAACTCTGACTTCCCAAATGTCTTCTGTATTGACAAGTTTCTTGGTAATAGTTCAGCCATACTCGACAGGATTTACATGATTTACATGATTTTTATGATCCTGTTGATCTCTTAGTTTAGATCCTTTACCTTGCGCTTAATCTCCACTTTTCTTTCTCCAAAGTTAAGAATCAGGCCCACAGGCTTTCCTGTAGCAACAAGGTAATTGACCAATTGTA
>Ga0180009_10001165_pt1 | contig 32798 bp, 25 predicted proteins | sample OS_PC_MetaG_FD_123537 | JGI IMG/M metagenome (GOLD analysis project Ga0180009, IMG submission 123537) | Groundwater microbial communities from the Aspo Hard Rock Laboratory (HRL) deep subsurface site, Sweden - OS_PC_MetaG | ecosystem: Environmental > Aquatic > Deep subsurface > Groundwater...
CAATGGCGTAACTTATCTCTTCGGATGTTGGAATTTTCGCTTCCGTATCGGGTTTGAGCTTGTCTTCGCCGGCCGGTTTGATACTGATCTCCCAGGTTTTCATGTTTACATTCATGGCACTGGTATAAAAACCACCGGTTTCAGCCCGCTCAACCGTGATCCCTTCATTCGTCAATATCTGATAGGCAATTTCAGCCGTTCGCCCGCCGATATCGAGTGCGATATCACGTTCGTCCAGCGGCCCAACCAGGGCCCCACCGGCGATACTGGCGCGTAACCGCTTTCGGGAGGCGCCGGCATCGATAAGCGCCTGGATAAAGATCGGAAGCCCTGTGGATGCATACTTCTCCGGCTGATATGTGCTTCCAGGGACCACCTGCTCGGGAAGAAGCAGGTGGATCAATCCGCCGCAACCCGCCGCCCTATCATATGCGGCAACCCCGACACAGGTTCCAAGCAGGGCTTCAATTAAAAGGGGTTGAGATTTCCCAACAAAATAGCTTCCGGATGCGACATGATGTTTTTGATGGACAGGCATGTTTAAGACTTATCGACTCCTTAGACCGACAGTTCAAATTTTCATAAGTCCGCATCATATTCAAATGCCGGTATAATAGGCGTTGGATCAAAAAAGTCAATACAACTCTATCAAAACGGTGACGGGTCTATTGGCATTTTTTGTAAAAATCTGAAGCGTATTGCACCCATAGGATACGGCATCGTAGATGGCGTTATGAAGCCCTTTGGCAATGGAAAAATGAGCACCCAACAGCGGAAAAGGATTCATAGTCCTAAATGCTTATTTCATACCATCGATATTCGGCCGGTTATATTCCAACCTTTATTCTGACGTCTTCAATGCTGCTCGCTTAACCGCCGATTTCCCGAACTTCTGTGATATGGAATCCAAAGCCTTGTCCACCTTCTCCCACCGTTCATCTTCCTTTTCCTTCATATCAAACAAACCGAGTTGCGTGGGCGCACTCTTGGATACCAGCCCGGATACGCCCACACCAACCAGTCTGACCTGCTTTTTCATTGGATAAGCGTCCAGCAGTTTCTTCGCTTCTTTATAGATGGTTTCCGAAGATTGTGTGGGCGTAGAAATCGTGTTGCTTCGTGTGATCTGCTTAAAATCTCCGTGTTTTATTTTAATCGTTATGGTCTTGGCTTTGAGCTCGAGCTTTCTCAACTGCACGCCCACGTCTTCCGATTGTCTCAGCATATACCGGCCCAATACAGACTTGTCACTGGTATTGACGGCCAACGTCTCCTCGCTGCTGATGGACTTGTGCTCCGGTGTGGGGGTAACCGGTGATGAATCCATACCTGAGGCCAGCTCGAAAAGCCGGTTTCCGAACTTACCCAACCTCCTTAACAGAGAAGCTTCGGAAAACCTTTTGACATCTCCAAGATTTTTGATTCCCATGGCATCCAGTTTTTTGTTTGTCATGGCGCCGACACCCGGTACTTTCCGGATTGGGAGGCTATCGATGAATGCGTCGACATTAGATTCCGGAATTATCATTAACCCATCCGGTTTATCCATATCCGATGCGATTTTTGCTAAAAATTTGTTAGGGGCGACTCCCACTGAGCAGGTCAATTGGACCGTATCCTTAATGTTTCGTTTGATGCTGATGGCAATGGTTTCAGGATCGCCGAACATCCGCTCACAACCGGATATATCCATGTAGGCTTCATCGATGGAAACCGGCTCCACCAACGGGGTATAGGCTCTCAGCAGAGCCATGATCTCTTGGGATACGGTCTTATATCGGCTCATCCGGGGAGGGATGAAAACACCCTGGGGGCATTTCTTCTTGGCCTGAAAAATCGGCATGGCGGAATGCACGCCATGTTTCCTCGCTTCATAGCTGGCCGCAGACACCACACCGCGAGTGGAAGTACCGCCCACGATGATGCATTTGCCTTTCAGCTCCGGGTTATCCAACTGCTCCACCGAAGCATAAAAGGCGTCCATGTCGATATGGAGAATCATGAGGAATTTTCGATTTGCGAATTGCGATTTTCAATTTTTAAATAACGATAATCGGCTTTTATTATTGAACCATATTACCATGAAGAACGCATAGAACACAAAAAGTTTTCGTACCATCGTATCGTTGATTTCATTCATGTTGCCTGAATTATTTGATGTTCCATATCAGGTACATCCTGTTATGAATCGCAACTCGAAAATCTCAAATCGCAAATTACTTTGGCTTTTTATTACATTTTCGTTATATTTAGAACAGCATCGTAAAAAACAAGGCGGTTTAAATATGAAAAAAATTGAAGAAACAACCCTGCTTTACGAAATCAGCGAAACACTGAATGAACACCTGGATTTAAAGAAATCCCTGTACACGGTTCTGGATATTCTTTCCAATTCCATGGACATGGTCCGGGGTACCATTACCATTTTGGATCCGGCTAAAAATGAAATCCGCATCGGTGTTGCTCATGGACTGACGAGAGGAGCCGTAGAAAGAGGCAAGTACAAACTGGGTGAAGGTATCACCGGGCGGGTGATTCAGACCGGAAAACCGGTTGCCATACCCAAAATCAGCGAAGAGCCGCTGTTTCTGGATAAAACATCATCACGGAAGTCGGCCTGGACTCAGGAACTTTCTTTTATCTGCGTTCCCATAAAGAGAGGAAATCAGGTTATTGGTGCCATTAGTGTTGATCGCCCTTATGACGATGTATTTAATCTAAATGAGGGTAAAAAGCTCTTGTCCGTGATAGCAACCATGGTAGCCCGGCACGTGATCAATCTCGAAACCATCCTTTTGGAAAAGGAACGGTTGAGAGAAGAAAATACACGGCTTCGGACTGAATTGAAAAACAAGTATAAGTTTACCGACATCATCGGAAACAGCAATAAGATGCGAGAAGTCTTTCAGATGATTTCCCAGGTATCCAAAAGCAATGCCACTGTTCTTATCCGTGGTGAAAGCGGAACCGGCAAAGAACTCGTTGCAAACTCAATTCATTATAACAGCCACCGGGGCAAGAACCCGTTTATCAAGGTCAACTGTGCCGCACTTCCTGCCAATCTCATTGAAAGCGAACTTTTCGGGCATGAAAAGGGGGCATTTACCGGCGCGATCAGACAAAAACTGGGCAAATTTGAACTTGCCCACAAGGGAACAATTTTTCTTGATGAGATCGGTTCCATCGGACTCGATGTCCAGGTTAATTTACTTCGTGTTTTGCAGGAAAAGGAATTTGAGCGGGTCGGTGGTCAGCGGACCATCAAGACGGATGTTCGTATCATAGCCGCAACCAATAAGAATTTGGAACTGGCGGTTGAGGAGGGAACCTTCAGGGGAGATCTTTACTACCGGTTGAATGTTTTTCCCATTTATCTGCCGCCGCTTCGTGAACGCAAAACCGACCTCTTACTGCTTGCGGATTACTTTCTTGAAAAATACGCCAAGGAAAACAGCAAAAAAATACTTCGCTTTTCAACACCCGCCATCGATATGCTCATGGATTATCACTGGCCGGGCAATGTCAGGGAGCTTGAAAACTGCATCGAGCGTGCGGTTTTGCTGTGTGAAGAGGGAGTAATCCACAGCTATCATTTACCGCCCACGTTGCAAACCGGAACAGAGTCGGACACGCTTCCCGCTCTGTCTTTAGAAGGAGCTGTGGCCAAACTCGAAAAAGAGATGATAATCGATGCGTTGAAAAATTCGAGAGGAAACATCACTGAAGCTTCAGAAATTCTCGATACAACGGTGAGAAAGTTTGCCTACAAGGCTAAAAAATTCGGGGTCGGTTACAAAGAATATCGATAACACCAAAAAAAAATCCCCGCCGATTTTGGCGGGGATCTCATAATCAAAATGAAAACAAGTTAGGGGCTTTGCCCCAATTGGAATGTTGGGCGAATGAATCCGTGTTAACGATAAAATTAGAAATGGATAATATCCTTTTGTTTACCAATATTCCAGTATTCCACCATTCCATTATTCCGTGATCGCAGCAAGAGCGCCGGCCTCGAAAAATATCCTATGTTTTCATCGCCTTGTAGAAATTCCGAAACGTTTAACTAGTCGGCTTTAGAGAACGCCTGTTTCTTTGCGTTGCAGACCGGGCACTCATCCGGAGCTTCATTTTCGATGGTATACCCGCAGACCCCGCACACATAATAGCAGTCGACATCCGCCGGATTTTCCAAACTGTCCAAAGCCTTCTGATAAAGCGCTGCATGAACTTTCTCCACTTCATTGGCATAGGTAAAGCTTCTCAAAGCAGCTTTTTCAGCCTCGGCTTCCGCAGTCTCGATCATCCCGGGATACATTTTCTTAAATTCGAAGGTCTCTCCGGCAATGGCTTCCTTGAGATTTTCAGACGTGCTGTTAATCCCCCCCAGGGTTCGAAGGTGAGTGTGCGCGTGCACGGTTTCCGCTTCGGCGGCCGCACGAAACAACTTGGCGACCTGAGCATATCCCTCTTTATCCGCTTGTTTGGCAAAGGCGAGATATTTTCTGTTGGCCTGACTTTCTCCAGCAAATGCATCCTTAAGATTCTGTTCTGATTGACTCATTCATATTCTCCTTTCCTTGATGATTTTTGTTGTAAATAGGAATTTTTAAATTGTCGAGTATTTGATTTAGGGGATTACGACTCTGCTTCAGCTGCAGATCCGGGACCGGCCATGGGACGGAACATCCTCTTAGTAGCACCGCAAACCGGGCACTTCCAGTCTTCCGGCAAATCTTTGAATTGGGTTCCCTTGGGTATTTTTCCCCTCCGATCCCCCCTGTCCGGATTGTAGATATAGCCGCAATTTACGGTTTGGCACTGAAACATTTCCTCTGGTTTTGCCATGAATCCCTCCAGTTCACAATTTAATTCGATCTATTTTATATTCCGGCATTCAGGACATACACCGAAAAAATCGAGTCTATGGTTTACGATCTCAAATCCTGAATCCTTTGCGATCTTCCGCGTCATTTCTTGGAAGTCTTTCAAATCCGGATCTAGAATCTTTTTGCATTGAACACAGATCAAATGGGGATGCGGAGACGGATTGTACCCGTCATAACGATTGCTGCCGTCACTGAAGCCGAGTTCCATGACCTCCCCAAGCGCTTTGGCAAGCGTGACAGTTTTGTAAATGGTAGCGAGACTGGTGGTAGGGAAGTCTTTTTTGACCTTCTCATAGATGGTTTCAGCGCTTGGATGCTCCTGGCTTTCTGCCAGGATCTTTAAAACAGCAATTCGCTGAGGGGTAATCCGAAACTCGCGTTCTTTGAGTTTAGATATGATATGCTCGAGTCGGTCGGGAGTCTCTATTTCTGCTGTCGCTTTCGGCATGACAATAAGCAATGTTGTTTATAGAAAATGTTTATTATTGGATAATTATTATCCGATAAAATACATTCTCTTATAATAATTGTCAAGCCAAAAAACAGAAAAAAATTGCTCCGGGGATTCACCCCGGAGCGTCTACTATATGAGGCAAGGAGAGGGATTAGATATCATAATAGAGATAGAACTCGTGAGGATGCGGTCGTAGTTTCACGTCGTTCACCTCTTTTTTGATCTTATAATCGATCCACACGTCGATGACATCCTGGGTAAATACATCGCCTTTGAGCAAAAAATCATGATCCTCTTTCAGCGCATCCAGTGCGTCTTCCAATGAACCTGGTGCGGATGGAATTTCCGCCAGTTCTTCGGGCGGCAGATTATAGATATCTTTATCCAGAGGGTCGCCCGGATCCATTTTGTTCTCGATGCCGTCAATCACCGCCATCAACATGGCTGAAAACGCTATATATCCGTTACAGGATGCGTCGGGGGTTCTGAACTCAATCCGCTTCGCCTTGGGTGATGGTGAATACATGGGCAGCCGAATTGCTGCACTCCGGTTTCGGCTGGAGTAAGCCAGATTCACCGGCGCCTCAAATCCCGGCACCAACCGCTTGTATGAGTTGGTCGTCGGGTTGGTGAGTGCGCACAGGGCGCGGCAGTGTTTCAGAATTCCACCGATTGCGTACAAGGCTTCCTGTGAAATCCCGGCATATTTATCGCCGGCGAATAACGGGATGTTGTCCTTCCATATACTGATGTGGGTGTGCATCCCCGTGCCGTTGTCTTCAAACAGCGGCTTGGGCATGAAGGTAACCGTATGCCCATGCCGGTACGCTACATTTTTCAAGACATACTTGAACCACATGAGCTGATCCCCCATTTCAAGCAGGGGCTTAAACCGCATATCGATCTCGGCCTGACCGGCTGTGGCCACCTCGTGGTGCTGGGCTTCAATATCGATGCCGAGACTCTCCAAGGTCAGAACCATTTCGGTTCGAAGATCCTGGAATTTATCCATGGGGGGCACTGGGAAATACCCTTCCTTGGGTCGTGGTTTGTATCCGAGGTTCGGACACTCTTCCCGCCCGGTATTCCATGACCCTTCAACGGAGTCGATTTCATAAAATGCCCGGTGTTTTGAAGACTCGAAACGGATATCGTCGAAGATGAAAAATTCAGCTTCAGGCCCGAAAAAAGCCGTATCTCCGATACCACTTCGCTTCAAATAGGCTTCAGCCTTCTGTGCGATGTTTCGTGGATCCCGTGTGTAGGCCTCCCGGGTTATCGGGTCCACAATATTTCCGATTAAAACGAGAGTGGGCGCTTCAAAAAACGGATCCATTTTAGCGGTTGCCGGATCCGGTATCACGAGCATATCGCTGGCATGAATGGGCTGCCACCCCCTTATGCTCGAACCGTCGAAGCCGTACCCATCCTCAAAGCTGGATTCTTCCAGTTCACGCACGGGTACGGTAAAATGCTGCCAAACACCGGGGAAATCGAGAAATCTCAGATCAACTACTTTCGCGCCTTTCTCTTTGGCCATTTCCAATACTTGTTTCGGGGTCATAATCTTTCCTCCTCTGAATTAGTGATCCATAAAAATTTAAAAGCTATAACAATAAGCTCTTTTGATTATTCTTGTGGGTAAGGGGTTTGTTTAAATCGCATCCTTTCCTCTTTCTCCGGTTCTCACGCGAACGGCGGATTCAACGGGTATTACAAAAATTTTCCCGTCTCCGATTTTTCCTGTATTTGCCGCTTCTTGGATTTTGTTCACAACTTCATCCACCCGTTCCGCTTCGACCACGATCTCAATCTTGACTTTCGGGATAAAGTCCACAACATATTCGGCGCCGCGATAGATCTCTTTGTGCCCTTTTTGCCTTCCGTATCCCTTTACCTCTGAAATCGTCATCCCCTGGATGCCGATTTCATTCAAGGCTTCCTTTACATCATCCAGCTTAAACGGCTTGATGATTGCCTCTATCTTTTTCATTCCGATCCTCCTCTAGTTATATATTTATGTTAAAATTTAAAGTTAACTAAAGTTTGAAGTGCTAAAGTTAAGGTGCGCGCTTGCGCGCGGTCTTTTTGATATATAAATGGCATAATTCCTTAATTTTAGCTCACTTTAGTCACTTCACATTTTAAACTTTTCAACCTCAACCCATACGGAATAGTTGCCTTGATAAGAATACGTTAAATTTATGAATTAGAACACTAAACACTACCTGATCTCAAATGCCCGTTCTCCATGAAGCGCATTATCGAGACCCTCGATTTCGTTTTGCTCTTCAACCCTAAGGCCACCGGTTAAAAATTTGGTCACATAAATCAGAATAAAAGTTCCGATACCGGTATATGCGGCAGTTGCTACGATTGAAATTATCTGAATCCATAGTTGCTTGGGATTGCCATAGAACAGGCCGCTGGCGCCTTCTGTGATCGCAGGGTTTGCAAAAAGCCCGGTGGCAAGTGCACCCCACATGCCGCACATGCCGTGGACACCGAATGCATCCAACGAGTCGTCATAACCGATTTTCTGTTTCAACACCGCCACACTGTAAAATCCGAAGGCGCCTGCTACCAATCCGATGATCAGTGCTGCCGGAAAATTGACAAATCCGGCTGCCGGGGTGATGGCAACGAGACCGGCAACCACACCGGAAGCAATCCCCAGCACGGTCGGCTTTCCGTTGACCATCCATTCCGAGAACATCCATGCCAAAGCCCCAACGGCAGCAGAGGTATTGGTGACCAGGAAGGCGGATCCGGCTATCCCATCGGCTGCCAGCTGGCTGCCGGCATTGAAACCGAACCATCCGAACCAGAGAAGTGCCGCCCCTAATGCTGTCAGAGAAATGCTGGAAGGGAACATGGCTTCCTTTCCGTATCCAATCCGTTTTCCAACAACCAGGGACAATACCAGGCCGGCAACACCGGCGTTGATATGTACGACGTTGCCGCCTGCAAAATCGAGCGCCCCGAGTCTGCTCATCCATCCACCGCCCCAGACCCAGTGGGCAATGGGAGCATATATAAAGGTTACCCAAAGCAGAGTGAATACAATCCACGAGGAAAATTTCATCCGATCGACAATTGAGCCCAACACCAGTGCGACGGTAATGGCTGCAAATGTCATTTGGAAAAGCGCAAATACAAATGTAGGAATGGTTCCGGACAGACTCCTGACGGTGATGCCATTTAAAAAGAGATGGTCCATTCCGCCGAACAGCCCACTATTTGAAGGACCGAAGGCGATGGTATATCCCCACATCATCCAGATCAAACTCCCCAGGCAGTAGGATACGAATGTCATGGCATAGGTGTTCAGGTGGTTTTTATACCTGGACATCCCTCCATAGAACAAAGCCAGTCCGGCAGGTGTCATTACCATTACAAGAGCCGTGGATACAATCATCCAGGCCGTATCGCCTGAATTGAGTTCATTCGCTGCAAATGCCGATGGAATCGGTACGAGCAAAAAGAAAAGTGGTGCAAACAAACGAAAAAGAGACATTTTTTAACCGACCTCCTCATATCTGATCCGGTTCATTAGGATTTCACATGATTGATTGAGTAAGCAAATAGTTTAGTCGATTCATAAAGCAACAGATGTGCCAATCTGTTAATTTTATATTTTTGTCTATATTTTCTGTTAGTTAATAAATTTATTAATTTCACGCAATTTGAAATATTAATGCATTTTTGTAATATTTAGATCGTTTTTTTCATTTTTGTAATTTAAGTGCCTTCTCAATATAGCACAAGGAGGATTTGGAGATTTCGCTTTCGGCAACCGGATCGGAAGCAGGCTGAAAGCTTGTTGGAAGCGGTCCACGCTTTTTCCGAGACTATGCTTGGAAAAAGTAGCCCCTTCAGAGCAGCCGTTTTCTTTCAATGAGCGATACTCGAAACTTGATACTTGAAACTTGGGAAAGGTATTCTATCGATTTCAAACAGATCCGATCCGCTCTTATCCAGTTTCAAGTATCAAATTTCCAGTTTCTTTTACAAGAAATCAGAAGCGCATTTAATAATCGACAAAGTTTTGTCGGTTTTGAGGCGCTAAGCGCTTAGAACATCCAGTATGGTATTTTTGATCTCGGATACCTGTTCAGGCGAATCCACTTTCTGTCCATCAAAATCGCGAACGTAAAAAACATCCACCACCTGATCGATTTTTGTCCCGATTTTTGCCACCCAAACATCCAGTTTGCATCGAAAGAGTGCATCGGTGATAAGAAAAAGCAGGCCGGGAAAATCATAGGTGAAAACATCGATAATCGTAAAAAAACTGGATGTTTCATTATCCACAATAACGTGGTGGGGCCTTCCAAGGGCTGCCGGGCGCTTGGAACGATAAACCGATGTTCGTTTATCCAAGGCCTTCCCGAGGTTCAATTCACCGGACAAGGCATGCGCCAGATTCTTTTCCGCCCTATCCCATTTTTCGGATTCAAAAATATGATCCGTTGGCGGCTCCACCTTGAAGATATCCAATGCAATGTTGTTCCGCCACGTAAAGACCTGAACATCCAGGATATTCAAGCCGTTTAAAGTGAAGACGCCGGCGATCTTTGAAAAGAGCCCCGGTCGATCCTTTGCACATACGGTAACCCGTCGTGTATCGGACTCATGTTCCGTTGCAATTTCCCAGACAAAATCAGCATTCTCGAGTCCCTGATAAAGCCGGACATGATCTTTGATCTCCATAGGGGATGTGTAGAGCAGGTACCGTGGAGACATCATGTTAAACAGGTTATCCAACTCATTTGCTTCTTTTTCGGCAGCTATCCACTCGGAAATCTCCGCCCTTTTTCTTTCAATGGTATTCAACGCCTCCCGGGTGGCCAATTCCCCTTTTTCCAGCGTAGTCAGGACCTTGAGAAAGAGATCCCTGAGCAGGGTCGATGTCCAGTCATTCCACGCCTTTGGGCCTGTGGACATCGAATCGGCAGCGCTCAACAAATAGAGCATCTTCAACCGCTCAGCATCTTTTATTTCATTGGCGCAAAACAGCGCGGTTTCTTCATCTTGGATATCCCGGCGTGTTGCAATTTCAACAAAGAAAAGATGCAAGCGAACTAAAAAAACAATGGTGTCGATATCTTTTGACGGTAGCCCTTTGACTCTCAATATCTTTCGGACCATTTCAGCACCACGGACGGCATGCCCGCCTGAAGGGTCCCCTTTACCGATGTCGTGCAGCAAAGCAGCCCACAGAAGAAGTTTCTTCTTCTTCAACTCCATGTACAGATCGGCAAGAAGTATGTCCGGCGATGCGTTAAATGACTTAACCGTGTGGACCGTCTTGAGTGAATGTCGATCCACCGGATAAACATGATAATCATCATACTGAATCCGGTTGGATATGGACGCCATCTCGGGAATGAAGTTCTCGAGAAATCCGGTGCTCAACATATCGTCCAGCACATTGAACTCGGGGACCTGGATTTGCAGTACTTTTTCGAATGCTTTAACCACACGGGGTGAATTCCTAAAATCATCATCGATCAGGTAAGAAAATTCTCGAACCAGACGTTTTGCCTCTCCACCCAAAGGCACCTTTAAACGCGCACTTTCATGAAATATTTCCATGAGAAGTTCCGGCGATTTTATGATTTTTTTAGATGAAGTGAAATTAAGCGTTCCCTTGTCCACCAGGAGATCTTTGATCTTTGATGATTTGGAGGTTCGCCTTTCCGGCCGGAATTTCCGGATGAGCCCGAGATCGTGGAGAAACATCCGGTGCTGTTGTTTTATAAATTCCATATGCCCGTGAAGAATGCCCAGAAATTGCTCCACCGGCTGCAGGCCGTTAACCGGCTTGAATTTGAGCAAATCGGCAACCTGGGTTTGATGCTCGAAATAGAGCTGGTCGCATTTTCTTCGGGTTAAATGGTGAAGCAGATTTCTCACCCGCCAAATAAAAGAAATCGCTCTTTGAAGCGTCTGAAACTCCTCGTGGGTCACATAACCCTCATACTCCAAATCTCTCGGCTCCTTGAGGTTTGATAAAATCCGGGCAAGCCAGAGCATGGTATGATAATCTCGAAGCCCGCCCTGACCATCCTTTAAATTCGGCTCAAGGAGATAGGAAGAATCTCCAAAATGCAGGTGGCGATCTTCATTTCTATCAAACAACCAATGGATCAGGTCATCTGATTTCTTTTGAATAAGGCTTTCTCTGATTTCCGAAACCAGTTCCGTGTATGCCTGCGACATCCCACAAACGAACCGGGCATCCAGAAGTGAGGTTAATACTTCAAAATCTTTCCCGGCCAACCGAATACATTCCTTCAAAGAACGGATGGCATACCCGACTTCAAGACCGAGATCCCAAAGCGGATAGACAACCTCCTTGATCAATCCGTCTGCCGCTCTAGGTACTTTCTTTTGGAAAAGAATGAGTAGATCCACATCCGAATGGATGCATTGTTCCCCTCGCCCGTATCCTCCCAAAGCGACAATGGCAAAGGGATTTTGAATAATACCGATCTCCGGCCCGACCTTGCTGGATGCAAATTGTTCTAAAAAATAATGATCCAGCAGTTGCGTATGCTGACGGAGGAAATCCTCTCTTTTTCCATTGATGTAATCGGATATGAGAGACTCTCTCAACTCTCTGATCGATTCGATGGTGCTAAACGGATTAATCGATGAGGCGGTTTCGGGCAAAGCTGTTGATCCTCGGCTTATACAGCATGATTGTTTTATTCGACAAACTTGATAGTTTCCTGTTCATTCAAATCCAAAAGCAATAGGCATGCCAGTACATTTTTCAGACAGCTCATAGGACACCACGCTGATAAAAAAGCATACCTGGTTATCTACAAAAGCCAAGTTGATTTGTGGAATAGGCGATGAAGGTGAGCCGATTCGCAGCAGTATGACTGTTTGAGTGCATTAGGGGGCGTTGCATCGAACAGCTTGAATGCGCTTCTATAAGCCATAACGATTTGTTATTTAACGGGATGCTTTGGTTAAGTCGATGCTCTGTTCGGTGTTACGCCCCCTTATGTGCGAGTTTCATGCGTCTGCGAAGCGGGTTGCCTTCGGCGCCGAATCGCCTTAACCTGGACTTTCTGGATAACCAGAAAAGAACATTTAAAATAACAATCTATTTCAAATTGAAATCAGCTTTACAAATTTGTAAAATGAGATCCCGTTATATTACAATATTGTAATATATAAACTTCGACCTGAGTCGCACGGATCTATTCGGCCATATAATGATGCCATATATCGATAATCTTATCACGCAGGCTTCCAAATTGGGTGTCCGGAACCAGAGCCGGTTGCTCTTTAAGACTTAGACGGTGAAGCGCAGACCGAAAAATGAGATACGCATCCCGCAACAGGTGTGCGGTGTTATCATCAATCACCCCGACATCGGATAAGGTTTTTAAGATTCTCACATTATCGGTCCAGGTTGTCAGTTCATCGTATTGATGCGCGTTTGAAAGCAGAAGAAACTGAACCAAAAATTCTATATCCACCATGCCGCCCCGATCCTGTCTGAGATCGAACATCCCCGGCGTTGCCTTAAGCATTCCCTTTCTCAGTCGCTCTCGCATACTGAGTACATCTTTTCGCAACCGGCTTTCATTTCTAAAACGGGTAAGAATTTTCCGGCGGATTTCATTGAAGTGATCTATAAGAAGCGGATCTCCAAAAACCGTTCTTGCCCGGGCAAGGGCCTGATGTTCCCACGTCCATGCCTCATGAGTCTGATAGGCCTCGAAGCCTTTTATATGACTCACCAGCGGTCCGGAACCCCCGCTTGGCCTTAATCGCATATCGGTCTCATACAGATAACCGGCAGCGGTGTGGGTGGTCAGAAAGTGAACGACCCGTTGTCCCAGCCGGGCAAAAAACTGAGCATTGTCAACGGGACGTGCCCCCCCTTCTGTTTCTCCCTCGGTACCGGCATGTAAAAAGACAAGATCCAGATCCGAATCGTATCCCAGTTCAAGCCCTCCAAGCTTGCCGTAAGCGATCACGGCAAATCCTTTCCCACAGTCCATTTTATTCAATCTGCTCTTTGGTTCGCCATGCCGCTTAACAAGATGTGTCCATGCCAATTCGATGACTTCAGACAAAATGGTTTCGGCAAGGTCGGACAGATGATCGCTGACCCTCATCAACGGCAGCACACCGGTAATGTCGGCTGCGGCGACTCGAAGGGTGTTTACCTGTTTAAACACACAGAGATCTTCGATCTGATATTCAAGGTCGCGCTCCGGAATGTAAACCATCTTCTCTTTCAGGTCGGCTTCCATTTCCGATCGCTTTGGGGGAACATAAAGGGTGCGGGGATCCAGCAATTCGTCCAATAAAACCGGGTGTTTTGTCAAAAAAGAGATGATCCAGGGGCTTGCATTCGTCAGTTTTATAAGATGCTCCAGTGCAGCGGGATTTTCCAGCAATAATGCCAGATAGTTGGTTCGGCGCTGAACGGTTCGAATGAGATCGACGATCCGGTTTAGGGTGTGAGCCGTATCTTTGCTTTCTCTAGCCTGTCTCAATATCATGGGCATCAATCGATCCAGCCGTTTCCGCCCGTCAAGACTCATGCCATGGATAGCGGTATCCGACTTAAGGTGATCCAAAAGACCGATGATCTGATCAACCGAATTAAACCCCATGTCCGAAAGCAATTCTTTCTTTCGCGGCAGCGGGGTGGATTCCGACCAGATATCCTGGTATGGCGCTATTTCCTCCTCTTCAGTCGGTTTAGCATCTTTGGTCTCCAACAGGGTATCGAAATGACGATGAACCCGCTGCATGTGTAAAGTGAGATCCGAGGCATACGATTCCCAATCCGAATAGCCCATTGAAAGGGCAAGACGATACCGCTCCAAAGATTCACGGGGAAGGGAATGGGTCTGCCGGTCCGAAAATTCCTGAAGCCGATTTTCAGTTCTTCTAAGAAATATGTAGGCTGCCTCAAGCTCCTCCAGCACCTTGCGGGGAATGTAGTCTTCCCGTGCAAGGGTTCGGAGAACCCGCTGAATTCGACGCTCTTGAAGAGACGGTACGACTCCACCTCGAATAAGCTGAAAAATCTGGCCGAAAAACTCGACTTCACGGATACCCCCCGGCCCCAGTTTAATATTATCTTCATAACCCTTACGCTTGACCTCGCGGGAGATCATCTGTTTCATCTCACGCAACGAGTCGAAAGCGCCATAATCCAGGTATCTCCTATATACAAAAGGTTTCAGGCGTTGAAGCAGTTGTCGGCCAGCAGCCTTGTCCCCGGCAACCACTCGTCCTTTTATCCACGCATACCTTTCCCACTCCCGGCCCTGCATTTCATAATATCGGACCATGTTGTCGAAACTCATGACGATGGGACCGCTTTCTCCGTATGGACGCAGCCGTGTGTCGACCCTAAAAAGCAAACCTTCCACCGGCGATGAACCGATCGTTTTAATCAGCTTTCTGCATAATCGTACGAAGAACTCTTCATTCTGAATCGAAGGGCTGCCTTTTTCCGTGACCCCGGCTTCGGGGTATGCAAAGACAAGATCGACATCGGAAGAAAAATTAAGCTCGTTCCCGCCCAATTTTCCCATACCGATCACGACGATAAACTGCTGCATCCCACCCGCACTCATGGGAACACCGGATGCTTCACACTGCCATTGGTACAGCTTATCCAGCACATAGGAGATACAGGTGTCTGCAAACGAGGAAAGCTCCATCATGGTTTCAGAGACATCGGAGAGACCGGCAAGATCCCGCCATGCGATTCTAACCATCTCCCGTTTCCTTAGCCGGCGGATTTCACGATTCAATACCTCTTCTGTATCCACTCCGATCAGACAATTTAAAAATCGGGTTTCGAATTCATCCTCCGGATATCTTCTCCGAAGATCGCCGGATTCGTATAGGTCTACAATCATGGCCGGATCACTAATACAGCATTTGGAAACGAATTCACTAAAGGCCCAAACCCGTTTCATTTCCGATTGAAATGCAGGATCGTCGGGAATATGAATCATCGCTGCATCGGCAGCAGTGGAGAATGCGCCCCATGTCTCTTCTATCTCTTTGCTCAAGGATTCCGGTAGTCGCTGTATTGATTCCATATCCATCTTCTGGTGAAGAATAATTATGACGTGGCTTTTTTTGATTAAATTTGATATAAAGCCATAAATTTAATACCGAATTGCGGCGCTAACCCGCCTGCAATATCTCAAATCATGGAAAGAATAAAAAGGTTTATTTTATGGTGATGGCATACCCGCCACAGTTTACCCGCCGGTTGAAGAATCGATTTGTTACAATGGCCTAAAATTTGCTATAATTCTTTTTTCACCATTTCGGGTCAATCCTCTACATAATTGTAAGAATTAGGAGAGATAAAATGTGCCGTTTGATCGCAATTACAAGCGAAGAACCCCTGTCGCCCATGGCAGCCATCAATGCGTTGGATGTCATGCGGGAAGGACACGACGGTTCCGGTGTCGGCATTTTTCTTAGAGACTTGGGAGGGCCTTTTGACAGCATCAAAGACGCCCCCATACTTTCAGGCGTCTTCAGCGAGGAAGGCCTCCGGCGCCTGGATGCGTATATGATGAACATCGGCTTCATGACCAAATACAAACTGACCATAAAGGTCCCGAAGATACCGCCGCCGGGGGTTCCGAAAAGAGATATCTACCTTGTCCGCGCTTATGAATATCCTGAAGAATGGGAAGAAAAGAGCCAGGACGAACTCTTTGCCAAGCTGGTTGAGATTCGTCTCACCCTTCGGGCAATGGGTGAAGAAAAACATGATATGATCGTGTTTTCCTTCTGGCCCGATGTGATCATGATCAAGGAAATCGGCGACCCCATGAAAGTGGCCCACCACCTGAAACTGGATCGGGATGATCTTCGGGCCCGGGTCATCATGGCCCAGGGGCGGCAGAATACCAATTACGCCATTACCCTCTATGCCTGTCACCCGTTTTTCGTTCATGGGTATTCAACAATGACCAACGGAGAAAATACAGCATTTGTGCCCATAAAAGAATACCTGCTTTCCCGGGGTTTTCCGGGATATACCGGTTATGAATCCGATTCGGAAGTCTTCACCCATATCCTGCACTATACATTGCATAATCTCGGATTGGGGATTGAGGCGTATAAACACATCATTACACCTCTGCAGGATGACGCCATCGTCGGACATCCCGACGGGCAACTGTTGAAACAACTGAAGCAGTCGTGCCGCAAGCTCACCATTGACGGGCCCAATTGCATCATCGGATGTCTTCCCGACCATTCCCTTTTTATGGCTCAGGATCGAAAGAAGCTCAGACCCGGAGTGGTGGGAGGAAGACCGGGCATGTATGCATTCTCTTCGGAAATCTGCGGTCTCGATGCGGCCATACCCAGTCGGGACAAAAGCAAAGACTTTCAGCCCATGCACATAGATACAGCCATTGTCGGTCCGAACCGGCAGGAGGTAAAAATATGTTCCCAAGCAGAGTCGTTACCCCTTCCACACTAAGCGTTAAGGATCTCCCCTGGCAGATCCTTTGGAGTAAGGAAAAATGCACGCTTTGCGGACGCTGTACGGCGGTCTGCCCGGTCAACGCCATTGAGTTGGGTGTATTTCGCAAACGAATCGTTCAAACCACACTCAACCTTACCGAAAGCCCTGAAAACGTCTTTACCGTGTATCACGGCATCCGGCAAAAAACCGACCCGGCTTATGCCTGCGTCGGTTGCGCCATGTGCAATTTAACCTGCCCCAATGATGCCATCACTCCGGCAAGAAGCGACGAAGCCGACAAGCTTCGATTCCATATCAACCGAGGCGGTCAACCCCGGCGAAGAGGCGGGCGGCGAAACGCTCCGGGCACTATTCTGGACAGGATAAAATTCATCCGGATATCCATGCTGACGGACCCGGCACTGGATGCCGGCCGACATGAGTTCGAGCTTCGAACACTTTTGGGAAGGGTTCTCCCGCCCGAGAAAAACCTTGAATTACTGAGAGAAAACGGATGGATTCCTCCGGTGAGAGAAATCTATCCTCTGATCATCGGCTCCATGTCATTCGGTGCGCTTTCTCCCACCATGTGGGAAGGACTTCAAATGGGAGTCGCCTTTCTGAACGAAGAACTCGGCATGCCGGTGCGAATGGCCACCGGCGAGGGTGGATGCCCGCCGAGGATGCTCCGGAGCCGGTTCTTGAAATACGTCATACTGCAAATTGCCAGCGGCTATTTCGGATGGGATGAAATTATCCATGCCATACCCGAAATGAAAGAAGATCCTTGTGCCATTGAAATCAAGTATGGCCAGGGAGCGAAACCGGGAGACGGTGGACTCCTCATGTGGTACAAGGTCAATAAGCTCATTGCGGCCATTCGGGGGGTTCCCACCGGTGTCAACCTGCCCAGTCCACCGACCCATCAAACCCAATATTCCATCGAAGAGTCGGTGGCCAAGATGATTCAATCCATGTACATGGCGTGGGGATTTCGGGTTCCGGTCTATCCCAAAATCTCCGGAACCTCCACCGCCCTTGCCGTGTTGAACAATTTGACACGCAATCCGTATGCTGCCGGATTGGCCATCGACGGAGAAGACGGCGGTACGGGAGCGGCCTATAACATCTCCATGGATCACATGGGGCATCCCATTGCAAGCAACATCCGTGATGCATACAATACCCTTGTGACATTGGGGATGCAGAACGAAGTTCCGCTGTTTGCCGGCGGAGGTGTCGGAAAGAGTGGAAACCTGGCTGCAAACGCGGCTGCCCTAATCATGCTGGGCGCCAGCGGTATTCAGATCGGAAAATATGTCATGCAGGCGGCAGCCGGATGCCTGGGGTCGGAAGCCGACAGATGCAATATCTGCAACATCGGTTTATGTCCCAAGGGTATTACGTCTCAGGATCCTCGACTGTACCGGAGGCTCGATGCAGAAGACGTTGCCCAGAGGGTTGTGGATCTCTATTTGAGTTTTGATACGGAGCTGAAAAAAATCGTCGCACCGTTGGGAAGATCCACATCGCTTCCCATCGGCATGTCGGACGCTTTGGGTATCGATGACCATCATGCCGCCGAACGGCTGAAAATTAAATATGTAGTATAGAGCCGATGGGGTTAGCGACACCGGATTCGTGATTCGGAATCGCATATCCATTTAGTTAGGCGTAGAGTCTTAATTGTTATTTCTATGTATTTTATGCAAAAAACAATACACAAGCACCCCGCCAGAAAGACGGCGGGCAAGCAAATCACAAACAAATCTCAAATTCCAATATCCAATAACCCAAACAGGTTTAGAATGTTTGTTCTCGGAGATCATGTAAATGTTTTGAATTTGTGATTTTGGTCATTGGATATTATTTGTAATTTGCGATTTGTTATTTGTTATTTCCGGTTTATCCGGGTTAGGAAATCGTGAATGGACAACAAACATTACTATATCATCTCCGGAAAGAAAGACGGTGATCGCATAGAATCCCGGTTGTTGGAGGAAAAGCTTCAGGACGCCGTTCATCGGGGATATCGGGAACTGAAAATCCAAGCCTTTGGCCAGCACGGCATCGGCGGCCGTCTTTGGACCGATGGGGATGAAACCATATATATCCGAATTGAAGGCCACTCCGGCCAACGAGTGGGTTCCATGGGATTTCCCGGAACCAAAATCGAGGTAATGGGCCCTGCCTCGGATGATCTCGGATGGTTGAATGCCGGAGCCCAGGTCATCGTTCATGGAAATGCTGCAAACGGCACGGGCAACGCAATGGCCCAGGGTAAGATATTTGTCGCCGGTAACACCGGCTCCCGGGCAATGACAATGACCAAGCAAAACCCGCGATTCGACCCTCCCGAACTGTGGGTCTTGGGCTCGGTCGGAGACTATTTCGGTGAATTTATGGCCGGCGGCATTGCCGTGATCTGTGGCGTCAATCCTCAAGATGCGGACAATGTGTTGGGGTATCGGCCCTTGGTGGGAATGGTCGGGGGGAAGGTATTTTTTCGGGGCCCCCATACCGGATTCAGCCGGAACGATGCCCGACAAATCCCCATCGGGGAAGAAGACTGGAATTGGCTGGAGAAAAATCTCCGGTCCTTTCTAAGAAATATCGGCCGGCCGGATCTTGTAAGAGAGGTCACCGACCCGGAAGCGTGGCAACTTCTGGTGGCGCGAAGTCCCCATGAACGGATTTCAGCAGGAAGACGGTCCATGAGCTCCTTCAGGCAGGAAGTGTGGGACGGCGAACTGGGGAAAGGCGGTCTCATCGGCGATCTGACAACCCTCGACCGGAGTCCGATTCCGGTCATTACCACGGGATTTTTGAGACGATTTGTTCCGGTGTGGGAAAACCGGCTGTATGCTCCGCCGTGTGAAGCGACCTGCCCCACCGGTATTCCGGTACACGACCGGTGGCGCCTCATCCGGGAAGGACGGGTTGATGAAGCCGTGGATTTGGCCCTGTCCTACACCCCCTTTCCAGCAACCGTCTGCGGGTATCTCTGCCCCAACCTATGCATGCAGGCCTGCACTCGACAGTCATCCGGCATCGCGCCTGTGGATGTCACCATTCTCGGTAAGGCCAGCATCGATGCATCCATATCCGACCTTCCGCCGCTTAGCGGAAAGCGGATCGCCGTCATCGGCGGCGGTCCGGGAGGTATCTCCACAGCCTGGAAGCTTCGGCAAAGCGGGCATGAAGCCGTGATTTACGATATGGCCAAGGCTCTGGGGGGGAAAATATCGTCGGTGATACCGGACAGCCGGATCCCCAAGGAAGTGATTTCGGCTGAGATGAAACGAATCCAGGAAATCATCCCCCATGTGCACCTCCAGCAAGGCATATCCCAGCAGGAACTTGAGCGGATCAAAGAAGATTTTGATTTTCTGGTCATCGCCGTTGGAGCGCAAAAGCCGATCATTCTGCCGATACCCGGCGGCGAACGAATGATCCCGGCGTCTCAATTTCTTGTGCAGGCTAAAGGCGATAACGTTAAACCCGGCAAACAGGTGGTGGTTATCGGTGCCGGAAATGTCGGTTGTGACGCGGCAACCGAAGCCCATCGGCTGGGAGCTGAGGAAATCATCCTGCTGGATATTCAAGAGCCCGCATCATTCGGGAAAGAAAGAGACGCGGCTGAAGCTATCGGTGCGAAATTCAGATGGCCCGATTTTACCAGGGAGATCACCGATGAAGGGGTGGTGTTGACCACCGGTGAGGTGATTCCCGCAGACACGGTGATCCTTTCGGTTGGAGACAAACCGGATCTGGCGTTTCTGCCGGACTATATCGAAACCCAAGGCGGGTTTATCAAGGTCAACGAATACTATCAAACCTCGGATCCTAAAATTTTCGCAACCGGCGATGTAGTCAAACCGGGACTTCTCACAGACGCCATCGGCTCCGGAAGGAAAGCTGCCGAAGCCATTGCCGACATGCTGGATGGAAAGCTGCCCACCGTTAGGGTCCCGCAGATGATCGACCGGGACCGGGTCAACCTGGAATACTTCGATCCCAGGATAGCCGTTTACGAAGATCTGGATCATTGCGGGTCCCAATGCTCATCGTGCGGCGCCTGTCGAGACTGCGGACTGTGCGTGTCCATTTGTCCGGAATCGGCCATCAGTAAGATTGAGCCGACAGACGGCGAATATGAATATATTGTGGATGAAGATCGTTGCATCGGATGCGGGTTCTGTGCCGGCGCATGTCCCTGCGGCGTTTGGAATTTGGTCGAAAATTCACCAGTTGATGATTGTTAAGGGATTTCAGGTTTCGGGTGTCAGGTGTCAGGGATTAACAGTGCTCGAGAACTGAACTCTGGACCCTGAACTCTGAACTGTATATAGCATGAAAGCCTTATTAGCATTGGAAGACGGGAGAACCTTTCATTGCCGGTCTTTTACCGGCCCCGGAGAGGTGGGTGCGGAAATCGTATTCAACACCAGCATGACCGGCTATCAGGAGGTCTTGACCGACCCCTCGTATCGGGGGCAAATGGTGACCATGACCTATCCCCTGATCGGAAATTACGGGGTAAACCTGGAAGACATCGAATCCGATCGGATCCAGGTGGCCGCTTTTCTGATGAAAGAATATCAGAGTTTTCCATCCAATTATCGATCCACCGGAACCCTTGCCGACTACCTTGGCAAGCACGGCATACTCGGAGTTGAAGATCTGGATACCCGGGCAATAACCCGGCACATCCGAACGGGCGGCGCCATGCGGGCTTTTGTATCCACCCATAATCTCGAACCGGAAGCACTGGTAAAAAAAGCAAATGAAATTCCCGGCATGAACGGACAGGATCTGGCCAGTGTCGTGACCACAAAAGCAGCCTACTGCTGGCACGACGGAAAACCGGTATTCATGGATAACGATGCACCGCTGGATCAAAATATCTGGCGCCACCCGAAAGATAAATTTTCCGTGGTGGCATTCGACTACGGCATCAAATACAATATCCTGCGCTGCCTTGAGCATACAGGATGCGAAGTGGTCGTGGTGCCCGCCGGAACACCAGCAGATACGGTCAAGGCCATGACACCGGACGGCATCTTTCTTTCCAATGGCCCCGGTGATCCGGAGCCCGTGGCCTATGCCGTAAAAACCATTCAATCCCTTGTGGGCTATCGTCCCATTTTCGGTATCTGTCTGGGCATACAACTGCTTGGCATTGCCCTGGGAGGCAAGACCTACAAATTAAAATTCGGCCACCGAGGCGCCAACCAACCGGTCAAAAACCTGCTTACCGGCCGTGTGGAGATCACTTCCCAAAATCACGGATTTGCCGTAGATATCGACACCCTTGACGAAAACGACATCGAAGTCACACATATCAATTTGAATGATAATACCCTGGAAGGATTTCGACATCGAAACCTTCCCGTTTTTGCTGTTCAGTACCATCCCGAAGCATCGCCCGGCCCCCACGATGCGAGGTATCTCTTTGACAATTTTGTAAAAATGATGAAGAAACGTTAGCGCGGAAGGCAAGATAGAAATCTGAATATACTAACGGATTCAATGGAAAGTAGATTAACGCATATAGACCGTAAATTCCAAATAACAAATCGCAAATAATAAATAATATCCAATGACCGAAATTCAAAATCCCAAACATGCTCAAGATATCGAAAAACGAACATATCATAACGGTTTTGGTCATTGAATATTGGAATTTGAAATTTGTTTGTGATTTGCTTGCCCGCCGTCTTTCTGGCGGGGTGCTTGTTATTTGAGATTTTAACATTTGGTGCTTGTGTTTTGATATTTTACCGAAGCGCACAGAAATGAATATTGATGAATATTAAGGAACTCATAACCTGTGATCACTTGTCCGATAAAAAAAAGAATCTCCCATACTACCGAGGTGATCTGATTTATGCCGAAGCGGACGGATATCAATAAAATTCTGATCATCGGTGCCGGACCCATCATCATCAGCCAGGCATGCGAATTCGATTATTCAGGCACACAGGCGTGCAAAGCGCTTAAAGAAGAAAACTACCACGTTATTCTGGTCAACAGTAATCCTGCCACCATCATGACGGATCCCGAAATGGCGGACCGCACCTACATTGAGCCCGTCACTCCGGAAATCGTAGCAAAAATCGTGGAAAGGGAACGTCCGGATGCGCTGCTCCCCACAATGGGCGGCCAAACCGGACTCAACACCGCCGTTGAAGTCGCGAAGATGGGAGTACTGGAACAATACGGTGTGGAAATCATCGGTGCCTCAATAGATTCCATTCGAAAAGCGGAAGAAAGAGACCGGTTCCGCGAAGCCATGGAACGGATCGGACTCCGTATTCCGGACAGCGGGTTTGCCCGATCCATGGAAGAAGTATGGACCGTTGCAGACCAAATCGGATACCCGATCATCGTCCGTCCCAGCTATACCCTGGGTGGGACCGGCGGCGGTGTGGCTTACAATGCCAACGATCTTTCGGAAATCGCTAAATCCGGGCTGGATGCCAGCCTCACCAACCAGGTCATGCTGGAGCAGTCGGTTTTGGGCTGGAAAGAGTACGAATTGGAGGTGATGAGGGATCACAATGACAATGTGGTGATTATCTGCTCCATTGAAAATATGGATCCGATGGGAATTCATACCGGAGACAGCATTACCGTTGCCCCGGCCCAGACCCTCAGCGACAGGGAATACCAGCTCATGCGAACGGCATCCATCGATATCATGCGGGAAATCGGTGTGGACACCGGAGGGTCCAATGTGCAGTTTGCCATCCACCCGGACACAGGTGAAATGATTGTGGTGGAGATGAATCCACGGGTATCCCGAAGCTCTGCCCTGGCTTCAAAGGCAACCGGATTTCCCATCGCAAAAATTGCAGCCAAGCTGGCCGTCGGATATACGCTGGATGAAATCCCCAATGATATAACCGGAGAGACCCTGGCCTCGTTTGAACCGACCCTCGATTATTGCGTGGTCAAAATTCCGCGCTGGACCTTTGAAAAGTTTCCGGAAACAGACGATTTTCTGACGACGGCCATGAAATCGGTCGGAGAAACCATGGCCATCGGCAGAACCTTTAAAGAAGCCCTTCAAAAGGGACTTCGATCGCTGGAGATCGGCCGGTATGGACTGGGATGTGATGGAAAAGATATCGTCGCTGTCTCCATGTCGGAAATAGAGCAAAAGCTGGCGACTCCTAATTCTCAGAGAATTTTCTATATTCGAGCCGCCCTGACGGCAGGGATGTCCATCGATTTTATCTATGAACTCACCAGCATAGACCCCTGGTTCATATTTCAGCTGAATCAAATCATCGAACTGGAACAAACCATTAAAGCGGTTGTCGGCCCCGTTCCGGAGGAACTCCTGCGCAAGGCAAAATCCTGGGGGTTTTCGGATGTTCAACTGGCCCATCTCACCGGTACTAAAGAAGATAAAATAAAAACGCTGCGAATCGAACATGATATCCGGCCGGTATATAAACTGGTGGATACCTGTGCGGCGGAATTTCGGGCGGCCACCCCCTACTACTACTCCACCTATGAATTGGAAAATGAAGCCCGGGTGTCGGACAAGAAAAAAGTGATGATTCTTGGCGGCGGTCCCAACCGGATCGGGCAGGGAATCGAATTTGACTACTGCTGTGTCCATGCCTCCTTTGCCCTCAGGGAGGAGGGAGTGGAAAGCATCATGGTCAACAGCAACCCGGAAACAGTGAGCACCGACTATGACACCTCGGACAAGCTTTATTTTGAACCGCTGACAAAGGAAGATGTCCTCCATATTGTGGAAACCGAGAAACCGTTCGGGGTAATCGTTCAGTTCGGCGGGCAGACACCGCTGAATCTATCGGTTCCGCTGGCCAAAGCAGGGGTACCGATCCTCGGTACCCAACCCGAAAGCATCGATCGCGCTGAAAACAGAGAACAGTTTCAGGCGATGTTGAAAAAACTCAACCTGTTACAACCGGCAAACGGAACAGCCACGTCGGTGGAGGAGGCCATGGCTGTTGCCCGGGAGATTGGATATCCCGTAATCGTTCGTCCGTCGTATGTGCTGGGAGGTCGGGCCATGAGAATCGTTTATGACCCGAAAGAGCTTGAAAGTTTTACGCAGCTTGCAATCCTGGCCTCACCGGAGCATCCGGTTCTCATCGACAAATTTCTGGAAGATGCGCTTGAAGTCGATGTGGATGCCATATCGGACGGTGACAGCACCGTTATCGGAGGCATCATGGAACATATCGAAGCTGCCGGCGTTCATTCCGGCGATTCGGCCTGTGTGCTTCCGCCGTACGATATCGATAACAGGAGCATGGAGGAAATTAAAACGGCCACCAAGGCAATGGCATCGGAACTAAAGGTCATCGGTCTCATGAACGTTCAGTATGCCATCAAAGACAAACAGTTATATGTACTGGAAGTGAATCCCAGGGCATCCCGAACCATCCCGTTTGTCAGCAAAGCCACCGGCATACCTCTGGCAAAACTGGCGACCAAAGTCATGCTGGGTAAAACCCTCAAGGAACTCGGACTGGAGAAGGAAGTGATCCCCCGGCATATCTCCGTAAAAGAAGCGGTCCTTCCGTTTGACCGGTTTCCCAATGTGGACACCCTGCTGGGACCGGAGATGAAGTCCACCGGAGAGGTCATGGGGATTGATGCCGAATTCGGACCTGCTTATGCAAAGGCACAGTTGGGTGCGGGACAGAAACTGCCGTTATTCGGTACCGTTTTTATCAGCGTTGCAGACCCGGACAAGAAAAGGGTGCTGCCCATCGCAAGGCTTTTCGAGGAGATGGAATTTAAGATACTGGCAACCCGGGGCACATCGGACTTTTTAAGCGCCGACGGGATCCGAAACGAAATGATCAAAAAGGTGTCGGCCGGACGCCCTGATGTGGTGGATGCCATCAAGAACAGGGAAATCCAGTTTATTATCAACACGGCATCCGGGGCGGAACCCGGACCCGTGCGGGACGGATATATGATTCGAAGGGCTGCCATTAAATTCAGCATTCCTTATGCGACCACAACCGCAGGAGCAATGGCCATGTGCAAAGGGATCGCGGCCCTTAAAACCGGAAAACTGTCCGTGAAAACCCTGCAGGAGTATCATAATAGTTGATACTGGATACTCGATGCTTGATGCTGGCCGGAGCGAAGCGGAGATCCCGCCTCGGCGGGGAAATTGGATAAAATGAAAGAAATCTATGAATTACAATAACCACCCTCGCGAATCATGCGGTCTGTTCGGGATCTACCACCACCCGGAAGCGGCCAAACTTACCTATTTCGGACTCTACGCCCTTCAGCACAGGGGACAGGAAAGTGCGGGCATCTCCGTATTCAGGGATAACGGCATCGTGTCCCACAAAGGAATGGGACTGGTATCGGATGTGTTCAGCATGAATCATCTGGAGCAGCTCGGCGGCGGGAGCGCCATCGGTCACGTACGGTATTCCACCACCGGAAGCTCCATACTCTCAAATGCCCAACCCTTTGTCGTTTATCACAAGAAAAAATCATATGCAGTGGCCCTTAACGGAAACCTGGTCAATGCACACACCCTCAAAAATGAACTGGAGTCTGCGGGTTCTATTTTTCAAACCACCATGGATACCGAAATCTTTTTGCATCTCTTTGTGAAAAGCCTTCCCCATGGTTTCGAAGGAGCACTGACCGCGGCCGTATCCAGGATTAAAGGGGCCTTTTCTTATGTCATGCTCACCGGCAAAGGCGAGGTCATCGGAATCAAGGACCCGCATGGATTTCGCCCGCTCTGCCTGGGGAGATTGAACGGCAACTATGTTCTGGCATCCGAAACCTGTGCACTCGATCTGCTTCAGGCGGAATTCGTCCGGGAACTCGACCCCGGAGAAATCGTCATCATCGGAGAAGACGGTATCAAAAGCATTATGCCGCCAAAACCGGAAAGAAGAGCCTTCTGCATATTCGAATTCATCTATTTTGCACGACCGGACAGCACCATATATGGAAAGAATGTTTATCTAACGCGAAAAGCCCACGGGCGTCGCCTGGCCCAGGAAGCCCCGGTGGATGCCGATCTGGTGATGCCGTTTCCGGATTCCGGCACGTATGCGGCGTTGGGTTATTCCGAAGCTTCGGGCATCCCTTTTGAAACCGGAATGATCCGGAATCACTATGTGGGAAGAACGTTTATCCAGCCCACACAGAGCATGCGGGATTTCGGCGTACGCATTAAATTGAATCCCATCAGAGAGCTGCTGAAAGGCAAAGACATTATCATCATCGAAGATTCCATCATCCGCGGGACCACAGCCAAAACCCGCGTAAAGACATTGAGAGAGCTGGGGGTCAATCGCGTGCATATGCGGGTGGCAGGCCCTCCCCACCGTTTCCCCTGTCATTACGGTATCGATTTTCCCACAACCGAAGAGTTGATCGCTTCACAAATGTCCGTTCAGGAACTATCCGACTACCTGGGGTTGGATTCTTTACACTATCTGAGCCTTCCGGGGTTGCTGGAATCAACCGGCATCGAAGACCCGGAAGATAATTTCTGCAAAGCCTGCTTTGACGGATGCTATCCGGTGGAATTTGATGAAAACCTCTCAAAGTATTGCCTGGAATCGAATTGAGGGTTAACCATGATCGAATCAAAATTCTTAAAAGATAATATCCAAAACATCCAGAAGTTGATGTCCCTCACCCCGTTGCGGAAATTTGAAACCGATAAACTCAGGCAGCTTATTCGGCTCGCAAAAATCCGGGAATACGGACCCGGAGAAACCATCATCGAAGAAGGAGCGGAAGACTTCTACCTCTATTTTCTTTTAGCCGGAAAGGTCCGGGTGCGCAAAGAAGGCGTGCCCATCAGCATTATGGAGAAGGAGGGGGAGATCTTCGGTGAAATGCGGGTATTGGACGGCCTCACCCGCTCGGCCACGGCCGCCGCAGAAGAGAAAACCGTATGCCTGGCAGTGGATACTTCGGCCACGGACCGATTGGGCTCGAAAGATGAACGGGCCGGCTTTTTGTTGATCCTGTATCAGGTCATCACCGAATTCATATCCATCCGCCTGCGCACCACCACGGATGAACTGGTCAAAGCAAAAAAGAAAATCAAAAAGCTGTCCGACACAAACCGGTGAAGCGCCGGCACATATTCAGACAGGTTTACGACCAAAATGAAATCAAGCGAACTGATCCGGCCCGCGCTGAACTCCGACCACCTTGCCCTGGATCATCATCTCCCCGAATTCGTATTTCACGGTCTTAAACGCTTTGTTTTCAGGACGAAGCTCGATATGGGTTTTCTTTAAGAAAAACCGCTTCACCGTTGCCTCTTCATTGTTGATCAAGGCCACGATGATCTCTCCGTCCTGAGCATACTGCCGCGGCTCGCAGATGACGATGTCCTTATCCAGGATGCCGGCATTTTTCATGGAATCGCCGTTTACTCTGAGGGCAAACAGATTCGGCGGTTTGTACATATTGCCGTCGACAATGACGGCCCCGTCCCACTCCTGCTGGGCAAAAAGGGGAAGACCTGCGTTTATCTTTCCGACAATGGGCACCTTCCGCCAGTTGTCATCCGATGACGGCATCCGGTCCGGTTGCACCAGCTCGATAATTCTGCCGTACCTGCCGCTGCGTTTCAGCAGCCCTTTGGCCTCCAGGGCCTGGATGAACTGGGCAACGGCCGTGTGGCTGATCTTGAGATCGGCGGCCGCCTGACGTAAACTGGGCGCCCTGCCCGTTTGCTTGATTTTCTGTTCAAAATATTCAAGGGCTCGTTCTTGTTTGGGGGTTAGGTAGTAAGGCATAAAATCCATCCATCGTTTGAATGTAAATATATTGTAATCAATCTCGATTGAAAATCAACCGCCGGTCCTTACGCCAACGCATCTGCCGGGCTCAGCACGCCTTTCCCGCCGCGGTTCAATACATGGGTATATATCATGGTGGTGATCTATGTTTCATACTACACCTCTTGATTTCCTGAGTGATCATTACCCAGGAACCTCATGTATATTCAGTTTGTTATGCTCTTTTCTTCATCAGCGGCGAATTGACGCCAGGATGTTCGTAAAGGCATCCATTTCGATCGTTATAGGGATATGTTCTGATTATTCCCGTTTTCCCCCATTTCCTCACTGTCTGGATTGTCACACCCAATAGGTTTGCTACTTCTTCGGCAGTCAGCTTGCCTGTATTTCGCAATCTTGCATATCGAGTCTTTAAATTATAATTTCGCCGGATGCCTCCTACCAATTTCCTATTAAACTTATGACCTGATCCTGATTTATATCCTCTTTTGTTCAATAGGTTTGCTATCTCGGTATAATTATGATGGCTTAAAAGTTCGCCAACCAGTTCCACCACTTTTGGATCTGTCAGCGCATGTTGCCAGCCTTTGGGGGGAAGTGGTATGACGAGGCTCTTTTGACCTCCTCCTTTAAATCGAACATTGGCGATAATCTGATCATTTTTCGTTAAGGTCACATCGTCAATCAAAAGCCGAATCATTCTCTTTTTTTCTCGTAGTGGCGTTTTTGGATCTTTCCATAGCTGGGGAAAGTCGGATGCAAGTGAAAGCACTTTTGTTTGCTCTTCACCCGTAAGAATAATAGAATCAGACTGACGCTTCTTCTCATATTGCTCTTGGGCTTGTCTTTGTTCACGAAGCTTTTCATTCCATTCTGCTTCAAGCGTATCTGCTACTAACCTTTGTCAGGGTCTACCCGTACATATCTTCTTCTCGCTAAATTGGCTTCATATTCCGCCCTTTCCACATGTTGCTTCCTTAGCCGATCCGCCTCAACAGCTCTGCTCTCCAATTCCTTCTGAACTTCAAGGGCCACTTCCAAGCTCAAGGGCGACACCGTCTCCAAAATGAGTTCTTCTATTGCTTTATCTATACAACCACCTGGTATATATTGGCAATTATCTTCCCCTCTCTCAGTTCGACTGCGTTGACATAGATATACAGGATCCATTCTGCCCTGGCGACGATATTTGTACCGAATGGTCATCCGATTACCGCATTTGCCGCAAATTGCTATCCCCTGCAAAAGGCATGGCCCTTCACGGGGAGGTGTTTTTCTTTGATCACTTCCATAGGCGGTCGCGTTTTCTTTCATACGTCTTATATTCTCTTCATATTCATCCCAAGTGATATATCCAGGGTGAGAATCTGGAATCAAGACGATCCATTCTTCTCGTGGAACCTTATATTGAGATGTCGAACCGTCCATGTGTTTTCGAGACCTCTGACGACCATAGTAATATGCGCCTGCATATCGGGGATTTTTTAAAATACGCTGAACCTGACCATAAGCCAATTTATCCCATAACAATTCCCCCTTGTTCGGTCCATTGTAGGGACGCCGGGGGAAAATGATTTGGTCTTTCCAAAACGCTTTTACCACTCCAAACGCCGATCCTGTCCGTCGAAATACATCAAACAGTAACTTTATCGTTTGTTGAACCTGTCCATCAGGATCGAAAACCACATTGCCATTTTGATCATAAATAAATCCTATTGGAAGACGAGTTTTGAACCGCCCTCGACGAACTTTGCTTAATACACCACCTCTAAGACGGGCCTTTAATATGTGAAGTTCAGCTTCACTCATAGTTCCCTTTAAACCTAAAAGCAATCGATCATTAAAATGACTGGGATCATATATTCCGTCCTCATCCAAAATCAGTGTATCGGTAAACGCGCAAATCTCCAATAGCCGATGCCAGTCCGCAGAATTTCTGGCTAAACGCGATACCTCAAGTCCCATGATTAAACCAGCCCGCCCCAAACTGACTTCCGAAATGAGTTTTTGAAAGCCTTGTCGATCTGCAATCGATGCACCTGATTCACCAAGATCATTGTCAATGGTAATTACTTGAGTAAGAGGCCATCCTAAGGCAACCGCTCTGTCACGAAGGCCATATTGCCTTCTGGTGCTTTCCGTGTTTTCCAACACTTGTTTAAGTGTAGACTGTCGCACATACAGATAGGCATTTTTGTTCAGATGACCGGCAGTGACGTTGTTAGATGACATCGTCATAAATTCGTTTCCTTTAGATGATGCAAAGTCATATTTGCCAATATGCCTCTTATTTGCGATTGCATTTCGAACCGAAGTTTTAAGGGTGGTGGATCGATAGTCTTATCTGGCGCAATATCTCTTGTCTTACTGTATTGACCACATATTTTTGACCACCCTATTATCCCTTGGCTCATAAATATTCCTATGCCCACACCCTTTTGGCTTAATACTCTATCATCAACCAAAGCTTGGCATCGCAATAATTCATACTGAAGAGCAATATCATCGGCAAAAGCAAACTCCTGCTTATTTGCCTCTCTTTTTGGTGAGCTCTTTTTTTTTTCGCACCATCGCGCGCTCTATACTTCTTGGATGAATTTCTATTCCAAATTGTTCCTTTATTTTTGGTGCAAGTGTTCTGGAACGAAGAGGTCCTCCTTGTTTAATGCTCTTGTCTATAAACTGCATAATTTCATCTTTTAATTTGTGGGCTGATTTGGGACCGGGACGTCCTCGAATTAATCCGGCTATACCATGTTTTTTGAATCCAGATTGCGCTTGATAAAAACAGGGACGGGAGAATCCATATCTCTTTGCGGCATCGCTTATTGAATCACCTTCTTTTTCAACAGATCTAAGCATTTCGTATTTTACTTGAACCAGATCATTCGGATCGAAAAATTCAAGTGAACCATCCAGAAAAAGTGAATCGATAATTTTTTCCGGATGGGCGTTGAGGGTCCCTGAGTTTTTTAATCGTTCAATTTTATCGTTGGTCGTTTTCTTGGAATTTGCCATGGTAATTTCCTTTTGAAAGATTTTTGCAACACATTTTGATATATTAATTATGCCGCATAATATTGTTGATGTCAAGAGAAATAATGTGAAATGATTTATTATAAAGCTGTTAGTTGCATATTTATCGAAGAATGGCGAAGTATGGTATAGTTTATGCGGCATTATTAACTTTACATTTGCGGCGGAATTAACTTTACAGATGTTGTCGCCTTTATATCTTTTCATTGCGACCCTGCCTTTTTATGTCATTGATAAGGATGGCTAATCGAAGTAAATCTTCGATACGAAATAAGGCCCGCCCATCTGAAATCTTTACAAATGGGTCAGCGGACTCTATGTCTGTCCAGTTAATGGGAACAGACACCATGCGCAGTTGTAGGTTATAAAAATAAACCCTGCTTTCACCATGAGGTTTCTTTATGCTATAGATTTCGAATTCTTGATTATACTGTGGATGAAATGGGTGGGTTATTCGGAATGTTTTGTCCTGAAAATTTCGCTGGGGAGCAATTGAAAGCTGTTGTTGTTCTGACATCACTGTGCCCGAGTAATTCCTGGATCGTCCGGATATCATAATTTGCCTGGAGCAAATGACTGGCAAAGCTGTGGCGAAACGTATGGGATGAGACGCGCTTGGCAATTCTTGACGTCCTTACCGCAGGCCTGATTGCCTTCTGCACATGGGTTTCGTGGAGATGATACCGCATGTATTCCCCGGTCTTCTCCACATAGGTCAGTTGTATGGCAGGAAATAACCATTGCCAGATAAGCTCCCTTGGGGCATTTTTGTATTTTTCCGCCAACGCGTTTGGCAGAAACACACCGCCATAGTCCCGAATCAGGTCCCGCTGGTGCAGGTCTTTCACCGATTCAAGGTGTGCCCGGAGGTCCGGGAAAATCGTTTGGGGCAGTGGAACGGTTCGATCTTTTTTTCCTTTGCCGTCATGGACGGTTAAGATACCTGCATCGAAATTCACACACTGAACACGAAGATTCAAGCATTCAAAAAGACGAAGCCCGCATCCATAAAGCAGTCTCACCACCAAATCATATGGAGGCGAAAGGTTCGTCAGAATTGTATCGATTTCTTCACGAGACAACACTACCGGAATGTAAGGTTTTCGCTTTGCCCTGACAACCCCGTCGACCTTTCC
>Ga0180009_10001166_pt1 | contig 32786 bp, 27 predicted proteins | sample OS_PC_MetaG_FD_123537 | JGI IMG/M metagenome (GOLD analysis project Ga0180009, IMG submission 123537) | Groundwater microbial communities from the Aspo Hard Rock Laboratory (HRL) deep subsurface site, Sweden - OS_PC_MetaG | ecosystem: Environmental > Aquatic > Deep subsurface > Groundwater...
GAATGCGCAACAGACAATCATGATTATAAAAGATAGAAAACGGTTCATAAGAAATTAGACTTCGGCAAAGCCATAAAAAAGCCAGAAAGACTCCGCAGGCTTCATGCCTTATGCCTTCCTGGCTGGTTATTTTTTAATAGATTTGGGTGGTTAAATGGCAAAATGCATCTTCTTGATGCATCTGATGGAACTATCCAATTACAAAAAAGACTAACTGATGTCAACATTTTTTTATTCCGATGTGTCCATCTTACGGTTATTACCTTCGGAACAGTTCCCGAACTTTGACCGGATAGAACTGAGCGGAGTTATTTGGAGCACCCCATCGTCAGCCGAGACCTTGCAATTAACCCCATAAACAGTTAGCAAAGAAATTGGGGACGGGTATTGATATATTGGTTGACATGATTTTATTAGTCGGCTTTTCATATTGGTATGCCACGCAAAGCCGGTATTGATGCTGCGGGTGCGTTACACCACATCATTGTGCGCGGAATCGAACACCGCAAAATCTTTAAAAAACAAAGGGGTAAGGTCTTGAATCTTGACAGTTTTTGAAGTCAAGGCAACAGAGCAGATTTCTATTCTTCACGCTTAAAGGATAAATCCCGTTTTCGGGGCGGCAGGGAGCTTTACTCGTTATTTCGTTTTAGGTCGGTCATTTTTGGCTCATCCTCACTTCTTCCAATTACGTTCACAGCAAATAAGATATTCACTTGTCAGTTCTTTCAATAAAAACTTGTTTATCTATAAAAATATTCTATTTGACATATTTTAGATTTTTTTATATTGTTTAAAAGATCATAAACACTCCCACAAGGAGCTTTTCCCATGTATCAATTCTTCGGCTTTACGTGAGCGGTTATCAAGCAATCTACCCGGGTTTGGTAGACCAGGCCGAAGAGTTGGATTTATTCCCCTGCTAAGTTCAATCAGAACCATCTTTCGTTTTTTCAAATAGCCTCCAATCCTGCGGTCTGATTCTTACACTTTTACTTCGAGGGCAAAGGTGCTGGGCGCCCGCCGGGCTTCAAACCCGTTGGGCCGGTCCGAAAAACCGGGATGAGGTTCGATTCCACCTGCCCCCTCCATCAGACATGTGTCAGGGGGCTTTGGGTAACCTCCACGAAATGAGAGGCTCATTATCAAAGGATCCTTTAGATCCCGCTCACGGGAGATGATCTGTCACAACAAAATACTCATTTTACGAGACAGCAGGCAAGAAATGTCACTGTAGCCGAAATAGAAAAGACAAATTTTTAATTTAGGAATTGAGTAAAAGGTGAAAAAGGTGAAGGAGGATAGATTCGAGCCCAAGATAATTGCTTTTATGTGTAATTGGTGTACTTACGGCGCGGCAGATCTTGCCGGGGTAAGCCGTCTTTTATACCCGCCCAATATTCGTCCAATTCGTCTCATGTGTTCAGCAACAGCATCGCCTCATCACATTTTAAGAGCCTTTCAAAGCGGTGCCGACGGCGTTTTGGTGGGAGGTTGTCACATCGGAGACTGCCACTACCTGTACGGTAATTACATGACGATCAAAAGAATAACTTTTTTACAAGAACTGTTAAAATTTATAGGGATGGATGGCCGCCTGCACCTGGACTGGATATCCTCGGCGGAGGCCCCGAAGTTTGCCCGGGTGGTGACTGACTTCACTGAAAAAATAAGAATTTTAGGTCCGAACCCCTTATTTAGATTTGCTAACCTGTCCGCCATCTCGGATTTATGCCATGCGGCACAGGATGCCATGAGCATAGAGGGAGGATAATATGCGACAGCAGGTAAAAGCGTGGCTTGAACAGGGAACCGTGAACATACTCTTAGGATACAAGCTGGGGCAGGGATACCCTTTGCCCTGCTGCTTTACCAAGGAAAATCTGGACGAGGCCGCTGAATTGATTGCCGGCCGGGCCCGATATTTCCTTATATAAGGAGCAATCGCCATGGATTACAAAATAATCTCTTCAACATGTTCATACTGCGGGTGCGGCTGCGGCGTCCTTTTCCAGGTCATGGACGGCCGGCTTATTGACACCCTGCCGATGAAAACGCACCCGGTTAATGAAGGCAAATTGTGCATCAAGGGCTGGAACCTCCACGAACATGTGGTCAGCGACAAGCGCTTGACGTCACCCATGCTGAAGAAAAACGGCCAGTTGCAGGAAGTTTCCTGGGATGAAGCCGTCCGGACCGTAGCGGACAGGCTTACGTCTATTATCGAAGAGCACGGACCGGACAGTGTCGGTGTACTGGCGTCAGCCAAAGTCACCAATGAAGAGAATTATCTGATCCAAAAATTTACCAGGGCGGTAATCGGCACCAACAACGTCGACCACTGTGCCCGTCACTGTCATTCCTCCACCGTGGTAGGTCTTGCCGCTGCATTTGGAAGTGGCGCCATGACCAATTCCATCGCCGAAATTGAGGATGCCGCCTGTATTTTCATTTCCGGTTCCAATACTTCGGCATGCCACCCGCTCATCGCCCGGCGTGTTTTCAAAGCCAAGGAAAAGGGGGCTAAGTTGATTGTGGCCGATCCCAGAAACATTCAGCTGTCACGATTTGCCGATGTCGCCGTTACCCAGCGCCTCGGAAGTGATGTGGCCATGTTAAACGGCATGATGCATATCATTCTCAAAAATGACTGGCATGCCAAAAGCTATGTCGAGGAAAGGTGTGAAGAGTTTGATGCCTTCAAAGCGGTTGTGGAAGCTTATACCCCGGACAAGGTGGAAGCCATCACCGGTATCGCCCAAACGGACCTGAAAAAGATGGCCGAACTGTATGCCACCAATACCCCGGCTTCCATTATTTATGCTATGGGGATAACCCAGCACACCACCGGTGTGGATAATGTCAAATCCTGCTGCAATCTGGCCATGCTCTGCGGCAATATCGGGGTAAAGAGCGGCGGTGTCAATCCCTTACGGGGGCAGAACAATGTCCAGGGGGCCTGTGATATGGGCGGCCTGCCGAATGTTTTTCCGGCCTACCAGCCGGTCAACGTTAAGGCAAATAACGAAAAATTTGCCAAAGCCTGGGGCAAAGATCTGCCCGATCAGATAGGATATACGATCACCGATATGACCCAGGCCATGCTCGACGGGAAATTAAAGGCCCTGTATGTAATCGGAGAAAATCCAAAGATGAGTGATCCTGACCAAAACCATCTTGACAAGGCTCTGGAAAAACTTGACCTTCTGATTTGCCAGGATATTTTCCTTTCCGAAACCGCAGAAAAAGCGGATGTATTGTTTGCTGCGGCCTCGGTGGCCGAAAAGGACGGCACGTTTACGAGTACCGAACGTCGCTGCCTGCGGGTCCGTAAAGCGATTGATCCGATCGGAAATGTTTTGGCCGACTGGGAAATTATCGCCAAACTCTCCACAGCTATGGGCTACGAAATGAACTATGCAGGCCCGGAAGCGATTTTCAATGAAATGGCCTCCGTGACCCCGAGCTATGCCGGCATGACCTATGAAAGATTGGGCCTTGACGGTCTGCAATGGCCTTGCCCCAACACCGACCATCCCGGGACCCGATTTTTACATAAAGATCAATTTACGAGGGGAAAAGGCTTGTTTCATGCCGTCGAGTATCTCGATCCGGCCGAGATGCCCGACGATGAATACCCTTACTTTCTTACAACCGGCCGCATGTTCGCACATTTTCATACCGGCACAATGACGAGAGTGTCACCACATCTAAATACTGAACAGAAAACCGGATATGTGGAGATTCATCCCGAAGATGCCAAGGCGCTGGCGATTAATGATGGTGATGCCGTCAAGCTTGCCACCCGCAGAGGTCAAATTGAGCTTCCTGCCCGGATAAGCAACAAGGTAAAGCCCGGGCTGTTGTTTGTACCGTTTCATTTCGCCGAAAACTCGGCCAATATTCTTACGAATTCGGCTTTTGATCCCATCGCCAAAATTCCGGAGTTTAAGGTTTGTGCTGTTAAAGTGGCACCGGCAGGAGTTAAAGGAACTCCCCATGTATAAATTCTTCGGCTTTACGTGAGTTGTTCTCAAGCAATCTACCCGGGTTTGGTAGACCAGGCCGAAGAATTGGATTTATTCCACTGCTAAGTTCGATCAGAAACATATTCCGTTTTTTCAACTAGCCTCCAATCCTTCGGTCTGATTCATACACTTCTATTTCGAGGGCAGAGGTGCTGGGCGCCCCGCGGGCTTCAAACCCGTTGGCCCGGTCTGAATAACCGGGAGGAGGTTCGATTCCCCCTGCCCTCTCCGATTAATAGAAAAAAGAAAATGGCTTGTTTGATGTGCTTTATGCTTGAGTCAGGCGAGAGGTGAAGATGAGTGATTTAAGGCTCTGGATCAACAATCGTGAGGTGAGCGCAAAGTCGAATCAGACCATCATGGAAGTCGCAGACGAAGCCGGAATTACCATTCCGCGACTTTGCTATCACCCATCGCTAAAGCCGAGTGGCTCCTGCCGGCTCTGCGCAGTGGAAATCGACGGCTATCGAGGACTCCCGGCAGCCTGCTCTACGCCGGTATCCGACGGAATGCGTGTGAATACGGCGACACCAAAGGTCCTGGAATTTCGCCGGGAAATATTGCGCCTTATCTTGCAGGAACATCCCAGGGAATGCCTTGGATGCCCCCGCAACGGAACCTGTGAATTGCAGCAACTGGTATCTTCCGTAGGGATCGATTTTCCATACCTTGTCCCCACGGTGGCTCGTCCTCCCGCAAAACCCGGAGGAAATTACTTTGAGCGCGACTACAGCCTGTGCGTACACTGCGGCCGGTGCGTTCGGATCTGCCATGAAGTGCGCGGGGCCAAGGCCCTCGTCTTCCGCGAAATCCATGGACGGCAGGAAGTGAGCACTCCGTTTGATCGCCCGCTGGAGGAGGTTGGATGCCAGTTTTGCGGAGCCTGCGTGGATGTATGCCCTGTCGGGGCATTGCGGGAGAAAATCGAACCCTACCAAGGAAAGATGCGCCGTCAGGTGATGCAGGTCTGTGAACATCTGGCGAACATCGTGATGGACCTCTACCGCAAGGAAATGGCCCTCAACCGGAGGTCTTCGCTGTGCCCCATCTGTGGAGCAGGATGCCGGATGGTGTTTGAACTGAGCGAATCGGAGGACATCATTCAAGCCAAGCCTCATCCTAAAGGACCCGCCAACCGGGGCCAGGCCTGTGTTCAGGGCCGTTTTCTCCTGAAGAAGTATCTCCAGAGCCCGGATCGATTAAAAACACCGCTTGTTGTGGAAAACGGCATTTTTTCGGAAAAAACCTGGGAAGAGGCCCTGGATCTGGTGGCCGGAAAATTTCAAAGCTTCGGTCCGGATGAAGTCGCCGTGTTGACCGATGCGCGGGTCACTAATGAGGAACTCTACCTTCTCCAGAAATTCGCTCGCGGTGTCCTCAAGACGAATGCCATCGGGTGCTTGACGCCTGCAGGACACATGGCGACTGCCGAAGTCCTTCGCAAACACTTCGGTATCATGGCAGCGACCAATAGTTTGAAAGACTTGAATCAGGCGGGATGTGCCTTTGCCATCGGCCTTAATCCCTCAGCAAGCCATCCTATCAGCGGGACCTACCTTCGTGACGCTACGCTCAATGGAACGAAACTGGTCGTGGCCAGCCCCTGTGTGACAGGCATCGCACGTTATGCCGACATTAATCTACACTATTATCCGGGAACGGAACTGACGCTCATCTCAGGAATCCTCAGAGTGCTGTTGGATGATAACCACGTCGATTCGGATTTTGCGAAGCGCTATCCTTCGCAACTGGAGGCCTTGCGAAACAGCCTCAATGGCTATGACCTGGAAGAGGTAGCCAGGACAACGGGAGTGTCCCACGAAGCGCTTTTAGAAGCCACCTGCATCATGGGCGAGGCCCCAACCTTGAACATACTCTATGGGCTGGGAGTGGCGGAATCCCCGCACGTATCCGAAATTACCGAAGCTCTGGTCGCTCTTTCACACATCAAAGGGAGCCTCGGAAAACCGGGCGGAGGCATTGCACCCCTTTACGGCAGCGGAAACTTTCAGGGAGCCTGGGACATGGGCATGGTTTATCACCTGCTTCCCGGTCAGGTGGAGCATGTGGATGCTTCAGCGCCCAAAGCTCTCTTCGACGAACTGGCTTCAGGAAAAATCAAGACGCTCTATCTGGTTCTGGAAAACCTTGAAAATAACTCTCTGAAGTATCTCGAACCTTATCTGAATACCCTGGACTTTGTGGTCGTCCAGGATGTGCTTCCACCCAACATTCGAGCTGACGTAGTCTTACCAATGGCATCCGTACTGGAAAAGGAAGGGACCCTCACCAATAGCGAACGCATGGTGCAGTCGGTTCAACCCGTTCTGTCTCCATTGGGTCAGGCCAAGTCCGTACGGTGGGTGCTGGTGGAACTCGCCAGGCGAATGGGCCATCCGGACTTTCGGTATGAAAACGCGGCAGCAGTGCTGAGCGAAATCCAAAAACAGGTTCCGGCTTACAGGGGCGTCACCCTGGGCGGTAAATCCGTTCAATGGCCCTGCCCCGAAAAAGACCATCCAGGAACGCCGGTGCTCTTTACGGATGCCCAGCCCCGGTGGGTCCCCTGGAAGTCAGGACCTCCCGGAGCACCTGAAGAAACTGTGGACAAAGAGTTTCCTTTTGCCATCATCACCAAAGAACGGCTGCGCCCCTTTTTCGCAGGCCCCCTTTTGGCTCAGGAATCTTTGGTCCCGCTCAACACCAACGGGGCCATTGAAATGAATCCCGCAGATGCTTTCAGCATGGGATTCCGACCTGGAGACACGATCCGCGTGGTGACCCGCTCGTGGAGATGTGAAGGTCAGCTTTCCATGAGCCATCTTTTGCCGCCCAAAATGGTGGCCGTTCCTGTGAAGATCGTTGAGGCCGCATTGGGCGCTCGCGATGCTGACGGTAGTATCTTTGCCGCAAGAATAGAAACGCAAAAGTAGAAAAGGATTTTGAGGATGTTTCCTATTGTTGCACATAATGAGTTGGCGCCGAAGGTTCACCGGATGAGCGTGAAAGCTCCTCTCGTTGCACAAAAGTGCAAACCCGGCCAGTTCGTGATTCTTATCATCGATGAAGAGGGCGAAAGGGTCCCCTTTACCGTAAGCGGATGGGATGCCGAAACAGGAACCGTGGACTTTGTCTATATCGAAGTGGGCAAAACCACCAATCAGCTGGGCACCTTAAAGGCCGGAGATCATCTTGCCCATTTCGTCGGGCCTCTGGGTAAACCTTCGGAAGTGGATCATTACGGTCATGTGGCAGCAGTTGCAAGCGGATACGGAGTGGCGGCCATTGTACCAATTTTGAAGGGCCTGAAGGAAAAGGAAAACCGAATCACTACCGTCCTGCAGGCCCCGGACCGAGAGCGATGCTTTGGTCAGTCGGAGTTGGAAAGGGTCAGTGATCGGTTAATCCTGGCAATCGGCGCTATCGGGGAAAACATGTCCACAAGTGCAACACAGCCTGTGCGAAAGCTTCTGGCGAATCTCGCTCAAAGCCCGGTGGATCGTGTCATTTTGATGGGCTCTCTATGTCTTATGCGAGTCATCAGCGAAATGACCCGCCCTTATGACATCAAGACCATGGTGCATCTCACGCCCCTTATGGTCGATGGGACGGGCATGTGTGGCGCATGCCGGCTGAGTGTCAAGGGAACCAACAAGTTTGCGTGCGTGCATGGTCCCGAGTTCGACGGTCACGAGGTGGACGGCTGGGAAGTTCTTATGGCACGGCGCTGCAGCTATGCCGATGAAAGCATTTTCCAGCAAGGCTTTCAGTGTCGTGGATGTTCTCAGTGGTAGGGAGTGACAAAAGGAGTTGCATCACATGAGTGAAGAAAAAGGACCCACGTCTGCCCACGGCACTGCCGGGGGTAAAAAATCCAAATTAAATCTGAATCGGTTGGAAATGCCCAAGCAGACGCCCGAAGAGCGCAAGCGCAATTTCGAGGAAGTAGCGACCGGCTACACCTTTGAGATGGCCATAGAAGAAGCCGGACGGTGTATTCAGTGTAAGAAACGCAACTGTCGACAGGGCTGCCCGGTCAACATCGATATCCCCGACTTCATCAAACACTTGCAGGGTGGAGACGTTGAAGGGGCATCGCGAGTGCTTAAAAGGAAGACGTCCCTTCCGGGCATTTGCGGGCGGGTTTGTCCTCAGGAGATGCAATGCGAGAAGACCTGTATCCTCAATAAAAAGGGGGCTCCCATCGCCATAGGACGTCTGGAACGATACATCGCAGACTGGGAGCGCCAGGAAGGAGCGACGACCATCCCCGAGATTGCCCCTTCGACGGGGAAGCACGTGGCCGTGGTGGGAACGGGTCCTTCAGGGCTGACGGTGGCGGCGGACCTGGCCCTTTTGGGTCATCAAGTCACCATGTTTGAAGCCCTTCATGTGGCGGGCGGGGTTCTGATGTATGGTATCCCTGAATTCCGACTACCCAAGGAAATCGTGCAGCGAGAAGTGCGGTACGTTAAATCCCTTGGCGTTGAAATTTTACTGGATACCGTAATCGGCATCAATTACAGCCTCGACGAACTCCTCAACACGAAATACCATGCCGTGTACCTGGCTACGGGGGCCGGACTGCCCATGTTCCTCCGGGTGCCCGGAGAAAACCTCAATATGATTTACTCAGCCAATGAATTCCTGACGCGGACCAATCTCATGAAGGCTTACCTCTATCCGAAATACGCCACGCCCATAAAGATGGGCAAACGAGTGGCCGTGATCGGCGGAGGGAACGTGGCTATGGATTCAGCCCGATGCGCTATCCGACTGGGAGCTCAGGAAGTTTACGTCATCTACCGCCGCACACGATCGGAAATGCCCGCCCGCCTCGAAGAGGTGGAAAACGCCGAGGAAGAAGGCATTCGGTTCCATTTCCTGTGTAACCCTACGTCATTTATCAGTGACGGTCGCAGCAACGTAGCCGCCATGGAACTCATTCGCATGGAACTGGGAGAACCCGATGCGAGCGGACGCAGGCGCCCCGTGTCCATTACCGGCAGTGAATACATCATGGAAGTCGATACGGTTGTGGTTTCCCTGGGGACTTCTCCCAATCCGTTGATTGCCTCAACAACTCCCGATTTAAAGACTTCTAAATGGGGAACGGTCATCGTAAATGAACAGGGCAAAACATCCAAAGCTCGTGTGTGGGCTGGAGGCGATATCGTCTCCGGGGGCGCCACCGTTATCAGTGCTATGGGCGAAGGGCGCATCGCAGCCATGGCCATGCACCAGCACCTCGCAGAGTAGAGGAATACGGGCAGGAGCGAATGATCTGTAAAGCAAATCATTGAATCGGTGAGCAGGAATAAGGAAAGACCATGTCGAATTCTTCTCAGAATCTAGTGGGCTCTGTCATGGTGGTAGGGGGCGGTATTGCCGGTGTTCAGGCCGCTCTCGACCTGGCCGACACGGGCTTCTACGTGTACATAATTGAGTCGAGTGAAGCCATCGGGGGGGTGATGAGTGCTCTGGACAAGACCTTCCCGACCAATGATTGTTCCATGTGTATCCTCTCCCCCAAGCTGGTGGAATGCGGACGGCACCCAAACATTGAAATCATCACTCTGGCGGAAGTGCAGAGCGTGGCGGGGAAGGCAGGCAACTTCCAGGTAAAGGTCTTCCAAAGGGCTCGTTTCATAGACATGGACAAGTGCATTGCCTGCGGCGCTTGTGCGGAGAAATGTCCCCGCAAGGTGGCTAACCAATACAACCTCGGGCTGAACAAGCGCAAGGCCGCCTATGTCAAGTATCCCCAGGCTGTTCCACTAAAGTATGCCATTGATAAGGATCACTGCATCTACTTCGAGAAGGGGAAGTGCCGCGCTTGCGAGAAGTTCTGCCCCACCAATGCGGTGAATTTCGAAGATACGGACCGGGAGATCACTCTCAACGTGGGCAGCATCATCCTGGCTCCGGGATTACAACCATTCGATCCCACAAGTTTCGATAGCTACGGCTATGCCCGTCATCCAAACGTCATCACTGCCATGGAACTGGAACGGATTCTTTCACCCTCAGGACCAACGCGGGGTAAGCTGATAAGGCCTTCGGACGGAGGAGAACCTGAACGCATCGCCTGGCTCCAGTGTGTGGGCTCCAGGGATATCAACCACTGCGACAACGGCTACTGTTCGGCGGTGTGCTGTACCTATGCCATCAAAGAGGCCGTTGTGGCCAAAGAGCATATTAAGGGCTCATTGGATACGGCTATTTTTTACATTGATATGCGGACCCATGGAAAAGATTTTGAAAAATACTATAACCGGGCTAAGCAATCGGGAGTGCGCTTCATAAAAGCCAGAATCAGTATCGTTTTCCCCGTCTATGAGACGGGCAACCTTTTCATTCGCTACACAGACGGTGCCGGCAGGAGGGTTGAAGAAGAGTTTGATATGATCGTGCTCTCGGTGGGTCTGGAGACGTCTCCGGCGGCTCTGCGGCTTGCCGAGCGATTGGGCATAGAACTCGATGACGGACGATTCGCCCTCACTTCTCCGTTCCGACCCGTCACCACCACGCGACCCGGTATCTTCGTCTGCGGCGCTTTCCAGGGGCCCAAGGATATCCCGCAGTCGGTCATGGAGGCATCGGCAGCTGCAGCTGAGACGGCCACACTGCTGGCGCCGGCCCGGGCCAGCCTTGTCAGGGAAGCGGTGGAATTCGAGGAAGTCGATGTTGCCGGTGAAGAACCTCGTATCGGCGTCTTTGTCTGCCACTGCGGCGTCAACATCGGCTCTGTGGTGAATGTGCCCGCCGTGAAAGAATATGCCAAGACCCTTCACTACGTGGAATATGTGGAGGAGAACCTCTTTAGCTGTTCCCAGGATACCCAGGACACGATGAAGGAGGTCATCGCCAAACACAAACTCAACCGCATCGTGGTGGCCTCCTGTTCGCCGAGAACCCACGAGCCCCTTTTTCAGCAAACCATTCGTGAGGCCGGGCTCAACAAGTATCTTTTTGAGATGGCCAACATCCGGGATCAGAACTCCTGGGTGCATCAGGCGGAACCCGACGCGGCTACCGGGAAGGCCAAGGACCTGGTGCGCATGGCGGTCGCCAAAGTTGGACTCCAGCAGCCCCTCGAAGAGACGAAGTTGCCCGTCACCAAGAGCGGTCTGGTGATCGGAGGAGGGGTTGCAGGTATGGAAGCGGCGCTGACTCTTGCAGATCAGGGGTATCCGGTTACGGTGGTGGAGAAAGAGGACGTCCTTGGCGGACATGCTCGGAAACTTCTGACCGCCTGGACCGGAGAACCCATTGCTTCGTTTTTAGAGGAACTAATCCAGAGAGTCCAAGCCCACCCAATAATCACCATGCGGCTCAATTCAGAAGTGAAAGAGGTCAAAGGGTTTGTGGGAAACTTTTCCACTACCGTGGAAGCGGATGGTATAGAGGAGCAAATTCCGCATGGCGTGGCAATCATCGCTGCCGGGGCACACTTCCACAAACCCACCGAGTACTGCTATGGAGAGAATGACCGCATTTATCTGAGTCTGGAACTGGATGAGGCTATCAGGGAGCGGTGCGATGCCGTGGTGCAGGCGAATTCGGCGGTCTTTATCCAGTGTGTGGGCTCTCGCGAACCCGAGCGACCTTACTGCAGCCGTGTCTGCTGCACCCATTCCATTAAAAACGCTTTGCGTCTCAAGGAAATCAATCCACAAATGGATGTCGCCATCCTGTATCGCGATATTCGCACCTACGGCTTAAGGGAAGGCCTCTACAGGAAAGCCCGCCGGAAGGGAGTTATGTTCATACGCTTCAATGTGGATCGGAAGCCTCAGGTGGAAATAGTCGCGAATGAACTCCGGATTACGGTCTTTGACCTCACCTTGCAGCGCTCCATCCTACTCAAGCCGGGCATACTGACCCTGGCAAGTGCCATTACGGCAAGTAAGACGGAATCCCTGGCGAAGCTCTTCAAGGTGCCTCTGAACCCTGAAGGGTTCTTCCTGGAAGCTCACATGAAACTTCGACCGGTGGATTTCGCCACCGACGGTGTGTACGTTGCGGGACTGGCTCACTGGCCGAAACCTACGGAGGAGTGTATAGCCCAGGCAAAGGCTGCCGCCGCCAGAGCCGCCAGAGTTCTCGCCAAAGACTTCATTGCCGCAGGCGGCGCAGTTGCGGTGGTGGACAAAAAGATATGCTGCGGCTGCCAATCCTGCCTCGGTTGCTGTCCCTTCGAGGCCGTTTCGTATCTGGAACAGGAAGCCCGCTGCGAGATAAATCAGGCCGTCTGCAAGGGCTGCGGCACCTGCGGGGCGGCGTGTCCATCCGAGGCGATTACCTTGCTGGGATTAAGCAACCAGCAAATCTATAAGCAGATTGACGAAGGCCTTTCGGGGTAGCATGTGCAAACGGGAACCGGCGGAGGCTTGAAAACCATACTCATGAGAGAGGGAGGATATGGAAGAGAAGAAGTTTGAACCGCGCATCCTGGCGTTTCTTTGTAACTGGTGCAGTTACGCCGGAGCAGATCTCGCCGGGGTAAGCCGCCTGCAGTATCCCTCAAATATCCGGGTTATCCGGGTTACGTGTTCAGGAACCGTGTCCCCCCACCACATCCTTCATGCTTTTCAAAAGCGAGCCGACGGTGTCCTGGTGGCGGGCTGTCACATCGGCGACTGCCACTACATCAAGGGCAACTACATGACCCTGAAACGATTGAAGTTTGTGGAAGGCCTGCTGGATTTCGCCGGCTACGACCCGAAGAGGCTGCGACTGGAGTGGATCTCGGCGGCCGAGGGAATCAAGTTTGCGGGCGTGGTGCGTGAATTCACAGAAACCATCAGACATCTCGGTCCGGCACCGCCTTTTGATGCCATACCTTTACTGGCCGGCAATATGTAAGGTTGATTTGGGCCCTAAATTACGACGATTGGGAACTGATCTATGAATACCAAGATACGAATTCTTTTGCAAGGGGGCCGTGTGGACGGGTTTTTCGCCTACAAGACCACTAGCGGATTTCCGTTTCCCACCTTGTTTACGCTCGAAAACATTCAGGAACTGGAGACCTGGCGTCCCACGCCTGCACGCTATCCAATCCTGAAGTTGCTCCTTGCCCAGGCCCGTAAAAATCCCCATGCGGCCTATGGTATTTTAGTGAGGGGATGTGAAGAGAGGGGGCTGCGCGAACTCTTCAAATACCAACAGCTCGAGCAGGACAAAGTGATTATACTGGGGCAGGCGTGCACGGAAGGCCTTGCCAAGTATTGTGAATGCTGGAAGCCTTATCCTGACGCGCTCGACTACGGAAAGCCGGCACCTGCTATGGCCAAAAGCCGGAAGGTTGAAGAGCTGGAGGAGCAGCACAGAGAAGCGCGACTGGATTGGTGGCTGAGTCACTTCAACCGCTGCATCAGGTGCTACGGGTGCCGGGATGTATGTCCGGTCTGCTTCTGTACCGAATGCAGTTTGGAGCATGCGGAGCTCATGCTTGGTGAGATACTGCCCCCTGATACCTCGTTCCACCTGGTCCGAGCTGTCCACATGGGAGGACGCTGCATTGATTGCGGCCTGTGTGAAGAGGTGTGCCCTGCTCGCATTCCACTACGCTCCCTCTACAAAAAAATCAACCGGCTGATAGAAGAGATACTCGGGTACAACCCAGGCATCAGTAAGGAAAAATCCCCCCTCTCTTTTCTTGGAGAAGAGATGTCGCTTCCTTCAGGACCAAGGTAGCCCTTTAACAAACCAAGCTCGATTTGAGTGTATGCGGCGTCTTGGATGGACCGAGAACATGCCCCAGGTGGGCAAATCTATTATTGAACCGGTATTGAGTGAGGTCAACAGACTCGTGGAAAAGCATGTCACCGTTGGTATAGCCGGCCATGTGGACCATGGCAAAACCGCCCTTGTCCGCTGTTTGACCGGTATTGATACTGATCGCTTGCCCCTGGAAAAGCGGCGTGGCCTTTCCATAGAATCGTCGATTGCCCCGCTGCAGCTGCCTTCCGGCAGGCAGGTGGCCCTTATAGATGTACCAGGTCACTCTGACTTCATCAAGAACACTATTCGCGGACTGGGCTGCGTAGACATGGCTGTGCTCGTGGTGGCTGCGGATGACGGTATCATGCCTCAAACTCTCGAGCATATGGAAATTCTTAAATTTTTCGGAGTCAAAAGCGGTTTCATCGTTTTGAGCAAAGCGGATTTGGTGGATCAGGAGACCCTGGAATTGGCCGAACTGGAAATCTGCGAAACGGTGAAGATGACCTTCCTGGAAGCGAAGCCTGCGCTTGCCTTTTCCGCTATTGATCAAAGGGGACTGGAGGGTATTCTGCGGCAAATGGAGTCCGATCTTGAGAAGATGGCGGGCAAAGATCTTAAGGCGGACTTTCGCCTTTGGATTGACCAGGTCAAGACTGTTACAGGGTTTGGTACCGTAGCCGCTGGAACAGTTCTCTCCGGCACCTTAAGTCAAGGTGACACTATACATATCTTGCCGGATGAGAGGGAAACCAGAGTTCGATTTATCGAGGTGCACCATGAGAGGGTGCCTCAGGCAGTTGCCGGTCAGCGGGCGGCCATCAATCTCCACAACGTGTCTTTCAAAGCAATAAAACGTGGAATGGTTTTGGCGAAGCCTGGGAGTGTCCGGCCAAGCTATCTTCTCAATGCTGAGCTGGAGGTTCTCAAGAATGCGACAAAGCCCATCTGCAACCATCACAGGGTAATGCTGCACTTTGGCACTTCGGCTATAAACGCCCTGGTGGTGCTTATGGAGAAAAAGGATCTGCTGCCTGGTGAAAAAGGACTGGTTCAGTTTCGCCTGATGAGACCGGTTGCTATTCTACCGAAGGACCCTTTTGTGGTATGTCGCCTTGGCAACAGAACCGTAGCAGGAGGTGGAATCGTCTTTGAGGTGCCTAGGGAGAAATTCCGGGCGGCAAAGGCAGAGAAAATACTTCCTTATCTTAAAGTCATGCAAAAGGGCGACCTGAAGGCGGTAATCGAATGTGTTCTGAAAAGAAGGCTCGACCGTCTAATCTTAGCCGAGGATATTGCCCGCTATAGCGGCATCCCCATCGAAAAGGTTCAGGCTGAGATCAGTGCAAGAGTTGATAAGGGGGACCTGCTTTCCTTTGAAGACCAAGGCTATTTAAAAAAAGAGCGCTATGAACTCTTGAAGAGGAACACAATAAAGGTTGCCAAAGAGATCCTATCTGAAAATCCACTGAAATCGACCCTGAACGGCGAAGAATTAAGAGACAGGCTGCGGGTTGAAGGTGCGGCATTTCAAAAAATATTGAAGGAACTATGTCAAGAGGGAAAACTCACTCGAACCGACAATGGCTTCAGGGTGCCCAACTTCTCAGCCCACCTGTTACCCGAGCTGGAAAAACTGGCGGCCATACTATTCGACTATGCGCAAAATGCCGGTTTTGTGCCTTTCAGCGCAGATACTTTCTGGAAACACCACAAGAAGAAGTTCAATAAGAACGAGATCCAGAGGCTGCTCGATCACCTATACAGCCAAAATAAATTGATCCGCCTGAACAACAACCGCTTTTTGACTTTTCAAGCCATGGAGGAAATAAAAGAAAAAATCCGGCACGTAATAGTGCGAAAAGGGGGCCTCACCCTTGCCGACTGTAAGGAAATACTGGGCTACGGCCGCACCGGTGGAATCCCGGTTCTAGAATACCTCGACGAGATCGGCTTTACTTGCCGGAAGGGCGACGAGAGAATATTGCAGCCATAAAAATCTTGTGTATCGCTTCAGTCGGGTGCCTGTTCAGGAGGCAAAACCGCGTGATGGGTAACCGGGCAGGCATCTATGCAACTCCTGCATCCGGTACACCGGTCCGGGTTAATACTGCGAGCGCGCTTTTTCACTTTTACTTTAAAATTGCCCTCTTCACCTGAGATAGATTCCACCTCCGCATACGTAATCAGTTCGATATTCGGATGCCGTCCGGTTCCAACCAGATAGGGAGAGAGAACGCACATGGAGCAGTCATTGGTGGGAAAGGTCTTGTCCAGCTGAGCCATGACGCCGCCTATGGCAGGACTTTTTTCTACCAGATAAACGTAAAATCCTGATTCTGCAAGATCCATAGCTGCCTTAATGCCAGCGACCCCACCGCCTACAACCATCACCGCACCGACTTTTTTATTGGTCATTCTTTACCTCCTCCTCTTTTAAGAGCGCTGTATGTTCAGGGATTTTCACCGATCAGTCCGCAGAAAATACGTCGCAGTATCTTGTCATCCAAATCCGCCAGCGGATTTTCTTCATCAACATCATACCCGGATGCTGTTGCCGAAGCGACATTTCCATGCTGCGCCTCGGAATCAATTTCGGTATCCACCACCGAAAAGGTTGTGCATCGATGTTTGATTAAGCAAGGTTCCAGTTCTTTGTTGTTTTCGATCCAACGGATGTAGTCATTATGATTGCCTATATACAGGATAAAAAGGTGTTCGCCTTCCTTTACGGTTATGAGGCGGTAGCCGCTGCCAAGGTCGTATTTTATACAATTTTTAATTCGCTTTTCGGTATAACTCCTTGTTCTAACCACTTGGCTGGGTCGAATATCCCCCTGATTCTTGAGTAGACGGATGATTTCTTCGGCTTTTCCGGCAGCAATAACGGCCTTTTTCTCTTCTTTGTAAAGTGTTTCCAGTCGCTTGACGAATTTCAAGTCCTGATGCACAAAACGGATCATCGTTTCCCTCCGGTGGGTCTGTCAGGCGCTTTTTCTCAATTTTAACTTAAGGGGGCTCGGCCCCAACTGCCGGATTTTCTCGGTCATTTCCGCGGCGATTTCGGCAAACCGCGATCCCATGGCTGAAGAAAGGTTGTACATTTCGACTCGCTCCGGTTCGAGGCCGACCTCTTCAAGGATTTGTTTGACCCGGTTCACGCGGCTTTTGGCTTTCAGATTGCCCGATACAAAGTGGCATTCTCCTTCAAGGCATCCGGCGACATATACGCCGTCGATGCCCCCTTGAACAGCATTCAAGAGATGAATCACGTCCACACGCCCGGTGCAGGGCACCTGTATGATCCGAATATTCGCTGGATAGGAAAGTCGCATGGAACCGGCCAGGTCGGCGGCGGCGTATGCGCAGTATTTGCAGCAAATGGATAGAATCTCAGGTTCAAAGCTTTTATTCATATCTACTCCTCACATTTTGGTGCGGACAAAATGGGCATCGCTTTTGACACAAACTTACCGCGTCAGGCCTCCTTCTCGATCATGGCATGAATCTTGGCATTAATCTGGTCATCGGTAAAATGTTGCAGCGTGATCACTTTGCGGGGACACTCCGCTGCACAGACTCCGCATCCGTGGCATTCGGACGGCTGGATGAACGCCCGACTGTCTTTGATATAAGGCACCCCGTAAGGGCAACTGCGTACGCATGCCAGGCAGGCGGCGCATCGGTCCGGATAGACCACGTCCGCAACGACCCCCCCAGCCCGGATGCCTTCCTGGGACAGGATTGTGGCGGCCCTGGAAACGGCCGCGCGGGCCTGGGCGATCGTCTCATCGATGGATTTTGGGTAGTGTGCCAATCCGGCCATGAAAATCCCTTCGGATGCAAAATCTACCGGTCTGAGCTTGGCGTGGGCCTCCACCAGGAAGCCGTCGGCGTTGACCGGCACCTTGAACAGCTCAAAGAGCTTTTTGTTTTCATTCGGTAAAACAGCCGATGCCAGAATCAGCAGATCCGGATTCATGTCCAGCAGCAGGCCGAGAATGTGGTCTGTGACGGTAAGCGCCAGCCGGTCCTGAGTTTCCAGTTCTACTTTCGGAGGACTTTCCGGATCATAGCGAACAAACAGCACACCCTTTTCCCTGGCTTGGATGTAAAGCTCTTCCCGGAAGCCGTACGACCGAATATCCCTGTAAAGGATAAAAACGTTTATTTCCGGATTCATTTTCTTTAATGCCAGGGCGCTTTTCAGGCTGTGCGTACAGCATACCCGGCTGCAGTAAGGGCGCTCCGAGTTCCGGGATCCTACGCACTGTATGAACACGGCGGTTGCAGCCGTTTGGATGCGTCCATCACCGCGAACCGTAGCCTCATCGAACTCCAGATGGGTCATTACGCCGGGATGCTGCCCGTAAAAGTATTCGTTGGGTTTATATTCCCTGCCACCCGTCGCCAGGATGGTAACACCGTGTTCAATAACGGTGGAAGAATCCGTTTCACCCCTGGATACCAACTTGGTTGTAAAACTTCCGATCGATCCGGTGGTTGCGGCAGCCTCGGTATTCAGAAATACGCGGACGTTGGGGTGATGTTCCAGCTTCACAATCAAATCGTTCAGATAGGACTGCACATTTTCACCCTGCCAGGTGGTATGGATTTTTCGTGCCATTCCGCCAAGTTCACCGCTTTTTTCAACCAGAAATGCCTTAAAGCCCTGCCGTGCAATCCCCAGAGCGGCTTCCATGCCGGCCGCCCCGCCGCCGATGACCAGCGCCGCCCGTTTGACTTCCAGCAGCACTTCGTGCAGGGGTTCGAGATGCACGGACTTGGCCACGGCCATTCGAACCAGATCTTTGGCTTTTTCCGTGGCCTGTACCGGATCGCTCATGTGAACCCAGGTATTCTGGTCCCGGATGTTGGCCATTTCGAAAAGATACTTGTTAAGACCGGCTTCCCGGATGGTTTCCTGAAAAAGGGGTTCATGGGTGCGGGGGGAGCAGGAAGCGACCACCACCCGGTTGATTTTCTTTTCGTCAATCACTTCTTTCATCCGGTCCTGAGTGTCCTGGGAACATGAAAACAGATTATCTTCCACGTGAACCACCTGTGGGAGAGTTGCCGCGTAATCGCGGACGGCCGGTACGTCGGCAACACCGCCAATGTTGATGCCGCAGTTACAGACAAACACCGCCACGCGCGGCTTTTCTTGTGAGAAATCCTTTTCCGGCGGCAATTCCCTGGTGCGGGTCAGTGACCACCTGGCATCGGCCAGATTCATGCTCGCCTCGGCCGCCGCCGCAGAAGCCTCCATGACGGACTGCGGAATATCCTTCGGGCCCTGGAAGGCCCCGCAAACATAAATTCCTTCCCGGCTGGTGGCGACCGGGGCCAGATCCAAGGTCCGCGCAAACCGGTGCGCATTTAAATCAATCCCCAGTTTTTCAGCCAGGTTGACTGTCTGGTCGATGGCGGCAAGCCCTACCGACAGTACAACGATGTCAAAGGTTTCTTCGATCAAGGCGCCGGATTCCAGGACATAGCGCAACCGCAGCCTGTTGTCTTGCGCCGGTTCGACCGTATGGACCCTGGCCCGAATGAAACGCACATCGTGCTCCTGTTCAGCCCGCCTTACATACCGGTCGAAATCCTTACCGTAAGTTCGCAGGTCCATGTAAAATATCGCCGTATCGAGCGGTTTGTTACTGTGCTCCTTGGCGATAACCGCCTGTTTGGCTGCATACATGCAACAAACCGAAGAACAGTAACCGTTGTCGCACCGGTTGATGTCGCGGGATCCGACACACTGCAGCCAGGCGATCTTTTTGGGTTCGGCGTGATCCGAAGGCCTGACCAGATGTCCCCTGAACGGACCCGAGGCCGACAGGAGTCGTTCGAATTCCAGACTGGTCAATACGTTCGGATAGCCGGTATAGCTGTAAGGTGCGTGAGGACTTGGATCGAACGGGATAAAGCCGGGAGCCATAATAATTGCACCCACCTCGACGGTTTTGGCTTTGGGCTTCATCCCATGTTGGACCGCTTCGGCTAGGCAGGCACCGACACACTGAAAACATTCACAGCAATATCCACAGTTGATGCAGCGCGAAGCTTCGGCGCGGCCAGGAGCCTCATCATAGCCAAGCTCCACCTCCTTAAAATTGCCTTTGCGCTCGGAAACGGCAAGCTCCGGCATCTTGGCCCGCGCCCGTTTCGGCTCATCTTTAGGAATCGGACGGTACACTGGATTTTCTTTTTTAACCGGTTCACGACCCGCAGCCATGTCACGACCGTCCAAATACCGCACGATCGATTCGGCCGCCTCGCGACCAGCCGCAATCGCGCCGATCGCTACCCACGGACCGGTCTGCAAATCACCGCCTGCAAACACGCCCTCACGACCCGTGGCATACGTGATTGCATCCACCTCCATCGTGCCCCAGCGCGAAAACTCGAGACCTGTGATATCCTCGATCGTTGATAAATCCGGACGCTGGCCGATCGCCGGAATCAGTTGATCGATCTCGATCTCGTATTCGCTGCCCGGTATCGGAATTGGACGCCGGCGGCCCGACGAATCCGGCTCGCCCAGCTCCATCCGGATGCAGCGCAAACCCACCACCTGACCATCGCGCGATAGCACCTCCTGCGGCGCCGCCAGATACATAATCTTGGCACCCTCCGACTCGGCTGCATGGATCTCTTCCTCCCACGCCGGCATCTCCGCCCGTGTCCGGCGGTAGATGATATTGACCTCCCCGGCACCCAGACGCAAGGCACTGCGGGCCACGTCGATGGCCACGTTGCCGCCGCCGATGATCGCCACCTTTTTGCCCGTCTCGGCGCGGCCCGTCAGGTTCACTTCCTGCAAGTACGCAACACCCTGACGCACGCCGGCAGACTTCTCGCCCGGTATGCCCAGTTCAATCCCCTTGTGGGCACCCAGCGCCAGATACACCGCCTTGTAACCCTGATCAAAGAAATCATCCACCGTCAAATCCGGCCCCAGCGGCGTGTTGGTCTTGATCTCAACCCCCAGGTTCGTGATCACCTCAATCTCCTGGTCCAGTATCTCCCGGGGCAAACGATGTGCCGGAATCCCCACGCGCAGCATGCCGCCCGCCGCCGGCAGTGCCTCGTAGATGGTCGACTTCACACCTTTGCGCGCCAGATGATAGGCCGCCGAAAGACCCGCAGGCCCCGAACCGACGATCGCCACCTTCTCATCGCGCGGTGGCAAACATTTGATCTCTATCCCGCGCGCATTGAACTGATCCGCCGCCAGACGTTTCAAATCCCGGATCGCCACCGGCTCGTCTATCTCGCAACGCCGGCAGGCATCTTCACAACCGTGCGGGCAGATCCGGCCCAAAACCCCGGGCAACGGCAGATCCTCCATGATAATCTCCAGGGCCTCCTTGTATTTACCGGCCTTGACCATCTGAACGTAACCCTGCACGTTCAACCCCGCCGGACATGCCAGGCGGCACGGCGCCGTGTCGGCTTTTTCCACGGCGTAAGCGCTCGGCATTCCCTGGGGGTAAAGCTGATAAGCGGCCTTTCGATTACCGAGATTCTCATCGAAAATATTGGGCAGTTCCACAGGGCAGACCTTGGCACATTCGCCGCAGGCCGTGCATTTTTCGAGATCGATAAAGCGGGGATGTTCCAGCAGCCTGACCTGGAAGTTTCCTGCGGTTCCGGAAACTGACTCGATTTCCGTCATTGTATGCAGGTCGATGTTCAGATGTCTGCCGGCCTCGACCAACTTGGGTGAAATAATACACATGGAACAGTCGTTGGTGGGAAACGTCTTGTCCAACTGGGCCATCACTCCGCCGATGGCCGATTTGCTCTCCACCAAATGAACCAGAAAACCGGCGTCTGCCAGGTCCAGGGAGGCCTGAATCCCGGCGATACCGCCGCCGACAACCATGACCGAGCCGATTGCATCTTTTGACATGGTGGTGTTCTCCTTTATTTGAATTTGGGCGTGGTCTGTTTGCTATGACGCGGTTAACCCTATGCGGGTAAATTAATGTCGATTAAATCCGGTCCGAAATCAACCCGTTCGTTTTCTCCAAGCACACCCAGTGCAAGGGCGATGACAGACCACAAATTCACGGAACGATAGGACCCCTTGGCGAAATGATGGCTCAAATCCTCGATCTGGGCATGACAGTTGTGACAAGGGGTGATGCAATAGGCGGCACCGGTGTCCATAATCTGTTCGTGTTTCAGTCGGCCGTAATAGTGCCGCGCTTCATGGTAGCCGGCCTGCAAAAATCCGCCGCCGCCGCCGCAACAGTAGTTGTTCGACTTGTTGGGGTACATTTCCACAAAGTTCTCTTCGCCTACGACGGTTTTTACCACAAACCTCAGTTCATCGGCATATTCGTCGCCATACCCCTTGCGAACCTGGTTGCAGGGGTCCTGTACGGTGAACTTGACCTTGAGGTCTTTATTCCAGTCCGCGTTTACCTTCAGCTTGCCCTCACGAATCCATTTAGCGTAGTACTGGACGACCACGGCGATTTCCAGATCGGTTTCGATGTTGAACCTGCGTACACCCTCCCTAACGGAAAAGGTGGAATGACCGCATTCGGTGTTGAGGTAAACCTTGCATCCTAATTCCTCGGCCTTTCTAACGGTAGCCGAGGTAATGTGTTTCCAGGCATCATCGTCGGCCAAAAACATGCAGTAATTTTCACCGGCCCAGGCCGTGCTGCCGTATGTCCAGTCGGCTCCCACGATATGCAGAATTTTCCAGAGGGGTATCATTTCGTCGGGAAGGCTTACCGGTTCCCGTGAATTCTGGCTGAGGAAAAACGTAGCATCCTGCTTGTCGATGGGCGCCTCTAATGTTTCCCAGCCGGGCTGGGTTTCACGGACCTCCTCGAGAACGTCTTCCACCACGAAACGAAAGTCTTCGGGCGGTGTTCCCAAGGCGCTGGTGCTGGCATTTCTCAGCGCCATGTCACATGACCTGAGAATGCCGTTCGGCCTTTCTTCACGCGGCCAGAGCTTGCGGCCTTCATAAACCAGCCCGGCGATATTGATTTTCATGGGGCAGACATAAGTGCAACGCTGGCACATGCTGCACATCCAGACCCAGGGATGCCTGGTGAGTTCGTCGTCCATGCCCAACGCGATCATGCGGACGAATTTGCGGGGGTCCATGTCTTCCAGTCCGGTGGCCGGGCACCCCGAAGCGCAAGCGCCGCACGTCAGGCAGAGGTTGAGGTTGGCGCCGTTGGGCAGCAGCCCCATGATCTTTTCTTTGAAACCGGCCTTTTTGCCCTTTCCAATGAAAATAACTTCAGACATAGTATTTTCCTTTCACGATGAATCAAATCGAGTTCGGGTTGAAGCCATATTTAAACTAGCCGGTTAAGCAGGAAGCGTATGGCGGGACAGCCGAAAAAAATCTTACAAAAGGCATACATGTCTGCCTATGCATCCGATACAGGCCTGAAGCGGTTCAGAAACGTTCAGTGGAATAAATTTGGAGAGTATATCGATTTTTCAGGCTGTCCTTTGCCTACCAAACCCGGGTAGTTGTTCGCAAGTTCCCTCAGGTAAAGCCGTAAAATCGATACATCCTGGTAGTCCTTTGAATGGAAAGGTTAATATTTGTACATTGTTCAATAATCAATACTATCCGAAATGTCAAAACGAAAATATCGATATACATTACGGATTCTATTGAAATATTCTATTACCCCAAATGAGCGTAAACAAGCAGTAGGCACTTAGATATAACTATCAACGAGCAACCAGCATCCTGCAATCCACATCCCATATCGCATATCCCACATCCCGCCTGCCCGGCGCAGCCTAAAGGGCGAAGCCTGGGCACCCCGTAAAGTGTGTAAAAACTACACAATTTTACCGCCACCAAAACACCGCTTTTGTAACCTACGGCCTTTTGGGCTCCGCTCGCGCTCCGTCCATCAAGGCAAGGCCGTTCGAGCCGACCCCGCCCGTTGGGCGGCTTCGCTCCGCTGTGTCGGTTGGCACGGCAAATTGCATAAATGCAATTTCCGCCCCCAACCGACGGCGGCTCAATAGCGGCGTTATCCGCAATATTAGAGCGATGAGTCCTTCAAACCCCTTGACACCTGTTACGTATCTGGTTACAATACGGTTGCATGATACAGAAATTCAAACACAAAGGTTTAAAACGGTTATTTGAATCTGGCAGCTCTGCAGGTATCAACCCACAACATGTAACGCGCCTACGACAAATTCTAGCACTGCTTGAGACCGCTGAAACCTTAGATGACATGGATTTGCCGGGTCTAAATCTGCATGAACTTAAAGGTGAACGTAAAGAAACTTGGTCAGTAAAGGTAAGTGGAAACTGGCGCGTAACTTTTAAACTGCAAAAAGGAGATGCCTTCGACGTAAATTATGAAGATTACCATTAAAGGAGTATCCCATGCGTATGCATAATCCACCTCATCCGGGTGAGATCATAAGAGAGTTTTGTGTTGAGCCTTTGGATTTAACCGTAACCGAGGCAGCCGAAGCTCTTGGTGTTACTCGGAAAACCCTTTCAACCCTCTTGAACGGCAGAGCAGGTATTAGCCCTGAAATGGCCCTAAGACTGTCAAAGGTTTTCGGTCGTACACCCGAAGGATGGCTTCGGTTGCAGCTCCAGTTCGATTTGTGGAAAGCGGAACAATCCATCGATATCAGTGGGTTAAAGCGTATAGAGGCTGCATAAGTTTACAAAGGAACGGATAATCGGGTAGCCGGGGGTTTTTCTCCCCAGCCCCCACAACACCCAGCATGCAGGTCCCCTCCGGAGGCGGGCAAGCGCACTGGGCGTTTCACAGAGCTTATCCCGCCATGCGGCGCGAGTAATGAATCCGCCTTCGCTTGTAAGCTATGTCGGGACAAGTTTTCACCCATTGTCCCGGCAGGAACCGGATCATCGCGACATGACCGGAGAACCGCATGCAGCTTTTCGCAACCGACCGCAACCGGCTGGCGTTCATCCTGGAGACGGACGACGCGCCTGATCCGGACCTCGAGGCCCTGGCCGGTTAATTGTAGGTATTATTCTTTGACAGGCAAAACGTGTATGGCCTTGATGATCAGTTCGACGTCTTCGCCCTTTTTAAGCTTCAGGTCGTTGACGGATTCCGTGGTGAGCACGGACGCCATCTCATGCGGATCGGTGACGGTAAATTTTACAAGGGACATAACATCCCCCTTATTGATGCTCTTGACCTTTGCTCGGATTTGGTTGCGGGCGCCATATTTCATAGTTTCCTCCTTTGTGTGATCCATTTGTGGGGTATCAGTGCAAATAGATGCAAACATCATGTTTCTTATATAAGCAGTTGCCGACTTAGAAATCAAACCCTATTAAGTGCCATCATATGCTGATTACCTTGTCAGCTAACTGCATGGCAGTGACAATATCCAGCATATTCGTGGTTTCCCCGACCTTTTTAGCTTCAAGTAAACCAAAATGAGTCAGGCAGGTACCGCACACCAAGATTTTGAGTCCTTTATTTTCGAAGTCCTTGAGATCATCGAGCACCTTCGAGCCGTCGATCGTCAGTTTCACGCCGTTGTTTACGAATACCAGTCGCCACAACTCATTCCCCATTTCTTTCAGCGTGCGCAGGAAATTGATCATCAGCTTCAGGCCCAGTTCATCGTCTCCGAAACCCATGCGGTCGGTGGCGCATACGACCATGATCTTCTTTACATCGGATTGCTGCTCGGTGGATAACCGGGGTTGCTCCTTCGGCTCTGAAACACACGTTCCGATGACCAGGTAGTCATCCCCGTTTTGTTCAAGCGTCGTCTGAAAACCCTGCGACTCCAGGAAGCGCTGAACGTTCTGCTGGGAGGCCGCGTTGTCGACAACAATTCTTACGCTTTGAGGATTCTCCTCCTGCAGCGTAGCTTTGGTTTGAAGCACAGGCGCCGGGCAGGCCAATCCGCGGGCATCGATTTCCTTCATGATAAAACCTCCTATGTGACTGTTATCTCGAACACCTCATACCACCCATATTTTCTCTGCCGGGCCGCTCAGTATTTCCCCGATCTGGGCAGCATCGCCGATACCCGCATCTTTCAGGGCCGCAACGAGTTCGCCGGCTTGATGACCGTTCACGCTAATCAGCAATCCGCCCGAGGTCTGGGGATCGAACAATACGTCCTGCCGGGAACGCTCCACCATTTCCGCAAAGTCGATCATTGATTCCCGGAATTCCCTGTTTTTGTATGCGCCAGCGGGGATGAGTCCCATGGCAGCGAATTCCAAGGCTTCCGCAATCACCGGCACCTGCTTTGAAAAGACCCGCACGCTCATGCCTGATCCGCATACCATCTCGGCAAGGTGCCCGAGCAGACCGAAACCGGTGACGTCGGTGCAGGCACTGACATTAAAATTCGACATGATTCCGGCAGCGTCTCGGTTGAGCGCGGCCATCAAATGGGTAACTTTGCCTGTAAGGTCCGCAGAAGCCATACCCGCCTTGATGGCGGTGTTGACAATTCCTGTGCCGAGCGGTTTTGTCAGAACCAGCCGGTCTCCCGGCTGCAGGTTCCTTTTGGTAAGCACCCGTGCCGGGTGTACGAATCCGGTGACGGATAGGCCGTATTTCAATTCCTTGTCTTCGATGCTGTGACCGCCGATGAGAACAACGCCCGCTTCGGCCAATTTGTCGATCCCACCCTGTATGATTTGCCGCAGAACCGCCAGTTCCATCTGTTTGACCGGAAATGCTACCAGGTTCATGGCGGTCTTCGGTATCCCGCCCATGGCGTAGACATCGCTCAGTGCGTTGGCGGCGGCAATTTGTCCGAACCAGTAAGGATCGTCCACAATAGGCGTGAAAAAATCCACCGTCTGGATCAGCGCCAGGTCGTCGGAGATTTTGTAAACGCCGGCGTCGTCCGCACGATCCAACCCGACGATAACATTCTCATTGGTCGGAAACACCATGCCGCACAGCGCCCTGTCCAGGTCCCCCGGAGGCAGCTTGGACGCTCAGCCGGCACCCGTCACCGTCTCCGTCAGGCGTATTCTTTTGGTATCCCCCATGGGCATTCTCCTTATGTTATTTATCCAGTATTTTTGACAATGCTTGCGGAATTTTATCAATCAGTTCGTAAACCTGAGTAGCAGGTGTCGGATTGGCATAAAAACCGGTCCAGCGATTGGCTTTGGCTGCCAGAACCGCAGCGTTTGCCGGTTTTAAATCGCCTCCGCACAAGACGGTCAGCAGTCCGGTTAAGGTGTCACCGGTACCGCCGATGGCCTCCATGGCATCAAAGGATGGGTTATCCACGGTTTCGACAACTTGCTTTTCATTTGCGATATAGTCCGTTTTGCCTTTTACTAAAAGATAGCGGGCGGCATTTTGATGCTGATAAGCCCGCCGGATCAAAACCGGCACGTTATCATTTTGGTGTAGAATAAAACCCCGCGTATAAAAAGGATGCGGTGCCATCTCATCCGCCAAAAACGCCAACTCGCCGACATCCGGGGTGAAAAAATCGTAGCAAGGGGCCTGCCCGCTCATTTTCGCAGCATACATGAATCCGGCATCGGCAATCAGGATTGGCCGCCGCTTCATGGTTTCGACGGCGAATAACACCTTGTTGTGCCAGTCCACATCCGGTTGAAGATAATGAAAGGTCAATACCTGAAAATTAAATTCGGACAAATGCTGCGCGAGAAACTGATACAGCTTGCGGCTTCCGTCTCCTTTGCCGATGTCTCCGACTAAAAAGGCATATATCTCCGGGCCATTGATGAATTCGGAAGCCTTTAGCGCTGCCGCCAGAAGCGCAGGAGTGCAGCGATTTACGGCAATGCTCCGGTCGTTTATTTTTATATGGCCGTCGACCCAGCGGACTTTTCCGTGAATCAGCGGAAACTGACGGTCTGGAACCGTACCGACGATGCCTAACATTTTCGAAGCAACTCCTCGTATGCAAGCTCGAGGGCATACCCGCACAGGGTATGCCCCAAGTCCCTGGGCCTGGGCGCTTCGGCTAACGTTTTTCCCACCATTGCCAGGGCCAAAAAAGGAACGTCCGGGCACCCGCCCCCCGAAATGTTTACTATTTTCAGGCTTTTTTTTCGACGGTGATTTTCATGTTGGCCGCGCGAACCATCAGATAATCGCCAAAATCCTTGGTATGAAACAGGTCGACGGGTGTAAGCAGAGGGGCCGTGACCGGCACAACGGATAGCGGTGCGATATTAACGTTATCGAGCTCCCGCAGGATATTCAGTTCTTCTATTAGCGGAAATTCGATGACCAGATCGCATCCGCTCTGAATTTCCGGAGGCGGCCCCATCACCCGAACGGACCAGCCGGATTTTTTAAGGACGTTTTCCGCCTGTATGACGTCGCTGGTATTTTCAAAAACCAGAATCCCTCGGTCTACTGATGTCCTCCTGTCCTTTTTGGGGCGATCCGGCTTTTCTTTTCTAAAAAGACCAAACACCGTTTAACCCCTTGTAATCGTGATACGGTATCCCTCTCCTTCAGGAGATACCTCATTGATTTGGCATCCTTGACTGGCGGCGGCCCGCATCACGTTTTCCTTTGATGTACCGGTATCCACCAATACGATAATATCCTTATCTTTGCCGGTTTTGATTTCATCCAATGTCATGATTACCGGCTGAGGGCAGGAAAGCCCTCTTGCATCGACGGTTGTTGCCATTTTCTACCTCCTTATGCAATTTTCTTTCTCATGGTAAAACCGATAAACACACACACCAGAAGTCCGATAACGACCGCGGCTATGCCATAGGGGCCTACGCCTTTGGGCGAACTTGCCAGGCCGAAGTTATGGGCAAAGCCCGCGCCCACGATCATCCCCAGCACAAATAAGGCGGCATCCCCATCCCCTTCACCGGAGAGAAACATCTGCCGTCCCGGGCATCCACCGGCCAGGGCAAAAGCGAGCCCCGCCAGGGTCATGCCGGCAAAATTCCAGGTATGCATGGTGTGAGCGACCGGTTGACCGGCAAATCCCGGCTTAAACTGTCCCAGGATCAGGTTTGTCAAAAAAGCAAAGACAATCAGACTGATGAAACCGATCAGCAGGTGCATCTGGCCGAACAGAACTGTGTCACGAATCGCACCCATGGTGCAAAACCGGCTGCGCTGGGCCAGAAAACCGATACCGAGCCCCACGATTAAAGCCAACAACAGAGGGGCATGCATCGCACCGGGACCCTTCAAGCTGTAAAACAGCACACCGCTCTTGTCTTGACCCTCTACTTGTGGAAAAATGAGCATCAGTACCAAGAATCCGAGCATGATCAGCGGCAGCATCCACCCAACGGTGGTGTGGGTTGTATGGGTACGCCCCAAATTGTAACCGTTTTTAAGAAAAAGGGTGCCGATCCAAATGCCGAACGTCAGCCCCAACAGACCTAGAATGGCATTCCCGTCTCCACCGGCAAGCCGCAGTACTGCCCGCCATGGACATCCCAGAAAAACCAAGGCGCCGATCATGGCAAAGGCGCCCAGCACGAACCGGACGATGGGCGCTGACCCGACCCTTGGCCGATACTCCTTGAAAATGTATGCGGCGATCATCGACCCAAGCACAAAACCGATGATCTCGGGACGAATGTACTGCACCACCGCCGCCCGGTGGAGACCGAGTGCGCCGGCAATGTCCCGCTCAAAACAGGCCACGCAAATCCCCATGTTCCCTGGATTGCCCAGTTTCTGCAACACGGGGGCCAGGATCCCGATAACGGCCCCAACTCCGATGATCCCCCATCTCGTGGCGAAAATATTTTTCCCTTGCATCAATCCTTTCCTCCTTTCTACACTTTCCAACGTAATTTTACCCCGTAAACGGACATGATAACTCACTGACATGATACACATGCTTCTTGCCGCAAAACGGACAGGGTTCGTTGAGTGCCACCTTCGCATCCAGAGTCTTTTTTCCGGCCTCGTCGGTTATGACACCCCTGTTTTCCAGGACCCTGAAATCCGCACTCTCAAACACTTTGTTTTGAGTCGGACAAACAAAAATAAATTTAATGTCTTTTGTTGGCATTGTTTTAATATCAAGAAAGTCAAATTTCAAACCTACATGACGCCATTCTAAAATGCCGAGCGCGTCGCATCGAATTCCACAAGCTTATGGCGGCCGCTTTCTGGCAGTTTCGACCAGCCCGCAAAACACACACCGCAAATCCTTATCAATTAATTTCAACAACACTTCATTGTCCGCATCCTCTTCGAGATCCGCTGAATCGGCGTTTGCCGGACTTGCGGGTGGCTGTGTTTTGTCAGAAACCCGAAATAATGTCCCATTTCCAGTAGCGACCTCTTTTAGCCGGCTGTTGTTTTCAAGCCAACGCTGACATTCATCGTGCGTCCCTAAAAAGGGGATAAAAGCCTTCAACCCTCGCTGCAATGTGATCAGCCGATAACCGCATCCCAGATCGTATTTGCGACAATTTTTTATACGTTTCTCACCGTACCTAGTGTAACTGCCGATCGCATCCATATGGTGCCGGATGGCTCCCGATGCGAGGCTTTCGATGATGCGTGTCGCTTTTTGCGCCAATACGATTCCCGCTTTCCCTGAATGTTTGAGACTTTCAATACGGCGGCTGACTCTTGCGCCTATATGAACAAACTTCATAACGAACCTTCCAAAACGAGGTCAGGTTTTTTTCAGCATTTTTCCCCTTGGGCCACACTTTGCCCCTCATTTGTTGTCTCATGCGATTTCGCGTGCCATTTTTTGTTTGGCGGCAATAAAATTCATGTCGTTTCAACGGTAAGTAGCGCTGCGCCAAGGGCGCCGACCAACTGCGGATCGTCCGGTATAAGAACCTTACGATTCAATTTTTCTTCGAGCAGGACGCGCATGCATGGATTTTTAGCCACGCCACCCGTGAAAACAATATCTCCATCTGAAGATACACGGTTGATCATACCGGCGGCCCGGCGAATGACGCTAGTGTGCAGCCCCCGGGCGATTTCCCTGCGGCTTTGGCCTTTGGCAATCAGGGAAGTGACCTCGGATTCGGCAAATACCGTGCACATACTGGAAATGTTGAGATCTTTTTCCACCATAAGCGCTTCCTGGCCAAAGGTTTCGATTTCGAAACCCAAACTCTTGGCCATGATCTCCAGAAATTTGCCAGTACCGGCGGCGCAGCGATCGTTCATTTCAAACTTTTTCACCTTGCCGTTTTCGAACAGCGCAATGGCTTTGCTGTCCTGCCCGCCGATATCCAGCACAGTTTGAGCATCAGGAAAAAAAGCCCGTGCTCCCCTGGCATGGGCTTTGATTTCCGTGACCGTTGGGGCATCGAAGGAGAGCTCGAACAGGTTGCGACCGTAGCCGGTGGCCATGATGCGGTTATACACCACCCCATTGAGCAGCTTTTTGGCCTCAACCATGGGATGAAAACCGGTGTCTGTCTGACGGCTGAGCATGATTTCACCTGTGTCATCCACTACTACCAGCTCAATGGTGCGCGAGCCGATGTCAATTCCCGCAAAACGCATACTCACCTATAACTCCTTAAATCTACCGAAGTTGCTCGATAAAGGCTTCAATCCGGGTTTTCAATTGGCCGACATCCTCCATGCTGTAATCGGTTTCAATGCGCAGGCAGGGAATATTCTTTTCCTCCAGAGCTTTTTCCACCGGCATGGATTCCATGAGATAAGGTTGGCAAAACTGTAGACCGTAGTGGATCACACCGTCGGCCCTGTAGGCGGCGACCATTTCTTGAATATGGTCCAGACGTTCAGGATTGGGCGTGAAAATGGCACAATCCACCTTGTAGTAACGATCCACAATAGCTTCCATCATATCTTCGACCGTTTTGCCGGTATCATCCGTGAGGTTGCGGGTGCCGCGTTCGCCCACGCAAGACTCCTCGCCAACGATCACCGCGCCGGAGGTTTCCACGATAAAAGGCAATTTCCAGTTGGGAACCGCCTGGGGGCAGCCGGAGACGAGGATACGGGGAGTCTTTTGCGGGAAAACACCCTTTTCCTGCTCAATCCGTTTCTCCAATTCATCACATATTTTATTCACGGATTCTGTAAAACGAGCCGGGTTGTCGTAAAAGAAAACTTGGTTGGCCAACAGGGCATCCAGACCGGATATGGGTGCCGGGTCGGCCTTGCGCAGGGAGGAGAGGCGTTGAATGGCAGCACGCTTGGCATTTACCGACTGGATGGCCTGTTTCAATGATTCGGCAGTGATAGAGACACCGGTCAGCCTTTCGACCGCGGCCTTGAAACGATCATATTCAGCCCTTAGAAGTGCTCTGCCTTGCTCGGATTTCACCTGGGGCAGGTCCATCACATAGAGATTTTTTACCAGACTATTTAAAGATTCATAGGCTTTTTTCTTGCCGTCACAGGTGTTCTCGCCGACAATCATATCTGCACTTTCCAGATAAGGACAGACCTTGCCGAGTTTAAACCCAAACGATGACTTGATCAGGGCGCACGTATTGCGCGGCAAGAGCTTTTCAACCTCCTCCATGGCAAAATCAGCCCCGGAACACAGTCCCACCAGGGTGGCGTTGGCGGCCAGAACGATTTCTTCAGGCACAAATACACAATATGAACCAATAATCTTGCGGCCTGCTTCCTTTTCATCGAGAAGTTCCTTGATCCGCAGGCCATGGACCTCGCTCATGACGAAGTCAAAGTAGCCCATCCCCTCCGGGCGATGTTTTTGTGACAAATAAATGTCCTGATAGGCTTTTCCCAAGACGCCCAGAAGGGCATCGTGTGCTGCAAGATCAAGTCCCAACGCTTCCCACATCCTTTTGTAATCGTCACTCATCGTTATCTCCTTTCTTCAAATTCGTTCAAGGCATCCAGTAATTGTATCTCCTTTCCCAAAACCAAATCGGTTAATGAATAAATGGGGCGATAGGACAATCTGGGAGAATACTTAAAACAATGCATATTTCGTTATTTTATTTGGCGGGAATTGTCAAATTGATAATCTGTATAACTTAATGATATTTCATTGAAAATTTCTATCACCTTAACTTATTTTTTCGAAAAAAAAAGAAAAAAA
>Ga0180009_10001167_pt1 | contig 32779 bp, 40 predicted proteins | sample OS_PC_MetaG_FD_123537 | JGI IMG/M metagenome (GOLD analysis project Ga0180009, IMG submission 123537) | Groundwater microbial communities from the Aspo Hard Rock Laboratory (HRL) deep subsurface site, Sweden - OS_PC_MetaG | ecosystem: Environmental > Aquatic > Deep subsurface > Groundwater...
AGTTTGTAAACTGTAAATGAACTTGAGTTTCTGGTGTCATTTCCTGCATTAGAAGAATTCGCAAATACTTCTAACTGATAACTTCCAGAAGTTGTTGGATTAACAAACCATTTAACTTTTTTCTCTTCTCCTTGACTTATATTACCAAGAGTCCGTGTCTCATTAAAAATATCCCAAGAAGCAATTGGTTTATTTAAAGTTGCGTTAACATATCCTGCAGTATCTTTCCAGGCAGTAATTGTTGCATTTGTTGTGAAATTCTTATACTGAAATACTTCTGATGGAGTATAAACAGGATCAGTAACTTCTACTTCAACTACACATCCTGGTTTGAGTAGTTCAATCGTGTAATTTTCTATATCACTCGTAGTACTAATGTTATAATTACTATCACTTGTATTAATTTCAGCTACCCAGTGCTGATTACCTTCTACCCATCCAGTACAATCCTCAAAACTAAAATTAAACTGTGCATATCCAGAATCATTTGTAACATTACTCCCTAATATTTTTGTATCATCATCAATATCAGGATAATCTGCATGTATAAGCTTGAAAGTTACTGTTGCAGTAGGATTAGTCATATTAAAAGAATTTCTATCCTTATCATAAACTCTTACTCGCAAAACTTGTGAAGTGCTGTTCCGAGTGACATTAGAACTATTTCCTACTCCTCCATAAGTTATATTAGTATCGTCTTCTCCAATAGTAACATAATATTCTGTTCCTGAAGTTGAAGTTGGGAGTGAATCATTCATTTTAAACTGATAAAACCACTGACCTTGTTGAGTATAATTAAAATTTCTAAACCAAATCATTTGATAACCAACACAATTAGTACAATTAATCTCAGTCTGATTCACGCAAGTAGGTGCAGTACAAACAGTATTTGGATTTACTGATTGAGCCATGTACAAAGAAACATTATAAACATTATTGATATCTCCTGAACTTGCAATCACACTAAAATTCCAATTAGGGTACCCCCAACCTTCTGTTGTAGGAATGGCTAAAGGGCTTGCTAATCTCTTCAAAGGATCTAGGTAAAATAATCCTAAATCCCCCCCAGTACTAGTAGTGCTATTATCATAATGAAAACTTACATTTGCAAACATACTTACATTATACCAACCTTCTATTGAAGTTATATTTGTATTATAATTACACCTAAATGCATTTGCTCCAATAGTGGTTGTATTATCACACATAAAACCAAAACCAGAAGTATTTCCAGAATATTTTGTAGTGGTAACTAAAGAATCACCACAATCATCCCAAGTTGAACCTAAAAAACTAATTATTCCTTCCTGAGTATAGTTGTCTGTTCCAGTTGGTTCATTAATAGTTAATTTTATATCTCCTCTTACTGAAAGATTATATTCTTCTGAAGTATTTCCTTTATAACATGTTTCAGTAGCTCCCACTGTTGCTTGCCAATCTTGATCTCCTACAGCATATTTTGGAGTACATATTGGATTAAAGAAATAACTTATATCTCCACTTGTATTTGACGTATTAGCAGTTCCTGAATCAGGGGTTGACCCGTCAATTGTTACAGTAAATGTCGCATTCGTTCCATTTATGTATGTATTATTGTCTGTATCTTTTATTCTCACAATTAGTGTATCAAGCTGGTTTTCACTTCTATTTGCTACAGTATTGTTTCCTGCAACATATTCAAAAAGTATATCATCCCTTTCTATTGTAAATGGATTAGTTGCAGAATATGAAGTTCCATTTGAATTTACTGCAGTAAAATTATAATATGCAGTTGATATGTCAGCACATGTAAAGTTACTAACATTAAAATAAAATCTCGTTGAAGTTGTGCATGGATATGGACAATTTCGAACGTCTCTATCTAAAACTCCATCTGCTGTGCCCACAGTAAGTGTTAAATTAATATCTCCTCCTCCTTCAACAGGATAGCTCACATTTACAGAAAAATTAAAAGTTTCCCCCCACCCTCCAATAGATGGAGAAACTGTTGGGTTTTCAAATTCAGGCCTTCCTGTAGCTCCTTGTTCTACATTTTCTACTGTAAATTTGCAATCATTTGAAGCATCTAAGCATTCATCTGTTACTGTCCCTATTACTAAGGAATTCCCTGCTTCAATTGAATAACTTTGATTGTCTGTTGCATTGAATTTAAATTCCCAGTTTCCAACATCTCCTGAACCAAAAGTTATAGGAAAACCTAATCTTAGTTTTACACAATTATCACAGTATTGTGTATCTCCTTTTTGAGCCCAGTCTTCTCCAATTTTTCTTGCCCATAATTTAACTGTTGTATTGGCTCCTGGATTGGTGACATTAATTGTAAAATTAAATACATTCCCCTCATATATTGCACTTTCAAAGGAAACATTTGCATCATAAACAATAGGTGTCCAGCACCAGTCATATCTTATTCCAAAAGCATCAGCTATATACCCTGCTTTTACTGCTCCTCCAACACCCACAGAACGTATACGAACAGCATAAAGTATTGTCGAATCATTAAATCCTTGACCTTCAGTATCAAGCGTATTAGGGTTTCCTCCCAGTCCATATTGCCAGTCAGGCCCATAGATTTCTCCTCCAGCCATTGATGATTTATTGAGATACGCCGCATATCGTATACCTGCCCATTCAGTATAGACTTCTCCAAGAACGACAGATTCTGAACTATTTCCTATTTGAACATAGCAATCACCGGTAGAGGGAGTTCTTACTACATCTGGTGGCCAAATATATCTTGCATTAGTCTCAATTTTTATTACATCACAGTCTTTAGTACCAAAACAAGGAGTTCCCATCTCCCAATTATAATATATATTCTTGCCTTCTGGATCAACATCAGCTTTAGATGCTGCAGCAGACCAAATTATACTATCTTCAGCTTGTTCGCAGGTTAGGTTTCCATAATAAGATTGATCTGCTTTTGCTGCAGAAACATATTTACTTAATATTAAGACACTTAAAATTATCAAAGCTATTACTATCAAAATTATACTAATTTTTATTAAACCTCTTTTATTCATCTTACATCCTCCCAACACCAAGTATAACTTATCTCGACCACATCTACAATAGAATATTGAGGAGCATAAGTCTTGACTCCGTAACATCTTGATTCTTCATAATAATTTTCTGAATTTTCAATTCCACATTTAGAATCAGAAATCCTATTTTTCTCGCAATATCTTTTCCAGTTCTTATCACTTTCTTCGCTAGGCGTATCATATACAACATATTTTGTATACTCTTCTTTTTCAGGATTACTGCAATCAGAAGCATCTAACTCTGATATTTGAGCATAACCTTCTCCTGTAACCTCTTCATCATAAAGATTTACATAAAGTACTCTTGATTTAGTATTAACATTATACAATGAGCAATCTTGCCCACCTGCTTCTGAGCAATTATGTTCTAAATACCAAGTATCATAATTTGTGGAACCTTTTGGTTTTTGACTATATCCGCTTGAAAATAAAACATTATCTGTAAATTCTCTGCAAATCATCTTATCTAAATTAAAGGTATAATTTATTTTTGAAAAATAAAAACTTGTTTGAGCAGAAAGATTTCCAGCAGAAACTTCTACAATGTATCTTCCTTCAGATTCAAAATCTGCAATTAAAGAAAATTTATAGTTTTTATTTATAGAATTTATCCTGGTATTGAATATGGGTGTTTCATTAAATTTAATTTTTAGAACAACCTCATCAACATCGAGGTTAATAATCTCTCCAAAGATATTAATTGTTTCATTTTGTACATAATAGTTTTTATAAGTGTATATTGTTAGTAAACTATGATTTGTTTCATTTAAAACTAAAGTAAGATTTTCATCTAATTGGAGTGTGATGTTTGGCTCAATTATTTTTATCTCTTTTGTTCCATTTACTTCAATTATCTCAAATTGCTTTTCTACTAAAGAAGGATTTAAGAAAAGAGAATGATTACCCTGGAAATTAACTCTCAAAGAATGCGTTCCAGGGCTCTCATTAAAAAGGTTGAAATCTGTTTGAGTATGACCTTGAGAATCTGTAATTTTCTGAGCAATTAAAATTTCATCTAAATAAAAATAAACTTCTTGTTCAGGGATTAAAGTTTGATTATCTAACAGAAGAGTCGTACTAAAATTATCTTGATTTAACTCTAGCTCTATCAAAGTATCTGCCCATACTTCTAAACTTACCTCAATTATTTTTTCAATGCTATCACTAGAAAAATCAGGAATAATAGAACCATTCAAAGTAAGATTGTTTCCTAAAAGAGCTGAAGAAGTAAGAACTATCAGTGAAAAAATTGTCATTGCAAATCCGCTTTGTGACTTGTTATTCATCATTTTTGATAATTTAAATTTAATTTTATTTTGTTTTCTCCAAGCAAAGAAGAGAGTTCTGTCTTAACAAAAATTTCAAAACTACAAACTTCTCCTTTCTTCAAATCACCACACTCTTCAATCAAATTCCCAGAAGTGATTTCAAAACCTTCTGAAAAAATCCACTCTGCAAAAACATTCTTTGCAGTTCCTCCAAGATTAACAATCACTGCTTCCACCTCAAAAATCTCTCCTCTTGTTATTTTTTCAGGATAAGAAAGAGAAACTTCCAAATTAGGTTCTTGAACTAATTCTTCTTCTACAAAATCTCCTTCCCCAGAATTATTTTCTTCAGAAACAAAAGTTTCATTGCTCTCTACTGATTCAGAAGTTGTAGAAGTAATAATTGTTTCTTCAGAAGAAGTTTCATTTGCAATTTCTTCTGGATTTTCTTCAGGTGTTTCTTCTTCTACTGGTTCAGGAGTTTCTGAATTTTCTTCTTGAGGTTCTTCAGGAGGCTCTTCACTATCAGATGTATCACCAAGGTCTTCAGAATTCTCTTCTACTGGTTCTGAAGTTTGTGTATCTTCTTGAGGTTCTTCAGGAGGCTCTTCGCTAGATACGTCATTCGTGTCTTCAGAAGTATCTTCTATTGGTTCTTCAGAATTCTCAGCAGTAGCAATTACTCCTAATAAAACAAGCAAACTAAGAAAAATTATTATTGCTAAAACATTTATTCTTCCTTGTTTTGAATTTAAAATTGATTTAATCATTTTTCACTCCTTTCTTATTTTGATTAAATGCATTTTTAGACCACCAAATCCAAACCCCTTTTCCAGGCCCTACAAATTTCCCTTTAATAAGGCCATCCCCTCTAATATTGTTTAATCTTGCAAATAATTTTGTTCTTGTAATATCTTTTATTGAATTTTCCAGCTCATCAAGAATTTCTTTTGTTTCTAAAACAGTATTTGAATCTTCAATTATTTGCAAAGCTTTCTCTGAGATAATATCAAGCATTTCAACCTCTTTTTGATTACGAAGGTCTATCCGTTTATAAACTTATTTATTAATTAGTTAAGAAATAGATAAATTTATACATTAATTGGCCTATAAATGAATCGGTTAATATAAATTTAAGAGAAAAAGTATAAGATTTATAATAAATAAAAAATTATTTTAATTTTACTGCAGTTCCATAAGCAAGCATTTCAGAAGCACCTTGCATAATCATTGAAGTCATAAATCTCATTCCAATAACCGCATCTGCCTTTAAATCAACTGCTTGATTTACCATTCGGTTAAAAGATTCTTCTCTTGCAGTAGTCGTCATATCAGAATAAGTTTTTATCTCTCCACCGACGATATTTTTAAGTCCAGCGCCAATATCCCTTCCAATGTTTCTCGCTCTAACAGTATTTCCCTTAACAACCCCAAGTATTTGAACAATCTTTTTCCCAGGAATTTCGTTTGTCGTTGTAACAATTATTTTTACCATTTCTTTTTACCTCCTTTTGATTTAATTTCTTCAATATTATCCTCTTTCTTGTTCAAAAAGATATAACTTCCTAAAATTAAAAATAAAAATCCTACAAAAATTCCCACATAATCAATTCCTGGACCGTCAATAAAACCAATAAAAAAAATAAACCAAAAGCCTACTAAAAGAATAAGCCCTCCTGTAATTGTCCTACTCACTAAATTCATATAAAAATAAATAAATTATAGATTAATAAATTTATCCCTCTATAATTTCTGCTTTCCCATCTTCAACTAAAATTTTGGCAATTTCTACAGGAATATTTGCGATTTGCCCATTTTCAAAACAACCCATCTTCTCTCCATTTAAATCCACAAACTCTTCTACATCTTGTTTAAACACAATTAATTCATTCTTTTTTTCAGAAGGTTTTTCCCCATTAAATATCTCGCTAAATTTCTTATCTGAATTCTCCACGCATTTCATCAATTCTTCAAATAAAATTTTTTCAAATAAAAGCATATTTTCAAAATCCTGTTTTGAGATGCCTGTCTCAGTAGCAATAAGAACAAGTCCTAAAATTTTCTTTTTTCTTATTCTAATAAATTCTTTAAAGAGAGTGATTGCATTTTCAAGTTGTTTTTTTGTTTTAATAATAACATCTGAAAAAGAATCGTCTTCCTTAGAAGCAGCTTCTTTTTTCTCTTTTAAATAATTCGCAACTTCAACAACAAAATTTTTAGAGATGGGCTGTAATTGCTTAGAATATCTTTCTTTTCTTGTTGCTTCTCGAATATCATTATATGTTATCATACTAATTTAAACAAGCAAGCATATTTAATCATTACTATAATCAAATAGATATTCACTTAGAAAATCCCACTTTTTCTAATAAATCATTACCATTAAACCCTTTTAGTGTTCCTTTTCTTGCTTCCTTTTCACAAAACCTTTTTTCTTTAGGAATAGAATCATTATAGAACAGGACAGGGACAGGATCTGCTGAATGAGCCTTAAGTTTGCAAGGAGTCGAATGATCCGCAGTCACAACAATTTTAATTTTACGAGGAGGAGCAAATTTTCTTAAAAAATTAAATAAAGTTTTATCAAGATATTCAATCATAATTTTTTTCTCAACAGGTTTATTATCATGTCCTGGCAAATCTGTTTCCTTTATATGAATATAAGCATAATCTGCATTTTTATGTTGTTTTTTAATAGTTTTTATAGAAAATTTACATGCTTTTTTTAATCCAGCGTATAAATTCTCATAGGAGTCTATTTTTTTTAATTTTGGATAATCAAAAGAAAAATTGTTCATTCCAGAAAATTTAGAAAAACCAATTTCAAGAGGCATATATGCAACAGAAATCCATTTTTTATACATCCTTAACTTAGGCGGCTCTATCCCTGCCCCTCTTAAAAGAAGGTAGTTTGCAGGCAACAGCCCTTTTTTCTTTCTCTCTTTATTAATAGGATGAGCTACAAGAACTTCACTAGCTTTTCTAAGAAACTCATTTACGATATTTACTGTGTACTGAGTATTTTCTAATTCGTCTAGGGGTTTACAAAAACTAATCTTCTCTAAAATTTTAGATTTTCCCTGTATATAGGTTAAGTCATTTCCAGAAAGATTATCAGAAAAACCTCCTTCAAAAACTAAAACAGCTCGATGTTGTATAGTTGGTTCAAAAATAAATTTGCACGGAAGTTTAATCTTTCTTAAAGCCTTTGCTAAAATTTCTGCTTCTGCAATTGTTAAGGTTCTTCCAGCTCTTCTATCTAAAACATTTCCTTTTTTAATTGAATCTATAGTAGCAAAATTTACTCTAAAAGCCAGATCTCCTCTTGTTAACTTTAATCCAGCGCCTTTTGATTCTAACTGTCCTCTTGTGCTTGAAATTAAATTATTTCCAAAAATAGAAACAATTGCTTCATCTGATTCAGGAACAAAACCAGGTCTAACAGGGTACATATATCCCAATTCCCCTCTTGTAGCTAAAAAATCTAAATTTGGCGTGTTCGCAGCCTCTAAAGGGGTCTTTTCCTCAAGTTGCCAAGAAGGCAAGTCTCCAATCCCATCAATAACAACCAATATACCTTTCATATAAATTTATCCCTTTTATTTAAACTTAATCTAATAAAAGATCCCGTATTTATAAGAATTTATGTTTAAGAAAAAAGATGTTTTTAACCATAACAATAATTATAAACAAACAAGAGATTAACATTATAAACCTCTTATTCTTTACAAAAATATGTTTAACAGATTAAAAGAAAAATTAAAAAATTGGACAAAAAAAGTAGTAGAAAGCAAAGAAAAACCTGCTAAACAAATAAAAGAAAAACTTGCTAAAGAGATTAAAGTTCCGATGAAATTCAATATTGGAATGGAACAATTTCAGCCAGACTTAGAACAAATTAAAGAAATTTCTGAAAAAAAAGGGGAAAAAGAGATTCCTCTAGGAGTGTTCAAAAGAATAAAGTTTAAAGTTAGTAAAGTGAAAATTTCTGAAAAAGAATTTGAAGTTTATGCAGAAGAACTTGAAATGCTCCTTTTAGAAAATAATGTGGCTCTTGAAGTTACAGATAAGATGATTAAAGAGCTAAAAGAAGAAATTATTGGAAAAGAATTCTTAAAAAAAGAGATTGAACAAGAAATAAAAGATATATTTAAAAACATTATTAGAAAAATTTTAATAGAACCATTTAATATTATTGAAAAAATAAAAGAAAAATCGCTTGACCAATCAAAAGAACCCTATATTATTTTATTCTGTGGAATTAATGGAACAGGAAAAACAACAACTATTGCAAAAATCGCAGAACATCTTAAAAAAAAGAATTTATCGTGTGTTCTTGCCGCAGCAGATACATTTAGAGCAGCTTCAATTGAACAAATAAAAAAACATGGAGAAAAATTAAATATAAAAGTAATCGCTCAAGATTATGGTTCTGATCCTGCAGCAGTGAGCTTTGATGCAATAAATTATGCTAAAAAAAATCTCATAAACTGCGTCCTAATCGATACTGCAGGGAGAATGCACACTGCAAAAAATTTGTTAAAAGAAATTGAAAAAATTTCAAAAGTTTCCAAACCAGACCTAAAAATATTTGTTGGAGAAAGCTTAACTGGAAATGATATAATAGAACAAGTAAAAAGTTTTGACTGGGCAATTGGAATTGATGGAATTATACTGACAAAAGCTGACATTGATGAAAAAGGCGGGACTGCGCTTTCAGTAGGAGAGATAACCAAAAAACCCATACTTTATCTTGGAACAGGGCAAGAGTATAATGCAATAGAACCTTTTGACAAGGAAAAATTCATCAAAAGATTGGGGCTGTGAAATAAACATTTTTCTAGATGAATTCAAACGAAGTTATAATACAGTTGTTTTAAGAAAGATAATAACCCAAAACCCTATAAATTAAATATTTCTAATTAAGATATGCTAGAAAAACTAGGAGAAGTGCTAAGAAAAGCTACAAATAAAGTGGCAAATGCAATCTTTCTAGACAAGAATCTAATAGATTCAATTATACGCGATTTGCAAAGAGCATTAATTGAAGCAGATGTGAATGTGATCTTAGTTAAACAGCTAAGTGATAAAATTAAAAAAGTTGCTCTAGAAGAAAGAATAAAAGAAATAGATAAAAAAGAGCATATTATCAAACTTTTGCATGATGAACTAGTAAAATTACTGGGGGAGCATAAACAACTTAAACTAATCTCAAAACAGAACAAGATACTTCTTTTAGGATTATACGGAGCAGGAAAAACCACTACTATTGCAAAACTAGGGAATTATTATGCAAAAAGAGGAAATAAAGTTGCTCTTGTAGGTTTAGATGTCCATAGACCAGCAGCAAAAGAACAATTAAAACAACTCGCTGAAAAAAATAAATTAAATTATTTTATAGATCTAGAAGAAAAGAACCCAGTAAAAGCATGGGAAAAATTCAAACCAAAACTAAAAGATTATAATTTAATCTTGATAGACACTGCAGGAAGACATAATCTAGACAAAGAACTTACTAAAGAAATAAAAAATCTAAAACACACAATTGCCCCAACAGAATCAATTCTAGTAATGCCTGCAGATATTGGTCAGGCAGCAAAAAAACAAGCTCAAGAATTTAAAGAAGCTGTAGAGATTACCGGAGTTATAATAACAAGAATGGATTCTACTGCAAAAGCAGGGGGAGCTTTAACAGCATGCGCAGAAACTTCTGCACCAGTTTATTTTATAACAAATGGAGAAAAAATTAACGATCTTGAAGAATTTAATCCAAAAACATTTCTTTCAAGGATTCTCGGGATGGGAGATTTGCAAGCACTGATTGAAAAGATAAAATCAATCACAAATAAAGATCAGCAAAAAGCCATGCAAAAAAAATTAGAACAAGGCAAACTCTCCCTAACAGATGTTGTAGAACAAGCAAAATCAATGAACTCTCTCGGAGGCTTTGATAAAATAAAATCAATGATTCCTGGACTAGGAAGTGCAAAAATTCCAGAAAATCTCATGGAGAACCAGCAATCAAAAATCGCGAAGTGGGAGCATATAGTCAGATCAATGACTCCTGAAGAAAGAGAAAATCCAGAACTACTAAAAGATAAAAAAACAGGAACTTCAAGAATAAACCGTATAGCTAAAGGAGCAGGAGTGAATAATAGCGAAATCCGTTCTTTATTAAAACAATATGACTTGCTTAATGAAATGATAAACTCTCAAACACAATTTGATCCTGAGAAAGGAATGAACCAAAAACAACTAATGAAACTTGCAAAAAAGTTTGGCAAGAAAAAAATGAGGTTTTGAGAAGGATGGATAGAAAAAGATTTTCATTATTTAAGATTATACTTGAAACATTTTCAGAATTAATTTTAATTTTTACTGCAGCAGCCGCAGGAGTAAGCATTGGTCAAAGGGGACATTTAATGAAAAGCGAATGGATTTTAGCAACATTTCTTATTCTCATTTCAATTTTATTAAAAACTATAAATCGAAAATGACCTCACAAAAAATAATTCAACAAGGAGCAGAAGCAGTTATCTTTTTAGAAAAAAACAACATCATTAAAAAAAGGATTAAAAAAAGTTACAGAATTCCAGAATTAGACCAAAAAATTCGTAAGCTCAGAACACGTTCTGAAACAAAACTTCTAAACAAGGCAGGAGAAATAATTTTTTCTCCAAAAGTAATCAAATCAGATGAAAAAGAAAAAAAGATTATAATGGAATTTATCGACGGAAAAAAACTTTCAGATAACTTAGACAATTTTCCAAAACAAAAACAAATTGAAATTTGTAAAAAAATTGGAAAAAGCATAGCAAAAATTCATGAAAAAGAGATAATTCATGGAGACTTGACTACTTCCAACATGATTCTCAAAGAGGGCAAAGTATATTTCATTGATTTTGGACTTGGATTTATAAGCAAAAAATTTGAAGATAAAGCAGTTGATTTGCATCTCTTAAAACAAGCTTTAGAAGCCAAACATTTCAAAAACTGGAAAGAACTTTTCAAAGCTGTTGAAAACGCCTATAAAAAATCAAAAAACGCTAAAATAGTTTTAGAGCGTTTAAAGGCTGTTGAAAAAAGAGGGAGGTATAAACATTAAAATAGCCCTGCCAGGATTCGAACCTGGGTCCCTGGCTCTCTTTGCAGACGCAATGAGTGAAAGGTGCAAAGCATCTTACTCCAAAGGCCAGTATACTTGACCGCTGTACTACAGGGCTAATACATTCAGAAAACTTCCTTTAATTTATAAGGATTTTGGAAAACTATTTTCTCTCATTATCTCTCCCCCAACACTTATTCATTACCTGCTTCCATGCTTCATCTAAATCAATATTCTGAGAATTTGCCAGACACACAAGAGCAAAAATTATATCCCCTACCTCAACTCCAATATCTTTAGTATCATCTGTTGGTTTTTTGACTCTTCCTCCATACCGATCATTTAACTCACTAGCTAACTCCCCAATTTTCTTCTGTAGCTCTCGCAAGAATAGAAAGCGGTGGCCAGTAAGGTGTTTTAAATTGCTTAGCCCATTCATCAACATCTTTTTGTAATTCTTTCAAAGACATATAAAAAATAACTGATTAAAATATATAAATTTAACTCATTGATTAAAAACTCTCTCGTAAAAAATTGCCCGATTTATCTCCTGTCGAGGAGGAGTTATTTTCCTAAAAAGTTCTTTAAAATTAAAGGGTTTATATTTTTCTCCCAAAAGAGTAGCTGCGAGTTTTTTGTATTCAATACTTGCTTTTGAGTTGGGTTTATGAATAGTAGATGGAGTAAATTCTGAAAGAGACTTTAAAAAATTAACATCATAAGGGAGAACAGCCATAATAGGAACCTCTGCTGTTTTTTCAATATCATCTAAAGATAATTCAAAATTCTTATTATAAACTTTGTTAAGAATCAGTCCATTTATTGGCCTTCCTTTTTGTCTAGCTAATTTTACTGCTTTTAAGGTGTTGCTAAGAGTAGGATGATCAGGAGTAGTAACAACAAAAAGTTCATCAGAAGCCAACATTACAGCTAAACTCTCTTCATTTAAAGCAGGAGAAGAATCAATAATAGTAAAATCATAATTTCTTCTCAAATATTTGAGTTTATCTCTTAATTTCAATGGGTTTATAATCTCTCTAGAGAAAATAGAAGAAGGAAGCAAATCAAAATGATCTAATTTTTGGATAGCATTCTTTATGTCAGACTTCATACTTAAAACATCATGGAGAGTGACTTCTGGATCTACAACATTTAAATGCAATCCTAAATTAGGGGCTGAAAAATTAGCATCAACTAATAAAACCTTCTTATTGAATTCTGAGATTGCCGCACCTAAAGCAGAGACAACAGAAGTTTTTCCAACACCTCCTTTAAGAGAAACAATCCCAATCACCCTTCCCATCCCATAAATAAGCAATTTTTATTTAAATACCTTATGAAAAAGCAATTTTCACAGCAAGGTTTAAAAAACCAGATTACAATTTAATAAAATGCCAAAGAAAATAGAAAAAATAAAAGAAACGTCTTCAGAAAAAGAAGCTAAAAAACCAAAAAAATTATTGCAATCTGCTTATGAAAAAAAAGTAATAGAACTTTCAGAAAGCGGATTAACTAGTGAAAAAATCGGCGAAAAATTAAGAAAAGAGGGAATTCACCCAAAAGAATATAATAAAAAAATTTCTCAAATATTAAAGGAAAAAAACAAATATCTGAACCCAGATACAAAGAATGTAGAAGGAAAATTAGAACGCGTTAAAAAACATTACCAAAAAAACAAACAAGATAAAAGAGCTATGAGGGAAAAGGACAGAATTTTTGCACAATTAAGAAAGTTGAAAAAATATCATAAAACAGAATAATTTAATTTTAATTAAAAAGTACATTTTCAAAATGAAAGAGAGGGAAAATTCTTTAGAAGAACAAATAGAAATAATCGCGAAGAGATTTTTAGAAAAATCCAAAAAAAAAGAAATTCAAATTATAAGCCATTTTGATACCGATGGTATTACTTCTGCGACAATAATGATTCAAACATTAAAAGAGCTGGATAAAAGATTTTCAGTAAAAATAGTGAAAAATTTAGAAAAAGAAATTATAGAAAATCTTCCAAAAGATAAAATAACTCTTTTTTTAGATCTTGCTTCAGGAAGCATCCCTTATATTTTGGATGCTAAACTAAAAGATGTTTTTATAATTGATCACCACGAGATAATTCATGAGATCCCGAAAGAAATAAATGTAATAAATCCAGAATTGGCCCAAAAACAAAAAATAAGTGGTTCTGGTCTTACATATTTATTTTGCAAACAAATAGATAAAAAAAATAAAAAATTTGCAAAATTAGCTATTTTGGGCATGATTGGAGATTTTCTAGAAAAAGAAATAGGCAAATTAAATAATGGGATTATGAATGACGGGGAAATACAAAAAAAAAGAGGACTTCTTATTTATCCCTCTACGCGTCCATTAAATAGAACTCTTGAATTTTGCTCAGATCCTTATATCCCCGAAGTTACAGGAGATATTAAAGGAGTTCTTGAACTTTTAAGAGAAGCAGGACTGAATCCAATAAATGGGAAATATAAAAGTATAATAGAACTAAATGATGAGGAAATGGAACGACTAATTACCGCAATTATGTTAAGAAATCCAAAATCAAAAACAAGAGAAATTTTAGGAGATATCTATTTAATCAAATTTTTTAATAGACTAGAAGATGCCAGAGAATTAAGTGCCATGATTAATGCTTGCTCCAGACTTGGAGAAAGCGAAACTGCAATTCAACTTTGTATGGAAATACCAAAAGCAAGAAAAAAAGCAGAAGCCCTACACGCAAGATCTAAACAATTTATTATTTCTGGATTAAAATTTGTTTCAGAAGTTGAAAAAGTGCAAGGAAAAGGATATGTTATAATAAACGCAAAAAACAAGATAAAAGATACTATGATTGGAACAATCGCGTCAATTCTTTCTGCATCATCTCTTTACGAAGAAGGCACAATTATCACAACAATGGCATATTATGAAAATAAAATAAAAATTTCTTCAAGAATAGTCGGAAGAGAAGGGAGAAATGTAAGAGAAGTTTTAGCAAGAGTGATAGAAAAAACAGGTGGAGAAGTTGGAGGGCATAGTGTAGCTGCAGGATGTCTTATTGACCAAGAAAAAGAAAATGAATTTATTGATAATCTTAAAAAAAATCTTGAAATTGAATTAGTGAAGATATAAAACAATAATTCTTATAAAAGATTTAGCATTAGTAAATCCATGGCGCCTGAAGAAGATATTGCTCTTTTTGATATGGATGGAACATTATGCGATCATGATTCAGCTCTTTCAAGAGATCTTAAAAAAATTTCTAACCAAAACAATTATCAACATATACCTTTTAACAGAAATGCGCCAGAATATATACAAAGAAGAATTGATTTAATAAGAAATCAGCCAGGATGGTGGGAAAATCTAAAACCTCTTAAAATTGGTTTTGACATCTTAAATATTGCAAAAGAATTAGAGTTTAGAATATCTATTCTTTCAAAAGGACCTTCTAGTTCGGAAAACGCTTGGACTGAAAAAGTAAGATGGGCAAAAAAATATGTTCCAGATGCAGAAATAACACTAACACAAGATAAAGGGCTTGTTTACGGGAAAGTTTTAGTAGATGATTATCCAGGATATATAACAAGCTGGTTAAAATACCGGCCGAGAGGAATAGTTATCATGCCAATTCACGAGTATAATAAGGAATTTAAAGGAGAAAATATTCTTCCTTGCGATGGCTCAAATTTAGCAGAAGTCAAAAAAATTCTTCAGTGGGCAAAAAACAGAACCACCCCCCCAAAACTTTAAAACCCCACATTATCTTTCTAAAACATGGAATTAGAAGAAGGAGACATAATATTATGTACTGTAGATAGAATTGTTGGGACAGTTGTATTTGTAAAAATAGAAGATAAAGAAGAAGGGAGCATAATAATTAGTGAAATTGCTCCAGGAAGAATAAGAAACTTGCGTGATTATGTAGTGCCAAAAAAAAGAATAGTATGCAAAGTGTTAAGAAAAACAGGTGACCGAATAGATTTATCCTTAAGAAGAGTAACACAAAAAGAAAGAAAAGAAGTAATGGACCGAAGCAAACAAGAACAAAGTTATAAAAATATTTTAAAAAGTGTTTTAGGAGAAAAAGCAAAAGAAGTAATTGAGGAGATTCTTAAAAAAGAAAAAATTTATGATTTTTTACAAGAAGCGAAAAATAATTCGAAAAATCTGGAAAAAATTGCTGGAAAAAAAGATTCTGAAAAAATATTAACTATTTTAAATTCCCAAAAACAGAAAAAAGCTGTAATAAAAAAAGAAATCTATCTCACAACAACAAAATCCAATGGATTAGAAATAATTAAAAAAATTTTAAATGAAGTAAAAAATGCTGAAGTAAAATATCTTTCTGCAGGGAAATATTCTCTAAAAACAGAATCCAATGATATTAAAACCGCCGATAACAACCTTAAAGAGATAATAAATCAGATAGAACAAAAAGCAAAAAAACAAGGAGCAGAATTTCATTTAAAAGAAAAATGAAATTAAAGAAATGTCCTGAATGCAAAAAATACACTTTAAAAGAAAAATGCCCAAAATGCAGTTCTAAAACAAAAGAAGCTCATTACAAATTCTTGAGAATTAAATCTCTTAGCAAATAGTATCAGAAATGGAAATTCTTTTTCCTAACTCAAGAAGATATTTTATTTTTTCCTGAGAAAAGCCCCTTCTTTTAGTTAGTTCCTCATAAGAAATAAACTTCGTAGAATCGACAAAGCAATCTGTAAAATCAGGTGTTAAATAAGAAAGCCCTCTCCCCATCAACAATTTCAAACCTTGATAAAGATTTTCAAAAGCACCTGATAAAATTGATCTCATAAATAATTCTGGAGCAAGTCTTTCTCTCCTAAAATTCTTCTCATCTAATTCCTGCAAAAGAATTTCTTCTATTTGCGAATAAATGTTTCTTATTAATCTTCCATTTTTTTCAGAGAGCATTATTTGGAGATCATAATAAACTAAAGTCTCAAAATCCATTATAAATTATACAATAAAAACTTTATAAAAATTATTGTGATTCAAAATAATTTCTTCTGCCCCTCCTCCACCTGTGCAACACCATATTCTCCATCAAAACCAGGTTTTACTTTTATATTTCCAACTCTATTCCTTAAGATCAAATCAATAAGCGTTTCATTAATATTTTCCCTTAGTAAATCTTCTTTTGAAACATAAAGTAAAATATTAAATTCATTTTCAAAAAAGTTGATTAAAGAATTATAAATATCCCAAACTTTTTTGTTTTGCAGGTTTCCTCCTATTGCAAGAACAATTAATTCATGCAAAGGAAGAAGAGTGTAAAAAGGTTTTTCATTTTTTGCGCAAAACTCATTTGGAGTATCTGATAACTGTTCCACTCGACTCTCAACACCAATGGTTAATACTCTTTTACAAACAGGACAAATTCCTTCAATCTTCTTTGTTTTTTCAGGACCACAAGAAAAATTGCAATTTCTATGCCCATCCCAGTGATACTTACCATAAGCAGGATCTACTTCAATAGTCGATAAAAAAGTTTTCATTCTTATCTGCTCAAGGAGACCATTATAGGAATTTGTCTTTTGAAAAATTGTCGCTTCTCTTCCTAATCGAAAAGGCCAAAAACTATGCGCGTCTGAAAAACTAACAATCGCTTTATCTTCTAATTCCTTTATTCTCCAATTCATTTTAGGATCAGAAGACATTCCTGTTTCTATAGCATAAATATAGTTAATTTGATCCTTAAAACATTCCCTAAGACTATCAAAACCAGACATACTCCCAAAAACACCAAACCAAGGGGTCCAAATATGTGCCGGAATAATCTCTATATTTTCTGAAATCTCTTTCATTGATTTAACAAATTCTTCCCCAGAAATTTTAAAAATAGGACGCCCATCATAATCTCTTCTCCCTTTTGTATCTAAATAAGAATTAATCTTTTCAGCAACATCAATACTAGGAACTAATAAAACAAGATGAATTCTCCTTCCTTTTTCTTGAGTATAAATTAAAGAAATTTCTCCAGAAATAATAAAAGGAAAATCCTCATAATAATAAAATCCTTCTTTTTCCACAAGAGTCTCTTTTATTTCCTTAAACCAAGCAGGATGAGTAAAATCTCCTGTTCCTAACAAATCAAGTCCTTTAATTTTTGCCCATTTAACCAGATTAATTAAAGTAATACTTTTACTACAAGCACGAGAAAATCTCGAATGAATATGCAAATCTGCAATCATAAAATTTTTTCTATTTTGAAGATCCATATATAATCAGAAATAAAAGAGATTAAATAATTATTTGTTTTTGTTTCTCTTAACCGCAATCCCGCCTCCAATAGCGCCTGCTACAAGAAGAATAATCAAAACAATTATTAAAACAGTAAAAGTTTTTTCTTCCTCTTCATCCTCTCCTTCAGAAGGAACAATATCCCCGCTTGTTTTAACAGATGTTTTCTCTTCTTCTGGAATTTCTTCATATACTTTCTGAATTGTTAAGTCTGCTTCGTTATTTTCTACTCCATTAAGAACAACATAAATATCATAAAATCCGTCTTCAGTTACATCAACTTTTGCATCCTCTCCAACATCTAAAACTATCTCTACAGGAGTGCTTGCAATTTCAACAGTTGCACTAGTCCCAGTCAAAGATTTTACTCCAACATGATGAGTTTGAGAACCAACCATCACTCTCACTCTATTCATAGCAGAAAGTTTTCTTGTATATCCCTTTTCTAATTCTTCACTTAAAGGAGAATAAGTATTCTTCCAGGTAGTAGTGCTACCGCTTCCACCAGTAAGCCCTCCACCATCGCTAGTGCAAGAACTTGTAGTAAATGATGTAGCTACAGAAGTCCCAGAATTTCCTGCAGAATCACCACATGAAACAATATAAGAATATGTAGCTGCACAAGTTAACCCTGCTTCGACTAATGTTTGAGAGGCTCCAGTTCCAGATACACTCGATCCAGTTGCTCTAACACCCTCTACCCAACATGTAGTATTTGTTCCACTAATTCCTCCATTAGCATCAATAGTCAAAGCCAAAGTAGTTTGTGATGCATTTAAACTAGTCAAAACAGGAACAGGGGAACCATGATCTAAATAAATCGTACGAGTGGCAGTCGTATTTGAGTTCCCAGCAGAATCATTCACAGTAACATTATACATATAGATATTATCGTTTAAACTAGTCCAATTAATATACTTTGTTGAAGCAGCTCCACTTGTGAAAAGAGTCGTATTAACCAAACTACCATTTGAATAAAATAATTTAAAATTTATTGTGCAGTTATGAATTTCTGTTAAAGAAATATTCGCATAAGTCCAATTATATAAATTAGTTTTAGTATTATCTGCTAAAGTCGCAACTCCAAAAGTTATTTGAGGATTAGTATTATCAATAGTAACATTAGTTACAGAAAGTGTTGTATTCAAACTAGTACCATTATAAAGAGCACAAGAAATATTATACCCAATTGCAGTACTTGGATAACTAATATCAGCAGTCTCTACAAGGTTACTCAAATTAGTTGTTCCAGAATAATTACTATCATTAAAAGATGCTTGTATAGAAGTATAATTTAACATTTCAATTAATACAGCAGAAGTATTTGTTGTGCCTCCAGATTCATTATAATAACAGGTAATATTTGTTATGCCAGGAACTCCTGCAAGCCCTGTGATTGAAATAAAAGTAGTTGCTACATTTGATGAATAATTTCCATAAACAACTGGAGAAGTTAATGTAGCAGCAGCAAAAATTCCATAACAAAAACTAATTAAAAAAATTCCTGATATAAACAATAACAATATTTTTTTATTCATCCCTTTTTACAACCCTCTTTTTCTAGTTATTAATATGAAATTAGGGTTTATAAAGGTTTTTTTTTCAAAAAATTGAAAATATTTATAAATCAAAAAAAACCTTAAAGACATATGACAGAAAAAACATTGGTTTTAATTAAACCTGACGCAATGATAAAACAATTAGCAGGAAACATTATCTCTGATTTATATAAATTAAATTTAGAGATGATTGGTTTAAAATTAGTCAATGTTCAAAAAGAGTTAGCAGAAGCTCATTATGAAGAACATAAGGGAAAGAAATTTTACGAAGGATTAATAGATTATATTACAGGTAAATTGCATGACAATGAAAATGTTATTGCAATTGTTTATCAAGGGGAGAAAGCAATTCAAAAAATAAGAGAGTTTATCGGAGAGACTAATCCTGATAGAGCTTCGCCAAAATCAATCAGAGGAAAATATGGAAAAGTCCACACAGAAAAAAACAACTGGCATGAAACAGTTCTTCATGCATCTGACTCTATTGAATCTGCAAAAAGAGAAATAGATTTATGGTTTGATAAAAAAGAACTAATTAATCATTCCTAAATATCAATAACTCCTGCATCAGAAACATAAAATATTGCCTCATTATCTGGCAGATTTGGACTATCAATTAATTTTGCGACTCGGGAATCTTTTTTTCCTCTTCTTAAATAAATTCTATATGTTGAAGCATGCCCAACAATATGCCCTCCAATTGCAGTAGTAGGATCTCCAAACATCTGCGCAGGATTTGCCATCACCTGATTTGTTACATAAACTGCAAGATTATGAGTTTCAGCTAATTTCATTAAACTGTGTAAATATCTATTTAATTTTTGTTGCCTATCTGCTAACTGCCCTCTTCCAGCATATTCTGCTCTAAAATGTGCAGTCAGTGAATCAACAATTAAAAGCTTAATAGGTTCCCCTTCTTTAACCATTTCTGAAATCTTCTCTAAAAGCAAAATTTGATGATCAGAATTAAATGCTCTTGCAACAAGAATATTTTTTAAAACCTTTTCTGGATCTGCTCCTAAATGCTCTGCAACTTGTTTTATTCTTGAAGGCCTAAAGGTTCCTTCTGTATCAATAAACACACATTTCCCATTTACTCCTCCTTTTTCAAGAGGAAGTTGAACATTAACTGCAATAGTTAATCCAATCTGGGTTTTTCCAGAACCATACGCACCAAAAACTTCTGTTATTGCTCTGCTTTCAATACCCTTCCCTCCTAAAAGCTCATTAAGACTTTTACTTCCTAAAGTAATATAGTTTACATTCTCTCTTTTTTTAGCATACTCTACTCCATCTACAAATCCTAAATTCAGCATATTTCTTGCTGCCTGAATAGCTTTTCTAGCAACAGCAGCTCCAACTCCTGCAGCATCAGCAAGAGCAGTAGGACTCATCACTGCAAGAGACATCATTTCATAAATACCTGCTGATTCAAGTTTAGTTGCTACTGCAGGCCCAATTCCCGGCAAGTCAGTTAACTGCGGTTCTTTTTTCTCTTGATCAGAATCAGATTTTTTACTCATAACTCCTCAAAACTCTAATGATTTATAAAGATTATTCAACTCAAATGATACTGATAAAATGCCATACTAATAAACATAAATCTCCTATTAAAAAACAAAGAAAGAGCAACAAATCCACTTTTCCACCAGTTCTGATTTTTCCAGAAGATTTTCCTCTAAAAGGGTAAAAAGGTTGAATTCCCATAAGAGTAAAACTATCTGCAAATAAGTGCAGCCCATAACCTAAAAAAAGAGGAAACGCTACAACAGGCAAAAATAAAACAAAAAAGAAAGTGATTAACGATAAAAAAATAAAGCTATGAAAAATTCCCCTATGTTTCACAAAAAATTTCAAATTAAGATCTAAATCAGGAAAAAGAGTAGCAATTAAAGCTGTAGTAATAAAAACAAACTTCTGTTCAATCATAGAAAGGAAAAGCAGTATAAAAAAAACAACTATTGCGAAATGAGTTCTTCTCAACATTTTATTTGTTTTCCAATTTTAAAATCAGTTCATCAAGATCCAATTCTTTAACTTCATTTACAATAAATTCTGTATTTTGAAAGAATTTATTGATTCTCACATTCCCAAAAAAAATCATTTCTTTTCCAATTAAATCTTCTTTTTGATAAGATAATTTTTCTAAATCTTCTAAAGCAGTAATTCCGACAAGAGGAAGAGATTCGTGAAACAAAACTGCCCTAATACTCTCTGTTCCATCATCAATTACAAGATTAATCAAAGCTCTTTTTTCAGGAAGGATTTTACCATGATCATTGCAAACAAAACCTTCTCCTTCTTGATTTGCCTTTTTTTTACATTCAGGACATACATAAAAAAATCTTGGTTCAAAAGCCTGAACAATAAAAGCTCTTACACAAGAATTATCTCCATTCCTAAAATCAAAAATATTTTTTTCCTTTATCACTTTATCAAGATTTACCTTTTCTAAAATCTCTTCACTTGGTTTTATTTCTGAAAAACTACCTAAATGCAATTCATTATCTCTCATACTTGCATTAGAAATTTCGACAACACTTTCAACACCAATTTTTCCTTTCTCAATCAGCTCTATGTGATTTACATCCCATAACACTACTTTAATATTAGAAGTTTCATCTGCAATTGTAAAATTAACAACTTTTCCTTCTTTTCCATTTCTAGTAAAAGTTCTAACAGGAGAAATATCAATAATTTTCCCTACAACATTAACCTTTCTCATCCCAGAAAGCAATTCATCTATTTTTAATTTTTCATTATCAAAAGAAATTCCGAGTTCTGCAGCAATTACTTGTGCAGCGCCCTCCTTACTTATTAACCCAGAAAGTTTAGCTCTTTTTGCTTCAACTCTTCTTTCTAACTCCTCTTTTTCAACTCCAGAGGATTTTGCGAGTTTTTCTAAAAGTTTTTCATAATTTCCCTCTATCATTTTAAAAAAAATAATTAATTCTTTATAAGGATTTCGAGGTTCTGAAACCAATAAAATTTATAAATCTCGTTCTTTAAGGAAAATAATGGGAATTGCAGGAGTTAAAATAAAAATAATGCCTTCCTCTGTAGAAGCAGATTTAACCAAAATAAAACAAGAAGCAAAAATTTTTATAGAAAAAAAAGGCGGAAAATGTAGAGAAATTACAGAAGAGCCGATTGCATTTGGATTAAAAGCCATAATAATATTCTTTGAGTGGCCAGAAGAAAAAGAGCTTGAAGAAATAGAAAAAGAGCTTGAAGAGATAGAAAATATTAATTCAGCACAGATTACAGATATGAGAAGGCTTATTTAAAATGTTATCTAAAGAACAAATAAAGCAAACAAAAGACCAAATTATTCAACAGATAGAATCTAATTTTCCAGAAGACAAAAAAGAATCAGCCAAAAATCAGATAATGGAAATGAATAATGAAGATTTCCTAGAATTTCTCAAACAAAATAATTTAATAAAAAATTCAGAAGATTCCCTTGTTCAACCATGTATTTTTTGTTCAATTGTTTCAGGAGAAACAAAATCATATGTTATAGAAGAAAATGACGACTCTATAGCAGTATTAGAGATAAATCCAATTTCCAAAGCTCACACAATAGTAATTCCAAGAAAACATATATCTTCTAGCGAAGAAATTCCTCCAAACACATTCAGCTTTGCTAAAAAAATTGCTGAAAGAATAAAAACAAAATTTAACCCAAAAGATGTTACAATTTCTTCTTCAAATTTGTTTGGGCACGAGATAATCAATATTCTCCCAATCTATGAAAATGAAACATTAAATTCAGAAAAAAAGAAAACAACTCCTCAGGAACTAGAAAATATGCAAAGAATACTAAAACCAGAGAAAAAAGTGGAAAAAATTAAATCTCAAAAAACAGAAAAACTTTCCAAACAAACCAGGATACCAAAAAGAATTCCATAACGAATCTAAAAATCCAAAAACATATAAAAAAAGTAAAATAAGAAAACTAAATAAAAAAACAGGCGTAAAAGGAACCCCTTGCCTTATCAAAATAGTTTTATATTTCTTTCCAAGAAGATTAATCTCGGATTTAGTCAAACCACTCCAATTAAACTCAATTAATTTTCTTCCAACTTTCACATCCTTATATAACCAGTCCCCTTCAGTTAACTTACTTGTCGGAACTTTCTTAATCATGCAAGCATCATCAACCGCCCTCGCATAAATATAAAAATAAGGCAGTAAAAAAATTAAAATTCCAAATATAAAAAATAAGCTCTCAATAACTCCCAATACCATTAGAATAATTCCAAAAAACATAATAAGATACATTATTTTTCTATATCTCTTAAAATTTCTAAGAAATTCTTTTTTAAATTCTTTAAAATCTTTCACCATTAAAAAAATACTCCAAATAGTTCCATAAATTGCTCCAATCAATAGAAATAAAATAAAAAATAATCCAAAAATTTGTATGTTAATTAAAAAACTTTCAGAAAAAGGGAGTATTGCTCCGAGAGAAATCATTAATTTTGCGTCTCCTCCTGCAAATGTTCTTCCATAATAAAACAAATTTCCCAAAACAAAGAAAATTCCTAACCCAATCAAGCCCTGATAGAAAAATGCAAAACTTTCTGAATAAAATAAAGAATAAAAAAATCTAAATCCCATGGCAAAAATTAATAAAGAAAAATTCAGCCAATTTGCAATTTCTCTTTTTCTTAGATCTTCTATACTAGCAAAAATAATCCATACTAGTGCAAAAAATGATAAAAAAATTATTTCAAACATTATATTTATTTTTTAGATCTTAATCTATTACGACCTCCTTTTTTATAAGGATGTTTTTTCCTCTCTTTTTTTTTATCTTTCCGCTTATTCCTTCTTTCAGTGTCTCCAATCACCATAATTAATAAAAAAAAGACTTGTTTAAATATATTTTGAAAAGACTTCATAATCTTTAAATAGTTCTCAGATTATCTTTAATCATGAAGAAAAAACGTGTTGTTTTAGGATTATTCATCCTGACCATAATTCTTCTGCCATTGATACTTGCAGAAACAATCCCAATTTCTCCTGATGAAAATCCTGCTCTAAATAGCGAGGAAGGGATTGAATTAAACAATGATAGACTAATAACCCCTTCTAGAAATATCAGAGATTCAACCAATGATGTATTCTCTAAAGAAATATATATCCCTGAAAATGTTGAATTTTTCACACGAATTTTATTTGGATTAACCTCAAGAGAACCTATTGAGTTTCAAACATTAATAATCCTTATCACTCTCTGGCTCATGTTTTTACTTATTTTGCATAGCATGATAGAATTGATTTCTCCTGGAAGCTGGAAATCATGGTTAGGAGCGATTATTCTCACTTGCCTTATGTCAATTACAGGAGCAGTAAAATCAATGGCAATTTTCTTTCTTAATTTAGGGAGTTTTTTCTCTATTTTAGAACAATGGAGTCCTTTAAAAATAGGATTTGGAATTATCACTATTATAATCCTCTTTTTTCTTCTTAATTTAATATTGGGAATAATAAAAGAAACAATCATGATGGGGAGATCTGTAGCAGATGGATTAAAAGCAGGGGCACAATTAGCAAAATTAAAAGCAATGGCAGATATAGAAAAAGAAGTAGAGTAATTATTTCGCAGAAGAAGTTTTCCTAAACTTTTCAACAAATTTCATAAATCCTTTTCTAGCCAAATCTGTAGCATGTTCTTCTATCTTTTTTCTTCTCGCTTCTAAGTACTTAGAATATGCCTGCAGGATAGAATGAAAAAGAAGGATAAATACAAATAAAACAATTATCACTAAAAATCTTGTCCATTCATGTTCTGGAGAAAAAGCCACCCTTCCCAAAAGAATTACAATATTCTTAAAAACTTGAACTTGCGCCAAAATTATTGCTAATAAAGTTGAAATAAGATATGCTAAAACGCCCTTAACAATTCCCCAAGAATTAATAATACTCCCGACATCAAAGACTACGCATAACCACAAAAGAAAAACCGCAAAAAGAGTTAAAGATAAAGAATAATCCATTCCAAATAAAACTCTAAAAACAATGTTTATTTTTGTGAAAAAAGAGTCAACTCCAGAAACAAAAGGATTTTTTAATAAAATAGTTTTCCACTCACTCCCTAAATAATCCCATTTTTCTTTCCAATAGTCTTCATCTCCATACTTCTCTTCTGTTTCTTTTAAAGCATCTAATCTATCTTCTAAATTCTCCCCAACATTTTGTAAATCATCCTGAGCAGAGATTATATTTAAAAAAAGTGAACATAAAAACAGACTAACAAAAAATAAAACACCAATTTTTTTCATATAAAAAGAATAACAAGGAACTTTTTAAAGATTTTTAGAGTTAAAAGTACAAGAAAATTTTATTTCCCGAGGGTTCTTTCCATCCGTTCTAGATTCTTAATCATTGCTGTGGCTGATTCAGTGGAACTGCTTGCTTTCTCATGCACAGCTTCTATATATTTTATAGCAACCATTCTTAAAATCTGTTTATTAAACAAAGCCATTATTATTGTAAAGATAGCAATACATAAAATAATTCCATTTGAAATCCAATATCCTTCATGTAAGACAACCCAGTCTAAAACTAGTCTATAACCAAGATAAAAAGCATAAGCATACCATCCAACCCATTGTAATATCATAATTTGCGGTTTTCCTGATGCTGCAGCCTGCCATGAAATAAGACTTAAAATACCCAAAGGTATTAAAGTTATTAATGTTAAACCTAGAGCAGTATAAGAAATAAGAACAGAATATATCTCTTCTGGAGCAACATAAGCAATTAATAAAAAAGATATTAAAATAGAAAGAACAATTAAACTTCCAGTGTGACTCTTTCCAAATTCGCCAAAAGTGCTAGAAAATAACAAATAAAGCCCCAGTACAAGTATAACAAAAAAGATTACTTTAGCAGTATTGGCACTTGCTTTTCCTTCTTTCCAATCAGTAAATAAAGTATAAAATGAATCTTTAAGCCCAGTTAGAGGATTAAATTCTGCAGCACTAACAACCCCTCCTAAAAAACTAATCATCAGTATTCCAAACAGAAATAAACATAAAATTCTTTTACTCTCTTTTTTCATACACATACTATAAATTAAACATTTATAAAGATTTCTTCAGTGAAAAGAAGTATATCAAATAAAATTAAAAATAGAATTACTTAAGGCTAGGGATATAGTCATCTGCGATTAACTGGTTCTGACCCCCCCATTCTTCACAAGTTTTACCATTAATTAATTCTTTACCAGTGTACTTATCCTTCTTAGTAGCAAGAAGCTGCTCACAAAATGTAATTTCTAATCCAACATTACATCCTCCATAAACCTCTCCAAGCGTATTGTCGTATACTTCCCTGAGATACTCGCAATTCATATATTCATCATCATTTATTTTCGTGGGAAGACACCATCCCACTCTATCTCCTATAGAAGCATATACCTTACTACATCCCTGTGCTTTCAAACTTACAGCAGGAGGCATTGCACCAATAACATCTTCTCCTGTTTTTCCCCATCCAAAAATAAAATGACCTACTCCAAAAATTAAAAGTCCTCCAATCACAGCATAAATAAGAAAATTCATCAGTGGATCTGCCCCTTTCTTACCAAGCCTCTTTACCATACCCCCACTATGAATAGATTATTTATAAATCTTTTTAATTAAAAATAAACTTAAGAGAAATTTTCTGAAACACTCCTTCAATTAAAAATTCCTTTTTACTCGTGAGTGCGACAATAAAAGAATTTTTATCTTCACTTTCTGAAACATCTGCTTCAAAATTTACTAATTTAATTTCAAAACATTCTTTCTTATTCACGATATCTCTACAAAATTCTTTTGCCTCGTAAATCTCTTTAAAACTATGTAGCCCTATTTTTCTAAAATCAAAATTTAAAAAAATCCCAGAAGAACCAGTTATATTCATTTCTTCAAAAGAACCTTTTAATTCTAAACCATTTAAAACTAACCTTAAAACTTCTGGATTTTCTTTTGAATAATCAATTTTAAAATTTTCTTCAGAAATTTGATTTTTTAAATCCTTTAAATATTCTTCTTTAAAATCATAATTTCCTATTTCTTCCCTAAAATTCTCTTTAAATTGCTCAATAAATAATTTTTCTAAATTCTCATTAAGAGAATTAAACCACACATTTTTATTAGGATCATATTTCACAGGAGATTTCAAATATTTTTCAGAATTGACAACTTCCATATAAGCTTTAGCAATCGCATTTTCTCCTGCTTGTTTTAAATAAAATTCTGCGTATTCTTGTTTTAAATAAAAACCTTGAACAAATTCTGCATTGTAAATTTTAGTTTGTGCTCCTTCTGAATTTTGGATAAAAGTAAAAAGAGTTGCCGAAACTATCATAAGCGTTAAAACAACCAGTACAATTATAGAAATTTCTCCTTTTTTATTCTTTAGTTTTAACATTTTCCGCTATAAAACATAACATTTATCTCTTGATTATTAAAAAACAAATCTAATTTAGAAATTTCCTTTTCAAAAACAAGATAACCCTCTCCAACAAATTCTAGATAATCTTTATTAATTTCATTACTAATCCAGATATATTCTTCTGGAGATTTAGAAACATCATAATCCGCAACAAATAAATAACATCCTGAATCTTTTTTTAAGTTTTCTAAAATAGAAGTAATTTCTATCTCTACCTCTTCCTTAATTAATTCATCGTCAGATAATTTCCATTTAAAAATTAAATCTTTTATTGTTTCTTTACTCTCTGTAATAGAACCCAAAAGAAAAAATAATTTCCTTTGATTATCTAATGCCCCACTATCTTTTCTTTCACTTATCTCAATAAAATTTTTTTCTCCTGATAAACGTTTATTCCCAATTAAACTAAAACTCATTGAAATAAAAATCAGCATTATAACAAAAATAACTATAAATGCCGTAATCCAAGTTATAGTCAATCCTACCTGTCCTGCTTTATCTAATGTTTTCATTTTAAATTTCTGAAAATTCCTCTCCTATTTGGTTTGAAGCAGTTAAAATTTCTAAAGAAAGTTGTTCAATCTCTCCTTTTTCATTTATAAAAAATAAAATCTCCTCTTTATCCAGACAAATTGGAAAATGCTTTCCTTTGATTTTCTCTCCTTTTTCATTTTCTCTAACAATCCCGCAATCTTTTTCAAATCCAGAACCTCCTCCTGAAAAAGATTTTTTTATCTGTGAGTTTTGAAAAATATCTATCTTAAAATAAAAATCATTTTCTTCTTCAAATAAACTTTTTCTTAAATAACAACTCTCAAAAATATCATAATTTTCATCAAATACCTCACTTTTCAAAAAATTTTGCTCAGAAACGCACTCTAAAATTTTTTCATAAAGAATTTTTGCTTCAATTTCTCTTACATCCACATCAGCAGAATAATAAATTAAAACTCCTCCAATAATCCCAACACCTATAATCGCCAATACTAACAGCCACCAAATTGAAAATATCTTTTCTGCACCTTTTTTATTAATAACAAACCTATAAATCATTTTCAATCCTTTCATTTATTATTAAAATAAGCAAATCTTCATCAAAATAATAATTAATCTCATAATCTGAGAAATACTTAAAACTATATCCTCGGGAATTAGAAAGTTTAACGATTACTTTATTATCCACACCATCTATCTTAAAAATATTTTGTTTATCTATTTCATTTTTCTCAGCAATCTCAAGCCCTTTCTTAAAAGATATTGAAAACTCCATTAAAGGTTTTGCCTCATCAATCATCAACGCAATTTGTTTAGCATACATTTGTTCATAAACTACTGCTCCAGAAGGAGCCTTAAAAACAAACATCATTAACAATACAAAAAACATTAAATTCAGAATGAAAAAAATTATAGTGGGAAATGTTATCCCTCCTGATTTATTATTAAAAAAATCTCTCTTAATCATAAGATGTTTAATAAGAACAATATTATAAATTTAACTAAATAAATTAAGGTATGCTCTCGATAACTGCACAGTAATTTCTTAAATCATCAACATTATAATTAACAACTCTCACAACACTGCACCCGTTTCTTGCTTCTGCACCCATTGAAATATCTCCGCAATAACCAGCAGTTAATCCTCTACTATGATATACACTTCCTTGCTGAGCAACTCCTGCTATTGCGAGTACAACCCAACTCCACGGATTAATAGCAAGTTTTCCTGCACCAGATAAAAATTTAGGTCCAAATAAAATACTTCCTGCAGCAATCCCTCCAAGTCCTGCTTTTAAGGTATTCGTAGGAGCATCCCAGTGTCCAGGAGAAGATATTTGCATAAACACCACAGCTAACTCTTCATTAGGAGGAGAAGATTCATCTTCTACATAATCTTCCAAATAGATTTCATTCCCGCCTTCCCACCAGTTCCAAAAAGAACATTTTCCATCACTCCAAGAACAATCATAATTATCTATACAAGATTCAAAATCATTAAATCGATTACAATCAGTAATTTTTAAATCATCAACAATTTTACTAAGGATCATAGAATCCCCTACCCCTTCAATACTAATCTTTGAAGGAGAATCTCCAACCAGATGTTCATAATAAGAAACATCTCCATTAGGAATTTTATGAGTCATCATATAATTTAAAGGATTTACTCGCTTTAATTCCTCTTCTCCAATTTTCTCATTTAAATTATTAGAAAAAGCTATTCTTGAACAGATTACACAAGAGGGATAAACTCCTGGCAACCCATAATCTTTTGCTAACCATTCTTTAACCCCTCCAAAAATAGAAATTTTCCCCTCTCCCATCATACTCCAACAATCAATTATTTCTTGCGAAATAAATCTCTCAGCTTGTGTGGCATCCCTAACCTTAACAGAAGTTAATCCTTCAACATTTCCAAAGTCATCCTCACAATTACCCTTCTCTTCTAGAAGAGGCATATTTTTTCCAGTAATGCAAAATTTATTTGTTTTACATTTTAAAGGTGCATATTCCTTAACTCCTAATGTATCTGGCAAAGTTCCTCTAAGAATAACAGAATTATGGCAAACCTCTCTATCAATTGTTTGCTCTCCTCCAAACTGAGAATAAAGAAGAAGAATCATCACAAATCCTATCATTAAAAGAATTATACTAACTAACATTTTTGAAGTCATCTCCCCTTTTTTATTTTTTGACATCTTAAATAAAATTTCTTTTCCTTTTTTAAGTTTTATAATCTTGTAAGAGTTTTAATTAAATAATAAACACCCATGCTAAGTGCAACAAAAAAGATTATCCATAATAATTTTTCTACAAGTCCTTCCATAACAGCTTTTTTATTCATTTTAAATTTCTTAAAGTATAGAATTGTACTTTTAATACCCCTTCATTATAAGACATTTTTACTTCTACTGCAGCACCCATAAGATTTTTATTTTCGCAAGGAGTGATGAAAATTGGATTCCAAACATACTGCTCTCCTTCTTTAGAATATTCAATACACCAACCAGAACTGCCATATTTTTTATTCAATTCATTAATAGGTTCTAGAGCAGTTTCACTAACACCGATTTTAGATTTTTTCTCTACTATCTGAATCATTTGCTCATAAATTTTCAATTTTTGATTATTTACACTTATTTCACTATAAAGAAAATCTTCTAATACTTTTTCAGACTCTAATTTAGTTTCTATATCTACTGGCCCCTCAAGAGTATAAATTTTGACAGTCTCCCCCCCTCTCCTCAAAAAGATCTCTCTTGGTATAACTTTTAGATCAATATTATCATCCAAGATAGCAGTAACAAGATGTATCTCTTGTTCAAAACTTTTGCAAACCCCTTCTTCACCACACATTTCCTTATTTTTTTCTGGACAAGCACATAAACAATTTTTTCCTTCGCAGAGAGCAGGGAAATCTCTCTCATAAGTATAAATAAACCAATTTTTCGGACCTTCAATAACATACTTATCTTCTTCTCCTTCTTCTAAATTAATAATCTTATTTTCAATATTTTCTAAAGTTGCTTTTGCCTGTTCTACAGGGGTTTTATATGTAAAAATCCCGTATAAACTAAATAATAAATAAAGAAGAAGGCATATCCCTATCACTGAAAGAATTATTTTTATTATTTCTTCTGTAGTAAGTTCTCCTTTTTTATTTTTCACTTTACTCCCATTCACAATGAGAAGCTAAATTCTCTTTCAAGCTTTCTCCTTTTATTTTTTCTAATTTTAATGCCCACCAAAAAGGTAAAGATTTGTCGCAATCAAGCGCATGCCATTCTTCTTCTTTTTCAGAAATTTTATGTTTCACAAAGATCTCTAGCTTATCTTCTAATTTTATAATTTTATAAGTATCTCCAATAAAAGATATCCTTCCATCAAAAAAACCTCCAACATTCCAATCATATTTTAAATCAAAAATATAAAATATTTCTCCTTTCTTAGCTTTTAAAATCTCTCTCTTAAAATCATTATTCAAAATAACTTTTCCATCAAGATACTTTTCTAAAGGAAAATTTATATTTACTTCAATTTTTTTAGAAATTTTTTTATTTTCTTCAGAATTCCATATAATTAATTCTATAAATTTTTCTTTTGAAGGATTCCAGTTAAAAACTGTTTGTTTCATAGACTCTCCCTCTCCAATATACCCTAATGAAATTATTCCTCCAATATCTGATTTGAGAACATAACAAAATTCTAAAGGAGAATCTATTTCAAAATCAAATGCAAAAGAACTTTTTTCTGTAATTTCAATAGAATTCTTTTCTAAAAGATTCTCTAATTTTCCCCCACTTTCAGTTCTAGGTACAAATAAAAACCTTTTGATTTCAAGTTCTTCTGCAGAAAAAACATCACCAGAAGAAAAATCACTTTTCACTTCTTCTACAAAACACTTTTTTTCTCCAATAATTTCATCCCCCGCTTTCTGTGTTTTACAGAGGAAATTTCCGGGAATTTTATAAGAATTGTCTATTACCTTCAAATCATCTATTCCTAGCATGTTCTCATATTCTAAATATTTCTGACTCATAAAAAAATCATCAAAAATAAGCGTATCATCTGCAATTGCCCCAACCTTTCCTGCATCAACATGAATAATTTCTCCATCTCCCATATCCAAGTATAATTGAGTATTCACCTCGCCAAGATAAATAAAATATTTTCCAAAACCCCAATTACTCCCAACTCTTTTTATCTCTCCAATCTTATACGGGCAGATACTTTTTATCTGCTCTTCTGTTAAATCACTTAAATCAACTTCTTCGTCTTCTGGAATAGAATAACTAGGGAGATTTCTGAGATATGATAAAGGATTGAAATTATAAATAAGCGAACTAACAACTACAACTATTAAAAAGAGAATTATTATAATCGTGACAAGTTTATTTATAGCTATTCCACTTCCTTTTTTATTCATTTTATTTTCCAAAGGTGCCCATGTTTTTTATAAATTCTATTGCGCCCCCTCCTTTCCCAAAAAGAACAAAATAACCAATCACCATTAGGATAAGAACAAAAATAGCAATAACCCACCATCCAAGTGTATCTAATTCAATGTCCCCTTTTTTCTTCATGGTTACA